>Ga0233416_10000770_pt1 | contig 9910 bp, 12 predicted proteins | sample Sediment_Towuti__2_FD_188638 | JGI IMG/M metagenome (GOLD analysis project Ga0233416, IMG submission 188638) | Sediment microbial communities from Lake Towuti, South Sulawesi, Indonesia - Sediment_Towuti_2014_0_MG | ecosystem: Environmental > Aquatic > Freshwater > Lake > Sediment | place... | reverse complement strand
GTACAGGGTGAAGGGGTTGGTTTGCGCGCCCGACTGGCCGAAGGAAGCCCCGGACGGTTTCTGGCGGGATGCGGAAAGATTCCCGTCGACGCCGGGGAGGAGTTCCCCGGATCGGGCGCGCAGGAGTTCCTGCGCCCGCCGGAGCGTTGCCTCGGAGGCGGCCAGCGTCGGGCTGTTCGCGAGCCCCTCCCGAATCCACCGGTCCAGCGCTTCGGAGCGGAACAGTTCCCACCATCGGGCGGGGATCTCCCCGCCGGACAGGAAGCGTTGGGTCCCCCCGCCGGTTCCCGGCGCGGAGGCCGTCTCCGCCGGCAGCTTACCCGCCGTATAGGAGGCGAGCGCGGGCGGATCGGGACTCCTGTAATCGGGTCCGACCGCGCACCCGGCGAGTGCGGCACCAATCACCACGGCATAGAAAGGGGCAAGACGCTTCGTTGCCGGCAGATTCAATGGCGCCACCCGGGGTGAATGCCCCTCCTGTCCTTTCCCGCGTTTCGTTATTTAGATGCGGACCTGCCTGAATCGCGTCGCGATTTCCCAAAAAGCAGCGATGTCCTCCTCCAGGTTGACCGCCGGAAGGGCGGCTACTTGTCCCGGACCCTTCGGAGAATGTCCCAATAGGCGCCGCGGTACCCCTCGCGGATCGCGCGGACCAGGACCTCGTTGGTGTTGTAGTTGTAATTCCGATCCGGGCGATCGGGATCAAAGAAGAGGAACCGGGGATCCTTGCCGACGAGCGCGTCGAGCTGATCGAAGATGGTCGGCGCAATCGCCGGCTCCAGGAAGAAAACCGGGTGGCGGAGGTCGCTTCCCCCGACAAGCCCTTTCCGGAGATCTTCCCTTTGCACCTCCTTCTCCATCCGGGTGCCGGGGTATACCCGGACCCCCACCGTGACGCCGACCCGGTCGGCGCCGGACGCCGACATCAGCTCCACCGTCCGGGCGACGCTATGCCGGGTTTCCCCCGGACCGCCGAGGAGGAGGTCGAACATGACCGCGATCCCGTTTTCCCGGCAGAGGCGGGCGGCGGAGAGGATCTCCCCCGGTCCGAAATCCCGCCCGAGGCGGCGCAGCATCCCGTCGTCCCCGCTGTCCACGCCGAAGTTGATCCCCCGGCAGCCGGAACGGTGCAACTGCCTCGCAAGCTCCGGCGAGAAAGGCCCCGGCTTGCAGTACGCGTACCAGCGGAGCCGATCGCCGAGGCCCCGGCGGATGATCTCGTCGCAGATCTGCAAGGCGTGGCTTTCCGGAACGTTGAACTCGCTGTCGCAAGTGTGCACGTGCTCGATCCCCTGGTCGAGCAGGCGCGACAATTCCGCCACCACGTCTCCGGGAGGACGCAACCGGGTGGAATTCCCCTTGGCCAGCGGATCCGCGCAGTAGACGCACCCCATCGGACAGCCCCGCTTCGTCTCGATTCCCGCCTGTCCCCCTTCGAGGTAATACCGGCGGTTGTCCACCAGCGTCCGGCTCATCGGGGGAAGCCGGGAGAGTGGAACGGTGGAAACGGGATTCCGGCGGAAAAACCCGTTCTGGTGCAGGACGAGGTTCGGAAGGTCCTCCCAGGGTGCCTGTTTCCGGCACCTGTCCGCGATCCCTGCCAGCGTGAATTCCCCGTCCCCGACGATTCCCGCGTCGACCCCCGTGATGGCCATGACGATTTCCGGCATCACGGAGAACCCGACGCCTCCCGCGACGATCGGGGCGCCGGAATGTTTCCGGATGGTCTCCACGATGCGGGAGAACCCGGGAAGGAACGACTCCCGCGTGGCGAAAGAGCAATCATCCGTATTGCGGAACGATATTCCGACCAGGGCGTACTCCCGGCCGCGGAAGAACCCCGGGATCGCCGTTTCCGGCTGCTCTTCCCAGCAGAGGTCGAGGATGTTCACCTCGTGTCCGGCGGCGAGGAGGGCCTCGGCCACGTATTCCAGGCCGAGAGGGGAGATGGGGGGCCTGATCCGGTTCGGGTTGACCAGCGCCACTCGCATGGTTTCATCATAAGGGAAATCGGGAGAGTGGGTACGGGTCCGAGGATCAGTTGACGCTCTCGGCGCTGTAGCGTGCGAGGAGCCCGGTCCGGACGGCCAGCCGGTGGATGCAGGAAAAGAACCACGATGCGAGAACGATGTACAGCACGGCCAGCCCCGCGCTCCACATCAGTGCGTTTCCCGGATGCCCCCTGCCCTCGATGATCGCGCGCATGCCCTCGAACACGTACGAGGGGGGCAACAGTTTCGAGATTTGCTGCATCCACGCCGGAAGCGTCGATACCGGATAAAAGACCGCAGCGAAAGGCGAAAGGAGGGCGGGGACGGGCCAGACGAGCCATTCGGACGCAGGCCCGAACCGAAGCACGACTCCGCTGCAGAAGATCCCGAGGGCGATTCCAAACAGGAACAGCACGAGAAGATACGGGACCAGCATCAGGCCGTAAACGAGGAACGAAAGGCCGAAGAACAACGAGGCCGTGAGGACCATCACGAGGAGCCCGAGCGAGCTGGTCGCGATGCTCGAAAGCACGAGGCCGGAAAGGTATTCCCGGATCGACAGCGGCGACGCGAAGAGGTTGAGGAAGTTGTGGGACCACACATCCTCGAGGAACGCCATCGACACGCCGTGCATGACCCTCGTGAAGAAGTCCCACAGGAGGACGGCGCCCAGGAGAACCGGGACGAAATCGAACTCCGCGGCCGCGACGGAGTTGAGGTACCGGGTGATGAAGCCCCACAGCACGATGTCGATGACGACCCACGCGAAGAGCGGCAGAACGCGCGCCGGGCTCCCCCGCATGAGGTAGAACTGGCGGAGGACGATCGCTGCGGTCCGGTGGAAGCGCATCGCGTCAGTCCCGCGCGATGGCGAGCGGTTCGCGCGCGACGGCGATGAAGAGATCCTCGAGGGATTCCTTGCCGTGCCCCGACGGCAGCGTCCTCGGGTCCCCCTCGAGCAGGATCTTGCCGTGCGACAGGAAGAGGACGCGGTCGCAGACGCCCTCTACCTCGCCCATGTTGTGCGTGGTCCAGAGCACTCCCACGTGTTCCAGCGATGCGAAATCGCGGATCTTCGCGCGGATGTCCCGCGCCGCCGCGGGGTCGAGCGACGCCGTCGGTTCGTCGAGGAGCAGAAGGCGCGGTTCGTTGAGCATCGCTTTGGCCAGGCCTGCCCGCGTTTGCTCGCCCGACGAGAGCACGCCGCACTTGGCGTGCCGCAGTTTCCCGAGATCGAACCGGTCGAGAAGCGACTCGATGCGCTCCGGGAGACGCTTCACGCCGTACATCATGCCGAAGACCCGCAGGTTCTGCTGCACGGTCAGGTTGCCGGGGAGTGGGGCGTAGACCGCCGCGAAATTCGTGCGCTCCAGCGCCTGGGTCCGGTTCGTCGAGACGTCCTCGCCTTCGATCCGGATCGAACCCGAGCTCGGTTCGAGGACCCCCAGGATCATGTTGATGGTGGTGGTCTTCCCCGCCCCGTTCGGACCCAGGAGGCCGACAATTTCGTTCCGGTTCACCTCGAACGAAATCCCGTCCACGGCAACCCTGTCCCCGTAGGTTCGCCGCAAGCCGGCCACGGAGAGGATATTGGCGGATTCCCTGTTCATCGTGACGTCCCGTCTTCGGTTCTCGTATTGATCGTACCCGAAACCCCCATCCACGGTCTCCAGTCCTCTCTATCGGGCCAGGGAAAAAAACCGTTGACAGGTATCGCTCGGAGTAATACATTAAGACCGGTCGGTATTAATTTCGCGGGGGCAACATTGAGAAAAGACGGGAAGGCGACGCGCCAGGACATCGTCGAGAAGTCGCTGCAGATCTTCTCGGTCAAGGGTTTCTACAACACGTCCGTCAGCGACATCATGGCCGCAACCCGGCTGACCAAGGGGGGGCTTTACGCCCACTTCGACAGCAAGGAAGCGATCTGGTACGCCGCGTACGAGAGGGCGGTGGAGATCTGGAAAGGGATCGTCTTCAACGGGGTCCGGAAGGTCTCCGACCCGCTCGACCGGATCGCGAAGACGATCGGGAACGACCTCCGCGACTACTGCTGCGGGGAAGTCTTCGAGGGCGGCTGTTTCTTCTTCAACAGCCTCGTGGAGTTGTCCGGGCAGTCCCCCGAAATGAGCGGCCGGATCCTGGGGGGATTCATGCAGTTCTCGGAGCTTCTTGCCTCGTGGCTGGAAGAGGCGAAGTCGGACGGGAGGCTCAAGCCGGAGGTGCGGATCAAGGAAGTCGCCGATTTCATCGTCACCTCCATCAACGGGGCGGCGGCATTGTACGCCGCGACCCGGGACAGCCGGTTTCCCCGGGCGATCGAGCACCAGCTCAACACATATCTCCAGTTGCTCAGGGCTTGAAAGAGGAAGCGCGAGGGATGTCGCGGGGAAATTCAATGCGTTCTTATACATACCGACCGGTCTTTATATTTATTTGTGCCACGAACCGGAATCCAGGAGGGAGGGGCAGCGATGGCGAAAGCCGCATACGAGAAGCGGGAACGCATCGGGTACGTGACCCTGAACAGGCCGGAAGCGCTCAATGCCCTCGATGACGAACTGAACGCGGCCTTGTGGGACATATGGGCCGATTTCAACCGGGACGGAACGGTGGATGTTGCCATCGTGACCGGGGCCGGGAAGGCGTTCTGCTCCGGTGCGGACCTGAAAACGTTCGTCCCGAAGTGGGAACGCGCCGGCATGCTGGACGCCCGGAAGAACGCGGCGAGCGGGATCGGGGGCGGGATCACGAGAGGGCAGCACCGGATCACGAAGCCGATCATTGCGGCGATCAACGGGTACGCGATCGGGGGAGGGTTCGAGCTGGCGCTGGCGTGCGATATCCGCATCGCCTCGGATCGCGCCCGATTCGGCGTCTTCGAGGTGCGGCATGGACTGCACCCGGGGGACGGGGGGATCGTGCGGCTCGTCGCCGTCGCCGGAGTGGCCACCGCCCTCGACCTGACCCTGACGGGACGCGAGGTTTCCGCGGAGGAGGCGTACCGGCTGGGACTGGTCAACCAGGTCGTGCCGCACGCGGATCTGATCCCGACGGCCGAGCGGTGGGCGCGGGGGATCCTCGCCAACGGTCAGCAGGCGATCCGGTCCGCCAAGGAAACGATCCTGGATGTCATCGGCCGCCCGCTGGACGACGCGTTGCGCCTGGAAGCCATCAACGGGTATTCCAGCGTCGGGGATTTCCGGGAAGTGGCGGAGCGCCTGGAGAAGTTCTTCGGCCGGCGCTGAGCGGACATGCGGAAAAGCGGAAAGGAGAGGCCATGAACAAAGAACTCTGCGAGCGACGCGTCTCGGAGTACATGAACCTTGCCGCGCCGGTCATTTCCCGGAAGACCACCGTCCACGACGCGCTTCGCCTGGTGCGCGGCCACGGTTACCCCGCGTTGCCGGTCTGCGAACGGGGGCGCTTCCTGGGCCTGGTCGGGGAGAAGGAACTCCTGGAGATGACCCCTTCGCAGGCCACGTTGCTCTCCCGGCAGGAAATTGCCGCACTGCTCGACAGGGTGACGGTCGGGGCGGTCGTCAGGGTCCCGCCTGCCGCGGTGTCGCGGGACCAGTCCCTGCGCGAGGCAGCGGAGGCCATGTTGAGGCATTCGACGGGAGTCCTCCCGGTCCTGGAAAACGGCCATTATGCGGGGCTGATCACGTGGGAGTCGATCCTCGATGCCGCGTTGGAGGCTCCTCCGGTCGCCGGGGCTGGCCCGGTACATTAAGAAGAAGGATGGATAGACAACCCGTCGTGTGGAGGGCGTCATGAATCTTCGCGGCAAGGCATGGGATTTGATCAAATGGCGGGTGATGAAGGACCGTCTCGGGTACACGGACGAGGAGATGAAGGTGTTTCGGGAGAACCCCCGGAACGGGGAAGTCCTTTCCCGGGTGCCCGAATGGATCAGCAAAACCGTCGTGATGACAGTCGTCGAGTCTCACGGCTGCAACAGCCAGCACAGGGTCGGGGACAAACTCTATTTCGACGGCGCGGGGAATATCATCGCCAGGCGCTGTCCCGAAAAGATTTGCGCATATGCCGTGCATGCGGCGACGCCGTTGCTTTATGCGTGCAACGAGATGTTCCATGCCGGCATGGACCCGAACGAAATGAAGTTCCGGCGAACCGCATGTATCGACGTGGGCCTGCAGTGCGGCGGCTGGGGGCGGGTGGTTTTCGAGCTGGCTGTCCAGGATCGGTGACCGCCCCGGGGAATCCCAGGGGATCCCGGAGGGCGACAAGCTCGCAGTGATCGGTTGGGAGAAGGAGGGGCGGGTATGCTGCCTGTCCCTCATCAAGGTGGAGGAGTTCAGCGGGATGATCAAGGGACTGCTCGGTCCCCTTATGGGCGAACTGCTCCCGAAAACCTGAGGGAGGAACTGCTCGATGAACGAAGCGAAGGTCCGGAAGTATGTGCGCGACAGGTATGCCGGCATCGCGCGGAAGGGCGGGTCCCGCTGCGACCCGGGCACGTCGTGCAACGGCGCTGTCACCCCCGCGTCGGTTGGACGGACCATCGGCTATTCCGAGGAAGAGCTGAAAGCGGCACCCGATGGGGCCAACCTGGGGTTGGAATGCGGCAATCCCATCCCCCTGGCGTCCCTCCGGGAAGGAGAAACGGTCCTGGATCTCGGGTCGGGGGCGGGTTTCGACTGTTTCCTTGCAGCCCGCGCGGTGGGACCGTCGGGCCTCGTGATCGGCGTGGACATGACCCCGGAGATGCCGGAGGGAGAGTCATGATCTCCGACCTCGTGCTCTCGCGGGATCTCCCGGCGCACGTGGCCGGGTCGCTTGCCGCGTACGCCGGTTGCATCGCGGGAGCCCTCCGGAAGGACGAATACCTCGGGTTCATGGAGAAAGCGGGATTCCGGGAGGTGCGGGTTGTCCGGGAAACCTTGCGGGATGCAGCCCGGGCCGTCCTGAGCGTGCAGGTCTTCGGAAGAAAACCGGCGCAGGCTGATTTCGTGAAGCCATGACGGCGTGCAAGGTGCTTTTCCAGGAGATCTACGAGACACGCCTCTAAAGAGGCAAAAACCGGGAGGTGACGGATCATGACGATGGACAACAGGATCCAGGAACTCGTCGCGGTGGGTGCATCGATCACCGCCAACTGCCAGCCCTGCCTGGAGTACCACTCGAAGAAGGCCCTCGAATTTGGCGCGGACGCGGGGGAAATTGCCGAGGCGATCGAAATGGGGAAACGGGTCCGGAAGGGCGCTTCCGGCAAAATGGACTCCTACGCCTCCCATCTGCTCCTCGCCGGCCCGGCCCGGGACAGAAAGACGGAATCGGACTGCTGCGGCTGATCCGGCCGGACCGTCGCGCCGGCATGTGACCTCGGCCTGTTGTCCCCCCGCGCGATCCCCGGTATATTCGCAATAACGGATAGCCGGGAGGGGAGGGTGCCCTCATGGGGATTGCGCGGGGGGGCGGGTTGAATGGTAGGTCGAGGATCGCGGCCGTCGTGGTTGCCGCGGCACTCGGGGGTTTGGCGACTGCATCGGGATGGCGCCCGGCGAGATCCTCTCCTGTCCCGGCCTTCCCGGCGCCCTGCAGGACCCCTATGACCGGACCAGCGGCTTCGGCGACATGGTCTACGTGGGGGTGGTCGCGCCCAGGAAAAGCGTCAAGATCGAATCGACGGGCGGCGTGTTCATCTGGGGCGTCGGGGCCACCTCGATGTTCCCGACGGCCTCCGAGGATGTGCTGGGGGCCGGCAGGATGGTGGCAATCGGCCAGTTGCCGGTAAACATCCACGGCGAAGTCGATTATTCGGTCATCCACCCGGACGACAGGCCCGGTAGCCGCTGGGACGCCCGTCTCTACATCACTGCGGTGATCCCGACCTTCGTCTTTTAGCCGGTTGGACGGGTTTATGCGGTGGGCGCACTCCGTTCTTTCAGGACACGGCGCAGGGCGTCCTTGACCGCGCCGACGTTCGCCGGCACCTCGACGGGCCGGTTCGAATGCCGGCTGGGGAAATCCAGCTTCCCTTCGTGGTAATCAACCTTGAAGTCGGTGAATTTCAGGCCGTGCGCCGTGGAGATGACCACGACCCGCTCGGACCGGTCGATCCTGCCGGCCTTGACCAGCTTGATCAGGGCGGCCAGGGCGACCCCGGTGTGCGGGCAGTTGAACATGCCCGTGGTGTCCCCGAGCGCCGCGGCGTCGGCCAGTTCCTGCTCCGTGGCGTCCATGACGATGCCGTCGAATCGCTTCAACGTGCGGATCGCCTTTTCCACGCTCACGGGATTTCCGATCTGGATGGCGCTCGCCAGCGTTTTCTGCGCCTGCACGGGCTCGAAGGTCCGGAACTGCTTCAGGTAGGAGCGGTAGAGCGGGTTGGCGCGTTCCGCCTGCGCGACGACGATCCGCGGCAGCTTGTCGATCATTCCCAGTTCGCGCATCATGAGCAGCCCGCTTCCCAGCGCGGAAACGTTGCCCAGGTTCCCCCCGGGGATGATGATGACGTCCGGCACCTGCCAGTCGAACTGCTGGACGATCTCGATCCCGACGGTCTTCTGCCCCTCGATCCGGAGGGAGTTCATGGAATTGGCCAGGTAGAGGGTCTCGTCCTTCGTGATCTCCTGGACGACGCGCATGCAGCCGTCGAAGTCCGTGTCGAGCGACAGCACGAGGGAACCGTTCGCGATGGGCTGGACGAGCTGGGCGATGGAGATCTTCCCCCTGGGCAGCAGCACGATGGAAGGGATTCCGGCCGCGGCGCAATAGACCGCGAGGGCCGCGGAGGTGTCGCCGGTCGAAGCGCAGGCGACGGCCTGGATCGGCGCGCCGTCGCGGATCATCTGCTTGACCTGCGAAACGAGCACGGTCATCCCGAGGTCCTTGAAGGAGCCGCTGTGGGAGTTGCCGCAGAGCTTGATCCAGAGGTCGTCGAGGCCGATGATCTTCCCGAACCGTTCGGCCCAGAAGAGGTTGGTTCCGCCCTCGTACAGGGAGACGATGTTGTCGTCAGCAATCTGGGGGAGGATCCACTCCTTCTTCCCCCAGACGCCCGAACCGTAAGGCCACTGGGTGGACTTGTACCGGTCCTCGAAGAGTTTTTTCCACGACCCGGCGTCCCGCCGTGCCAATGCGTTCATGTCGTGCTGCACTTCGAGCAGCGAACCGCACGACTCGCAGCGGTAGATGATCCTGTCCAGCGGGTATGCGGTTTTGCACTCCGGGTGGATGCATTGGAACCATGCGCTGTACGTCAAGGGATCCCCTCCCCGCAAAGTGGCAGCCCGGGTCATTCCATGGGGATAGCGAGCTTCCCGGCCAGAGAGGAATGTATCACAGGGATTCCCGCAAGCATATTCATCATAAGGGAATCCCCCCCTTTTGGGGCTTCTGGTGGAAAAACCCGCATCTCCCCGATAATTCCCCTTCCAAGCGGCGATTCGGATTCTTAGACTGGAATGGCGGGACGGGCCGACCTGCGCATACGGGTCCCGTTTCGTTCGGCATGGAGTTTCCCGGCGGAGGGAGAGGGGATGGAGACGTGTATTCCTACGGGGAAACCGCCAGATGACATGACGCGCTTCCCCAGGGGATCTCGCCCGGGACATATCGTGGTTTTTCTCGCGCTGATTCCCTTGGCGGTTTGTTCGTGCGGTGGGGGATACGCAGCCCGGCAGAAAGCGTTTATCGAGAGCCTGAACGGGGAAATCGGATTCGCGACGCTGGACGATCTGATCTCCACCATGGGTCCCCCGCAACAATCCATCGAGGCCCCGGACGGCACCTGGTACACCTGGCGGAAAGTCCAGGCCGGGGCCGTCTCGGGCGGGACGATTTCCTTCGGATTTTTCAGCATGTCGATGGCGGCCCCTTCGGAATCCGGTCAGGAGTTGAACTGCCAGTTCGACCACGTTACCGGGAGATTGCGCACCTGGAATTACCGGGAG
>Ga0233416_10000769_pt1 | contig 9911 bp, 11 predicted proteins | sample Sediment_Towuti__2_FD_188638 | JGI IMG/M metagenome (GOLD analysis project Ga0233416, IMG submission 188638) | Sediment microbial communities from Lake Towuti, South Sulawesi, Indonesia - Sediment_Towuti_2014_0_MG | ecosystem: Environmental > Aquatic > Freshwater > Lake > Sediment | place... | reverse complement strand
TGGCAGCAGATGCACAGTTAGGTCTCGCCCTCTCCTTAAGGGCACAAGGTAAATGGAAAGAAGCAATAAAACTCACCCGTAGTTCAAGAAGGGAATACCGCAGGAAAAGCGACCGGGAGGGTTTCGCATTCTCTCTCTGGGCAGAGGCAGGTGCCCTAAGGATAAAGGGAAGAATCCTGGAAGCAATTAAAATATTTAAATCATCTCTAAAAATGTTCAAAGCTCTGAAGAACACACAAGGTGTTGGTTTTTGCCTCTGCGGCCTCGGGGGCACAACAAGAGTTGCCGGCAGGTTCAGAGATTCATTAAAGTACTACTATGCTGCAAACAATCTCTTTTCTAACACCAAAGACACATTTGGATTAGCCTATTCCTTTTGTGGTATTGGGAATGCCTTCAGAATGATGGGAGATTACAGAAGAGCCTTTATAAACTTCAAAAAGGCAACCAGACTCTATGATAAAATTGGTGACAGAGTCAGTTACTCCTATACTCTGTGGAGTCTTGGAACGACATACAAAATGATGGGTGAAATCAAAAAGGCATATGATAATTTCATCAAGGCCATGGGCATATTCAAAAAAACAAAAGACTCAAGAGGTATAATCTACTGTAGACTTGGTTTAGGAGAGCTTTATTTTCTCGATGGTAAAAAGACTAAAGCAATAAGGCAGCTTAAAGGAGCCCTTTATGAATCAGTGCAAAATGGTTTTGATGTTGAGAAATGCTACGCAAAAACGATCATATCCTTTATTAACAGTAATTTCGATAAAAGATGTTATAATAGACTTGGTTTAAAATTAAAATTTCAGGGGTTACCTCTTAACATTCCATAACAAGCTATAAAAATTGGTTTATCTTTAAAAAATTGCACCATATAGCATCGATACTTTATGATTGAGAAAATCCGAGTTCGCATATTTGAGAAACCATGTCTTAAAAGAGTCATGATTTTTATCCAGTAAGTAAAATGATATCTCATCAAAAACCCTTATAGGTCTGAATTTTAAAAGCTCTTGGTACAATAATGTCAAATGAACTGTAATCAGTTGTTAAGATAAATTATAAATTATAGAATCCAAACAGTCGGGTGGAGGGCTAAGACTTGAAATCATTGAATATTCCCAACACTCTTACAATGATGAGAATACTTATTATCCCTATATTTATAACTACAATAATATACAAACGCTATAACTATGCCCTTTTCCTTTTCATAATAGCGGCACTTACGGACACCTTTGATGGGCTCATTGCACGTCTCAAACACCAGAAGACTGTCCTGGGGACATACCTCGATCCCGTAGCTGATAAATTCCTTATTGTTTCATCCTTCATCATCTTATCCACATATGGTTTGATACCTAAATGGCTAGCTATAACAGTTATTAGCAGGGACATAACTATTATTACCGGCTGGTTTTTGCTCTATCTTATAACAGGCACAGCGAAGGTTGAACCCTCACTGCTTGGAAGAGCCACTATTTGGATTCAAAGTATTTTTATCGCGTATGTACTTATAGATGTACATTTTCCCTTACCAGAAATACATCTCGTGCTTCAGTGGATTACTGCAGGATTTACAATAATCTCCGGGCTTCACTATATTTACAAGGGGCTTAAACTATCACATGCACTATGAACACGGGATAAAGATAGCAAAAGTTTGTCCCGGTAGTCAGGCAGAAAAACTAGGATTCCTTCCTGGAGATCTCCTGCTTTCTGTTAACTCATATAAACTCCGAGACCCAATTGATTTCCTTTTTCACAGCAGCAATAATTCCTTATATATAAAGATAAAAAGGAACGGAGAAAATATTAATGTGCAAACAGTCAGGGAGGAAAGCAGGGAATTCGGTATAGATTTCGAACCTTTTAAAGTCCTGACATGCAAAAACAACTGTATATTCTGTTTCGTAAAACAACTCCCAAAGGGCCTCAGAAGAACACTCTATATAAAAGATGATGATTATAGGATGTCCTTCCTTTATGGAAATTATGTTACACTCACGAATTTGAAGGATGAAGACAGAAGGCGAATTATTGAACAGAGATTAAGTCCACTTTACATTTCTGTGCATTCAACAAATAGGGCTCTCAGGAACAAACTTCTCGGCAATTCAAAAACACCTGATATTCTCAAAGAACTAAAATATTTTACGGACAATAAAATAAGATTTCACACTCAGATTGTTGTTTGTCCTGGGTATAATGACGGGAAGGAACTCAGTAAGACAATCAGTGATCTACACAAATTTTATCCTTATGTCTTATCTATCGCTGTGGTTCCTGTAGGACTTACCCTGTCTCAAGAACGGAGTATCCGTCCTGTTGGAGAAGAAGAAGCCAGTGATATACTGAACGTAATCGGATACTTCCAGAGGAGATTTAAAAAGAAGAATGGAGACCCCTTTGTTTATGGAGCAGACGAGCTCTATATAAAGGCAAAGATTCCTTTTCCGGCGCTCAGGGATTATAGAGATTTTCCCCAGATAGAAAACGGAGTAGGCATGGTTCCGCTTTTCTTGAATCGCGCAAAGAATCTGAAAATCCCTAAGTCGTTACCCCGTAATAAAAGGTTTCTTACCTTTACGGGAGTGTCTTTTTATCCTTTTCTGAAAAAGTTTGCGGATAGACTCTTTGAAAAGGAGAATCTTATGATAGAGGTAATATCTGTGGAGAACACATTTTTCAGTCCTTCCATTACGGTTGCTGGACTGCTCACGGGGACAGACGTTATCAGGACACTCTTGGATAAGATAGGTACACAGGAAAAGCTTCTCGTACCCGATGTAGTCCTGAAAGACGGGGAGAACATGCTTCTTGACGATATAACTCTTAAGGATATGGAGAAGACACTCGGAATACCTGCGAAAAAAATTGATCCAACACCGGAAGGACTCATACGAGGGCTACAGGAGGTGGAGAATGAACATTAGTGGCACAACAAAGATAACAGGACTCTTTGGATATCCTGTCGAACACTCCCTATCGCCATCAATGCATAATGCCGCCTTTACGGCACTTGGCCTCGATTATTGTTATGTTGCGTTTCCTGTACACCCTGACCACCTGGAAGAGGCGATAAAAGCAATATGGGCACTAAACCTCTGTGGAGTAAATGTCACCATTCCGCATAAAGAGAGGGTAATTCCCTTTCTTGACGAGATTAGCAAAGAGGCGTCTGTTATCGGTGCTGTAAACACGATAGTAAACTCGAACAACAGGCTTGTAGGCCACAACACTGATGGAAGAGGATTTATGCAATCCCTTTCTGAGCACAGTATCTCTGTAGAAGACAAGCAGGTGTTAATAATAGGAGCAGGAGGTGCTTCAAGGGCAATAAGCTATTATCTCTGCCAAAAGGCAAACAGGTTGTTTTTATATGATATCGACAAAGAAAAGGTTGAAAGAGTCCTTTATGATTTTACAAAAATCTTCAACAATATAATGGCTATTGATGAAATTGATAAAATTGAGAGATTCCCTATCATAATAAATGCAACGCCTTTAGGGCTAAAAGAAGGAGATCCACTACCTTTTAATACTGCACTCTTAAAACCAGGCCAGACTGTTTGCGATCTCATTTACAAAACAACAAAGCTCCTTGAAGAAGCATCCAAAAAAGGATGCATAACGTTGAATGGGCTGGGAATGCTTCTCTGGCAGGGAGCCTTTGCATTCGAACTCTGGACGGGCAAAAAGCCACCAGTTGATATCATGCAAGATGCCTTATTTAGGAGCCTCACATAACTGATCCCGAGACATGTAATCACAATCACTGTGTCCTTTCCAATAAAAATATATTTTTAAAACTCGCATATGATACAGGCATTCGAGAAATTTACCATGAGCCAATGAAAAGGCGAGGAATCTAATGACACTGTTCTTAATCATTGTTACGTTTTCAGAGATAATTTCATGAGACACTGAAACACATGTAGCACAACACTTTATGTTTATCGCTAAAAGTGAGAGGCTTACATTTGATTATTTACCTTTACACTGATTGCACCATATGATAAAATTTTTCTATGAAAAAATTATTGATGACAGGCATTTCGCTCTTTTTTGCCTTTATATTTTTCTTGTTGCTCTGGACTGAAAAAGGAACCAATATAGCTCTGAAGATAAAGGAGAATTCCTTCATTGAGGGAGTCAGGATCGTTTATGGAAAAGATGGTACTGTGGTATGGACGCTCACAGCAAGAAAAGCAGATTTTACCCGAGACGAGAATATCGTTGAACTTACCGATGTTGCTGTTTTAGTACAGAAAAACGGTATGAGCGTTTACACTGATAAAGCCAAATATGATCTTTTAACTCAAAACTTTATCACTGAAGGCGAGATAAGAGCTAAGGGGAAAGACTATACAATAACAACTGCTTCAATTGATTACGAAGCATCTTCTGGCAAATTAAAGACAGAAAACCCTATTAAAGTAGAGGGCAAAAGATTTACAGTCGAAGGCAAAGGCATGACGTTAGATTCAAATCAGAGAGTAAGGGTACTTAACAATGTTAAGGCAACTTTTCATAAGTAGCCTTTTCATTTTTTTCTTCTTTCCAACCTATGCTTTTACAGAGGAAAAGGCTCAGCCTATAAAAGGCCCAATAATCATAACATCCGCAACACTTACAGCAGACAACCAGGCACATACTGTGCTTTTCGAAAATTCTGTTATTGCAAGGTCTACAGACATGACACTGAATGCCGACCAGATGCTTGTCCATTATGATGAAGAATATGGTGATATAACAAAAATCATAGCAAAGGGAAATATTAAATTAATTAAAGGGACTCGTGTAATTACCGCCAAAGAGGCAACCTATTATGCAGACAAAGAAACCATTATTTTTACAGGTGAACCTCGTGCCGTAGAGAAAGAAAATGTAGTCACTGGCAAAAAGATGACATATTATTTGGATGAAGACCGATTTCTTGTAGAAGAAAGTAAAGTTTTCCTGAAAAGGAAGAAAGGTCAATAAATGCATCTGCTGGAAGCAAAAGGGATTTCAAAGACTTATAGCAAAAGGGATATTGTCAAAGACCTTACCCTTTACCTTACCACAGGTGAGATAGTAGGACTTCTTGGTCCTAACGGTGCAGGTAAGACTACCACCTTTTACATGATGGTAGGACTTATAAAACCAAAGGGTGGAAACATTTACCTTGATGGAGAGGATATAACCTATCTTCCAGTGTATAAGAGAGCACAGAGGGGGATAAGCTACCTACCACAGGAACCATCCATTTTCAGGAAACTTTCTGTTCAAGATAATCTCAGAGCGGTACTCGAGATAAAGGGGCTTAGGAGAGAAGAGATAGACGCAGAGGTAGATCGTCTTTTAGAGGAGTTCAACCTTTCAGAATTTTCGAAAAGAGACGGTTATAAGCTCTCTGGAGGTGAAAGGCGGAAGGCGGAGATAGCAAGGGCCCTTGCTATAAAACCTACCTTCATCCTCTTTGACGAGCCTTTTACAGGGATAGACCCAATTGCTACTGTAGAACTCAAAAAGATGTTTACGTATCTTAAAAATAAAGGCTTGGGTATATTAATAACAGACCATAATGTTCGAGATACTCTTTCCATAACAGACAGGGCATATATTATTAGTAATGGCACGATATTGGAAGAAGGCACACCTGATAAAATAGTAGAAGACCCCAGAGTTAAAGAGGTCTTTCTTGGAGAGGAGTTTGTATTCTGATGGTTCTGGAGAACAGGCTTGAACTGAAATTAACACAGAAGCTGATTCTCACACCGCAACTCCAGCAGGCAATAAAACTTTTGCAACTACCACAACTCGAACTCTCCCAAACTCTTAATCAGGAACTCATAGAGAACCCCGTCCTTGAGGAATCTCTTGATGAAATAAACGAAGATGAATTAACACGTGAAGAGAAAGAGTCCTTAGAGCAGGAAGATACCAATGAGGATACTGAAGCACCTCTTGAAAAGCTGATGAATTTTACTGTAGATGAATACTTCGAAGAGAGAGGAAGCGATGGAAGAGACCTTGGGTATTTCAACCCTGGCACTGTAACCCTGCCTTCATATGAGCAACTTTTTACCAAAGGAACGGATCTCTATGACCATCTCTTATGGCAACTGAGACTGTCAAATGAATCCGAAGAGATACGGATGGTTGGAGAAACTATAATCGGCAATCTTGATGAAAATGGATATCTGAGGATCCCCTTAGAGGAGATTGCAGAAGAAGCGAAGACCGATATTGAGACAGTAGAAAATGCATTGAGACTAGTCCAGGGTTTTGATCCACTTGGCGTAGGTGCAAGAAATATCAAAGAATGCTTGCTATTACAACTCGATGTCTTGAAGCTTAAGGAAACTCTTGTTGAAAAGATAATTCTTACCAGCATGGATGACCTCGAAAAGAAAAAATATAAGAAGATTGCGCAGGATCACAACATTTCTCTGCAAGACGTCTTGTCTGCTGTAAAAGTTATCGAGGGCTTTGAACCCAAGCCATGCAGGAATTTTACAAGCTCTAGCACACATTATATTGTACCTGATGTGCACGTGACAAAGACCCCTGATGGATACCAGATCATTTTAAATGATGAAGGTCTCCCGAGGTTAAAAATTAGCAATTTTTACAAAAAACTCATTCGACAAAAAGATGCCCTCCCTAAAGAGGAGAGGCAATTTCTTATAGAAAAATTGCGTTCCGCGGTTGGGCTACTCAAAAGCCTTGATCAAAGAAACAAGACAATTTACAGAGTGACGGAGAGTATCCTGAATTTACAGGATGAGTTCTTCGATCAGGGCATAGAACACATCAAGCCTTTGACCCTTAAGGATATTGCATCAAAACTCAACATGCACGAAAGCACAGTAAGTAGGGTCACATCCAATAAATACCTATCATGTCCGCATGGGTTATTCAGCTTCAGGTTCTTTTTCAGCAGCTCACTGAACAGCGGGACGGGAAGCATTTCATCTACTTCTGTAAAAAATATGATAAAAAAGATTGTGATAGAAGAAAATCCTCGAAAACCCTTCAGTGATCAGCGAATTGTTGAAATCTTAAGAAGCAATAGCATCATAGTTGCCAGGAGGACTGTGGCAAAATACAGAGAAGAACTTAGAATCCTATCACAGGCTCGACGGAGAAAAATAAGCTAAGGAAAGGAGAAGGTATGAATATTATTGTGACAGGACGACACTTTGATATCACGCCTGCTTTGAAAAAATATGCTGAAAAGAAGATTAAAAAATTTGTCCGGTACTTATCAAACATATCTGAGGCCATTGTCACACTCACTATAGAAAAATACAGACATAAAGCTGAGGTTTTGCTTAAGGTCAATGGATACCTGATCCAAGCAGAGGGGATTACTGGCGAGATATACTCTTCAATCGATGAAGTGGCTGAGAAACTCGAAAGACAGGTAAAAAAATACAAAGAAAAACTCGTCTCTCATAGAAGGGCTGAAGAGAAAACTGGCGGTGTGCAAATGCCTCCAGCTATAGCGGAAACCGTGAGGATCATAAAAAATAAAAGGTTTGAGCTAAAGCCAATGAGCCAAGATGAGGCTGCCATGCAGATGGAACTGCTCGATAAGGACTTTTTTATCTTTACGAATGAAGGTACGGGAAATATAAATGTCATATATCGCAGGAAAGACGGCAATTTTGGACTCATAGAGCCCTTAAAGTAAGAACTGATAACCGTGAATTAAGACTGAGAAACAATAACTGAAAAATAAGGCACCAATCATAGTAATAATCACAGGGCTGTCTGGTTCAGGTAAAACTGTTGCATTGAGGGCCCTCGAGGATTCTGGTTTTTTCTGCGTAGATAACCTACCGATAGCACTCATCAAATCTTTTCTTTCCATCATATCCCGAAACAGGGAGATAAGCAAAATAGGCATTGGAATCGACATAAGGGAGAAAGGATTTTTATCTGAAATCAGTGATGTCTTAAAAAACCTTAAAGATAAATACAAAACAGAAATTCTCTTCCTCGAGGCAGAAAAGGATGTACTTCTGAGAAGATTCAAAGAAACTCGCAGACCCCATCCGCTCGACGGGTCTATCGAAAAAGCAATCCACATGGAAAAGAAAAGACTTTCTTCTTTGAGAGAAAATGCCGACAGAATTATCGACACATCTTCACTTTCTCCCCATCAGCTGAGACAGTACATAACATCTCTCTATAAGATACAGAAAACAAAAAAAGCAATGACGCTTGTCCTTATTTCCTTTGGTTTTAAATATGGTACTCCACAGAACATGGATCTGCTCTTTGACGTAAGATTTCTACCGAATCCAAACTTTGTCCCTGAATTGAAACCACTGAAAGGTACAGATAAACGTGTCTCTCATTATATTTTTAAAAAACCAGAGACAAAGGCATTCATGTCCAAGATAGAAGACCTTCTTGAGTTTCTTGTGCCGCTTTATATTAAGGAGGGTAAGTCTTATCTGACAATTGGTATTGGCTGCACAGGTGGTAATCATCGCTCTCCTGCTCTTGCAGAAAAATTGCGAAGGTATCTTAAAAAATATCCCGTAGATTTAAACATTGTCCATCGTGACATGAGTTGAAATGGTTCAATTCAAGCTGTTAGTATATTATCGTTTGAGGAGAGGTGGCCGAGCTGGTCGAAGGCAGCCGCCTGCTAAGCGGTTGTGGGGGTAAAACCTCACCCAGGGTTCGAATCCCTGCCTCTCCGTTCAAGGAGTCATTGACCATAAGATTGTAGTAAAATTTCTCAAGGAAAAGTGAAAAATCGCAAGGAGGATCGGATGAAAAAAAAGATCTTAGTAATTACATTGAGTCTTCTCTTGGTTATTTCTTTTGGTGCCTGTAAGAAAAAAGAAGAGAAGCCTGTTCCAAAGGTTCCTTTTCAGCCTCTTCCACAAACCCCTATGCAGCCGGGCCCCCAGATGCCAATGCAACCATCTCCTCAGATGCCCATGCCTCAAGCAATACCAGGGGGTAAGACAAAAGTGGTTATACCTGAAAGCATAAAAGGAAAATGGAGCGCAGTTAAACTAATTGTAGAAGATAAGGCTACAAAAAAATCACAGGAATATACCGTTAATCTCAATAGTAATTTCAAAATTCCTGATTCCAATCTTAAGGTCTATGTTGGAGAGTTTCTACCGGATTTTAAAATGGACAAGCTCACTTTGACGTCTGTATCGAATGAGCCTAATAATCCAGCAGTAGGCGTACGGGTAACGGAGGGAGGTAAACAAATATTCCCTACACCTGGAAAACAATGGGGATGGTTATTTGCCAAGATGCCGAATGTGCATCCCCTTAGACACCCTAAGTATAACATTAATCTTAAAGAAGGGGTTGCAAAGAAAGGTTAGAGAACTTATTTAACTCATTCGGCTTATCTTTGCTTACTAAAACAGCTGCGCTTTGTATTCTGCCACTATGCAGACGATCTAATGCGTTGTTAGCATAGCTTCTGTATGTCCCTGTTTCTAATATACTGACCTTATCCTGCCTGTTCTTTTATTCACTATCACTCTATCTATTAAAGTGTTATTTTCATCTCTAATCTCAGCTTCAAAAAACCCTTTTCTTTCCTTAATATCGCCCACAACAACACCCCTGTTTTTGAAATATCTCTGAAGTATCACCCTTGCCTCTCCTGATGTTTTAACCTCCTTTCGTTCCCCATACCATCCACGTTCTGGTCCCGAGCAATAGTTACCATATGGAGTTCTCCCTCGCCATTCATGTTTTCGCGACTGGGCGATTGAAAAGCAAGGACTTATAAAACCACTACATATTATGAATAAACAAACTGTTACGAATAGTCGTCTCATATCATCCAGATATGATATAGGGGGCTTTCGCCCCCTTTCTTCTTCATTACTGACTCTGCTGACACTGGCAGCATTCCCTCATCATACCTT
>Ga0233416_10000768_pt1 | contig 9913 bp, 9 predicted proteins | sample Sediment_Towuti__2_FD_188638 | JGI IMG/M metagenome (GOLD analysis project Ga0233416, IMG submission 188638) | Sediment microbial communities from Lake Towuti, South Sulawesi, Indonesia - Sediment_Towuti_2014_0_MG | ecosystem: Environmental > Aquatic > Freshwater > Lake > Sediment | place... | reverse complement strand
TCCACGGTGACGCCCCGTTCTTTCATCTGTCGCTGGAACTCATCCTCGGTGTACGGGCTCTTCAGCTCCGTGAACCGGTCTTCTACCTCGCCGTCCGACGCCTCCAGGTTTTGCTTTTTCGCCAGCTCGTAGAGGATTTCGTTGGTCACCAACTCGTCGAGGATGTTCAGCATCAGCGAAAGTGACTCTTCCTGCGATGGCTGCTGACCCTCCGCCGGCACGCGGCTCTGGTAGTACTTCTCCACTTCGGCTCTTTTGATCTCCTTGCCGTCCACGCGGGCCCACGTGCCTGGCCCCGGCGGCTGCTGTTTCCTGCAACCCGCCGCCCACACCACCACCGCAGCGATTACCAGAATCGTCAGCCACCGTTTCACAGGTTGTGCTCCTTTGCAGGGGGGATGCGGCTGCCTCTCATTCGGGTAGGTGGGAGTTCCTTCTCAACTCGTCACAGCATTCTCCGCGATGTCATTCCCAGGAGCCCGAGCCGGCCCTGCCTTCACGCCGCTTTCTTCACGCGGCCCGCGCGGATGCACGCCGTGCACACCTGCACGTGCTTCTTCACGCCGTTCACCACCGCCCGCACCCGCCGCAGGTTCGCGTTCCATCGCCGCCGCCGCGTGTTGTTTGCGTGGCTGACCACGTTGCCAAACGTCGGCCCCTTCCCGCATATCTCGCATCTCTGCGCCATTTCTTCGCGCTCCTCTTCGTAACAACTCCGCCTCAGCCGGCCCTAATCCTAACAGAGATTCCCTGTCTCTCAAACTTTCGTTGCTCCTCCGGCCTTTGCGAATCTTTTATTCGTGTTTATCTGTGTTCATCCGTGTTCCGCTTTTCTGCGTCTCGCCCCGCCAGACTAGCAGCATGGTGATCAGGTTCACCCCGGCCAGCCCGCCTGGCACTTGCGCCAAGTCCTGTACGGGGATCATCGGCGCGTTCACAGCCACCAGCACTACGCACGACCACAGCGGCATGCGCCACGCACCCGCGTCGCCCCGCGCCAGCGGCCACGCCTTCAGCACGCACAGCAGCCCCGGCACAAGCAGAATCATCCCCACCAGCAGCAGCGCATAGAATCGGAAGTTGTACTCGAAGGTTGCCGTCCCGCCAACACCCTTGCCTTTCAACGCATTCCCGATTACGGCCCCGCTGTGCAGCGCGCCCAGCGTCAGTGTCACCAGCCCGGCAAACAAATCAATCGTTCCCACTGCCGCCGATTTCGCAGACCCGCCGCGCTTCTTTGTATAGAAAAAGAACCCCACCGTCACCACAGCAATCAAACCCAACAGCACCCGCAGCACTTGCTCTCCTCCCGCTCAAGCCCTCTTTTCTGATCTCCAACCTCCGACCTCTTACCTCCAGTCTCATCAGTGTCTATCCGTGTTCATCCGTGTTTCAACTTTTCTCTCAAGCTTCTTCCGCCGCAACTCCGCCATGGCCGCCTCATCCTCTGGGAGGAAGTAGCCCACCACAATCCCCATCGCTCCATCCGGCAGACTTTTCCCCGTTGGGTTCCGGTAGCTCGCCGTCGTTTTCAGCCGTTCCCCAGCCTTCAACTGGTAGCCGCCGCGGTCATAGAACGGCGCCACCGGCATGGACACCAGCCTGCCCTGTGCGTCCAGCTCCGCCTTCAGCTCCGCCACGGGCTCGTTCCGCGTGACGTTCTCCAGCACCACCGCCTTTCCGTAGTCGTGCAGGTGCCCGCCTACGCCCAGCAGCACTCCGCTGCGCTTCAGCACCACTTCCCCTGACGTTTGGCTCTCTCCCGGCGGCAGCGTGTACCCCGAGTCGCGGCATTCCATCACGTCAAACCACGCCGGGTAGACGCTCTTCAGCGCCGCCCCCGACGACTTCAACCGGTATTCGATCTCCATCTCCAGATACGCCTCCGCGTAGGCCGTCTCCGTCGGGTTATGAAACATCGTCTCCACGCGGATGCGGTCGCCCGGCAGCACGCGGTACCCGAACCCTTCCACGGCCGGCCAGTCGTTCAGCTCCCCGCCGGCGCCGAAGATGTGCTCCTCCTTGTTGGGACACAAAAAGTCCGACCGCCCCGTATGCCACAACGCCACGTGGTGCAGCACCCGCCCCTCGACCGGCGCGCCCTGCGCATCCACCAGCCGCGGGTGGAACGCCACTACCCAGCCGTCCATCTTCACGTCCCAGAACAAGTCCCGCGGCTGCGCCACCGCCCAGTGGTCCGACTTCGCCGGCAGCTTCACCGGCCCCAGCCGCAGGGTCAACGTCTGCCGCGCCGCATCCTCACTCGCCGTCAACTTCACTCCCGCCGCCACCTTGTGCTTCATCCCGTGATGACCCTGGTGCGCCCCGTGCTCGCTCTGTCCCGCCGCCATCGCCGCACTCAACAGTCCCGCCAACGCCACACCCACCACCGCCGCCTCAACCCTGATCTTTTTCATCTATCTCCCACCTTTCCGATTCTTCCCGATCAGATCCGTCTTTTCTCCTCCGCCGCTCATCTTACGCCATGCCGCCGTTTCTTCTAACCTCCAACTTCCCGCCTCCAACCACCGAGCCAATACTTCCACTAGAGCAATTCCATAAATGATGTAGCTTTACGGGAGGGGCGGCAGTGTGGCACAGTGGGGGCTATGACGCCCATCCCTGTGCCGGTGCGCCGACGGATTCTCGAACTCTACCAGCGAGGCAAGAGCACACGCGAGATCGCGCCATTGCTCGGTTTTTGCGTGGCCGCGGTACGCCGCGTGCGCCAGCAGTTTCGGCAGCGCGGCACGCTGGAGCCGCGAACCCATCGTAGCGGACGCCGCACGCTGCTCACCCTGGAGCGCAAACAGCGGCTCGAACAGCTGCTCGGCGAGCGCCCCGACGCCACGCTAGCCGAGTTAGGCGCACGCCTGGACCGGCGCTTCCGGACTTCCACGGTGGATTTGTGGCTCCGGCGACTGGGCTGGAGGTATAAAAAAAACTCTGGCCGCCGCCGAACAACAGCGTCCCGACGTGGCCGAAAAAAGAGCCCACTGGCATGAACAGTTGGCCTCCCACCCTGTGCACCGTTTGGTGTTTGTAGATGAAAGCGGGGCCAACACGAAGATGACACGCTTGCGCGGCCGGGCTCTGGGAGGGCGCAGGCTGGTGGCCCGCATCCCGCACGGAACCTATCAGACCAGCACCTTGATCGCCGGCATACGCCTGGAGGGCCCCTGCGCTCCTTGGCTTTTTGAAGGCCCCCTGAACGGCGAGATGTTTTTGGCTTGGGTCGAGCAAGGCTTGGCTCCCACCTTGCGAGGGGGCGAGGTGGTGATCCTGGACAATCTGGCCACCCACAAAATCCGGGGCGTGTGCGAAGCCATCCAGGGGCGGGGTGCCCGGCTGCTGTACTTGCCGCCCTACTCTCCGGATTTCAATCCCATCGAACCGATGTGGAGCAAGATCAAACAGGTGCTGCGCAGCCAGGCCCCTCGCAGTGACGAGCAACTGCTCCTGGCCGCCAAAGCTGCGTTTCAGTCGATATCCCTCGCCGACTGCCGGGGCTTCTTTTTTAGCGCTCGCTACGCTACATAATTAATGGAAATGCTCTAGGCAAGGTGGAACGAAGCCGGGTTTGGATTCTGCCTTGCGTTCCTGGTAAGGCGGGAGCAGCGTTTCGCCGGTTGTGAACTCCACCAGCGGAATTGAGAATCGGTGGGCTGCTCTCGAAAAGTCGAGAGTCAGCGGAGTTGCCAGAAGGAAGCTGGCTATACGTCCATGAGGTGGGAGAGTTGGTAGGGGGCGGCGATGTTTTCTCTCAGTTGCAGCCACAGGGAGGAGGGCATGGAGAGAAAGACGCTGACGACCACAGGGTCGAACTGCGTGCCGGCGCAGCGCTCGATTTCCTCGCGCGCGGCTTCGATGGAGCGGGCGCGACGATAGGGCCGGTCGGAGATCATGGCGTCGAGCGCGTCGGCCACGGCAAAGATGCGCGACCCGAGGGGAATCTCCTCGCCTTTCAAGCCTCGTGGGTAGCCGGTTCCGTCGTAAAACTCCTGATGCGTCAAAACGATTTCTGCAGCGTCGCGCAAAAAGGGGATGCGCATGAGCATCTCATACCCGATTTCGCAATGCCGGCGCATCACCGCGCGCTCCTCTTCTGTCAGCGGCCCGGGCTTGCGGAGGATGTCGTCGGGGATGGCCATCTTTCCGATGTCGTGCAGAAACGCGGCGCGGGCAATCTGGCGGAGCATCCCGGGATCCAGATTCATCTGCCGAGCGATGGAGATGGTATAGGCGGTGACGCGCTGGCAGTGGCCTTCGGTTTCTGCGTCTTTCAGGTCGAGCGCGCCGCCGAGGGCTTCCAGCGTATGGTCGTAGGATTGTTCGAGCTGGCTGAAGGCTTCGCGCAACTGCGTGGTTCGCTCTTCCACGAGGTTTTCCAAGTTTCTTTGATAGTTGCGGTTTTCGAGCACTAACCGGCGATGTTCGAGCGCGCGGCGCACGCATAGGAAAAGCTGGTCCTTCTCGAAGGGCTTCAGGATGTAGTCGTAGGCGCCGCGACGCATGGCCTCGAGCGCGGTGGAGAGGTCGTGCATCGCTGTGACCATGATCACAGGAACGTCCGGCTCGTGGCCGCGCAACCATTCCAGCAGGCGCATGCCGTCCATCTCCGGCATGACCATGTCGCTCAACACCAGGTCCGGCGAGTCCCGCAGTAGTTGCTCCTGCGCCAGCCGTCCGTTTCCGACCATGGCGCAGCGGTAGCCCTGCGCCTCCAGAAGCGTGGTGACGACTTCGCGGATGGCTTCCTCGTCGTCTACAACCAGGATTTTTTCCTGAGCCAAGCGATGTACCCCGGAATTAGCATTATACGGCAGGGCACAGCGCGACCAAGCCTTTGTTGCCGGAAATAATCAGCGCGTGCTAGGTTAAACAACGGCTTACCTCTTGCGTCACTCACAGCCAGGGCCCGCTGTGCGCCGGCACGCCGCGGGCGTGCAGCCAGGAGAGTGTCCCCAGCGATGCATCACCCGGGAGTGCTTGCGATTACCACCCTGCAGGCATCCGCCGCCCTGGTTCTGCTCGTGCTTTACCTGCTGCTGTATCGCAATCTCCCTGTCCGCTTCTTCCGCCTATGGATTGCCGGATGGGCGTTCACAACCGCCGCCGCTGCCGCGCTGATTCTCGGGCTGTTTGCGATCCTTCCCCGAGGAGGCCTGGTGGCGGCCGGAACGTCATTGGTTGCCAGCGCCCTATTCTTAGCTTCGGTTTTCGACTATGTAGGTCGAGCGCGACAGACGGCGGCCATCTGGTGGCTGGGCTTGGGCGGGCTGCTGACCGCGCTGTGGGTCGGATTCCATCTGGGAGCCGCGGCAAGCACCCCGTGGGTAGTTGTCGGCGCTAAGGCGACACTGTGGCTCATTGCGGGCTTTGTGCTCCTCCGCTTCGCGCAGAGCCGGGGCGACTGGAGCGCGCGCCTTCTGGGCTTTACGTTTGTCGTGAACGCGCTTCACGATGTGGATCGGCCGCTGTGGGCCGGCCAGCCGTTTTATCTCGCGCGCGCGGGCGTAGGCGCATGTCTTGAGGTTGCTCTGGGAGTTGCGCTGGCCGTAGTCGTGATGGAAGCGGCCCGCACACGCAAGGAAGAGCTCAATGACAAGCTCCGCCGCCTGACTCTTATCACCGCTGCCGGCACGCAGAGTTTCAACGTCAGCGAGGTTCTCGATGTGGTCGTACGTGAGCTCACCGAAAGTCTGGAAGCCACGCACGGGTTAGTCCGCCTGTTGGAAGGGGAAGGCGATTCGCGGGAGCTGGTTGTGCGCAGCTCCGTGGGGTTCAGCCCGACCTTCGTCGAACGCTTTCGCCGTGCGTCGGCCAGTGAGCCCTGGGCGCGGCAAGCGCTCAATCCCGATACACCTCACCTGATGCTCGAGGCCAAGTGCGATCCGAACGTGCGGCGTCGCCTAGAGGCGGAGGGCATCCGGGCGATGGTGTTGGCCCGCGTGCCGGGCAAAGACGCGCCTCTTGGAATCCTCTGCGTGGGCTCGAGCGAGCCTCGCCGTTTCCTGGCCGAAGAGGTCCACTTTGTTATCAACGTGGCCAATCTGCTGGGGCTGAGCATTCAGAACATCTCCTTGTTCGAACAGGCTAGCGACGCGGAGCGGCAGTGGATGTACACGTTTGACTCCATCGAAGACCCGATTTTGGTCCATGACCAAGAGTACCGCATCCTCCGAGCCAATCATACGCTGGCACAGCGACTCGGCCGCGGCTCGGCGAAGTCCCTGGTGGGGTGTCGCGTCGTTGACGTCTTTCTGCCGAGCCGCTCAGCCTCGGCTTTGCAATCACGCAAGGCTCCGTGGGTCAACTGTCCTTATTGCGAGGGTGCTGGCGGGAAGGGTGACACCCCGGATGCGTCTCTCGGCGCGTGCTTCCTGGCATCCAGCTCTGATTTTACGGGCCCGGGCGGGGCTCGGCTGGGCACGATTCACGTATTGAAAGATATTACCGAGCGGAAGCGCGCCGAGGAGCGATACAGGAACCTGATCGCCAATGTGCAGGAGGGCGTGTTTATCTCCACGCCCGACGGCCAGTTTATTGACTTCAATGATGCCTTCATGTGCATGCTTGGATATGAAAGCCGCGAGGAGTTGATGCGGACTCCCATCGGTCCAAGCATCTATGTGAATCCGGAAGACCGCGAGCGTTTGAAAAAGCTCCTGCGCGAGCATGGTTCGGTCACCGACTTCGAGTTTCAAATGCGGCGCAGCAACGGTGAAGTCCTCACCGTTCTCGAGTCCAGTTTTGCCACTCGCGATTCGGCCGGTGCCGTGGTGGCCATCCAGGGCTTTGTCCTGGATATCACCGAGCGCAAGCGGGCCGAACTGGAGATCCGCCGCCGCAACCGCGAGCTCATGGTCCTGAATTCTCTCAGCCAGACGCTGAATCAATCCCTTCCCCTCGAAGAGCTTCTGGATGACACCCTGCGCCAGTTGATCGAGCTCTTTCACGTTGACCTCGGCACCGTCTATTTCCTCGACGAGCCCACCAACACCGTTCGTCGGGTGGCGGCTTACGGATTGCGCTCTGAGTATGCCGAGCATTTTCCGCACACCGCCTTGCCGTCCGAGTTTCTGAACCAGATCCGCGCCGTGCGGGCTACTGTTCTGGCCGGGAAGAGCCTGCCGCTGCCGCAGACCCTTCGAGACTTCCAGCAGAGAGAGGGCGTGGAAGTCTCCAACGTGGTGGTTCTGTGGTCGAAGGACCGGATCCTGGGCGCCTTGGTGGTCAGCAGCCGCTCGCCGCGGGAGTTCTCGTCAGCCGAACTGAATCTACTCGCCTCGGTCGGGAATCAAATGGCCGCCAGCATTGAAAAATCGCTGTTGTTGGAAGAAACGCGCCAGGCCTTGGAGAATCTGCGTCGCACCCAGGAGCAACTGCTCCAAAGCGAGAAGATGGCAGCCGTGGGCCAGTTGATTTCCGGAGTGGCTCACGAGCTGAACAATCCGCTGACGGCGATACTGGGCTACAGTCAACTCCTGGCCAGCAGCAGCACGGACGAGCGCAGCATCGAGTTTGTGGAAAAGCTGCGGACGCAGGCGCTGCGGACGCATCGCATCGTCCATAACCTACTGAGCTTTGCCCGCCAGCAAAAGCCGGAGCGATCTCCGACCCGCATTGATCAGATCCTGGACAATACGTTGGCGTTGCGCGAGTACGATCTGCGCATCAACAACATCGTGGTTCACCGCGACTTTGACCCCGACCTCCCCGTCACTTCCGCAGACGCTCATCAACTGCAGCAAGTGTTTCTCAACATCCTGAACAACGCCGTTGATGCCATTCTGGAAGAGGCTTCCCAAGGAGAGATTTGGATTCGCACCGCGGTCCGCGGGGAATGCCTTGTGGTGGAGTTCGAAGATAGCGGCCCGGGCGTACGCGATCCGCAAAGGGTCTTTGATCCGTTCTACACCACGAAGCCGGTGGGAAAGGGCACGGGGCTGGGACTTTCGATTTGCTATGGCATCGTCGTGGAACATGGCGGAACCATCCGGGTCAGCAATTCGACTGAGCCGGGGCGCGGAGCCATCTTTGTTGTTGAGTTGCCTCTCCAGACCGTGGCCGAGTCGCGCGCCGAGCTGCCTGCCTGGCCCGTCGGCGGACCGCCTGCGGGTCGCATTCTCCTGGTGGACGACGAGGAAGCCGTGCTGGAGCTGGAGCAGGAGATCCTGCGCGGGAGATGCAGCTCAGTTCGCGCTGTGCGCAGCGGTCGTGAGGCCCAGCAGATCCTCGACCGCGAGCCGATGGACCTGGTGATCACCGATTTGAAGATGCCCGGAGACATCACCGGCCGGGAGCTCTACCACTGGATTTGCCGCCGCCACCCAGAGCTCTCCGGGCGCGTGATCTTCACTATGTCCGGCGCGCGCGCAGAGGAGATCGCGCCTCTGGTGGAAGAGAGCGGCTGCGAGTTCATTCAGAAGCCGTTTGAGCTGGAGGACTTCCTCGGTGTGGTTCGCCGGGTTCTGAATCATGCCGAGGCCATGCTGCTGAAGAGCTCGCCTCGCCAATAGCCGCGGTTACTACCTTGCGGAGCTATCCAATTCGCTCAGGGCATCCATCGCGGTGCTTGTTTTCTCAGCCATTCTGCCCAAGGCGGCCGCGGTTCGATCCAGCAACTGAAGTGTCCATCGGCTACCCAGCGGCGCCGCCCACAGGACAATGTGACAGGCACGGAAGCGCAGGCCCAACCACAGGCGCTCGCGTTCCAGTTCCTGATTGAGTTCGGGCGACAGGGAAGCAACCGTTCTTCCCAGCTTCTCCAGGCGGACATAGTCCTCCTTGAGCCCGGCAAGGAATCCGCGAACCACTCTTCGCCGGGTGGCTTTCCAGCGCCGCCGGCTGGCCGGCGTGGCCCGCTTCGCCAAGTACTCCCAGTCGGCCTGGGAGAGCGCCTGACGAACTTGCGGGTAATAGCGGAAATGATCGGCCGGCAGGAACTCATCGGTTCTCTGCTCACGGGCCGTTTGTGAGTCCTGCGCCGGCCTTCTTTCCTGCCGCGCCCGCGCATAAAAGTAAAACAGCAGGGCCAGCAACATGACAACGAGAAGGACTGTCCCGATCATCCCTTGAAGATCTCCAATAAGCGGTCATTGAGCAATCGCAGCTTCAGGTTGGTCTGCGGCGCCAGCTCGTCGTAGACCTGTTGCGGGAGCAAAGGCCGCGCCGGTTCTTTTTCCGGAATCGGTTTGAGCAGGGCCACAATCCAGATGATCAGGGAGACCTGGAAGGCGATTATCTTTACTGTGCTGCCCCAGTGCAAATAGTCGCGCCAGAGCAGCAGGGCCACGTTGTTGACGACCTGCAAGAGCGACCAAGTTCCCAATCCGAGGACCAGGAGCCGATTCAATCGGTCCACGCGGATATCGAAATAGGTGCTGATGCCCAACAGGAGGATGATAATCACGGCTGCGGCCAGCTCCAGCCCGCGTTCGGCGGTGAACAAGAACACTTGCAACGGGTCGCGGCTGGAATACGCGGCCAGTCCCGCGTACACGACCAGCAGCAGCGCCACACCGGTCAGGATGCGCCAGGCCAGCGCCCACACACCGGTGTAAGGTCGCAGCACACGTCGGCACAGCTCGCCCACAACCAGCCCGCGAGCAAACAGGGCAGCTCCAAAGGCGGCCCAGGCGATGTAAAAAAAGGCGGGAGAACGGTAGCCGTGTCGCAGGTATGCCCACCAGACGAGCGCCAGGGTGAGCAGGTTCAACCATGCGTAGGCAGCAAAGATAGGCAGATGACGGCTGAGGTGCCTCCGCAGGATCAGGCCGCAGAGAGCCATCTGAAGAACTGTGGAAACAATCCAGAGGCCGAACTCATGGGGTGTGAGTGCCATATGCGACCGGGCGCATCATAACATTGTAATACCGGCAGAGTAAACACAATATTTGATATGCCCGGT
>Ga0233416_10000767_pt1 | contig 9914 bp, 9 predicted proteins | sample Sediment_Towuti__2_FD_188638 | JGI IMG/M metagenome (GOLD analysis project Ga0233416, IMG submission 188638) | Sediment microbial communities from Lake Towuti, South Sulawesi, Indonesia - Sediment_Towuti_2014_0_MG | ecosystem: Environmental > Aquatic > Freshwater > Lake > Sediment | place... | reverse complement strand
GGGCTCATATCGGTTACGTCATCCAGGAAGTGGGATTGTTCCCCCATATGACCGTCGAACGCAATGTTGGCATCGTGCCGGAGCTGGAGGACTGGGAGGAAAAGCGCGTCCAGGCACGGGTCCAAGAGCTATTGCGGCTCGTGGGGCTTGACCCAGACGTGTTTGCGGGGCGGCGACCGCGCGAACTGAGCGGGGGGCAGCGCCAGCGCGTCGGCGTTGCGCGGGCCCTGGCAGCCGACCCGCCCATCTTGCTGATGGATGAGCCGTTCGGCGCGCTGGACCCGGTAACGCGCAGCGAATTGCAGGAAGAGTTTCGGCAACTCGCGGCCCGGCTGGCCAGGACCATCGTTTTTGTTACCCACGACGTCCGCGAAGCGCTGCTCCTGGGGACGCGCATCGCGCTGCTGGCCGACGGCCGACTGGTGACCGTGCAAACACCCCAAGAATTTTTGCGCGCCAACGATCCAGAGGTGCGCCGATTCGTGGCTTCCTTGGAACCGCTCCCGGCGAGAGGATGATGGCAATGCTTCAGCGAGGTGGCCCGTGAACGTCTTTGAGTATATGAATCAGAATCGCGGCGAAGTGCTGGAGCTGACTCTGCAACACCTGGGGATGGTGGCGGTCGCGCTGCTGCTAGCGGTGTTGATTGGTATTCCACTGGGCATCGTGCTGACCCGGCGGCAGAGTCTGCGGCAGTGGGTGCTGGGCGCGGCGAACGTCATTCAGACAGTACCGAGCCTGGCGCTCTTCGGCTTCTTGATTCCCGTCCCGCTGCTGGGAGTGGGGCCGCGAACGGCTATTGTGGCGCTGACGCTCTACGCGTTATTGCCCATCATCCGCAACACGTACGTGGGCATCGCCCAAGTCGAGCCAGCGGTAATCGAAGCGGCGCGAGGCATGGGCATGGCCGGCGGGCAGATCCTGTGGCTGATCGAGGTGCCGCTGTCGCTGCCCGTCATTCTGGCGGGCATACGCGTGGCCACGGTAATTGCGATTGGTACAGCCACGATTGCGGCGGCGATTGGTGCGGGAGGTTTGGGCGAGTACATCTACCGGGGTGTGGCCGGGCCGAAGAACTACCTTTTGCTTGCGGGCGCCCTCCCGGCGGCGCTGATGGCCGTGGTTGCCGACGCCGGCCTGGGCTGGGCTGAGCACCGTCTGAGGTCGCGGTAGGCATGGCCGGCGCGCGAGGGTTGCTTGGCCGTCGATTTGCTGCCAGCGTACTCCTGCTCGCGTCCATCGCAGTAGGTCTCACTGGCTGCGGCTCGGGCCGCGCAGACCGGATCCTAGTCGGGTCGAAGAATTTCACAGAGCAGATCGTGCTGGCGGAACTGCTGGCTCAGCAGATCGAAGCGCGCACCGGTCTGAAGGTCGAAAAGCGACTTAACCTGGGCGGCACGTTGTTGGCTCAGCAGGCCCTCGAGTCCGGCGAGATTGATCTCTACCCCGAGTACACCGGGACGGCACTGACCGGCGTGCTGGGCGAGCAGCCCTCCGGGGACGCCGCCGAGGTCTATCGCCGCGTGAAGGAGGGCTACGCCAGCCGGTTCGGACTGGAAGTGGGCCCGCCGCTCGGCTTCAGCAACACGTTTGCGATGGTGGTCCGCGGGGAGGATGCTGTGCGATGGAAGTTGGGCAAGATTTCCGACATTGGTGCGCGTGCGCCGGAGTGGCGGTTGGGCTGCGGGTACGAATTCAAGGAGCGCCCCGACGGCTACGCCGGCTGGATAAAGCTCTACGGTTTGAGGTTTCGCGAGGCGCCGCGGGTGATGGACCTGGGACTTCTCTACCGGGCGCTCGAGGAGAAGCAGGTGGATATTGTGGCGGGAAACTCGACCGACGGAGTCATCGCGGCACTGAACCTGGTCGTGCTCGCAGACGATCGCAGTTACTTCCCTCCTTACCAGGCGGTGCCGATTGTGCGCAAGGCGGTCCTTGATCGGCATCCGGAGCTTCAAGGCGCGCTGGAATCGTTGGCCGGGAAGGTCACCGAGCAGGAGATGCAGCGGATGAACTACGCTGTGGATGGGCAGCAGCGCAGCGTGCGCGACGTGGTGGCCGAGCTCCGCAGGGCCAAGGGTCTTTAGCCCGCGACCGCGCACTTCGGTTGCCGGCGGGACTGCGCTTTGCTAGAGTGGTGGCGCCCCTTCCTATCGAGTCACACAAGGGAGGGAGGATTTCATGGCTGTCAGCAAGGAATTGCTGGACATTCTGGCCTGCCCGGTGTGCAAGACGCCGGTGACATTGACGCCCGACGGCCAGGGGCTGAAGTGCGCCACGTGCCACCGCGTATATCCCATTCAGGACGATATCCCCGTGATGCTGCCGGAAGAGGCCCGCGTCGAAGCTGGATGAAATCTCTTCCTTGCACGACGCGAGCTGCTGCCTGGCGGCTGCCCCGCGCATGAAGTTCTCCAAGCAGAAGCTCGCTCGCATTGTCCGCGCGATGCGCGGGCGCCGAATTGGCGTGGTCGGCGACCTTATGCTCGACCGCTACCTGCTCGGCTCAGCGACGCGACTTTCTCCCGAATCGCCCGTTCCGGTCGTGGACTACCTCAAGGAGGAAGCGTTCCCTGGAGGAGCAGGCAACGTGGGCTCGAACTTGGGAGCTCTGGGAGCCAAGGTCACGCTCTTCGGTGTGGTTGGCGACGACGAAGCGGGAGCAATGCTGCGGCGCAAACTGGCAGAGAGAGGATTGCCTGTTCAGGGCCTTTTGACCGACGCGGCGCGCATCACGACTCTTAAGACGCGGATTATCGCCCGGCATCAGCAGATTGTGCGCGTGGATCGCGAGCGACGAGCACCGCTGGAGAAGAAGCTGGAGGATCGGCTCGTCCGCTTCATCAAATCGGCGGTGCCCAAGTTGGAAGCGCTGGTGGTCTCGGACTACGACAAGGGAGTGATCACTGATGGGTTGGCTGAGCGTATTCTCGACCCGTGCCACCGGCACCGTGTTCCTGTGTTTGTAAAGCCCAAGACGTCGCGGCTGCTGGCCTTCCGGGGTGCCCAGGCCATCGTCTGCAACCGGCAGGAAGCAGCCTTCTACGTGCAGCGCAGCGCGCTGCAGGATGAAGAAGCAGTTGCTCAGGCGGGGCCGGAGCTCCTGGCCCGGTTCGGTTGCGCGGCGGCCGTGATCACGTTGGGAGAGAAAGGAATGAGCGTCTTCGAAGAAGGCACAGCGAAGGGGCTGCACATTCCAGCGACCAGCTTTGAAGTCACCTATGCGCGGGTGGGAATGGCAGGGCTGGAGCCGGGGACGACGGGCCGGCAGGTGTTCGATGTGACCGGAGCGGGCGACACCGTGCTGGCCACGTTGGCGCTGGCGGTCTCGGCGGGAGCTTCGATGGCGGAGGCCGCCAAGCTTGCCAATCTCGCGGCTGGGGTGGTGGTTGGAAAACTCGGAACGGCCACGGTGACCAGTGGGGAGTTACTGGCGGCGGTTCGTGAAATCCGGGAGTAACCTTACGGCGGGAAGCTTAGGGACTTGTCGCTGGATTCCACCCAAATGCGCACTTCTTTGGTCTTGAGGCGCTCCTCCGGGTTGCCATTTTCCGGCAGTTTGTCGAATGGGCTGACGCGAATCACCACGATAACTCCGCTGGCCCCACGGAGAAGCTGTGCCGTTTCGATGCCGTAGCTTTTCACCGGGCCGTAGTAGCCCCCGGGCCCCCAGTCGTCGAGAAAATCCTGATACGTGTAGCTCTCTCCTGGCTTCGCGATTTCAGACGCAGGCTGATTCTTACATGAATCACCGAGCTTCCAGAGGCAGTAGGCCCGCTCCGTGTTGCTGGCGACGAGAGAATCCAGAAAACGCTCCGCCGCACGTTTTTCTCCCCAGAAGCGAAAAACAAACCACCACAATCCCACCGCCAGGAGGATAGCAAAGGCAACGCCAGTGACGGCATACCGAAGCGTCTTCGACTTCGGCTCCTCCGGGCCCGAGTCCATGATGCCCACACGCGCCTCCTCGTGAGCTTCTCGAAAAAGCCTGGCCTCATACGCGACGCAGCTTAGACGCTAGCAGAAACCTCGGCGGGAAGTAAACGTCTAGCCTTCGAGGGCCCCGCCGGAGCCTGCCGGCAACTCGATGGAATATTTGGTGCGGGCGCGCTCGCGATGGGCGTCCAGGGCCAGCTCGATCAGCCGATCAATCAGTTCACGGAAGCCAATGCCGCTGGCTTCCCAGAGCTTCGGATACATGCTGATGGAGGTGAAGCCGGGGATGGTGTTGATCTCGTTGAGGAAGATGCGGCCGGACTTGTGCTCGAGGAAGAAATCCACGCGCGCCATCCCGGCACACTCGACGGCTCGGTAACCGCGCACGGCCAAGTCTTGAAAGCGCTTCACTTGAGCCTTTTTGAGCTTCGCGGGGATTTCAAGCCGTGTCCCCTCTTCCAGGTACTTGGCCGTGTAATCGTAGAATTCGCGATGCGGAATAATCTCGCCGGGCACCGAGGCCCGAGGGGATTCGTTACCCAGCACGGACACTTCAATCTCACGCCCGCTGACGAAGCGCTCGACGAGAATTTTCTGCGCGAATTCGGCGGCAGCGTCCATCGCGCGGGGAAGGTCGGTGCGGTTGTGCACCTTGGTCATGCCCACGGAGGAGCCCAGCGTGGCCGGCTTGACAAAAAGCGGGTAGCGAAACTTCTTTTGGATGGCCTGCAAAACCTTGACGCGCGCGTGCTCCCAGTCGGAGCGCAGCACCGCCAAGAAGTCGGCGACGGGCAGGCCAGCATGCTCGAAGAGGCGTTTTTGCACGTCCTTGTCCATACCCACCGAAGAGCCGAGTACGCCTGCGCCGACGTAGGGCAAGCCGGCCAGCTCAAGCAGACCCTGGACTGTGCCGTCTTCGCCGAACGTGCCGTGAAGCACAGGGAAAACCACGTCCACGCGCAGCCCGCCGGAGCGGTTCTCATCGAGCGGCACCAGGCTGGCGACGTTGGGATCCGCCGGGAGCACGATGCGCTGGCCGGATTTGAGCACCTCCGGCAGCATCTTTTGTGCGCCGGTGCCGACCATCCAGCGGCCATCCTTGGTGATGCCGATGGGAACAGCCTCGTATTTTTCAGGGTCCAACCCGCGAATCACCGACGCGGCGGAGGCCAGCGAAACTTCATGTTCGCCGGAACGCCCACCAAAGAGGACGCCCACCCGCAGTCGTTTTGCATTAGCAGTCATGGATCCAGGTGAAAATCAAAATTTCGAAGTTCGCCTCGCAAAGCGCTTAAGCCCGTGCCGACCGCCAAGCACTGTCCGCTACAAAATCTTTTTCCCCAGGCCGGAGAGAATGAGCTCGACGCCAAGGGTGGCGGTCTTATTGTGCTCATCAATCACGGGGTTGATTTCCACCACCTCGAGCGAGACCATGGCCTCGCTGTCGGCGATCATCTCCATGGCCAAATGCGCTTCCCGATAGGTGACGCCGCCGCGCACGGGCGTGCCCACGCCAGGGGCGTCCTCCGGGTCCACAAAGTCCATGTCCAGGTCCACGGCAATCCCGTCGGTATCGTCGGTGGCAAAGCGCAGGGCCTCGGTCATGACTTCGCGCATACCGCGCTCATCAATATCGCGCATCGTGAACACGTGCACGCCAGATTCCTTGATGATGCGCCTTTCTTTCGAGTCCAAATCGCGCGCGCCGACAATGGACACATTGCGCGGCTCAACCTTGGGCTTGAAGTCGAGCAGGTCCACCAACTCCGGAGCGCCATAGCCCAGAATGGCGGCGAGCGGCATGCCGTGAACGTTGCCCGAAGGCGAGCTGTCCGGGGTGTTCATGTCGCCGTGGGCATCCAGCCACAGATAGCCGATGCGCTTGTGCTGCTGGCGAAAAAAATTGGCCACGCCGGAGAGCGAGCCGACGGCAATGGAGTGGTCGCCACCCAGAACAACCGGCGTCATTCCTTCGGCGAGGGTTTTTTCGACGAGACGGGCGAGATCCAGACAGGTTTCCGCAATCTCCTTCAGATACTTTGCCCGTCTTTCACCGTAGGGCATCTCCTCGGCCTGCCTGACCTCGATATTGCCGACGTCTTCGACCTGGTGCCCCAACTGTTTGAGCCGGGATTGCAGGCCGGCCACGCGCAGTGCCGAGGGGCCCATATCCACACCCCGACGACTCTGTCCGAGGTCCATCGGCACACCGATGATGCGGATCTTCTGCGGCATGGCGGTCGGCTAAATCGCGCCGGTCACTCCCCACCCCGAACCGGCAGGAGGGATATTAAGGGTAAACCCGGTAGAGCATGCGCGGAAAGGGGATGACTTCCCGGATGTGCTCAGTCCCGCAAATCCAGGCGACGGTGCGCTCCAGCCCCATGCCGAAGCCCGCGTGGGGCACGCTGCCGTACCGACGTAGGTCGAGGTACCACTGAAAGGCCTCTTCGGGGAGGCCGTTTTCGCGCAGGCGCTTGACCAGTAAGTCGTAATCGGAGATGCGTTCGCTGCCGCCGATAATTTCGCCGTAGCCTTCGGAAGCAAGCACGTCAAAGGCCAGAGCCAGCTCGGGGCGCTGTGGGTCGGGCTCCATGTAGAAGGCCTTGATGGCCGCTGGGTAGCGATGGATGATTAGGGGGCGATCGTACTGACTGGAGAGAACAGTTTCCTCGTCGCCACCAAAGTCGTCTTCCCACTTCGTGGGCTTGTCGTTTTTTTGGAGTATTTGCACAGCCTCATCGTAAGTGACGCGCGGGAAGGGGGGCTTAACGGTGGCGAGCCGGGAGGTGTCGCGCCGGAGGGTTTCCAGTTCGCGCCCGCGACGCGCCAGCACGGACTGGACGATGTGGCAGATCAGGCCTTCGCCCAGCGCCATCATGTCTTCGAGATGAGCGTAAGCGGCCTCAGGCTCGAGCATCCAAAACTCAGTCAGGTGACGGCGGGTTTTGGATTTCTCCGCGCGGAAGGTCGGGCCGAAGGTATAGACCTTGCCCAGGGCCGCCGCGAGAGCCTCGACGTAGAGCTGGCCGGACTGGGTCAAATAGGCCTTAGCCTCGTCAATGTACTGCACCTCGAAAAGCGTGGTCGTGCCCTCGCACGCCGCTGGAGTGAAGATGGGCGCGTCAGTCAGGATGTAGCCCTGGCCGTCCATGAACTCACGCGCGGCGCGGACGGCCTCAGCACGGATGCGCAGGATGGCGGCCTGCCGCGGTGTGCGCACCCAGAGATGCCGCTGGTCGAGGAGAAAGTCTACGCCGTGCTCTTTGAGCTGAATGGGGTACGGCCGGTCTTCAGGCACACGCTGAATGACTTCGATGCCGGTGATGGAAAGCTCAAAGCCGCCTGGGGCACGCTGGTCGGCGCGAACGGTGCCGGTGACAATAACGCTGGATTCTTGCGTCAACCCCCGCAGCGTTTCAAAGGTACCGGCGTTTTCCTTTTGTGAGACAACCCCCTGGATGACGCCCGTTCCGTCGCGAAAGATGGGAAAGAGAAGCTTCCCGGACTCGCGCAGGTTATAGAGCCAGCCGCGGATGACAACCTCGCGGCCGGCGTGCTGGCCGACGTGTTCGATGGTAACGACGGGCGTCTGTGCGTGCGCGGGTTGCATACGAAAGGGCTGCCCTCAACTCCCTGCCATCAGTGTTCCGCCGAACTGGAGGCGCGGGCGGCATGACCCGCCGCCGGAACCGCTTTTTCCAACTTTTCGAAGGCGGCGGTGATTCTTTCGAGTGGCTTTTCCGGAACGGACTCGGCTTTGAGTTCTAGCACCAGCGGCAACTCACGTCCGAGCAGCTTGAGCGAGACCTTCCAGTCTACGGTGCCCTCAAAGGGCAGCAAATGCTCGTCCTTTTCTCCGTGGTTGTCGTGCAGGTGAGTGGTGACCACGAGGTCATGCATCACCTTCCAGGCTGCCTCGACTCCTTCGCCCATATGCGCATGCCCTGCATCAAAGCAAAACTTCACGTTAGTGAGTCGGGTCTCGGTGAGGAACTGTCGCAAGTTGTGCGGCGTGGCGATTTCACCGGAGGTGTTCTCAATGGCGATAGTGACCCCGCGCTGGTGGGCAAAAAGCGACAGATGCTCCAGGGAATTGAAGGCAGCGTCCCACTTCCGCGGGTCAGGGTCGTCGCGTGTCGAGCTGACATGTTGCACCAAAAACTTGAAGGGGAAAAACTCGGCAACGTCCAAGGCGCGCTTGATTTCGTCCACGGCTTCCAGCCGACGCGAGCGCTCCAGGTCGGAAATAGTCAGCGGAATGCCGCTCTGGCGGCTGCTGCCGGAGTCGCGCTCGGTGGGCGAGTGAAGCGCGTGGACGCGAAACGCGCGGTCCTTTAACCAGTCCGCCAGGTCACGAAGCTCCTGTGTGTCGCGATAGTCGAAGTGCGTACGCAGGCAGAAAAGCTCGACGGCGCCGACGCGCGCTGCTTCCACCTCGGCCAGCAGGGCAGGGGTGAGCTTTCGGTGGTGAAAGACATAGGTCGAGAGAACGCGCTGAGACATGTCAGTATCCAATGGCTGACCCTTGCCGACGCGGGTCGGCGGCGCCCAGCCGGTCGCCAGTCTTGGGGTCAATGCCGATGGCTTCCACCTGTCCGATCCAGGCCCGCCGTCTGATATTGTGACCGCGCTGCGTGAGTTCTTCGACAACGGCGGCAGGAAAGGTATTCTCGATCCACAGCGTATCCGGCACCCACTGATGGTGAAACCGGGGCGCATTGACGGCCGCCTGGGCACCCGCAGCGTCCAGTGTGCCCAGTCGCATCCAGCGCAAAAGTGAAAGCAATGTGGCTGAGATGATCCTCGGGCCGCCTGGCGAACCGGTAACAAAACTTAACTGACCGTTGCGCAGCAGGATGGTGGGAGTCATCGAACTGAGGGCCCGTTTGCCCGGCTCAATGGCGTTGGCATCGGACTGGACCAGCCCGAAAAGCGTGTTGGGCAAGCCGGGCTGGGTCGTGAAGTCATCCATGGTGTCGTTGAGCAGGAAACCGGCCGAAAGCGTGACCCCCGAGCCGTAGCTTTCGTTAATCGTGTAGGTACTGGCGACGGTGTTGCCCGCGGCGTCCACCACAGAAAAATGCGTGGTGTGCTCGCCCTCGCGCACAGGGACGGCAAATTCGGCATCGTCGAGCGAGGAGCTCGCCGCCGTTTCAAACGGCATGGGGTCGCCGGCGCGGATCGCGCCGCTCGAGGAGGCGCGCTCGGGGTCAATTGTGGCACGGAGCTGCGCCGCGTAGCGGGGGTCGGTCAGGCCGCGGACCGGGATGCGGGAGAAATCCGGATCGGCGAGATACGCGGCGCGGTCGGCAAAGATGCGGCGCATCGTCTCGGCCACCCAGTGGACGGAGTGGGGATCCTCGCCCGCCTGCAGTTCGACGGGAGAGAGAATGTTCAGCGCTTCAAGGATGGCGACCCCACCGGAACTCGGTGGTGGGCTGGTGATGACTTCCCATTCGGCGCCGCGGGCCGAGTATTTCGCGCGCAAAGGCTCGCGGACTTTGGCCTGATAACCAGCAAGGTCTTCCAACGTGATCAGGCCGCCCATGCGGGCCATCTCGTCGGTGATAAGCCGCGCGGTCTCTCCCCGATAAAACTCAACCGAGCCGCGACGCGCAATTCGTCGCAGCGTAGCCGCCAATTCTGGCTGGCGCAGGACGTCGCCGGGCTTGTGGGGCGCGCCATTCCTCAAAAAAATGCGGTAACTTGCCGAAAAGTACTGGAGCAATGGCCGGGCAGAGGCCAGCGAGCGGGCCAGTTTTTCGCTGACCGGGAAGCCCTGCTCGGCCAGGCGAATCGCCGGAGCCATCACCGCAGAAAGCTTCATCGTGCCGTAGGTGCGCAGGGCCAGCTCAAGTCCCGCCACGGTGCCGGGAATGCCAGCGGAACGGTAGCCGATCGTCGCCGCGTTTACGTCGAGCGAGCCGTCCGCACGGATGTACATGTCGCGGCCGGCGCGAGCCGGTGCGGTTTCG
>Ga0233416_10000766_pt1 | contig 9920 bp, 4 predicted proteins | sample Sediment_Towuti__2_FD_188638 | JGI IMG/M metagenome (GOLD analysis project Ga0233416, IMG submission 188638) | Sediment microbial communities from Lake Towuti, South Sulawesi, Indonesia - Sediment_Towuti_2014_0_MG | ecosystem: Environmental > Aquatic > Freshwater > Lake > Sediment | place... | reverse complement strand
CCGCGCCAAGGAACCGGACCGAAATTTCGCGCTGGAGCAGGTCACATTCGTGGCAGGCGATGAGCGACGGGGATGACATAGTTCGACTCGGCCGCATTAAACTCCAAATTTCGCTCCAATTGCAAGTCGGTTGAACCATTTCTGTCCTCTCTTCGACCTGCCGAACGGCGCCCCGCCCGACCCCTCCCGTCGTCGCGGGCGGTCGAGACCTGTTGGCGTTGCCGGCTCATTGTGGTGGAAACGCGCGCAATTGTGCTAGACTACGCGCCTTCCCGCAGGCGGATACCCCATACCCGAGGAGGAGGACTTATGGCCCCCGGCATCCCACCCGTCCGCACGACCACGACGCGTCGGACGCACATTCCGCTTCGCGCGTGGCTGCTCGTCGCCGGCGCGACCAGTCTCTTGTACGCCGGCTGCGCGATTAATCCCGTCAGCGGGATGCCGGAGTTCGTACTGATTTCGGCCGAACAGGAGAAAAAAATCGGGGAGGAAGAGGCCAAGAAGGTCGAGACACAGATGGGTTTACTGGACGATGATCCGTTCACGTCCTTTCTGAAGACCCTTGGCCAGCGGCTGGCCGAGGAATCACCCCGGAAGGACGTCTCGTACCAGTTCCATTATGTGGATATGGCGGAGCCGAACGCGTTCGCCCTTCCGGGCGGGTACCTGTACGTCACGCGCGGCTTGCTGGCGCTGGCCAACTCCGAAGACGAGCTCGCCGGGGTCGTTGGACACGAAATCGGGCACGTGGCCGCCCGTCACAGCGTGCAGACGATTTCCAAGCGAGGGCCATTTGCGGTGGTCTTCGGCATTGCGTCTGGGATCACGGGCCTGTTCGTTCCCCTCGTGGGGAATATCATCGGGGGAATCGGTGACCTCACGCAAAGCCTCGTGTTCTCCCCTTACAGCCGCGGTCAGGAGACCGAGGCCGACCGGGTCGGCCAGGAGATGGCGGCCCGTGCCGGCTGGGATCCCGCCGCCCTGTCGACGTTCCTGAATACCCTCGAGCGCGAGGTGGAGCTGAAGAGCAAAGGCTCCCGGAAGCCCAGTTTTTTCGACTCTCATCCGGCGACACCGGATCGCGTCGCCAAGACGGCGAAGCACGCCAAGGAGCTCACGCGTGCGGCTCGTCCGCCGATCAGTGCTTCCCACGAGGCCTTCCTGGCCCGACTGGAGGGGGTGGTCGTCGGCCAGCGAGCCGCGAACGGGATCTTCGTGGATCAGGCCTTTCTCCACCCGGATTTCAATTTCTTCCTGCAGTTCCCCCAGAAGTGGCAACTCGAGAACACTCCTGAGAAGATCGTGGGCGCGGCTCCCGATGGCGAGGCCGCCGTGCTGCTCAGCGCTGTGGCGGAGGGCAACGACCCGCTCGACGGGGCGAAGGCCATAGAGGAAAAGGCCAAATTGTCGGACGTCGTCGCCAAGACGCAAAAGATCACCATCGCCGGTTTGCCGGCGGCCCACACGCAGATTGATGCGGAGGGTCGGGTCAAACTCGATCTCACCTGGATTGGTCATGGCGGGCTCATCTACCAAGTGGTCGGCCTGGCCCCCGCCAAACGGTTCGACAGCATGCAATCGGTCTTCCATTCCGTGGCCCATAGCTTCAGGCCTCTGTCGGCGTCAGAGCGCGCCAATATAAAGGAGAAGCGGATCCGTCTGGTGAAGGCTCACGCGGGCGAGGCGATCGAGGCGCTGGCGACGCGCTCGAAGTCGGCCTGGAGCAAAGAAGAAATTGCCGTCGCCAATGGCCTGGCGGTCGGGGATCCGCTCAAGGCGGAGCAGGTCCTCAAGGTGGCGATCGCCGAGCCGTATGAACCGAAGAAGCCACGGTAATCAGGCCGTCGTGATCTCTCTTGGGGAGCCATCGCCGTCCTGATTCCCTGGTACCGAGAGGCCGCTCGTGCCCAGGCGTACGCTGACCCGTTTTCTTCCTTTGCGCTGGTCTTCCTGCTGGCCGGTCTCGTTGGCTGCGGATACTCCCGCACCATCCCCAATGCCCCGCTTCAGCACTGGTCCCCCGAGTACGGCTACCGGTACAACCGTCTCCCTCAAGCTCCAGATGGAAGCTCGGACAGCCTCTTCCTGATCGCCTCTTTCTCGGGTGGAGGCATGCGCGCCTCCGCGCTCGCGTACGGAGCGTTGCGGGAGCTCGCCCGCCAGCACATTCGGTGGGAAGGCAAGCAAGAGCGCCTCCTCGATGAACTGAGCATTGTCACCGCCCTCTCTGGAGGGGGCTTCACGGCTGCCTACTATGCCCTCCATGGGGACCGGATCTTCCACGACTTTGAGTATCGCTTCCTGCGCAAGGATTGGGAACGCGAGCTCAAGTCTCGGGTGTTGTTGTCTCCCCATAACTGGTTCCTTCTGATGTCCCCCTATTTCGGTCGCGCCCACATTCTGTCGGAACTGCTCGATGAAGCCCTGTTTGAGGGCCAGACCTTCGGAGACCTGCTCAAACGCAATACCCGGCCCATGGTATTCATCCACGGTTCCGATATGGCGACCCTCTCGCGGTTTGAGTTCAACCAACGCCAGTTCGACCTGATCTGTTCGGACCTGAGTCAATTGCGGATCAGCCAGGCCACGGCAGCCTCCAGCGCCCTTCCCCTGCTCCTCAGCCCGATCTCGCTGAAGAACTATGCCGGACAGTGCGGTTTCCAGGCACCACCGTGGCTGCACGAGGACAGCGAGTCAGCCTGGGGACGACAGCGGGCGCACGAACTCCGGTCGTACCTGGACGCAGCCGGGCGCCCGTATGTCCATCTGCTGGACGGCGGTCTGGCGGACAATGTCGGCATCCGAGGGATGTTGGAGACGTTTGCCGTGGTCGGGGATGTTGAAAAAACGCTCGGGGTGTTGGGGGTGAAGAAGGTTCGAAAACTGGTGTTCCTAGTGGTCAACGCCGAGACGACGCCGGACATCAAATCCTACCAGGTGAGCGAAATTCCCTCGCTCTCGCAGAGCTGGCATGCACTGGTCGATATCCCGGTCAACCGGTATTCCATCGATACGCTCCACCTCATGCGTCTCGCCGTCGACTCCTGGCGAGCTCAACTTCGTCAACGGCCGACCGCCGAAGGCAGCGTCTTTATGCCCGATGCCGAGGTGTATTTCATCAATGCCAGCCTGAGCGAGGTGGAGGATCCGGAGGAGCGGGACTATCTCATGAAGATTCCGACGACCCTCCACTTGACGGATGAACAGATCGACCGGTTGCTCGTGGCCGCCTCTCATGTGATCCACCGGGACAAGGATTTTCAGCGGCTGATGCAGGACCTGCAGTAGGATCTTCCTCCGCTTCAGCGGTCCTCCTCTCACGTCGTGGTTGATCCGCGGATTCCCGCAGGAGACCGAGGGAGGGGGCTTTCCTTTGGGGTGGACTTCTCGTATACTCCTCAATCGTACGCATACTTGCAAGGCGCCACCGCCTCAACGTGACATCCATTGTACGGAAGGACACTTGTGGGAGATCAACCGCGGTCGGCTGAATCCAGACAGGGCGCTCTCTCACGGCTTCGTCCCTCCAGCAGTTCCCGTTCCCTCGAGCAGTCGAATCGCTCCCTGTTCATCCAGCAGCAAACGCTCGTCACCATCGTCCTCTCCTATCAGCTCCTGTTCAGCCCTGATGCCCTGCTCAGCCTGGAGGGGAAAGAGTATGTGATTCTGGGACTGATGCTGCTGGTGGCCGGCCTCATGGCGCTCCCGGCTTGGCTGATCGAGGCAGCCTGGTTTCCCGCGGCCTTAGCCGTGACCGATACGGCTGTGACCAGCGCGGTCATCTATCTGTCGGGTGATGCCGGGTCCGATACGTACCTCGCCTATTTCGCGATCATTCTGATCGCCACCGCCAGCCGGACCTTTGAGCTGATCCTCTCACTCGCCGTCTTGGTCTGCGCGGTCTACGGAGTCGTCCTGTATCTGGGGAGTCTGGAGACGACCGGGCTGCTGGAGCAGCACCTCTTGCGGCTTCCGCTGCTCATGGTGATGGCCATTTTTTATGGTGTGACCACCCAGCGGCTACGGAAGACCGTCAGGGCGCATGCCAGGCTGGAGGAAGACCTGGCCCAGCAGGAAATCGTCCAGGACGCACTTCGCCAGGCGCGTGATGAGTTAGAGAAGCGCGTCCAGGAACGGACGGCGGAGCTGTCCCGGGTGAACGTGGTCCTGCGGTCCGAGGTCATCGAGCGCAAGCGAGCGGAAGAGCAGTTGGCCAGGATGGCTCAAGACCGGCTGCTGCTCCTGCAATCCACGGCTCAAGGGATCTATGGAGTAGATCTGGAAGGCCGGTGCACCTTCATCAATAACACGGCGGCCAGAATCCTGGGATTCGACCCCGCGGACACGGTGGGCATGGAGATGCATCAGCTGATCCATCAGAAGCATGCCGATGGCTCCGTCTATCCCGCCACGGAGTGCCCCATCCAGCGGACCTTGCGGAACGGGGAGCGTTGCCGGGTCGCCAGTGAAGTGTACTGGCGACGGGACGGGACGCCGATCTTCGTCGAATACTCCTCATTCCCGATCGTCGAAGGCGAGGTCATCAAAGGCGCCGTCGTCTCCTTCGCCGACATCACGGAGCGCAAACAACTGGAGGACCAGCTCCTGCAATCGCAGAAGATGGAGGCGGTCGGACGGCTGGCAGGCGGCATCGCCCACGACTTCAACAATCTCTTGACCACGATCAACGGGTACGCGGACCTGATGCTGATGCGGATGGCTCAGAACAATCCCATTCGGCAGCAGATTGAGGAAGTCAAAAAAGCCGGGCAACGGGCGGCCTCCTTGACGCGCCAGTTGTTGGCTTTTAGTCGCAAGCAGATGCTGGAGCTCAAAGTCCTGGACCTGAACGCGCTGGTCAGCGACATGGAGCCGATGCTACGGCGCCTCATCGGTGAAGACATCCACTTGACGCTGGTGCGTGCTCCGTCCCTGGGACGCATCAAGGCCGATCCGACCCAAATGGAGCAGGTGATCCTGAACCTGGCCATCAACGCTCGGGACGCCATGCCCGGGGGCGGCCGTCTGGCGATTGAGACGGCCGAGGTCCAGCGCGATGCGATCTCGGCGCCCGGGCCGGCCGACCTGGCGGCCGGGACCTTCGTGATGCTCACGGTGAGCGACACCGGGTGCGGGATGGATGCGGCGACCCAAGCACGGATCTTCGAGCCCTTTTTCACGACCAAGGAGCAGGGGAAGGGGACCGGTCTGGGTTTGGCCATGGTGCACGGCATCGTCAGGCAAAGCGGCGGGCAGATCGAGGTTTCCAGTGCGCCCGGGCGTGGTGCGACCTTCAAGATCTACCTGCCGCGCGTCGAGGAGGCCCCCGCCACCGTGCAGTCGAGTGCCGTCCCCGCGGCGCCTCCGGAGGGATCGGAGACCGTCCTCTTGGTGGAAGACGAAGAGATGGTCCGGAGCTTTGTGCGGCAGATTCTCCAGCAGCAGGGTTACCGGGTGCTGACCGCGACCAACGGGGAGGAGGCGATTCAAATCAGCAAGGACTACCCGGGGAGAATCGATCTGCTGCTGACCGATGTCGTCATGCCGGGGATGAGCGGGCGAGAGACTGCGGACCACCTGACGGCTCAGCGGAAAGGCCTCAAGGTTCTGTTCATGTCCGGCTATACGGAGAGCGCCATCGTCCATCATGGGGTCATGGACCCCGGTGTCGACTTTCTCCCGAAGCCCTTCACGGGGGACACCTTGGCCCGCAAACTCGGTGAGATGCTCAAAGAATCGCGTCAGGCTTCGTCCTGACTCTTTTGCCCCGACTCTGCGTGCCCGCCATCTCCCTCCCACACATGCCCCTGAGCCGTCAGCGCTCGCTCACCCCCGCCTTCTGACGGCCGGTCAACTATTGAGCCTGGGAGTCCCTGCGACCCCTCGAAATCACCCCATGAAAGGCTCCGTTCGTCAAGCAAAACCGATCCACGCGAGCCGGTCTCCTGCCGGAGCGAATTGAGCCGGTTACTGGACAATTTCCCACCTGCCCTGTACGGTCCTGGCTATGAGCGGATTCCATCGAATTCAGCCAGCCGAGGAGCGCGGTACGGGCGGCGATGCCATGGCCCGACAACTCTCAGCCCTGCATGCGCTGATCCGCAGCGGAAAGCTGCAGGCCGAAGAATATGTGACGGTGTTGCAGCATGTGACCGAGGTCGTGGCGCAGGCCATCGACGTCGAACGTCTCAGCGTCTGGTGCAAGAAAGCGGACGGCTCGGCGCTCCGCTGCCTCGATCTCTACGAGCCGAGCCTGCATCGCCACTCGTCGGGACTGGAGCTGGTGCTTGGTCACTACCCGCGTTATGCCTCCGCGCTGGCCTCTGAGGAGGTGATCGTGGCGGAGGACGCCCACCGCGACGAACGCACCTCCGAGCTCGCGGCCGGCTACCTCTCCCCGCATGGCGTGACCTCGCTCATCGATGTCCCGATTCATCTCGCCGGCGGATTGGATGGGGTGTTCCGGTACGAGTGCTGTGGAACGGCCCGTCGGTGGCTGCCCGAGGAGCTCGCCTTCGCCGTGGCGGCGGCCAACTTGGTGTGTCTCGTCATCGGTCAGCGGGAACACCAGCGGGGCGAGGTGCAGCTTCAGGAATCCCAGCGCAGGTACCAGGAGCTCGTGAACTCCTTCAGCGGCATCGTGTGGGAAGCCGAGGGGGGAGACCTTCGGTTCACGTTCGTCAGCCAGCAAGTGACGCGCCTGTTGGGCTATGCGCCCGAGGAATTGTTACGGGGGCTGACTTGGCGTGGGCTGATTCATCCCGACGATCTGAGCTATGTGTCCGCGACGTTCGAGAAAGCCGTGGAAGACAAGCGCAGCCAGGACATTGAATACCGAGTCGTGGCGTCCGACGGTCGAGCAGTCTGGGTTCGAGATTCGGTGACGCCCGTCGTCGAGGGCGGTCGGCTGGTCCAACTATGCGGCGTGATGATGGTCATTACCGAGCGCAAAGACCTCGAGGCGCAGCTCCACCAGGCGCAGAAGATGGAAGCCGTGGGGAAACTGGCCGGAGGAATCGCGCACGACTTCAATAACCTGCTGACGATCATCACGGGATACACGCAGTTGCTCTTGAACCGTCTCGGGCAGGAAGATCCGCTCGTGTCGGATATCCAGGAGATCAAGAAGGCGGGGGACCGGGCCGCCGCCCTCACGCAGCAGCTTCTGGCCTTCAGCCGCCGGCAGGTGTTGATCCCGAAGGTGGTCGACCTCAACGGCATCGTGGCCAATATGGAGACGATGTTGCAACGTCTGATCGGCGAGGACATTCACCTCGTCACTGTGCTGGATCCGGCACTCAGCCGTGTCAAGGCAGACCCGGGGCAGCTCGAGCAGGTGATCATGAACCTGGTCGTGAATGCCCGAGATGCGATGCCGAAGGGGGGCAAGCTCACCATTGAAACGACGAACCACGACATCAGCCAGTCCTACCGCCGGGGGCAGGCCGTGGTTCAGCCCGGGCGGTATGCGATGCTGTCCGTCAGTGATACGGGCTGCGGGATGGAACCCGAGCTCCAGACGCGTGTCTTTGAGCCATTCTTCTCGACCAAGGGGCAGGGCAAGGGAACGGGACTGGGGTTGTCGACGGTGTATGGCATCGTCAAGCAAAGTGACGGGTACATTTTCCTCTACAGCGAACCCGGGTGCGGATCCACGTTCAAGATCTACCTCCCTCGGGTCGAAGAGGCCGCCGTCGAGGCCGAGACCGGGATGCTGCCGGACGGGCTTCCTCAAGGCACTGAAACCGTCCTGCTGGTCGAAGATGAGCCGGGGGTGCGGGCGCTTGTCCGGGACACGCTCCGGATACACGGCTATACCGTGCTCGAGGCTCGGCATGGCATCGAGGCCCTGCTGACGGCCAAGCAGCACACGGGCCCGATCCATCTCTTGATGACGGATGTGGTGATGCCCCAAATGAGCGGCCGCGAGGTGGCTGATCGTCTCTTCGTGACGCGTTCAGACCTGCGCGTGTTGTTCATGTCCGGCTATACCGAGAACGCCATCGTCCACCACGGGGTGCTGCATCCCGGGACTGCGTTCCTACAGAAACCGTTTTCTCCTGAAGCCCTGGCCCGGAAAGTGCGCGAAGTGTTGGATGCCAGGAAGGCTTCGGACGGCGCCAACTGACCCGACTACACCCTCGTACCCCTCAACCGCGTCACCCACGAGCCCGAGGGTGTCTCCCCCCAGCCGGTGTCCACTCAGCTTCCCTGCCTGTCCCCCTGAACTCCTTCAGTAACCACAGTTTTTACTGGAAAAAATGGGGGGTTTCTGGTTTGCTAACGTAGACGGTATCTAACCCTGGCGGTGGTAGACTTGGTCGTATCAGGTTTCACGCGCACGAAACACAGCCTAGACGACCCCGAACCCCTTCACAATCCGCTTCGTCAGGGGCTTCGCGCCGGGCCCACGTCGACGGAAAGCTCCAGGGGACAGTTGCATAAAGACCATAAGGGATTTGCCATGAAACGGCCCAGGCGCAAATCTGCCGCCACACCGTAAAGGCGTTCACGTGCCGCCCAACAAACCCGTCAACAAGAAAGCCCTCTTTGATGAGGCCATCAAGCAGATGAAAGCCGGCAAGTACGGCCGGGTTTCGTCTGTCTTGAAGGAGTTGCTGGCTCTGGAACCCTCGCACCAGGAGGGGCGCCGGCTGTTCGCCACGATGCACCTCAAACTGGGTAATTTGATCACCGCCAGGGCCATCTTGGAAACACTGGCGCAGGAGGCGATGCAGCGGCAGGATCACCGATTAGCAGAGGCGGTCCTACGCGAATACCTGGCAGCCGCACCACGGTGCCTTCCGTTCTTGGAATTGCTCGGCCAGGTTTGTGAGGACAAGGGCGACGCTCAGTCCGCGGCGACGGAGTACGGCAAGGCGATCGAGATGGTGCTGGAGGATCCGGAGCCTGACCGTCCCACCCTGGCAGCTGACCTGTATGTAAAGGTCAAACGGCTGACACCCACGGGCCCGGTGGCCAAAAAGTTTGCTTCGATCTTCGAGCCACCACCGACTCCCGCTCCGCCGCCTCCCCCTTCAATTTCACCGGAACCGAAGGTGGACACGCTGTCGAGACCGTTTGAGCCCCCGTCGGAGATCGTCCCGCCTGAGCCGTTCCCGGTAGTCGCCCCACCGCCAACGATCAAACCGGGAGCTCCGCCGCCGAAGCCGGCCCCCCCGCCGAGTACGAAAGAGCCACCGGCATCACCGCCACAATCAGATCGTGCGGCTGGCCAGTCGGCCCCCGTACCGGCTAAGAAAGGCAGAGCCGCTCCATTCCGGCTGCGTTCGGCAGAGAGTAGGGAGGCAGACCAGCCCGGCGCCGACTCCGAGCAGGAGACCAGTGAGACCCCACCGAAACCCGCTCGTGAAAAAGGCAAGGGAGGGGCGTTTCGTTTACACGGAGACAAGGGATCCTCCAGCTTGCTGGAGCTGTTGCACGAGGGCGGCTCGGCGGACGCGTCGGCGTCGCCGACTGAGAGCACGGGTGAGAGCGAGCCGCCGACAGTCGAGCCTGACAACGAACCCTCGAGCCAGCCGCCTCCAGAATCCGCACCCGAGGATCCGCCGCCCCCTCCGCCCCCACCGCCGACGGAGGAGGCGTCGGCGGCGAGCGTCCACCCAGTGCATGAGACCTGGACGCCGCCCACCCCGGAACTTATCCCACCGCCATTGCCGCCGGTGGAGGAACTGGCGCCTGCGCCGCTTCCGCCGCCCGTGGAGGAATCGACGACGGCGCCGAGCATCCACCCGGTACACGAGACGTGGACACCACCCACCCCGGAGCCCATTCCGATGCCCCTGCCGCCGGTCGAGGAACCGGCAGCGGCGCCGAGTGTCCAGCCGGTACACGAGACCTGGACGCCGCCCACCCTGGAGCCTATCCCGCCGCCACTGCCGCCACGGGAGAAACTG
>Ga0233416_10000765_pt1 | contig 9923 bp, 1 predicted proteins | sample Sediment_Towuti__2_FD_188638 | JGI IMG/M metagenome (GOLD analysis project Ga0233416, IMG submission 188638) | Sediment microbial communities from Lake Towuti, South Sulawesi, Indonesia - Sediment_Towuti_2014_0_MG | ecosystem: Environmental > Aquatic > Freshwater > Lake > Sediment | place... | reverse complement strand
CTACTCCGCGCTCCACCAGGTAGTGCGCTAACTGATTGGCCTCATGCTCCAACTCCCGGTAACTCAGGCACTGGTCTTCATATACCACCGCGACGGCCTCAGGGGATCGCTCGGCCTGCATTTCAAAGAGCGTATGCGTCAAGGCCTTTCTCGGATAAAGCATCTCCGTGCGGTTCCATCCTGCCAACAACTGTTGGCGCTCAGGGTCGGTGATCCAGGGTAACTTAGAGATCCTGGCATCGGGATCAGCGGCAATCCCGTGGAGAAGCCGTTCGAAGTGCCCCAATAGCTGCTGGATGGTCTGAGCCTCAAAAAGATCACCGTCGTATTCCAACGCCCCGGTAAATCCCTGTTTGCCATTGGCCATCGACAGATCCAAGTCGAATCTTGTCGTGCCCTTTTCAACAGGCAGATAGCTGAGAACCAATCCCGGAAGATCAAGGCTATCCACAAATGTGCCCTGATGAAGCTCGAAAGCGGCTTGGAAGATCGGGTTATAACTGGGGTCACGTTTGGGGTGCAGTTCCTTGACGAGCAGATCAAAGGGAAGGTCTTGATGGGAGAGGGCCTCCAACGTGGTTTCTGAAACAAGGTTGACGAACTCCTTGAAACTCAGGTCCTTGGAAAAATCCGCACGCAAGGCAACGGTGTTGGCGAAGGTACCTATAAGATTCTCCAGCTCTGGACGGTTGCGGTTCGTCACAGCGGTGGCAACCACAATGTCATCCTGCCCACTGTACCGATGCAGAAGGATCTGAAAAGCAGCGAGCAACGTGGCGAACCACGTGACTCCCAAACGCTGGCTCAAGTCGCGGAGATCCTGTGAGAGCTTCTTATCAAGACGGAAATGAGCTGTCGCACCCCTGAACGCGGGGACGCTTGACCGTGGATGATCTGTGGGGAGTTCGAGCAAGGCCGGCGCGCCGGCAAGCCTATTCTTCCAATAGGTCAACTGCTCCTTAACCAGGCTCCCTTGCAAGCGTCGACGCTCCCAGCAGGCGTAGTCCCCGTATTGTACGGGCAAATCTGGAAGAGTCGGCGTCTGCCCTTGACTAACGGCCCGATAAAACGCTGACAGTTCACGTGCTAATAGAGCCTCAGAAAAACCATCTACCGTGAAATGGTGTAGCACTAAAATGAGCACGTGATCGTCACTCGCGAGCTTCACCAAGATCACCCGCAGCATTGGACCGGCTGATAAATCAAACGGGTTGCGCGCCTCTTGTTGCGCCAGTGCCAGCGCTTTTCCCAGCCGTTCCGCCTCCGGCAGGCCTTGTAGATCAACGATCGGCAGCCTGAGTTCCTCCGGAGCCGCGATCCTCTGTACAGGCCTGCCGTTCTCTAAGACGCAGGTGGTGCTGAGGATTTCGTGCCGTCGCAATAACTCATTAAAGCTTTTCTCCAGGGCACTCGGGTCCAGAGGACCCTGGATCCGAATTACATGTTCCACATTGTAGCCTGGGTTCTCCGGCATTAATTGTTGCAGGAACAAGAAACGTTCTTGGATAGAGGATAGGGGCGGAGAGGGGGTGTCCCGCCTGGGAATAGGAAGCTGTGAAGGATCAATACCCTCCTTTCTTAGCAACACCTCAAACAGTTCGCGTTGCTCCGGTGAAAGAGACCCCAGGTCCTGGTAAATATCACTCATTTCAAATAGTCCCGCGGCAAAATTAAAAGTCAAAAATCAGATCCGTAGACAGTTCAACCCTGGTTTCCGGACGGCGTGAGGCGAGTTGGGTATAGTTGCCAGCTCGCCCTGGGAATCAGTCGAAACATTCAACGGCCTCTTCTAACGGAACGAGGACATATTGCGTTCACTTCGAATTGCCTTCTCCGTCGGCCTGCTTACTCTGTTCAAGCAGAGTCTTGACCTCTTCTCCGGAAAGCTGCTTCAATCGTTTGAGAAGGCTGGCTGCCTTACCGAGGGGTGTTTCCGGCGATGCAGGGGCGGTATCGCTTGATTCGCCGTCGTCTTCATAAACCGGCCCACCCAGCATTGAATGGAGGTAATAATGACTTTTGTCCAGGGCAAAGAGCTGTCGGATCTTGTCAAAATCAACTCCCCCAATCTGGCACAAACCGATGCCGCAGCTTCGCGCCCTTATCTCCAGCAACTGCGCCATGCCGCCGACTTCCAGGGTGGCGAAGAAAACGGAGCGCTCGCCATAAGAGGGGGCGATGGCGGCAAGGTCCGTGACGAAAAAAAGCGAGAAAGCCGCCTCGTCGAAGATAGGCGTATTCACAAAAGGTACGTGAATGCTGCGATCGATCTCCGCCTTGGGCGTCAGGTTCACCAGGCGATGCTGTACGGGATAATAATAATAGGCGCCCGCCGGCACCCCCTCGATGCGACCCGGCTTGATGTGGAGGTATATTTGGGTTGGATAAAGCCCCCCTGGGGAGGGATAAAGATATTTGGGCTTGCCATTCAGGGGGATCTGATAGAGGCAGAGCAGGAGTTCGCCAAAGGATTTAAACGGGATGGGCTTGAGCCCAAAACGGCGGTGACTGCGTGTCTCCAGATATTTCTGGCGTAGCGCTTCGTCTTCCGCCGGTCGCTCCAATTGAATGAATTCCCTGTTGTCAACATCCCGCCTTATTCCCGGTTGTGAGTTCTTGAAGGCCTCGCGCTCCTCAGGATTTCGTAAGGTCCTGAAAGATCCGATGATCTCTTTGAGTTCCGCATCGATCTCTAATTGCGGGGCTTTTTCCGTGGCCTTTGCAGCACCGCCCTGACCCAACTGTTGTTCGCAATACTCCCCAATAGCGTCGACCGTCTGAAGTCTGAAAATCTGATCCATCCGGGGCCGGATCCCGAGCCTCTGCTCGAGCTGGTTGCCAATCCTGACCATGTCCAGTGAGTTTGCGCCCAGAGCGAGGAGATTGGCCACAGGGTCCACTTGCCCCAATCCCAGGACGCTTTTCACAATATCTCCTATTTGGGTTTTGATGGTCGACGGGCCTTGGGCCTGGTTAATCTTAGCCTCCTTCTCTGGGGCATCGAGAGTGGGCAAGGAGTTGCGGTCGACCTTTCCATTTGAGGTCAACGGCAACCGTTCAAGGAACACAACCGCCGCGGGCACCATGTATTCAGGGAGTTTTCGCGCAACAAATTCCCGGAGTTCATCGGGACATGGAACAGCAAGCGGCTCGGGCACTACATAGGCGACGAGCCGTTTCTTCCCCTTGTTCTCCGCCACCGTAACGACCGTCGCGCGGACCCCTGCATGCTGCGTGAGCGCTGCCTCGATCTCCCCAATCTCTATCCGCTGGCCCTGGATCTTGATCTGAAAATCCGCCCGCCCGAGAAAGACTATGTTTCCATCGGGCCGGTAATATCCCAAATCGCCGGTCCGGCATAAGCGCTCCCCTGTTCTGGGATGCCGGATGAATTTCGCGGCGCTTTTCTCCTCATCCCGCCAATACCCCTTGGCTATGCCTACTCCGGCGCAGCAGAGTTCGCCGGGCACCCAGTCCGGACAAGATTCGAGAATTTCGTTGAGGACGTAATATTTCGTATTGGCAATCGGTTTTCCGTAGGGAATGCTCTTCCAGGCGGGATCCACATTTTCAACGGGATACATAATGTTCCAAAGCGTGGTTTCCGTGGGTCCGCCGGTGCTGACTATGCGCGCCCTTGTTACATGATGGCTAAGACGTTCCGGCAAGCTCACGGGGATCCAGTCACCGCCCAGGAAGGCCAGCCGTAACGAGGGCGGTATGGCATCAGGGTGATTATCGGCATACTCCAACAACATCTCCATCATGGCGGGCACTGAATTCCAGAGGGTCACTTGATGACGTTTCATCAGTTCAGACCAATGGGCCGGATCGCGGCGCCCCGCCGGATCAGGCACCACGATGGTTCCGCCAACGCCGAGGACGCCGAAGATGTCGTACACAGAAAGATCATGGTGAAGCGCGGCGATCGAAAATACACGGTCCTCCGGCCCCGTCCTGAAGGTCTTGTTGGTGTGAACGATGGCGTTGACCACACCACGATGGCCCAACATCACACCTTTCGGTTGTCCTGTCGACCCCGAGGTATAGATAACAAAGGCGAGGTCATCGGGCCCTTGCGCATGCTCCGGGGCCGAGGCAGGCAGGCTGGAAGGTTCGTCCTCATCTACGCAGAAACGCCGGACATTGACCGGCCACGCGAACTGCTTATCCAGCCAGGACTGGGTCAGTACATGGGCAGACTGGCTATCTTCGAGTAATTGCCACAAACGCTCCTGGGGTTGATAAGGATCGAGCGGGGCATAGGCCGCCCCGGCCTGGAGGATCCCGAGGCAGGCCACCACTTGCTCCCAGCCTTTTTCCATCACCACAGCGACCAGGGTGTTTGGGCGCACGCCCAAGTCTCGCAACCGGTGCCCCCATTGGTTGGCAAGGCAGGACAATTCCTCATAGTTCAAGGTGCGATTGGCCGAAATCACTGCGGGCTGGGCCTTGCGTTCCGCCACTTGGGCCAAAAAAAGATCCTGAAGCAGGATTTCCGGTATTGGGGCACTGTTCCCATTCACAGCATCACGCCGGGCCAGATGCTCTTGAGGCACAATCTCCTGGGCCATCTCGGGCCAGGTCTGTCGCCAACACTGCTCGTTGTCCGCCAAACGCTGCAGCAACGACAAGTAGGCGCGGAACATGTTTTCAGAGAGCCCTTCGGGGAAAAGCGCCTCCACGGTGTCCCAATCGCAGACGAAGGCGCCCTGCTGTTCGGAGACGTGGTTGTCCAGCCATACTTGCGGCGTCTGGTTGATGGCGAACACCACCTCGCCCAAGGACCTCGCCGCATCGGTGGCATAGGCATCGTGGCCTTCAGCGTCTTGAGGCGCACCAGTAAAAATGACTGGCATGAAGATGCCCGAGTTTCGATCCCGCCGCCTCCCAAGCTCCCGCAGCACACTCACGCCGGTGAAATACTGATGGTCCAGGTCGTTCCAAAGCTGCTCTTGCATGCGCCGGGCCCGTTCTTCGAAACTGACTCCGGCGGCGATATCCACTTCGAGCAGACTGAACGAGGCGGCCTCGCCGACGATACGGCCCGCCTGTGGATGCAGGGGCAGACGATTGAACTGGGGAACGCTGAGGGTGAAACGAGATGTCCTGCTCCAAACCGCCACCACATGGGCATAGGCGGCAAGGAGTATCACCGTCGGGGTCAGGCCCACGCGATTGGCCCGGTCCTTCAGTCGCTGCCAGGACGTCGCATCCAGCCCCCCGCTCGTACGCACGAATCGGCATTGGCCCAACTCCGCCGGATTCAACGCAAGCGGCAAATCTGGCCCCGGTGGCAAGCTGTCCAAGCGGCCCAGCCAATAATCACGGGCGCGTCGGTAGATATCGGTATCTTCCAGGGCGCGCTCGGCAATGACATAATCCCTGAACGTCAAATCAATGGGCGGGAGCTGGGCATCCGGGTCCCGATAAAGCACACCCCATTCTTTGAACAACAGCGCGATGCTCCACCCATCGATCATCAATGCATCCAGGCTCACACATAGCCGAATGCAGTCCTTGCTCAGCAAAATGGCGCAAATATCAAATAACGGCCACTGATCACTCGGCAATACCTGGTGTGACATACGTCGCCTGATCTGCTGCAATTGAGCCTCGACCAACTCCGACCCTTGTCCCCGGAGATCGACCACCCGGATTTTGTAGGGCGGAACCGATTCCAATACCCGCTGTTGGCCATCAGGAAGTATCACTGCTCTCAGCATCTCGTGCCGATCGACAAGCTGCTGCCAGGCGTTATTTAAACGTTCAATATTGACGTCATCACTCTCGATCTCCAAATAACAATGGGCTGCTACTTGGCCAATCTCAAATGCGCCGCTGCGGCCAATCCAGTACGCCTGCTGGAGTTCTGTCAGCGGGAATGGGTCATATCGATGCTCTGGATCCGGCTGAACCTCTGGTAGAGCATTTACACGTGAGCTTGATAGAATCGTTTTTTTGGTAAGGCGTTGTGCAAGCAGGGCCCTCTGCTCAGGCGACAATTTGGCCAGGCGACTGTGGAGTCCAGACATTTTTTGCTCTCTTAAATAGAAACCCTGTTATTCGTAGCGTTCATGGATTGAACATTTGAGGCCGAGACTTCTTCCGGCATCTGCTCGATTTCCGCGAGCAACTCCTCAAGCTGGTCAGCATCGGCCTGCTCAATCAACAAGGCCTCCACTTTCCCGGCCAGCTCCACCAGGGTGGGCGCCTGAAATATCATCCGCAGCGGCAGGTCCACACCAAACGCCTGACGCGCCTGAAACACGACCTGAACCGCCGAGAGCGAATGCCCACCCAGGGCGAAAAAGTTGTCGTTCACCCCGATGTCCTTTACGTTCAAGACTTCCGCCCAGATCTCTGTCAATTGCTGCTCAATGGGGGTCCGCGCCTTGACAAAAGCATCCTCTAGAACTGGCCTCACCGTGTCGGGTTCCGGGAGCGCCGCCCGGTCTACCTTCTTGTTGGGGGTCAGCGGCAGCGCCTCCAGGTGGATATACACCGCCGGCACCATGTACTCGGGCAGCCGCTCCAGAAGAAATCCGCGCAGAGATTCTACACTGGGCCTTTGACCCTTGACAGGCACCACATAGCCGACCAACTGCGACCCGACACCCTCCGCCCTGGCGGCCACCACCACCTCCCGCACCTGGAGATGACGGCTCAGGACCGCCTCGATCTCACCAAGCTCGACCCGATGCCCCCGGATCTTGACCTGATTGTCCAAGCGCCCGAGGAATTCCAGGACACCATCCGCCCGATAACGCACCCGATCGCCGGTCCGGTACATCCGCGCCCCCCTCTGGGGGCTGAAGGGATCTGCAATAAACCGTTCACTGGTCAATTCACGCCGGTTCAGATATCCGCGGACCACCCCCGCGCCCCCGATGAATAATTCCCCAGGAACCCCCACCGGGACGGGCTGTAGATTCTTGTCCAGGACATAACAGGTGGTGTTCGCAATCGGCCTCCCAATGGGCACGCTGTCCTCCACGCTATCTACCACCTCCGTACACGACCAGATGGTGGTCTCGGTCGGACCATACATGTTGTGAAGCTCGCCCTTCACAGCGTCCTTGAGCTCACTGGCCAAGCCCGGCGGAAATGCCTCGCCCCCTACCATGAGCCGCCGGAGACCACCCAGCGCCTGTCTGGAATCAGGGTCTAACAACAACATGCGCGCCATCGAGGGGGTGCATTGTAAATGCGTGACCTGGTGCTCACGAGCCAGCGCGGGGATGCTCGCCCCGGCCTCCGTGAAGGGGACCCCGCCCGTGCATCGCTCCCGGAGCCTGTTGAGATGCTTGAGGCTCGCAAGGACCTGCTCGCTGTCCACACCGAAGTCAACCAAACAGGCGATCTCATCGATGCCGATCTCCTTCAGCCGATTGACTAATTGGATGCAGGTCTCCGGGGTGCCAAACAGCCCACTGGTCTCGTAGTAGCGCTCGAAGGCATGCTCCAAGAGCGCCTCCAGATCTTCCGCCGACAGGTCATTGGAGGCCGCCAGCTCAGCTAACCGCTTGTCGGCCTTGGCGTCCCGGTCCTTGTTCACAGGGAAGTGCCAGGCGGCCTTCTTGACCAGGTCCACAGCGCTCTTCAGGTACTCTTTCATGGGACCCCGAACAATCTCCCGGACCTCATCGTCGTCCTCGCCTACAAAGGTGTGAAGCATCAGGGTGACATGGCCTTCCCCCGGCCCGTGCCCGTGCTTGCGCCAGGCCTCTCGATAGATCTGCACCTTTTCCGCCAACTCCTCCACCGACTGACCCAGGAGATGGGTGAGGAGATTACCCCCCGTCTCTCCCGCCTGACGGTAGGTCTCCGGGTTCCCGGCCGCCGTCAGCCAGACCGGAAGCTCGGGTTGTACGGGACGCGGGAGGGTAGCGACGTTCACCTCGTCCCCTTTGGGGCCCGACATGGTTACAGTCTCTCCACGCCACAATCTGCGTACCGTTTCAATGCTGCGCAGCATGACGTCCTTGCGGTCTGCATAATTTTCCGGGGCCAGAACGAAATCATTAGGCTGCCAGCCGGCCGCAAACGCAACCCCCACCCGCCCCTGGGAAAGGTTGTCTACGAGCGCCCACTCCTCGGCAACCCGGATCGGATGGTGGAGCGGAAGGACCACGCTTCCGGTGCGGAGTTGGATTTGCCTGGTCATGACCGCAAGCGCCGCACTGACCACCGAGGGATTGGGATAAAGCCCTCCAAACGCATGGAAATGCCGCTCGGGGGTCCATACGGCCGCAAAGCCGTTTTCATCGGCGAACTTCGCACCTTCCAACAAGAGCTTGTATTTGTCCGCCCGCGCGCCCTCTTCACTGGCAAAGTAGAAGAGACTGAACTCGACCTCTTTGCTGGCGTAGGGACACTGTGCCGGCACGGCAGGAGCCTGGGTGTTCTGGACGCGGTCATCCCCTGTGTAAAGCACCACCTTGAAACCGCGCGCCAAGGTCCATAAGAGCTCGAATACGGAGATGTCAAACGAGAGGCTTGTCACCGCCAGCCACACCCCGGGCGGCTCGGCACCAATGCGCCGGTCCATCCCCGCAAAAAAATTCACCACATTGCAATGCTCCACCATCACACCCTTCGGCTTGCCTGTCGAACCGGAAGTGTATATGACATAGGCCATGCTGTTTGAAGTCACACCACTCTGCACGTCCGACTCGCTCTCCGTGGAGATCTGGTGGGCGTCGCGGTCGACACAAACTATTTGGTTTTGTCCTGGAAGTAATTTCTCTAAGTGCTTTTCCTGGGTAAGCACAACTTTTACTTCTGCATCTTCAACCATGAAGGCGATGCGATCGTGAGGATAGGCCGGGTCCAAAGGAACATAGGCGCCGCCGGCCTTGAGGACACCCAGTAGACCAACGAGCATCGCGGCAGAACGATCTATATGGACGCCCACCAGTACTTCCGGACCTACACCGCACTTTCGCAAATAGTGACCGAGCTGGTTTGCGCGTCTGTTCAAGTCCTGATAGCTCAGTTGTTCGCTGCCAACCGCAAGCGCAATTGCATCAGGCGTTTTCTTAACTTGTTGCTCAAAGCACTGGTGCGCACATAGATTCTGCGGAAGATCTATTCGTGTTCGGTTCCAATCAACGATAAGCTTCTGAAACTCCGTTTCGTTTATCAACCGGCTGTCGCGCAGAGGAGTATCGGTATTGAATTGAATGCCGGTGATAAAAGCGACGAACTGCCGCTGCAGGCTTGCAATGGTGTCGCTGCTGAAGCCGTCAGCGGCATATGCCCAGTGACATTCACCTGTGTCCTTTAGCAACACAATTGTGAGTTGGCTTCCAGGTACAGGGACATATGCGGTGCGATGATCGACCTGCGCGATATTAATCTGGAACGATAGCGCATCAGGTCGCGTGTAAAATTCCGGATATCGAAGAAGTATGTCGCGAGAATATGTCTTATGCTCTCTTACAGATTCCAGTTGCATGCGCACCGTATCCAACGCCGCCGTGGTGCTTGCCATTGGATCAACTTCAACGCGCAGGGGCACGTGTGTCGCAAAGACTCGGTCGAGGCTATCGACCTCGCCGAGCAACACCTTATCGCTGTAACCAACATCAAAGGCATAGTTGCCTGTCAGGCGACCGAGGAATACGGCGAAAGTAGCGGTGAGCCAGTCGGCCTGTTGTTGAGCCGTGCGGCCTTGGGTGAGTAACTTCTCCATGTCCTTGGGCAGCGTCTGGATGGCTGTAACATAATGCGCTGATCCAGATCCTTTCGCCAATGCGTTCGCGCTTGGGATCTCTACTGATTGGGCTTTGTGAAGTTGCCTGCGCCAGAAGTCTTCGTATCGGCTGACGTGTTCATTGAATGCAGTAAGACGTACGGCCGTTTCCGCCGGCAATTCGCCGAGCCTAGTCCCTACGTTGACGTTGTACCTGGCTGCGATG
>Ga0233416_10000764_pt1 | contig 9936 bp, 16 predicted proteins | sample Sediment_Towuti__2_FD_188638 | JGI IMG/M metagenome (GOLD analysis project Ga0233416, IMG submission 188638) | Sediment microbial communities from Lake Towuti, South Sulawesi, Indonesia - Sediment_Towuti_2014_0_MG | ecosystem: Environmental > Aquatic > Freshwater > Lake > Sediment | place... | reverse complement strand
GACGCTTACACCGCCGCGCTCTCTGAGTTCGGCCTCACCCACCCCGGCCTCACACTGGAGCCAGCAGAATGACTAGATCGCCGCTTACAGGCATCCCCGATGCTAGGCTATACAACTTGGCCCGGGAAGTCGAGGCCGAGCGCGCGCCGGACGAGTGGGAGACGGACGATCCGTTTTTCGCCTTCACCGTCCCGGAGCTTCGCCGCTTCGGGGAACTCCTGATTCAACGTATCGCCGAGGGCTCCTAAGTGGCACGAGCAAGAAAACACGAGTTTGACGGGGAGCTGCTGACGGTCGACGAGATCATGCCGCGCGTTCCGATCCTGTCTGAGAAGTGCATCCGGGAGCACCTACAGGCCGGGCGCAACACGACGATAGCGATGCTGAGCTACCGACGCCCGCCGCCAAAGCCGGCGGCTACACAGCAGTTTTGCATCCGCAAGCGAAAGCCGTTTGCTCAGGGCGGCCCGGCTCCGACCCCGCCGAGCCTAGACTATCTGGACGGGCTGCCGTTCTAGTTTCCGACGAGCGGTACTAGACAATTGTGCGCGGCTGGCGCATGGTTGCCGCACAGCAAAGGAGCACGACATGTTTATCAAGACCAAAAGCCATCAGCCCGCCGGAGAGTACAAGCCGACCGGCATTGATGCAGCAAAAAAGCCTGTGGCAAAAGCCACTGGAGAGACGAAATGACCTACCGCACGCACATTGTCACCGCAGACCTTGCCGGCGCATGCAAAGAACAGCGCTACCTGTTCAAAGAAAAGTTCGGGGGAAAAGCAAAAATCACCCGAAAGAACATGGCGAGAGCGATTGCTTTTGGTCTGAATGTCTTCTGGCTTGAAAGACTGATCCCCGCCGAGGCGCGGGCCGAGTGCGAGCGCGTGAAGGCTCAGGCGTTGGTTTCCGCGCTCACCGGGGGAAACGCCGACATCGCCAAGGCCACCGGAGCCGACCAATGAGCGAGACCAACATGACGCCGGAGGAGGCGCTGGCGGTGATCGAGGCGCTGCTGCCCGAAGTGCCAGAGCCGTCTACGGACTGGACGAACATCGGCTTGCCCGGCGAAGGATACGAAAAGTGGGTCCGTCATGGTGCCGACTACACCGAAGGCGAGATGCGAACCTACGGCGAGGCATGCGCCCGCACCGCCGTCGCCGCCATGATCGCCCGCAATGACGAACTGGACAGCACCCTCAATCGTGTCCTGATCGAGACGGCAAACGAACTTGGCTGCGCCGCTGATAACGAAGCCATCCTTCAAGCGATCCACGACGCGAAAATTCGCGAGGCAGAGCAGGAGAATAGGATCGCGGAGCTGGAGGCGGAGCGGGACGGGCTGCGAGCAATCCCACCACCCCCTGATGGGTGGCGGTACTTTGAAGAAGGCGGCCGGTCCGAAGTTTTTGATGTCGCCGCTTGGGACGACGAAGCAGGACTTTGGCGTGACGATGAAACAGGCATGCCGGTCCTGCACCCTCACGGCGATTTGAAAGATTTTCCTACTGGTCACTTCAATGTTGTGCTTGTGCAAGTGAAGGCTATCGACGCCGCCCGCGCGGAGGCAGGCCATGGCTAAGCCGGACGTGCGGTGTGAAGTTGCAGGCTGTTCGCACGCAGCATTTGTCAGAATCGGATGGGCGAAGAACGGTCACCATCCGACCGAGGCTGACATGTGCGAGGCCCACGCTCGCGAACATTGGGAACGGTCCACCGGTGGCGTCTCTTCGCTCGGGATTCCTTCGCCAACTTACGGCCCGCCCGGGGTTGTCATTTTTCCAGAATCTTTTGATGTTATCCGTCAACGCACATTGGCGTCGGCCCGTGATGACAATGCCGCGTGCAGGGGGCTGTGATGGACAGGAAGTGCGAGGAGTGCAGGTGGTCATTCGGGTGGAAGGAAACGCAAACGGGCAAGCTCTCTTGGACTTGTCATAACACGCACCCTTCTACCCACATGGACGATCCTAGAGACAGGGATAATTCTGCGTGTGGTGCGGAAGGCCGCTACTTCGAGCCGAGGGAGGATGAGGGTGACCAGCAAGAAACGCGCTAAACGTTACGTCTACATGAGGTGGAAGCCGATGATTGACCCTGTGTCTGGAGAGGAGGTCAAGGCGCTTGTCCCATGCAGCGCGACGGATCGTCAGATTTTGGCTGGTCGTCGGTTCCGGGAAGACGGGCGGGTCCGGTGCGAGATCAAGAACCCACGGCATGCTGGATTCCATCGGCTTGTGCACGCCTTCGGGAAGTTCCTCGCCGAGCATGTGGAGTCGTTCGAGCGCCACGTGGCGCCAAATGGCGAGCCTGACGCACACGCCGCCTTGAAGGACGTACAGACGCGCTCAGGTGCGGCATGCGACCGGGTGCCGTACGATATCGACATCAAGGGTTTCGGGGTGACTCAGGTGACCCGCATGGAGCCGAGGTCGATCAGCTTTGACGAGATGGACGAAGACGAATTCAGCGCGGCGTTTGCTCAGATGGTCCGCTACATCGCAGACAACCATTACCCCGGCCTGACCGTCGAGAAGGTCAAGGCCATTGAAGACATGAGAGGGAGCGGGATATGACCGATCCGCTTTGCCCCAAGTGTCGGGTCCGCCTCGCCCCCGGCATCGTAATGCTGCAGACTTGGACATGGCTTCCGGACTTCCCGGGCGACACTCACCCGGTCACGCTTAGCCCCGGCGGGCCCGGGAGGATTGGGCGCTGCCTCAAGTGCCCAGAATCCGGGCACTCAATCATGATTTCGGAATCACCAAAATGAAAGATATCCACACCTGTAGCTACTACTGCGACCGGCCAGAGTGCATCAAGGCTCAGAGGGATGATCTTAGGGAACGCCTTTTCGCCGACGAAGCCAAGCAGGACGCAATCGACAACATCCTGCAGCGGCTTGAAAGCTGGGGCAAGGCGTACCCGACCGACATTTTCCGCGAGATTACCGACGAAGACCGCAATTGGCTGCATGAAACGCGTCCGGGCCTAATGGACCGCATTGCCGCCGGCATGGGTCGTCATATGTACTCGCAGATTGCAAAGGACATCGCCGCCTTGGTTGAGGCATTGGAGAGCAAATGATGTACGACCTGCACGCCGAACTGCAGCAGAAAGCCCCGGACTATCTGGACTTCGTGCGGTCGTTACCGTCCGCCGCCTCCGGGCACCTTGGCTGCGTCGCTCACCACCGGATCGGCGGGCGCTACAGTCAGCGCAAGGTTTCCGACTTCGAGACCATGCCCCTGCTCGACCTGGAGCATGTCGAACTACACGACGGGCTTGACGCGTTCGAGGAACGCTACGGAACCACAGAAGCCGCCATGATCCTGAAAACCCTCCTGACCGCTATTCGGCTGGGAGTATTCAAGTACGACGCCAAGGCTGCCCGTGAGATTGGCAAGGAAATGAAGTCCACATGAAGATCAAGCACGCAATCGGCTTTTGGGCAATCGTCGCCGGTATCGCCTTTATCGCGGCAGTGGCAGCAATCACGACGTTTGTCGCGGATGTCATGCAGAGGGTCGGGTGATGAGAACTGGAACCTGCTACCAATGCGGCCGCCGCCTTGTCGATGCCGTCTTTAAGCCAGTCTCCGGAGTTGACAGGCTGGTTGATGGCAACCCTGTGAGGGTCCATAAGTGTTGCGCAAAGTCTTTCGACGAGGATCAGCGGCGCGAGGTGCCCGATCCATGGCAAAGAATCGACCCTTCTAGCCTCGGCGGACCGGCCTCGTGAACAGTCCTGACGACCTCGAATCCACCGACTGCACCGGCATCATCAAAGGAAACGAGGACATCGTGTGCGAGTGGAAGCCTCCCGTCACGCAGGAGACTCCACCTCCCTTGATCTATCCAATTCCTCAGCCTCGCGGGCAGCGTCTTGCGCATTCAACTGCTGCTGCATGTTAGCCACTAGTGCGGCCACCTGCGAATACGGAAGCTGGACAATCGCATTCGCGATCACCTGGATTTCGTGCTGCGTCAATGTCAGTGTGTAATTCATAGTCACCATGTCACGGTTGCGAGGGGGAGATAATACACCGTGCCAGAACTGTCCTTAATCGGCAAGTAGCGCGCAGCCGAGAAGCTAGCCGGGGTCGTCGCTGCTGTCGATGCAGTCCCTACCTTGAGCCGCCCTGTGCCTTTCGGCTCTATCGAGATATCGATATTCGCATCCGTCCCGCCGGCTAGGATGCGAACGCCGTTGCCTGCCGTTGCGCCATAGCAATCCAGGTAATTGACGTAACCTGTCGCCACGTTGAATGCAGCAGCCAGCGCCCCAGTCGTGGCTTCGTTGACCTTGATTTTCCCATCCGCGAGTTCAAGGTTGACTGACCCGGCCGCAGTGGTGGCAGAGCTATACATCAGACTTGTACCAACTCCGCCCGCCGCATACCAGCGGATGTAGTGGCCTTTTGCCATCGCCACGGCTTCACCCACGCCATTAACGCCGTCGCAACCCTCAATCGAATTGGAAGCGAACACGATGCCCGACTTGAACTGCACGGGGTTCGGTGCGATATACGCCGCCGCCGATGCGTTGAAATATTTGGACACCTGAATCTGACGCGATGCCAGTGTGTGGCTGTTATTGAGCGTGTAGGTGCCAGTCCCGCCTGTGCCTGTACCGAGCGCGCTGATCGTCGTCCCAGCGCTAATCCCTGCCCCGTAAATCCTCGTCCCGATCTGCAGCGTATATCCAGCCAGCAACGCCACCGCCGTGACCGTCATTGTCGTGCCGGAAAAGCTGGCAGTGATTTCCCCGCCTTCGACGCCGCAGCCGTGGGCGATCTGTAGCGTGTGCGTGCTGCCCTGCTGGAACGGGGTCGCCGAACTTTGAGCGATGACCGCCCTCGTGTCAATTTCTACGGCATATGTCGGCCCCGCCGTGGCGGTGACTGCGTGTCCCTCAAAATAGCCACCGTATGCATGGGTGCTTAATGTCGCGTTATTGTTGACGGCAACGCCCATCACGCCTAGCGCGGTCGAGCCAGCTGACGTAAAAGTAAGCGTCCTCGCGGCTCCGATGATAGGGATCGCCGAGTTCGCATCCGGGCCACTGATCGCAGCAATGACAGAGGATGCAATCGAGCCCGTCCCGATCCCCGTCGCCACCTGAAAGGCGGAGAACCAGTCCTGAGCGACGTTCGGGAACGCCCCGTCATTGTCGGCCGCAGACCCCACAAAGAGGCGGTCCCCGAGCCGGTGAATTGCCGCGCCGTTCTGCGCGAAGTGCTGGCCGGTTCTCGCCTGATTGATGCCGTACCCTGTGGGCCACCCAATCAACGCGGCACCTTCGCCAACGGCCGTACTCGCCAAGTCTTCACGCAATGCTGGCTCGCCCAACTCCGCAAGAAAGAAGGTCGTCAACCCATCGCCATTATCGTTGAACCTGATCCCCTTCCCAGCGATAGGCGCGGGCAACTCAGGATCGAAAGAACTGGGGATCGCCTCGTACTTGACGCATGAATCCACGCGGCTGTTCACCTGCTGCGCCAACTGCGTGAGCTTGTCTAGCGCGTCTTCATGCGACTGTGCCGGGAACTTGTCGGCGTTAACATATCGGCTCAACTGCGTGAATGGCGCATTCAAATCCATCCTGACAATGCCAGCAGCAGGAGCCACGTTGAATGTTACCGTTGTCGTCGCCGTCCCTACAACGGGCACCTCATAATCTACGTCCAACGTCTTGAGAGTCGCAACACCTCCGACGATGTGGTAGACCGCAATATGCGACGGATCAAGCACGCGGAATGCCGCCGTAAAGTCAGTGACGGCACCATTGCTTGTGATTTGCGTGGATGTGGTAGTGCTGCTGATGGTCATCGTACGGCCTCGGATGGGGAGATAATGAAGTCCTGCCCGCTGCGTTTTTTCATGTCCGCTTCCATGCGCGATACGCTGCCGGGGTTCACGAACTCTTGCGCGTGATAGAACACGCCGAAGTCTAGAAATGGCTTGACGTAGAAGAGATTAGCAAACGGGATGTTAGATTGCACGAAGCGGAGCCCCGCCGCGCTGGGGTCTTTCCCCTGTGCCGCACGCGCCGCCACGCCTGCAATTCCCTGCGACCCGAAGATGTCCGAAGCGGTAGGCCCGGCCAACTGCAGGCCAGCATCACCGACCCGACGGTCGATGATCTGAGAGAACAACAGGTCCGAATACAGACCGGCACCGCCGCCCTGCTGGAATGCTGCGATGATCGTCTTCGGGTCTTTCGGGTCTCGCGGCGTCCTGTTCTTTGCCAGGTCTTTCAGGGTCATGGACGCAAACCCGAAGATACTGGTCGCAAGAATCAGACGAGCCATCCCCATCATGCCGGACTGCTGCAACTCCCGGCCACCGATGCGCTGCGCGAAGGCGAAAGGAAATGTCTTGAACTGCATGATGAAACGCACCGCCTCGCCAGCATAAGTTCCACGCTGCGTTCCCATCTTGAGTGCGCCGGAGGCCGCAGCATCCGGAGTCAGCACCATATAACTGTTCTGGTCCGTGAAATAACTCCGCAACTGCGCTTTCATGTCCGCGCGCAGGGCCTTGATTCTGGCCGGGCTGGAATTGCCTAGGTACTTCGCGAACTCTTCGTCGGGCACTTCGTCCAGCGCTGACGGCGTCAGGAACCCGCGCCCCTCATAATCGCGGAGCGCGCCTTTGCGAATAATGTCCCAGCGGCCGGAATCGATGCCATACAGGCTGAGCGTCGTTTGTAGTTCGCCTAGCTGATCGAATGTCTGCCCGACCTTGCGGGCCAAATTCATCGACAGGAACTCGGCAACGCCTGAGCGCAGGGAGTCGGTCCACCAGTTCTGCAAGTTCCATGTGAAGAACTTGTGCTGCAGGTTGCCCATCAAGCCGCCGATCCCCTCATCCATCGAGAACCGGCTTTTAGCTGTGACCTTGCCTGAAATGCTATCGAAGGCCATGCCAAGATCAGCCATCAGTTCCAGGCGCTCCGCAGGCTTGGCCTTGGCGAATAGTCCGCCAATCGCGCTTCCTAGCGTGTCATACATTGAAGCGCCGTTATACTTCGCACCCAGCGCAACCGTTGACAAATCCGACACGGACGCAAGCACAGAGCCGCCAAGCGATGACATCGACTGCCACGCGCGAATGCCGCTGCCAAACGTAGCGACTGTATCCTCCCCAGGGATGGACGTGCTTCCGTCCAGTTCCTTGAGATACAGGGATTTATACCTGTTCGCCGTGTCCTGAAACGCTTTCGTGTCCCCGCCCTTCTCTTTCAAGTCTCGGAGAATACCGTCCACGATCCGCTGATAGTTCATTTCATGATCGGGCCCAAGGTGACGCATCAGGCCAATTGCACGAGCGGATGCCTCAAGTTGGCCCCAAATAGCTTCACGAATCGATCCCATGCCGAACTCGCGGTTATACCGCATCCAGCCATCGGCATTCTTGAAATGGATCGAGCGCTCCTTCGACAAACGGCGTCCAGCGCCGGCCGGCGTCGCCTTGCCTGACCTGCCAGCTTTCAGGTGGATACCGTCTCGCAGGTCGGCGAACAGCCCCGACAGAAACTTGTCAATTTCCTCGGGCGCGACGCCCATCCGGTCAAAATCCATTTCTTGCCGGGCCATGGCTTCCCATGCCGCCTGATTCGCCGCGATCTTGCCGGGGTCGTGCGACTGCCGGGTGATGTAGTTGTCGAGCTTCCCGATTTTCGCGCCGGCCATATTCGCATCAAGGCGTGACGTTTCCTGCCACTTGCGGATGACTTTGGCAATCTCCACTGCCCGGGGCTCGATGCCTTTCAGGTTCGGGGACGGCTGGTCCACCTGCCACAGCGCGCGGGCGATGTCGTCATCGAGATCGCCGGAAATGAAAAGATCAAGCCCGCCATCGATCTTGGCGAGGTCCGCAGTCAGTCCGCCAAGGTAGCTATTGTTTAGTTGCTCCTGCTCCATGGACGCGGAACGACGCATGTCCATCGACGCCTTTTGCGTACCGATCAGGATGGATCGCAGACCGGTCACAGGGTCAGGAGCTGCCCTGACACGGTTGATTCCTTCCAGCGTCTTCATGGCATTCTTCGCCGCGTTGATCTTGACGTATGCTGCATCGGCTTCGATCTGCTCGGCCAACGCAACGCGCGCCAGTTCCACCGCATCGTTATAGCTCAGGCTCGGATCGGCTTTCATTTCGGCGGCCACCTTGCGGTCAACCGACTTCAAAAGCGCGTCTATGTCCTTCCGGGACCATTCCGGCAGGGCAGCCTGTACAAGTTCAGCGCATGCGCTCATCAACCATTCCTCAACATGCAAAGCGTGGCAATCTTGACTGCCTCAGTCTGAGCCTTGGCAATCGCCGCCGCGTCGGCCGCATCCGACATCATATCGTCTATGTCTTCAATCCCGGACGCTTGTGCTTGCTCGCGAAGCATCGCCTCTTCCTCACTCGCCTGCTCTTTGAGCGACGCCAGATCGTCCTTAGCCTCTTTCAGCCTCGCATCTGCTGCCTGCGACGCCACATGATCCGCGCCTGCCACCTCGCCTGCATTGCGCATCGCCGCATCGGCCGCCGCGTCAGCGTCGCCATAGTGGGCAAACAAGGCCGGGGAAACGTCAATCGGGCGGCCCGTGACAGCCTGAGCCAGCGCCATGCGGAACATGGCCTCCTGTGTGTCTCTCGGAAGCGACGCAAGCATGGGCCGAATTTCCCGGAACTTGTCGCTTTCCACTTCATCAATTATTTCCTTGGACAGCGATTCGCCGTCGCCTAGCAGTCGATCCGCCTCCGCGCTGATCTTCGGATGATCGCCTACATCCAATTTCGTAAGCGTGACCTTGGATTCATCTGCACCACCTCGGAATGCCTGCCCCTCTGGGGTCCGGTACTCCGCGCCGCGCCCCCTGATCCCTGAGCCTGCATCGCCCAAGACGCCCCCCTTCTGGCGGGCTAACGCGTACATCGCCGTTGCTATGCCCTTGCGCCGATGCGTCTCCGCGACTTCAACGGTCGGGGGCGTGCCGTCATTGGCATATGTCAGCTTCCCTACCAGCTGATCCCCATCATATGCCTCCACTTGGCGAACCTGCCCGAACTCGGAGAAGTCCGCCCCTTTCGGTGCGACCGAATCAAACAGGGACACTTCGCCTTTCCCCTCGATCCGTGCCCTGAATCCTCCGATGTCCTCGAACTTGGCAGTGGCGGCGGCGATAGCCTCCTTCCTCGTTAACGGCCGGCCATCGGCCAGCCGGTCTAGGACAATCGTCCGCTCACGCTGCAATGCCAGTTCTCGCGGATCGAACTCCGGAGCCTTGCTCACTGGCTGCCCCGTGCCGGGGGTCGCCGGCTCAGGCGCGCGCTCAAATGGGCGAGGGGGCCGGATCATGTCTCCGAACAAGCCAGCGCCCGCATGCAGGGCCGAGCCGAAGAACGCCCCGCCTGCGATGTTGATCGCCGAATCAAAGGCGTCGTAATCCGCCTGTTGCTGTCGGTTCGCGTAATAGCTCAGGGGCTCGACGACCGCCGCGCCCACTGTGCCCTCAAGCGCGCCAACTGATCCGCGCACGCCGGCTCGGGCTAGCGGACTTCCGGCCTTGGACAGCATCGCTGCATAACGCCCGGGTCCGACCACGGGGATGAAAGATGCGGCGACATTCACCGGGTCCACAAGTTGGCCGGCGAAACCAACCATCAAGTTAGCCGCGAAGCGCCCCGCTCCGCCGGGGGACTGCTGCCGGATCGTATTGCGCGATTGCTCCTCACGCTTTCGACTAATCAGGATGTCCAACGCACCAGACCGAATGCCAGACTCAGGCACAGCCAGCGCCCCTTCCATCCCCTCTTCCTTGATTCTCGCCTGCGCTTCAGCGCGCGAAATCATCGGCGACGCCTTAGGGATGTTTGGCAAGTAGCCAAATCGGGCAACGGACGTGGCACTCTGCCCCTGCCCGCTTTCGGCCATGTCCATTTC
>Ga0233416_10000763_pt1 | contig 9938 bp, 9 predicted proteins | sample Sediment_Towuti__2_FD_188638 | JGI IMG/M metagenome (GOLD analysis project Ga0233416, IMG submission 188638) | Sediment microbial communities from Lake Towuti, South Sulawesi, Indonesia - Sediment_Towuti_2014_0_MG | ecosystem: Environmental > Aquatic > Freshwater > Lake > Sediment | place... | reverse complement strand
GCGAATCAGGATCGTGTAGAGGAGAACTTCTGCGTCCAATGCGGCGCGGCGCGCGGATTCAAAATCGGTTCGACTGGTGGTCTCCCCTGCATCCGTCACCAGGACAATCACGCGGCGTCGGCCCAGCGGCAGTTTGGCCAGGGCGCGGGCGCCAAGATACACCGCATCATAGAGCACCGTGCCGGCTCCCGGCTCGATCCGGCGCGCCGCGCCCTGCAGCACGGGCACGTCGGAGCTGAAGCCGGTGAGCTGCGTGACACTATCCGCGAACTCATACACAGCCACGCGGTCGCCCGGCCGGACGACCTGGCGGATGAAGTGCGCCGCAGCTTCCCGCTCAAAGGGCAGCTCCTTCAGGGTGGAGAGGCTGCCGTCAATCATCAGCGCCAAATCCAGCGGGAGTTGCGTTTCGGATTCGAACACCTCGATTTTCTGACGGACTCCCTCCTCGAAAAGCTCAAACGCTTCGCGGGGCAGGTCAGGCACGGGACGCCCGTGGCCGTCGTTCACGCTGGCAAGGACAGAGACCAGATTGACGGTCACGCGGATGCGACCCTGTTCCGCAGGGGCCTGGGAGCCGGACCTCTTCGGCGGCCCCTGCGCCAGGCTGATCCCGGAGACGGTGGCAGCGCCGAGAAATACCGGCACCAACAGTATTGCAAGCAGATGTCGCTCGGTTGCAGGAGTCATTCAGGGCTTGGATTCACGCTGAGGAGCAATTGGTTTCACGGCCGGAAGCTCGCCTTCGGCCCAGACAGCGCCATCCTCGTAATACTCCTTTTTCCAGATGGGGACCGTGCGCTTGAGCGTATCAATGGCCAGGCGGCAGGCATCGAAGGCGGCGCGGCGATGGGGCGAGCTGACGGCGATGAACACGCTGGTTTCGCCGATTTCTAATCGTCCCAACCGGTGAACAATGGCCAAGCGGTGGATGGGGAAGTTTCGCCGAATTTCGTCGCCGATTTCCCGCATCTTGGCCAGAGCCATCGGTTCGTAAGCCTCGTACTCCAGATAGCGAGTGGCCCGCCCGCGGGAATGATTGCGCACGATGCCGTCGAAGACTACCACCGCGCCGTCTTCGGGGGCTTTCACCTGCGCGACCAACTCATTGGCGCGGATCGGCTGGCGCACTAGCTCAAAGACGTCGTCCGCAACGATTGTGCCAGCCCCGCCGCTGACTGGGGGCAGAAAGGCCACCTCATCGCCCGCTCGCAACGGCACGCTCCAGTCCGCGAACTCCTGATTCACCGAGGCGACCACGGACGAGCGGAAACCACCCAGATCCGGGAAGCGGCTGCCATAACGCAGAAACAGGTCTTCGACACGCGCACCTTCGGCCAGCTCCGCTTCGTCCTCCGCGCGACCCACAATCTCTCTCAAGCGACCAAAAAAGAGCACGCGAACCTGCATGCAGGCATTCTAACTTCCCATGAGACGATTTGCCACTCGCCAGCCCCACAGAAAGGGCGGGGGAAGATGCCGAGCGCTGGGCCACGAAGAGACGAGCACGATGTATCGTGCCCCTACAATTGCAGGCTACGCAGGCAGGGTCGTCTGAGGAACGAGAAGAACCCCCCAATCGCGGGCGCCACGCAAGCCGCAGGCAGGGTACAGGCAGAATGACTGTGCTAAGGAAGAACTTGCGGGACGTCAGCGCTTGGGCTTCGAACCTGACGCCGAGTTCGAACGATTCGACCCTTCCAAGGCATAGGACAGGCCGCGGATCGCGGGGCGGCTTGACCGCAGGGCGCAGCCGCCGTAGTTTGTCAACGGACAGGCCGCCCGGGCGACCCCATCGAGGTGAGAAACATGAGAATTCTCATATCCGGAGCTTCGGGGCTGGTGGGAACGGCTCTCTCGAGCGCGCTGGCCAGCGAAGGGCACACCGTTCACAAACTCGCTCGGGCGGGCACACGCGCGGTGCGCGAACCGAGGGCGGTACGCTGGTATCTGGAGGGCAACGAGTTCGACGGCAAGGCCGCCGAGGGCGCAGACGCGGTCGTGCATCTGGCAGGAGTCTCGATTGCCTCCGGGCGATGGTCGAAGGCGCGCAAGAAGGAGATCTATGACAGCCGCGTCGAGGTGACGCACTTTCTGGTCGGCAACTTGGCCAAGCTCCAAAAGCCTCCCCGCGTCTTTCTGTGTGCTTCGGCCGTCGGTTACTACGGAAACCGAGGCGACGAGGAACTGGTCGAGGAGAGTCCACCGGGAAATGACTTTCTCGCCGGCCTGGCCCAAGAATGGGAGGCCGCTGCGGCACAAGCAGAAGGTTTTGGCGCGCGGGCAGCGATGTTGCGCTTTGGAGTGGTCCTGGCACGCCACGGCGGGGCGCTGCCACGGATGGCTCTTCCCATCCGTTTGGGAGTCGGCGGTCGTATCGGCTCGGGAAAACAATGGATGTCCTGGGTAACGTTAGACGAGGTGGTTTCGATCGTGCGCTTCGCTTTGGGCAACGATTCCGCGCGCGGGCCGCTCAACGCCGTGGCCCCGAGCCCGGTGACGAACGCGGAGTTTACAAAATGTCTGGCGCGCGTCCTGCATCGTCCGGCGATGCTTCCGGTGCCGGGATTTGCGCTGCGCCTCTTGCTTGGGGAAATGGCGCAGGCGCTGCTGCTCTCGAGCCAGCGCGTGGTTCCAAGAAAGCTGCAGCGCCTGGGCTACACCTTTGTGTCTCCGCAACTTGAACCCGCATTGGCCGCAATCCTGCAAAAAACCAAAGGGGTATGAGCAAGCCCTCCACGAGGGCTAGTGGAGGGGTATGTCCATCCCACTAATTCTGGCATAATACTGGCTTGACAACGATAAGTGATTTGCTAGCATGAGGCCGCAGGAACGCAAGCCTCGCAAGTTCTTGAATTTGCAAGGCAGGGGGAGCGTATCCCATGTCCTTACGAAAGCCATTGGCCGGCCTGCTGGCCTTGCTCCTTGCCTTTCCGGCGTGGGCCGACCCAACGGTTGTGGGAACGGTTGTTCGCAGCGAACTGACCAACCTGCAGGGCGCGCGGCTTGCGCCCGGCTCAACGCTATTCAGCGGCGACACTATAAACGTCGAGGCGGGCGGCGCTGCTCGCATCGCCCTGAGTGACGGTGCGCTGCTTCAATTGGGCGAAGGCAGTCTGGTACGACTGATGCAGTCCGGAGCGAGCACGCAGGTCATCCTCGAGCGCGGAGGCGTGGCCCTGCGTTCGACCGAGAAGACACCGGTTGAAGTCATGCTGGGCGACGCAACGATTCGTCCCGCAGATGCGGGGCCAACAGTCGGAATCATTCACACCCGCGGCCCGGACAGCGCTTTGATCGTAGCGGAGAAGGGCCGGCTGAGTCTTCGGCTGGCAGATGACGGCAGCCTGACGACGATTCGAGAAGGCGAAGCGGCGGAGGTCCGGCTGCTGGCCGAAACGGCAAACCCTGGGGGCGCTCCGGGCGGCCAGACGAGCGCACGCAAGGTGATCATCCTGGCGATTATTCTAGCTGGGGTAACGACAGCCATCGCCGTGCTTCTGAATAAGGAGGAGCCGGTCACCAACAACTGCAACGCGGTGAGCCCCTTCCGCTGTCCGTAAGTTGCACTACCAAGAGAATACACGACCCTGAGATGAGGGTCGCGTTCCTTCACAATCCGTTCGACCTATTTCACCACAGACATCGTAACATCCAATCTCAGCATGCGCCCGGTCAGCGGATCCGTCGCTACGACAGACTGAACGGTCTGGCTGTCTTGCATCAGCAGGACCAAGCTGCCCCGAAAATTTTGGAACATGGGCAGTACGTTCGATGGCTGCACAGCGACGTCGACTCCGCCTGCTTTCTTCTCCGTGCCAGTGGGAAAGATGGAGGAGCGCTCGAAGGAAAGGTGGAGTTGGTGTCGCCCGTCCTCCATGATGAAAGCTTGGCAGTCTATGTAGGTGCCGACGTCCATGTATTGAACTTTTGAGTCCTTTCCTTCGATCATGATCGGCACGCGCAGGCCCATCCGGAGACTGGACGGCCGGGTTGGCCGATCCGGACCACCGATCGAGGTCACAAGCAAGGTATAGGGAAGGCTGCTCGTCTTCTTCTCGCCTTCCGTTTCGGTGAACACGAGCTGAACCTTCAGAGGCGTGGCCGACTTTTGTTCGGAAGAAGCGCGAGGCTTTTCCTGAGCGACACTCAGTCCCGCAAGGAAAAAGCCTGCCACAAGTGCCGTTAGTACTCGGATCCATTTCATTTCCTTCTCTCCTTAGCACTAGAATTGCAATCCCTTGGAATCCCCGGACTCCGGCGAACTCGTTTCGCCTGTCCCCACCTCCAGTGGCGGAATCTTCAGTTCGGCGACTTCGAGGGGCTTCATCTCCTCCAGCGCCCAAGAGGCATCTACGCGGCGGCTCATCACGGCGGCGTAAAAACGTAACACCGCATCGCGCTGGCCGGGCGGAACGATTACCCCCGGCTCGCGCGGCACGGCCACTCGTACCAAAGTCGGGGTGTTGCGTCTTGGCAGGTGGCTCGAGCGTTCCGGGATGGAAGGTGGAAGAGGGGTGATGCTTGCTCCAACCGGTTGATTGCCTGACTGCTGCACCACGTTGCCAGTCAGGTTTTGCGGTGAGTCAGAAAGCGACCTCGGGCCTTCGCGTCGCGCATACCAAGCCGCCATCAGGACAACCACGGCCAGCGCTCCGGCGGTTAGCGGAACCCATCCGGAAAACCAGGATGCGCGCGGAGCGGATTCTTCTGCCAAGCGAGCGCGGACTCCCGCGGCAAAGGCTGGTGACGGGCTCTCGGAAACAGCAGCCTTCAGGCCGATGTCCACGGCCTGGGCCAACCGCCGCCGGGCCTCGAACTCCTGCCGGCAGGCAGCACAGGCAGTCAGATGGGCCGCCAAGGCGGCGTCGCGGACCGCGCCCGGCTCGAGCGCAGCTTCGGCTAACTTTTCGGAGAATCGCCTGCAACCCATTTCAACCTCTCGACCATTGCTTTTCTGGCCAGATGAAGGCGCGATTTCACCGTACCATCCGGCAGTCCCAAGAGCTGGGAGACTTCCCGGGTGTTGTAACCCTCGACGGCAGCCAGGATGAGCACCTGGCGGAGCTTGGGCGGAAGCTCGTCCATGGCCTGTTGCAGCCGGCTCTGAAATTCGCGCGAGGCGGCCAGCTCTTCGACGGTCCGCTCCGGCAGCGGCTGCCCCGCAACTTCTTCGCGCCGTTCGCGACGATTCGAAGAGCGCCAGCGGTCCAGCGCCAACCGCCAGGCAATGCGCGCCAACCAGGCGCGAAAACGCTGGCGGTCGCGCAGACGGTGGAAATTCCGATACGCACGGATGAAAGCTTCCTGGGCCACCTCCTCGGCGTCGGCTGCATTGTGCAGGACGCCGAGGGCCACGCGAAAGGCCAGCGTGGAACATTCCGCCAGCCGAGTTTCAAATTCCCGCGCCAGCTCGACCGCGGCAACTTCTGCTCCACCGCCTTCCAGGCTCACTTCGCTCCCCGCAAGGCTCGCTGCCAAGACCTGCATTGTGGCTCCATTGGCAAGACGCCGCCGATCAAAGTTTGGTTCAGCGGGATTCGAGGAATGCGGGCTGTGGGACACGTCAAAGGTCGAGCTTGGCCAGCAGGGCTTCGAGGTTGGAGCGGTCCACGCGGACTTCCTGCTGGGCCACGGCCGGAGATTCGGCCTCGTCGAAAGCTTGCAAGAGCCGCATTTTGGCGACGGCGTACTCCTCGGTTCCGGTCAACTTACGGCCGTACCTCTTCTCCCAATCGTCGAGCGCGTCCCGCCGAACGAAGATGCGCACGAGAAAAACCGCGCTGCGATCAGCCGTTACCAGGTAGATGTATTCGGTGCCGGCAGTTAAGCCGCGCCGTGCCGGGTTCACCTCAGAAAAGTGGTACTGATAGACGTAGCCGCTGGCGGCCGAGTAAGACTTCACGCGCCGCACCGCACTGGGGCGTGCCATGACGGGCATTATTCGGCGGCTTCGCTTCCCTGTCAATCGCTGCCGAGGTATGAAGTTTTTTTTTTGCGCTTGCTTTTTACCCAGGAGTATATTATCAAGCGCAGCATAACTCCGGCAGTGCCTGCCCTTCTGGGCGCGAGTTCCCGGGGTTGCAACCATGGCACCGAGCAGGGATTCCCGCCCTCCTTGCCTTCGAAGGGCGCCATTCGCCCTCCTGCTGCTGATAATCCTCGGCGCAGCGGGATGCGGTGCCACCGGAGAATCCACGGCTCCTCCGCCGCCACCACCCATCACCGTCAGCGTGATTCCCACCAGCGCCAATGTCTTTCTGGGCGCAACCTTCCAGTTTGGGGTAGTGGTAGCGAACACCCCCAACACGGCCGTCACCTGGAGCGTCAACGGCACAGTTGGCGGAAACTCCACGGTAGGAACGATTACCCCCGCAGGCTTGTACACGGCACCGGCAACACTGCCCGCGCAAACCTCGGTCACGGTGGAAGCCGTCAGCCAGGCGGATGCGACCAAGTCCAGCACGGCCGCGGTCACCATCTCCAGTAACGTCACCGTCACTGTCGCGCCGGCCACGGCGGATGTGGAACTGGGCGCGGTCCGCCAGTTTATGGCCACGGTGGGCGGCTCGGGGAATCCCAGCCGGGATGTGACCTGGAGCATCTCCGGCACCGGCTGCACGGGGTCGGCCTGCGGGAGCATTGATGCGGCTGGAAACTTTACCGCTCCTTCGATCCTCCCCCTTCCCGAGACCATCACCGTGACGGCGCGCAGCGTGGCCGATGCAACCAAGTCTGGTACCGCCACGGCGCGAGTTACCAGCACGTTCACCGTGACGATCAATGGTCCCGACGCGGTGTTCAACGGCGAGACGGCGCAATTCGCAGCCGTTCTGACGCCGGCTCCCAACTCCAATCCGGCCTCTTCCGTCACCTGGAGTGTTTCCGGACCGGGATGCTCGGGCGTGGGCTGCGGCACGATTACCACCGCGGGGCTTTATACAGCACCGCCGCTGCCGCCTTCCCCCGGCCAGGTGACGATTCGGGCCACGCCGACCGCGGACCCGTCGCGCCCCGCCACAAAGACCATCGCCATCAATGGTGCGCTGTCGGTGGCGGTCGCTCCCACTTCCGCCAGCGTCGAGCTGGGCCAGTCGCAGCCCTTTACCGCCACCGTCGCCGGCGCGCAAGACACCCGCGTCACCTGGGACGTCAACGGCATTGTCGGCGGGAACCTCGCGGTCGGCACGATTACCAACCTCGTGGCCAACCCCAATCAATCCACGTATACGGCGCCCACCAACAAACCAAACCCCAATCAGGTGACGGTTCGAGCGCGCAGCAATGCCAACCCCAATGTCTCCGCCAGCGCAACCGTGACGTTGTTCAGCATTATCGGAGTCGCGCTGTCGCCGGCCGCTTCTACGCGCGCGGTCAATCACCGAGAGACCTTTACCGTTGAAATCACGCGCACGACAAACGAAGGCGTGGAATGGCAAGTCGAGGGCGTGCCGGGCGGAAACGACTCCCTCGGACGTATCTGTGTAGCAGGGGTGCAGCCGTGTCAGCCGTTCAGCATTACTCAGACGAGCGGGGCCTCGGTTGACTACCTGGCGCCCGGCGGTGTCCCTTCCATGAACCCCATCCGCGTGACCGCGGTGAGTCGGGCTGACCCGGACTGCAGCGCGACCGCGCTGGTGACCATCCTGCCCACCGTCCAAGTCACTATTCAGCCCGCCAGCGTGACACTGCCGCCCGCCGGCACGCAGCAATTCACGGCCAATGTGGCGGGGACGGCCAACCAAAGCGTCGCTTGGACGATTACCGGCAGCGCCTGCACGGGTCCGGCATTGCCGTGCGGAACGATCAGCCCATCCGGGATGTACACGGCACCGTTGGCGGCGCCGAGTCCCAATACGTTTGCTGTCCGGGCCACGAGCAGCGAGGATCCCAACCAATCCGCCACGGCGAGCGTCACCATTGCCAGCGGCGCAGCCATCACGCGTTTGCTGCCGGCCAGCCTGACAGCAGGAGTGGCGGGGGACGTTCCCTTGCGCGTAGTCGGGAACAACTTCGTGGCCAGCACGCCCGGACCCGGCTCAACCATTCTGGTGGATGGCGTGGCCAAAGCGACGAATTGCGCGTCCGCACTGGAATGCTCGGCCACCTTGAATGCGGCCGACTTGGCGACGGCGGGGAACCGAGCCGTTCAAGTCCGCAACCCTAACCAGACAACGTCTAATCAGGTGGATCTAATCGTCGTCCCGCGCGTCACCTCCGAGGAAGTGATCCCGCTCGCCACAACCACACCGACGGCATTGGGAAAGGACATCATCGTTGTCGAGCCCTCCACTTCGGGCATCTCCAGCTCACAAGCCGACGCCGACCTGAACCTGCTGGCCGTCGGGCTGTTCAATTCAGCCACCAGCACCTGCCTGGCCAGCGCCTCACCGGTTGTGTTACGTCGCCCGGCCTCAGGAACCACCCAGTTTGACCTCTGCGCCTTTTCCTCGGTTGCGCTGACTTCCGGCTCGAGTTTCACCCTGACGGGTCCCACACCCGGCGACGTCTTGTTTGTCCTGGTGGAGATTATTGCCGGAAACTTTGCGCGCATCACCCTCGAGGTCGCCAGCACAACGCAGAAGGGGCAGCGCACATTGTTTCTGGAAAACGCCAACCGCGATAAGGCAGCAGCGACCGGCGCTGTAGAGGTGCGATGAAACTTGCGCTTTGTAGACTCGGCCTGTTGATGCTGGTGACTATGCTGGGAGGAGCGGGGGCGCGCGGCACGACTCTGGAGCGAATCTCTTTGGACGGGCTGACCCTGCGCGCGGAGGCCATCGTTCAAGTCGAATGTCTGGCCAGTGAAAGCCGGTGGGAGGGGGGAGAAATTTGGACCTTCACTCACTTTGAAGTGCGCGACACATGGAAGGGCATTGTGCCCCGGCTGCTGACCGTTCGCCTGCCCGGGGGAAAAGTCGGGCATTTGATCTCCTCGATCGAGGCCGTCCCACGCTTCCACCCGGGCGAGGAAGCAATCCTCTTTCTCAAGCGAACGAGGGACGGCGCGCTCACGGTCTTGAGCTGGGCCCAGGGAACCTTTCGTGTGCGACGGGAGCCGGACACGGGACGCAGCACGGTCACGCAGGATTCAGCCGAACTGCCCGTTTTCGACGGTGCCACCATGCGCTTTCGGACGGAAGGCATCCGCGGGTTGCCTCTGGCTGCGTTCAAGAAACGAATCGCCAAACTGATACAGGATCCCTCTCGGATGGAACAACCATGACGCGGGCTGTGCGGTTCAGAAAAGCCGTGGCACTGCTGACTCTGTTGTGTCTGGCCGGACAACTCAGCGGGCCCGCAGCCGTCTTCGGCTACACGTTTAGCTACACGGTGGGGGATCTTCGCCTTCCACCGAGCCAGTCCGGAGGCACGGCCTGTCCACACCGCAATCGCTTCAGCACAGCAACACCGGGAATCATTGATCGGCGATGGAGCACCTCGCTGGGCGCTTCACCGGTAACGATTCTGACCGCCAGCGTGACTCCAACCGACCGCCTGAATGAAATCGAGGCGGCTTTGCAGGAATCCTATGCTGCGTGGAGCGGGGTGGACGGAACCTCGCTTTCCGGTCCGGCACTGGGGCCATTGAACCGCACGAACGCTCAGCAGGCCTGCCTGTCCAACGACGGGCTGAACAGCATTTGCCTCAACCAGAATGATCTGCTGTTCGCCGAAGGGGTGCTGGCATTCGCCCGCGTGGTCACCTCGGACATTCTTGGCGAGCAGCCCTTCCCCAACAGTCCTCCCTCCAGCTCGATCGGGGAGATTCTGGACGCAGACATCCTTTTGAAGCCGGGCGATGCGAGTATCAGGTTTGCCACGCCCGCAGCGTTGAACGGAAACCCGAATGCGTTTGATTTGGAATCCATCGTCATCCACGAGCTGGGTCACGTATGGGGTCTGGGGCACTCCGCCGTCTGGGGAGCGATGATGTT
>Ga0233416_10000762_pt1 | contig 9943 bp, 6 predicted proteins | sample Sediment_Towuti__2_FD_188638 | JGI IMG/M metagenome (GOLD analysis project Ga0233416, IMG submission 188638) | Sediment microbial communities from Lake Towuti, South Sulawesi, Indonesia - Sediment_Towuti_2014_0_MG | ecosystem: Environmental > Aquatic > Freshwater > Lake > Sediment | place... | reverse complement strand
CTCACCAAACAAAAAGGGCGGTGGCCGGGATCGGCCACCGCCCTCATACGCTCCAACCGAGCGTCCTTACTTCTTTTTGATCTCGAACTTCGCCTGCGCCGTCCCGCCGTCAGCCACATCCACCTCAGCTTCCAGCTTGCCGGCGAACGGATGCCAGGCCACCAGCTTGTGCTTGCCCGCCGGGACGTCCTTGATCTCGAACGAGCCGTCGTCCTTCACGACCGCATAGTGCGGGTTCGTCACCGGCAGGTAGAACCCCTGCATGAACTCGTGCTGGTCGCACTGCAGCCGGAGCATCGAGCCCTGCTTCTCCTTGCGCAGCACCACCGGCTTGTCCAGCTTGGATCCCTTCTCTGCCAACGCGATGTTGAAGACCGTGGTGGAACTGGGGCCCAGTACTTCGAACGTATGCGGGTTGTGCAGCACGCCCTTCTTGCCCGGGAAATCCCCTTTCGGGCCCGGATCGTCAGGATCGGCGTCATGGTTTTCGACGTGGAAGTTCTTTTTGTTGACGACCACGCCGGTAAACGGCAGGAACTCGCAGAACTCCGAGATGATGTCAGTCCCTTGTAGCCGTCGATGAAGGCCTTGTCCTCCACGTCGGTCACGGCCACGACGGCGTGTTTCAGAGCGCCGCCCGCACCGACCTCAATCGTGGGCAAAATTCGCTTCTCGCCCTTCACCAACTCCTTATTGGGATTCTTGGGGCAGAACTTCGGATTGGGGAACTTCGAGAAGAGGAACTCCTTCTCCTCCGACTTGCCGGTATACGTCACCTTGCCGGTGATCGTTCCGCCGGCGTACGAGGCGAGGGGCGCCGCAAGGAACGCCACCACCGCCAGAATGAGCACTGTCATGAACACACCCTTCTTCATATTCCTGCCTCCTTATGATTGAACTCTACGAACCGTCCGTAGCCCATGAGATCAGCCCTATGATCGTGCGAATGAACTCCTCGGAACCTGCTCGCGCCACCCTCCGTCTCTCGTCGATTTCGTCACGAAACCGGCCTGAGGTATGGCCAATGAGGTCAACTATACCGACAGTTCGCTGGTTGCGTTCGCCCGCATCGGGAAGGCTATCAGTGAAGGTTAGGACCACGTTCTATACAGGAATCAGGCAAATGGTGTCAAGCCCGAAAAAATCGTGCTGCGAGAAGGGCTTATCGGGGCGAGAGCACCCGCCCGAGCGCCCCTCCCGCGGTGGCGCTGACTGCATTATCCTGATCCCGAAGCGCCTTTTTCAAGACCCCGACCGTCTCTGCGCCTCCGACGTGCCCCAGCGCCCTGGCCGCAGCAATTCTGGGCCTCGGCAGGGGATCATCCAGGAGCAGCCGCAGCATCTCAACAACGTCTTTCCCCCGGCCATGGGACAGGGCTCTGGCCGCCGACGCCCGGATGCCGGGATCGGTCTGCTGAGCCAGTTCGCGGATCGTCTGCGCGATGTCCTCGTAGGAATGACCCAGGCGCAGCAGCGCTGAGACCGCGGCCGCCCGCACCGCGGGATTCGCGTCGGTCATCGCTTCCTTCAACGCCGGCGCGGATTGGGCAGCATGGAGCTCGCCCAGGCTGACGGCCGCAGAGGTGCGGACGGCCGGAAGCGGGTCACGCAACGCCTGACCGAGCAGCGGCGCGGCTTCCGGCAATCCGAGATCCCCCAGGGCAGCCGCGGCAGCCCCCCGGACCGAAGGCTGGGGAACCGCCAGGGCCTCTTGAAGGACCGGCAGAGCCCGCCGGTCCCGCAATTCTCCCAGCATCCGGAGCGCAGCGCTCCGCTCTTCGGGGTTCGGCGCGGAGGCGGATGCCCGAACGCGTATCCACCCCTCGCTCTTCCCCAGCATGGCCTGCGCTCCGGCGGCCGCGACCCGGACGATCGGCTGCTCATCATCCAAAGAACGTTCGACGAGAGGCATGACCGAGCGGTCGCCCGATCGTCCCAGCGCTTTGAGAGCCGCCACCCGGACGATGGCGGCCCGGTCTTCCAGCGCCGTCCGCAGCCGGGGCGAGCGCCGGCCCGCCTCCAGGCGTCCGAGCCCCTCGACGGCGAGCGCCCGCACCAAGCCGGACGTGTCGCTCAACCCGTCCTCGAAGTGCGGGATGGCCTCATCCGCCTCGATCTCCTTCAGCGCGGTGTAGCCGGCTCCGCGCATCTGCTCCCGCATGTCCTTGAGGACCGCGAGGATGAACGCGATCGCGACCTCCCGGAGCAGGGGCGCGTCATCCTTCCCGGTCCGCGCTTCCAGCCGTTCGTATTCCTGCAGCGCGTCGGGAGGACGGTTGAGTCGGACCAGTACTTTGATCTTCAGCCGCTGCGCCTCGAGGGGACCGCTGCCCTGGCTGGTCAGCGGCTCAAGCAGCGCCAGGGCCCGGTCATACTGCTTCCGCTCGAATGCAGCCTCGGCTTCTTGAATCGAACCAGGTTTCTGGGACCCGGCCGCCGGCACCGGGACCACTGGCAGGGCCAGCAGCAGGAAGATCAGGAAGGGGACCACAGGGCTCAACGCTGGCGTTCGACGAGGGGAACGATCTCCAGGGGATAACCCAGGACACCGGGACCGAACCTCGGGTTCTCCATGACCTGATAGGCGGTGCGGTGACTGGCAGGAGCCTTAAATGAGAACGAGGCGGTGACGGCGCCGTTCGGCGCCACCGTGACCATTTGTTCGGCCATGGGGCCTGCCTGAGGATGCCAGGCGATCAGCCGATAGGTGCCAGGCGGCACTCCCGTGAGGGCGAACTGGCCTGCCGCATCGGTGACGGCATAATAGGGATTGTCGATCGCGAGGGCCCAGCTCAGCATGAACGCATGGAACCCGCACTGCATAACGAAGGTCCGGCGGCCTTTGCTCAGGTAGATTGGCCCCAGCAGGGACTTGCCAGGCTGGTGATTATGGGTGGCATGCAGGTCACCCCGCTTGTGCTGGAAATTCATCGGCAGGGGTGAATTGAACAGCACGCGCGCTCCGAGGTTCGTCGAGGTCTCGTAGGCCTGGATGTCATGCATCACCGGGTCCATGTTGACGACCTCGATGGCATGTCCGTCACGAACGACCGTCACGAACGGCAGAAACCGGCAATCGCGGGCCTCCACGTGAGGGACCGAGAGACCGAAGGGCTTCCCGGCCTCCACCCCTTCCAGCATCACCACCACGTCCTGTAACCGGCCTGCTGGATCGACCGTGAAGTCGTGCAGCAGCCGCCAGCCGTTTCCGTCGGAGATCCGGCCGCAATATTGAGGATCCGGGAAGGTCAACAGGTTGAACCCTTTGGGGGCCGGGACCGGACCGTCCAACGTCACCGTGCCGGTGATGGATCCGCCGTCGCGGACTTCCACGACGTCGTAGGCGTCCGCCGGGAGCGCGGCGCCGATCACCAGGCTCAACGCCAGGAACGCCACCACGAACCATGTGACGCGTGACGCGTGACGCGTAACAGGCCTCGCGATCTCTTTATCCCGTTTCACCTTTCACCCTTCACGTGTCACCTGTCACCCGTCACGGTTTTTGCAGTTCCAGCGTCGGCACGATCTCCAGCGGCTTGCCCAGCGCTTCCAGCCCGAAGTGCGGATTCTCCACCATCTCATGCGGGCTCCGCCGTCCGGTCGGCGCCTTGAACCGGAAGCTGACCGTCGTCGTGCCCTTGGCCGTCACGGTGACCTTTTGCTCGAGCGCGGCGCCCACCTGTGGATGCCAGGCCACCAGCGTGTAGTCTCCAGGCGGCACCTCCGGGATCGAAAACGTCCCGTCCGGTCCGGTCACGGCATAGTAGGGATTTTCCACCGCCATCCCCCAGCTCTCCATGTAGGCGTGGAAACCGCATTGCATGACGAAGATGCGCCGACCCTTGGTCATTTGAATCGTCTGCTTCATCGGCTCCCCGGCTAGATGCTTGTGATACTGGGCATTCACGCCCGCCGAGCGGGGATGATGGGGGTTCATCGGCAACGGCACGTTGAACAACACCCGCGGCCCGAGGTGCGAGGTCTCGTAGGCCTGAATGTCGTGCATCACCGGATCCATATTGAGGACGATCACGTCCTCCCTGTCCCGGACCGTGGTCACGAAGGGCAGGAAACGGCAGTCCCGGGCCTCGATGGTCGGCGGCGTGGAGGGGAAGGGCTTCCCCCGGGGCACCTCCTCCAGCATCACCACGACATCCTGCAGCCCGCCGTCCGCCGCGACGGCAAACTCGTCCAGCAGCCGCCAGCCGGTGCCGGTCGAGATCCGCCCGCAGTAGACAGGGTCCGGAAATGTGACCAAGGTGAATCCTTTCGGGACGGGCTTCTGTCCGGTGATCATCACCTTGCCGGTGATGGCCCCGCCGTCGGTGACGGTCATCTCCTCGTAGGACCAGGCCGACGGAGCCTGAAAGAGCATCAAGAGGCTTGCGAGGATGAGGACGGATTTCATCTCAAAAAAAGGGGGGAGCCTCGACGGCTCCCCCCTCCTCAGGTTCCCGTCTTCGCAGGTTGAGGCCGCGGTTAGTTCGAAGCCACCGGAATGACCGTGGCCGTCTCCGTCGGCTGGGTCTCGGCCTTCTTCACGCCGGCGGCGGCGCCGGACAACGGCAGCAGCCGCTGATCAGCCGCCGGAAGCACGCGCAGATACCCCCACTGCCCCGACTGCGAGTAGGGCAGCCGCTGGTTGCTCCAAACATAGTCGCCTGGCAACCGGTATGGTCCACCCGCCGAGCCGATGAAGGCGTCGATCGCCTCCGAGCCGGAGAACTCGACCACGCTGATCTGGTCGGCTCCACGCATGAACGGCTCGATCGGCCACTCGTGCTCCTCGATGCTGAACATCTGGTTCTGCTCGTTGGTCGCACCAAACACGTGGATCCGGACCGGGTCTCCCGCGTGCGCTTCGATGATCGGCGTCACCGGGTCCTCCGGCTTATCCGCCACGCAGGGCTGGAACATCTTGCCCAGCGAGCAACCGACCTCCTCCCGGTACTTGTACGGCTCCGACCGGTAGTTCACGCCGGTCAGCCCGGCCACGTTCTGCACGTACGGCATGAAGCTGGTCCCGATGATGTTGTCCTCGTCCTGGAAGTACAGGGCGGCGTCGCGGTAGTTGACCCGCGTCTCGTTCCCCGGAATCGTCCGATCGATGATCACGTCCGCCACCCAACTGCTCTTCTGAGAGATGTCCTCGCCGGTTTTCGGGTCCCGGTACTTGGAGCCCTTGGGCCCGATCACCACCGCGCCGAACAGCCCGTTCCGCGGGTTGAGCATCGCGTTGCCCCAATCCCATACCAGCGACGAGATCTCGCCGATGAAGGGATCCGCGTAATAGGTGTAGGTGCGGCTTTCTCCCGGACCGATCGTCTGATTCCCCGGATTGATCCCCACGTTCGCCCCCAGCGAGTCCTTCGGGTCGAACGCCAGCGAGATCGCCGAGAACGACGCCCGGCCGTCCTTCATCTTGTTTTTCAGATTGACCTTGATGCAGTCCCCGACGTTCACGTGCAGCGTCAGCGGCATCGGCTGCAGACCCGTCGCCACTTTCGATGCTTCCTCCTCGAGCGTATAGATCTTCGCGTCCGGGTTGGTGATCTGAATCTTCCGTTCGAAGTCCACCTCGATGGCTTCCGGCGCCTTCGGGTTGAACTTCATCGACGGGTAATCCATGGCCACGACGTTGAAGCTCTTGACCGGCGCCCCCTGGGGACAGACTGGCTGGGCCTTCGGGATCTCGTTCCGGCCCGAATACCCAGCCGGGAGCTTCTGCAGATCCAGCGTTTCCTTGTCCAGCACCCGGACGATGCCCCACGCTCCTTCGGACAGCTTGGAGGCGCGGCCATTGAAGTGGATGTAATCCCCCGCCTGCAGCCTAGGCCCGCCGGCCTGCGGGACGACCAGGTCATACCGCTCGGCGATGCCGATGTGGATGGAGTTCTTCCGGTTGGCGTCGCCCGCGTACCGCTCGGTCAAGAACGTATGGCCCGAGAGCGTCCAGGTCATCGTCTCGTTCATGAGCGTATGCAACAGCCGGAACACCATCGTGTCGCCGACATACGCCCGCAACAGCGGCGTGTCCGGATCGCCATGGACCAGGCTGCTGAAGAGCTGGGAGGCGTCCGGATTGCTGGCCAAGCGTTGCGCGATCGGCTCGGCCCGGAAGTTGAAGCCGCTCCCGGTCGTGTGCGTCCCTCCGTTCAGGAACGGCATCGGCGTCATGTAAATCTTCTCCGGCATCTGGAAGGACACGGTCTTGCCCGCCTCCAGCGCTACCTCGACCGGCTGGCCCGGCGGGTTCCCCGTCGTCACGATGTTCACCGTGTGCGGCACCGTGTCATGCACCTGCACCATCAGCTCGCGGAAGCTGCCGTTCACGCCGTACCCCACCGGCTCGACCGTCCGGATGTCCGCGATGGGGCCGCTCCGTATCTCCTTCCCGGTCCGGGGATCATGATACGTGGACCCGACCGGCTCGATGATTATGGTGCCGAAGCCCCCGTGCGGCCAGGTCGTGGCGCCGAAGGCGTGGTCGTGCCAGAACACCGTGCCGACGTCGGCGTCCGCCCAGAACCGCTGCCGGACGAACTCCACGGTCACGATGTCGTTTGCCGGGTGATTGTACTTCAGCGGCTTATAGAAGGTGATCGTGTTGCCCTTGATCTCCTTGATCCGGCCGACCTCGTTCGCCTGCACATTATCGGCCCCCACCAGCAGCTCGGTGTTCACGTGATACTGCGCCGCGTTCTTCACCGTGATGCTGCTCGCGCCTTTCTTGACGGCCGCGGTCAGCACCGAGTTCATCGGCGCCGGCAGCCCCTTGTTCGTGTTCTTCGACAGCATCGTGAAGGGCCGGACCGACTGTTCATACGAGAAGCCGCTGATCACGCCGTCCGACGACTGGTTGTCGAACTGGATGAAGTGGAAATGGGTGTTGATCTTGGAGGACTGGAAGTTCGTGTAATCGTCGTCCTCCCATTCGCTGGTGAGGATCCAGTCCACGCAGTCATAGATATTCGCGCGGACCACGAGCGGATACTTGAGGTCATCCTTCGCACGGATCGCGGCCTCTTCCTCATGCAGCACATAGATCAGCCCGGTCTTGTCCACGACCGCCGGTTCTTTTCCCTGCGCCTTGGCCATCGTGATCGGCAGCTTGATGAAGTGGACGTTGTAAAACTTCTTTCCCGCATTCTCCGGACACAGGCTCCAGCGTCCGTTTTCACCGGGTTCTGCCGGCTCGGCGGTCCGCTCCCCCTTCTCGTCCTGGTGGATCATCTCCAGCCAGGGCGCGCCGTTGTGATTCGGCGAGAACATGACCCGCTTCCCGAAGTGCGGCCGGAGATGCGGCCAGGCCACCTTGCCGGTCGTGGGCTCGAACAGGATCGGTTGCCGCTCGCCCGGCATCTTGGACTTGTACTTGGGATTATCGATCGTGCTCTCTTTCTCGGTCAGCGCCCGATTACCCTTCCAGACCCAGTCCAGGACGGTGGCGTCGTAGGACACGATCTGGCCCTTCTCGTCATCCTTGTGTCCGGGCTTCCCTTGGGTCGGCAACTGCATCTCAACCCAGTCCTGGATCGTGACCACCGCCGGGTTCGCCTTCCAGTTGGTCTTGCCCTTCTCGACGATCTGGAAACTCTTCCCGAACCAGTCCACCGTCTTGCCGACGAGCTGATCGGAGGTCACGCCGACTTTGATGCGACCCTTCCGGTCCGGCAGCTCCCGCATGTCCGGCATGACGTCGTTTCGAAAGTCGCCCACCTGGAGCGTGTTGTAGACCCGCCAGTACCCCCACATCCCGGACACGTAGTGGTGCGCGACGTGGCAATGGAACAGGAAGTCCCCGGCGAGCTGCTGGCACAGGCCCGACCCGCACTCGGTTTCCAAGTCGAGCGCTTCCGACGGCCCGATCACCTCCACGTCCACCCGGTCGGTCTTGGCCCGGATCACCGGGTACTTCACCGGCCCGTTCTTGGAGGTGTGCCACAGGGGCATCTCGTCGATCGCACGAGGGCTCCGCGGCCAGCGAATGGCGCCGCCATGCGGATGATGGGAATGGAACACCTCGGAGCCGCCATGCACCAGGCGGAACTTCGCCGGATCCCCCAGGTAGCTGCGCGGGATCGTGGTTGCGGCGTCGCCGAACGTGTAGGAGCTGTACCCCATCGACTCGTCCTCGAACCCGAAATACTCGTGCTGGACATGCATGTTGTTGATGCCGAACGGCTCGCTCCGGTAGTTCAACGCGCGGCCGCCCGGCCGGTAGGTATCGGTCAGCGGATCACGCTGGGGCAGAAAGTCTCCCTTCTTGTTCACCGGACGGAACGCTTCGTCCCCCACCTCATGGTAGATGATCACGAACTCGCGGAAGTCGGGCCCGGTGCCGTTCTTGATGATGGCCTGCCAGCCGCTGCTCATGGGAGTCGGGTCGCCGGTCCCGAGTGGGTCCAGATACTCCGAGCCCCTGGGCTCGACCACGAACGTTCCGAAGAGACCCATGACCGTCAATTCGCGGTCCTGGCTGTAACTGTGAAACTGCCGTCCCCCTTCCTGCGTGCTCGGGTGGATATACCACTCCAGCTCCACGCTCTTCTTTTCCTCCACGATCGAGTCGGGATTCGTCGTGGTCGCGGCCTTGCCGGTGGCGCTGACCACCATGCTCGAGCCATGGATGTGCAGGCTTACGGGACCGCCGCCTTCCTCCAGTTTGTTCTGCAGGGTGAACTTCACGCAGTCCCCCTGATTCCCGCGGATGACCAGCGGTTGGATCCATTGATTCTGGATCCCGTTGGTCACCGCCCCGGGGTCATAGCCCTCCTTTTCGCGGGCCGCCTTGTTCTTGGCCTCTTCCTCTCGAACCTTCTCCAGGTTCTCGGTCAACACGTACATGTAGCCGGGGTAGTAGTCCAGCCACTGGTTGATCGAGATCTCGACGTTGATGGCCGAGATGTCGTACTTCCTGACCGGCGCGCCGGCGGGACAGTTCCCGCCCTGCATGGAGACCGGCTCGATCCTCGGGTCCGAGACCAGCATCAGATCCTGCCCGCCGGCACCGTACTGGTGCATCATCGACATGTTGTTGTAGAACCCGTCGGCGGTCTGGGTCTGCAGATCCTGCTGCATTTGCAGCATGATCCGCTCGTGCTGCCGCTCCACCATGGCGGCGCGCTCGGGCCGGCCCGCCATCGTGTCCTCGAGGATGGTCTGCCCTTTGAGCTTCTCAGCCCAGTCCGGCCCCTGATGGGACATCGCCGTGTGCTGAACGGCGGGGTGGGCGTCGTGGGATGCGGATGGTTCGGCCGACGCGGCAAGCGGGAGCCACAAAAGAGCCCCACCAGCCATCAGGCCGAGGAAACGCGTGAGCCTCCGAAGAGAATGGTTGGGGTGATGCATGGACCGGCCTCCTTAGATGATGAATTGTGCAGGATGAAGTGACCCGAATCGTCTAATGCCGCGACATTACATAGGGGTGGTAGGAGTGAGAAGACCCTCCGGATGTCCGAGGTCCACCATGCTGCGCGGGACATGACCGTACCGTGAGGAATGAAACGATACTCAAGTCCGAACCCCACTGTCAACCCCTAGTATTCAGGGGGAGGAGACTTTTCCCGGCTGGTCTTCGTCAGGGGGGCCGAGTATCGGCGAAGACGCCCGGGCGGCGAATTTGGGTCCGGCCGGTGAGGCCTCGGGGGCCGAGGGCGTCGGGATTCGTTGGCCAAACAGGACCAACGCAGCCAGCAGCAGGCTGGCCAGGATCAGCGCCGTGCTGGCCGTGCGGGTGACCCGTGTTCCCTTCTCCTGAAGGTCCCTGGCCACCTCGGCCACTCTTTCCAACAGACGATCGAGAGCCAGCGTGACATCGACCAGCTTCAGGCCGGCGAACTCCGCGGCGTGCAACTGGGCCTTGCTCTTGAGCAACGCGGCTTCTTGCGCCGAGGAGGCTTCCCAGGATCGCCTCAGCATCGTCACAGTCGTCTCCGCCGCC
>Ga0233416_10000761_pt1 | contig 9947 bp, 8 predicted proteins | sample Sediment_Towuti__2_FD_188638 | JGI IMG/M metagenome (GOLD analysis project Ga0233416, IMG submission 188638) | Sediment microbial communities from Lake Towuti, South Sulawesi, Indonesia - Sediment_Towuti_2014_0_MG | ecosystem: Environmental > Aquatic > Freshwater > Lake > Sediment | place... | reverse complement strand
CAGATGGGGCGTTGGCGCTTGGGCAGCATCAGATGCAATTCGGAATCGGACATCGAACACCTCCCGCAGGTTGCACAACGTTGCCGCAAGCGGCAGTTGCCGGCAATCGTTCGCCACCGCTATGGTAGCTCTCCTGTGCGGAGGTGGTGCAATGCCGATAGTGCCGACAATCGTGATTCTGCTGGCAATCGGCATCGGCTGGCTGATCCATCGCCGCCGGCGGGCGCGCCGCCGCCTCGCCTACATCGAGAGCTACCAGTTTCACCCCTCGCTGCGCCGCCGTTGGCGGTTGAAGCATCCGAGCCTCTCCGAGGAGGAGGAGAACGCGGTGTTCGAGGGGTTGCGCGACTTCTTCTGGGCCTGTCAGTGCGCCGGCAAGCGCATGGTGGCGATGCCGTCGCAGGTGGTGGACGACGGTTGGCACGAGTTCATTCTCTTCTCGCGCGCCTACGCCGAATTCTGCCGCAATGCCTTCGGCCGCTTTTTGCACCACACCCCTGCCGAGGCGATGCGCACCCCGACACAGGCGCAGGAGGGGATCAAACGCGCCTGGCGCCTCTGCTGCCGGCGCGAAAAGATCAAACCGCACCAGCCCGACCGACTGCCGCGCCTCTTCGCCCTCGATGCGCAACTGGCCATCGCCGGCGGCTTCTTCTACTCGCTCGACTGTATGGCGGCGCAGGCGGCCGCCGCCGATGGGCTGCATACCAGCGGCCGCGACGGCAGCCACTGCGGCTCGGCCATCGGCTGCACCAGTTGCAGCGGTTATTTCGATGGCGTCGATAGCGACGGCGGCGATGGCGGCGGCGACAGCGATGGCGGCGACGGAGGAGGATGCGGCGGCGGCTGCGGCGGCGATTGATCGCTGTCGATACTTTTTGGTTGATGCACATTGCCGATGCCCATAATCTGATCGCAACGACAACCGGGGTGGGGGAGTGGCTTTGGCAATAATCCATCTGAGCGATTTGCATCTGAGATCCGACTCTGGCGCCGAAACCAACCGGCGTTTCGACCGGCTGTGCGATCGATTGCTGAGCGATGAGTTCTCTGCCGAGGATATCGTGGCGATTACCGGCGATCTGATCGATAGCGCCTGGGATGATGGCTCGATGCGGGTGGCGGCCAGTGCGATCGGGCGGCTGCGCGGCAAGTTCGGCGGTCGCATCGTGATCGCCCCCGGCAACCACGACTACGGCAATGGCCTGGGAGGAGACAGCCGATTCATCGAGCAGTTCTTTTCCGCCTTCGCCCTCTATCTTTGCAGCGACAGTCCGATCCCGCGCCACGACTATCTGGCCGATGCAGGCCCCTTTGCCAGCCCCTTCCCGGTAGTGCGCCAGATCGGCGATACCCTGCTCATTGCTCTGGACAGTATGGAGGAGGAGCTGTGCAGCGTCAGTCGGCCCGATCCCGGCTTCAACTTTGGCGCCGAGGGCGAATTGGGCAAACGGCAACTGCGCGCCTTGCAGCGACTGCTTGCCGATCCACGCGTGAATGGCAGCAAGGTGGTGGTCTGCCTGCACCACCACCCCTTCCGCAATATGTTGATCGCCAACCGCTTTCGCGATGCCGAGCAGTTCTGCGCCGTGTTGCGCAACAGCGGCCGGCGCATCGATGCGCTGCTCTTCGGCCACAACCACCATTTCCAGGATGTGAGCGACGAGGCGGCCAAACATGCTGTGCGATTGGCGCTGGAGGGAGACAGCCTCAAGGATGCGCGCGACGATAAATGTTCGTTCCGGCGGATCGATCTCTTTGCAATCGAGCCGGCCTACTGCATCAAGCGCATCGAGGCGTAGCGCGGACAAAAAAAGACCCGCAAGGGGAACTTGCGGGTCGTAGGTGGCGGAGAGGGTGGGATTCGAACCCACGTGGGACTTTCGCCCCCAACCGATTTCGAGTCGGTGCCGTTATGACCACTTCGAATACCTCTCCGAAGGCCGCCGCAATCCGACGAACGGGCGGCAATCTATGCACGGATGCGGCTGCGGACAAGGGCGCCGTTGACAGGGCGCCGTTGCGTGGCGGCGCTGCTCTATCCCGCGTCGCTCTTCCGATCCGGGTTTGCCGCCTTTCCGACCATCTCCGCTCGATAGCGCACCAGACGGTTGCGGCCCGACTCCTTGGCTTCGTAGAGCGCAGTATCGGCCATCGCCATCACCGCTTCGAAATCGCTGCCATCCTCGGGAAAACGCGCCATGCCCAGCGACATGGTTTTGCGAATGGCGATGGTGCCGGCCTGAAAATCGCGCGCTTCGATGCTGTGGCGAATGCGCTCCCCCACCTCCATCGCCTTCTCGGAATCGGCATCGTCGAGCACGATCAGGAACTCCTCGCCGCCGATGCGCAGCACCAGATCCGACTGCCGCACCGAGTGCAGCATGCGTTCGGCGGCATCGCGCAACACCAGATCGCCGGCCTGATGGCCGTAAGTGTCGTTGGTGTGTTTGAAGTGGTCGATGTCGCACATCAGCAGGGTGAGCACGCTATGGCGCCGATCGGCCTGCGCGATCAGGCGCGACATGGATTGGCTGAGGAAACGGCGGTTGTACAGTCCGGTCATCGGATCGCGCAGGGTGGTCTGATGCAGCATCTCGTTCAGACGCTTCGATTCGATCACTGGCGCCGCCTCGGCCAGATAGGTGTGAATTGTGCGCAGCCGCTCCTCGACCGCTCCCGCCTCGCTGCGCTCCGCAACGATCTGCAATACGCCGCCGATGCGCCCCCCTTGCAGCAGCGGAATGCAGAAGTGCACCTGCCGCTCCGCTTCGTCGAGGCGAAATTGACTGAAGAGCGGGCAGATCAACGGCTCGTGCAGCGAGTGCACATCCTGCGCTGTGCGGCAGACCCGGCACTGCTGCGAATCGAGCAGCACCTCGGCAGCACAGCGCTCCTGCTCGCCCTTGCCCAGCCCCTCGCACACCAGCGGCTTCATCTGCTGTTGCGTCGCATCGACCTCATAGAGGGTGAAGCGTTGCAGCGCGAACTGGCTCTGCAACAGGTCGCGGATGCGCTCATAAACATCGACCAGCGAACGATCGGCCTCGATCAGCTGCTTGAAGCGGGCGGCTTCGACCATGCTCTTCACCGAATCGACCGTCTGCGCGATCAGGTTGTTGCCGGCACTCGGCGGTTGCCGTTCGTTGTCGCCGACAAAGTGCACGATGTTGCCAAACCCCTGTTGCAGTGAATCGAGCAACCGGTTGGTGTGCAGCGCCACCTCTCCCAATTCGTCGTTGCGCGACTCGTCCAGTCGCAGCGTGAAATCGCCCTGCTCGGCCCGCTCCACCACCTCGCGCATGCGGTTGGTGGTCTGCATGACCGGCAGCACCATCTGCCGCACCGCCCAGATCAACAAGAGAGAGAAGAGGACGAAGAGCCCGACCAGCAGGTAGACCATACGCATGCTCTCGTCGCGTTCGCGCGTCAAATCCAGCTCCATGTCGACTACACCGAGCAGGGTGCCTTCGGCGACCTGATGGCACTGCGTGCAGCTCTTGTCGGCGAAATAGGGGATGACGTGCTGGTAGTGCACGCCGTCGTCGCTCTCGATCAGGCGATTGCGGGTCTGGCCGGTTTCGAATACATCGCGTTCGATGTCGTTCGGCAGATGTTCGGAAGGGCCGAACTGGCGGGCAATCTCCTCGCCGCGCACCACGCGGATGGCATGCAGCGTGGCGATCTTGTCGCGCACCTCCTCCTCGATCCGCTTGTGCTCGAAGGCGCCGGCCATAAACGCAGTTTTCAGTTTGTTGCGTGTCAGCTCGGCCGCCAGCTCGCCCTGCTCGCGCTCGCTGGCCAGAGTGGCATGGTGAAAGGAGAGCTAGGTGATCGATCCGAGCACGGCCGACATCGCCACCACCGAGGCAATCAGGACGATCGAGATCTTGTTGCGAATGCGCATAAGCCCCCCTATCGAAAGTCGGCGACGGGACTATAGCCTGCCGACCGCTGCGGCGGGGCGGCGCATTAGGGATACTCTGAACAAGTGCGTCCTGCCCTTGTTCAGGAACGCCCAGCCAAAAGCGCGGTTTTGGCTGGGCTTACACATCGCGCACTTACGCGCCCGATTTGGCGGCCCATTCATGGGCCGCACGGATGCTCTGAATTGTTCAGAGCATCCTTAGAGGCGATTGAGCCCCATCAGCAGCAGGGTGACGCCAAGCAGCGCAAAGAGCAGTTGCATCAGCCGGCGCATGCTGGCCTCGGTATGCTTCTTGTGCAGCTCGGCCGCCCAGTAGCTGGCAAGAGGAATGGCGGTGAGGATGCCCAGCCAGGCGGAGATCGTGAAGGCGAGGTTGCCCTCAAGGGCATCGCCCCAGCCGTCGACGGCAAACAGATTGACCACCACCGCCGCGCCGCTCATCAGAAAACCGCAGGCGGCAGCGGTGCCCACCGCTTGTCGCAGCGAGAGCGAGCGGCGCAGCAACGGCACCAGCATGGTGCCGCCGCCGATTCCCAGACCGCCGGAGAGAAAGCCGATCGGTAGCGACAGCGGCGCTTGGCTCCACGGCAGCTGGCTCTCTCCTTCGCTCTTCTCGCCATGCGTGCGCGACAGATCCCGGACGATCCACAGATCGAGCAATGCCATGCCGAAGAGGATCCAGTGGCCGGGCAACTTCAGCGTCAGCATCAGGCCAAGGGTGGCGCCCAGCATCAGCCCCGGCGCCAAACGCAGCAGGCTGCTCTTTTCCACATGTCCGAGTTTCCAATGGGCCCGGCTGGAGAAGAGGCCGGTGAGAAAAACGCCGCCAAGACTGGCAATCACCGCCACGCCGACCCCCTGCTCGCTCAGATGCGGCAGCGTGGCGATGAAGAGCGGTAGATAGATCAGGCCGCCGCCGAGGCCGGCAATGCCGGCCAGCAAACCGCCGATCGTGCCGCCGGCGACGCCGATCGCCAGTCCGTAGCTGAGATGAAAGGTAAACTCGGTCGGATCAACCATCGCGATGCTCCTGTCGGCGATTCAATTCGCGCAAAATATGGGTCCGCAGCTCGGGAATGCCGCGTCCGTCGTGGCTGGAGGTGGGTAGCGGCGTCAGCATGCCGCCCATCGCCAGCGTCATCTCTTTCAGTCGTTTTGTGCGTTCATTGCCGGAGAGCTTGTCGGCTTTGGTCGCCACCGGCAGCCAGCGCAGGCCGGCGGCATTGAGCCACTCAAGCAGTTGAAGGTCGCTCTCCTTGGGGCCATGGCGGATATCGAGCAGCAGCAGAACCAGATCGGGGCGCACCGCGCCGCCCAGGTAGCCTTCGATCAGCGGCGCCCAGTGGCGGCGTTCCGATTTGCTGGCGCGCGCGTAGCCGTATCCGGGCAGATCAACCAGAACGAAGGCGGCATCGACCTCGAAGAGGTTGAGCAGACGGGTGCAGCCGGGATTCTTCGAGGTCTTCACCAGATCGCGGCGACCGAAGAGCGAGTTGAGCAGCGACGATTTTCCGACATTGGAGTGGCCGGCCACTGCCACTGTCGGCAGCGATTGCGGCGGAAAGCGGCGCGGGTCGGCTACTGAGAGCAGAAAAAGGGTGTTGGGCCAGTTGGGCTCGGAGATCGGTGCAGGCATGCGCCAAAGCTGCGGTTCGGGGGGGCGCACGGCAAGCCAAAGCCGCCGCTGGCCAAATGGGGCGAATTGCCCAAGATTTGGGCACATGTCTGTCAGCGATCCATCTGTCTGCACGCCGCTGCTTCCTGGCTTTAGCCTCGGCACCCATTTCATCGCCACGCCACTGGTGCTGGCGCCGATGGCGGGCATAACCGATCTTCCGTTTCGCCGCATCTGCAAGCGCTTCGGGGTTGGGCTGACGGTCACCGAGATGATCGCCAGTCGGGCGGTGGAGCAGGGACGGGCGCGCACGCAGCGGATGGCGCTGGTGGCGGACGACGAACATCCCGCCAGCGTGCAGATCGCCGGCTCCGATCCGACATTCATGGCCGAGGCGGCGCGTTGGGCGGTGGAGCATGGCGCCGACTTCGTCGATATCAACATGGGTTGTCCGGTGAAGAAGGTGGTCAAACAGGTGGCCGGCTCGGCGATGTTGCGCGACGAGCCGCTGGTGGCGCGGGTGATCGCGGCGGTGGTGGCGGCGGTTGCGGTACCGGTGACGCTGAAAATCCGCACCGGCTGGGACGATCAGAGCAAAAATGTCGCGCGCATCGCGCGCATCGCCGAGGAGAACGGTATTCGCATGCTCACCGTGCATGGCCGCACGCGAGCGCAGCTCTTTCATGGCCACGCCAGCTGGCACGACATCGGGCTGGCCAAGGCGGCCTGCGCGATTCCGGTGATCGGCAACGGCGATGTGATCGGTGCCGAATCGGCGCGCGAAATGGTGCGCATCTCCGGCTGCGATGGCGTCATGGTCGGGCGTGCCGTGCAGGGCAATCCGTGGGTTCTGGCGGAAGTGGCGGCGATTCTTAACGGCCAACCCGTTCCGCTACCGCCGACGCCCGAACAGCGCTGGCAGGTGGTTCGCGAACACCTTGAGCTGCTGCTCGAACATCACGGCGAGCGCACGGCGAGCCAGCTGGCGCGCAAGCATGTGCCGTGGTACAGCAAGGGGCAAAAAGGCTCGGCCGAATTTCGCCACCATTTTCAGGGTGTGCATACTTGGCCGGAGCAGCTGGCGGCGGCCGAAGTCTACTATCTTGGACTGGAGGGGGGGCACGGATGATCGCCATCGAGAATGTTCCGCTCGCTTCTGTGCCGCTGCCGATGCTGCTGCTCGACAATCAGGGGTACCTGTTGGCCGCCAATGTGCTGGCGCAGGATTGCCTCGGACAGTCGGAGCGGCGGTTGCTTGGCCAGCACTTGGGGCAGCTCTTCGCTCCCGAATCGGAAATCGTGCGGCTGATCGATCGCGTCGCCGCATCAGGCGGCGGCATCTCCGATCACAGTATCACACTGCGCGCCGGCGCCGGCCCCTGCTCGTTGCATCTTGGCCAAAGCGAGCAAGGCGTTTCGGTCATATTTATTCCCGAATCGAATCGCAGCGAACTGGAGCAGCACGTCAAGCGGCAGGAGATGGCCGAAGCGATGGCACGCATTGCGCTGGAAATGGCGCACGAGGTGAAGAATCCTCTGGCGGCGCTGCGCGGGGCGGCGCAGTGGCTCTCCGAGCAGCCGCTGAACGAAAATGCCGCCGAGGCGACGCGCATGATGCTCGGCGAGGTGGAGCGCATTCGGTTGCGCATCGACTCTTTCCTGCAACTGGCGCCACGCGCCGATGCCATGCTGGAGCCGATCAATGTGCACACCCTGATCGACGACGTTTGCAAGGGTGTGGGGGCCGGGCTGGTGCGCCGGGTCTACGACCCGAGTCTGCCCGAAATTCTCGTGCATCCATCCCGCTTGCGGCAGGCATTCGAAAATCTGTGGAGCAACGCGCTGGAGGCGCAGCCGGGATTTATCGAGATTCAGACGCGGGTGGCGCCGACCGTGCGGCTGCCCGACTGCGAAGGGGCGGTGCTGGAGATCCGCTTCACCAACGATGGCAGCGCTATCCCTCCCGAAATGGTTGAACGTCTGTTCGAGCCCTTCGTTACCGGCAAGGCACGCGGCAGCGGCTTGGGGCTGGCCATTGTGCAGCGGGTGATGCTGGAGCATCGCGGCCGCGCCAGCGTGCGCGCCGAAAAGGGGCGCACTTCTCTGATTCTGCATCTGCCGATCCGGGAGCGATAAATATGCGGGTATTGGTGATCGACGACGATCAGGGCATTCGCTGGGTATTGTCGCGCGTGCTTGGCGAGGAGGGGTATGAGGTGGAGCAGGCGGCGACGCTGGCCGATGGACTCGACCTCTTTGCGAATCGGTCGGTCGATCTGGTCTTTCTCGACCTGCATCTGCCCGATGGCAGTGGCATGCAGGCGCTCGAATCGGGCCGTTTCGATGGCAAACCGGTGGTGTTGCTCACCGCCGAGACCACCTTCGACAACGCGGCACAGGCTTACCGCATCGGTGCAATGGAGTATCTGCCCAAGCCTTTCGATCTGGATGAGGTGCGATCGCTGGCGAGAAGGGTGAAGCCGCGCGAAGAGGCGGAAAACAGTCGCGCCAAGGCCGAGCATGGCATGATTATCGGCCGCAGCCCGGCGATGCAGCATCTGTTTCGCACGCTGGGGCGAGTCGCGGCTTCCGATCTGACTGTGTTGATCACCGGCGAATCGGGCACCGGCAAGGAGTTGGTGGCCAGCGTGCTGCACAAACAGAGTCGGCGCGTCGGCGGCCCCTTTGTGGCCATCAACACCGCCGCCATCCCGGCAGATCTGCTGGAGGCGGAGCTGTTCGGGCACGAGAAGGGGGCCTTTACCGGCGCTGACAAGACGCGCAGCGGCCGCTTCGAGCAGGCCGATGGCGGCACACTGTTTCTCGACGAGATCGGCGACATGCCGCTGCCGTTGCAGGTCAAGCTGCTGCGCGTGCTGGAGGATGGCACCGTGCAGCGAGTGGGCGGCAGTGTGGCGCGGGCGGTCAATGTGCGCCTGCTTGCCGCCACGCATCAGGACCTGAGAACAAAAATTCGCAAGGGGGAGTTCCGCGAGGATCTCTACTATCGCCTGAATGTGATTCCGGTGCATATCCCGCCGCTGCGCGAGCGACGCGACGATATCCGCGAGTTGGCCGAATACCTGCTCGATGAGGCGGCACGCGAGTTGGGGATGAATGCGCCGATCCTGCTCGACGACTCCATCGAACTGCTCAAGGGCTACGACTGGAACGGCAATGTGCGCGAATTGAAGAATGTGATGCGCCGACTCGCCATCCTCACACCCGGCGCCAGCATTACCCTCTCCGATGTGGCGCTGGCACTCGGCAACAGCGCTGCATACGGCGAGCGCGAGGAGACGCTGTCGGCAGCGGTGACCCGCTGTATGAAGCAGTATCTCGACCATATGGGATACGCCAATCCGACCGATCTGCATCGCCATCTTCTGGAGCAGGTGGAGCCGCCTCTGCTGCTGCTGCTGCTCGACCGCGCAAAGGGTAATCAGCTCAAGATGGCCGAAATGCTGGGGCTCAATCGCAACACCGTGCGCAAGCTGTTGCGGCAATACAATATCGACGCTTCCTACTTCAAGGGATAGCGATATTCCCATTGTTCGGGTAAATCGGTACATTGCCGCCGCATGCCGATGTAGCTCAGCTGGTAGAGCAGCTCATTCGTAATGAGCAGGCCGCGGGTTCGAATCCCTTCATCGGCTCCATCCTTCGGGCCCGCCTCAGGCGGGCCCGTCTGTTTTTCAGGGCGGCGTGGCTCGGACAGCCCGGTTTATAGCTTGGATCAAAGGGGGTTGCAGCCGGCCATTCGCTGCGTATAGTGCGCCGTCCTCAAGCCGGCGTAGCTCAGTTGGTAGAGCAGCTGATTTGTAATCAGCTGGCCGGGGGTTCGAATCCTCTCGCCGGCTCCAGTTCCCCCTGGAGGCGATGAGACTTGCGGAGTTGACACGGTTTTCTCGCGAGGGAAAATCGCGCGCCTTTCGGACGTGGTGGTGTCCGGAATGGCAGCGGAGAGATGCCCGAGCGGCTAAAGGGGGCAGACTGTAAATCTGCTGGCGACGCCTACGTTGGTTCGAATCCAACTCTCTCCACCAGATGATTTGATGCGGCGCGCGACGCTGCGGGTGTAGTTCAACGGTAGAACTCCAGCCTTCCAAGCTGGAAGTACGGGTTCGATTCCCGTCACCCGCTCCAGTGGTTGTAGCGCCATGTTGGCCCAGGTAGCTCAGGGGTAGAGCACATCCTTGGTAAGGATGAGGTCGCGGGTTCAATTCCCGCTCTGGGCTCCACGGCCCGGTTTGCCAAAGCGCGGTGGTGGTTTTGGCGGGCGAATGGTTTTGATTTGATAACACTTTAATGGAGAAACGTCATGTCGAAGGAAAAATTTTCTCGTACCAAACCGCATGTCAACATTGGCACCATCGGCCACGTTGACCATGGCAAGACCACGCT
>Ga0233416_10000760_pt1 | contig 9963 bp, 8 predicted proteins | sample Sediment_Towuti__2_FD_188638 | JGI IMG/M metagenome (GOLD analysis project Ga0233416, IMG submission 188638) | Sediment microbial communities from Lake Towuti, South Sulawesi, Indonesia - Sediment_Towuti_2014_0_MG | ecosystem: Environmental > Aquatic > Freshwater > Lake > Sediment | place... | reverse complement strand
AGTACAGCGTGCGGCGATCGAATGCGGGGTGAGCGTCGGTGGCCCGACCACCGTTCTCAACGACGAGGATCGCCGAAAGATTACAACGCATCTGCGTTCGCACGACGATGCTCATCGCGGCGGCAAAACGCTGACGCTCAACCGGCCGATGGTGGCCGGGCAGCAGCGCGGCGGCGGTGGCGACCACCGCTCCCGCACCGTGCAGGTCGAGGTGCGCCGCCGTCGTCACGGAGCCCCCGAAACACCGCATGTGCCGCAGCCGACCCTGTCGCCGAAGGCAGCCGAGCCGGGCGCAGTCGCGCCGGTCGAACCGGTGAAGACGATCGAGGAGGCAGCCGCTGTCCAAGCGGCGCCCGTAGCACCGGCTGCACCGGCTTCCGCTCCGACGCCGGTACCCCCTGCTGCTCCGACTGCCGCAGCCGCTCCGTCTGCCGATGCGCGCGCGCAGGTGCGCCGTGGTCCCGATTCGCCGGCGCAGCGCGCCGCCCGTGCTCTGGAAGAGCGCAAGCAGGAGAGCGAGCGTGCCCGTCAGGCAGCGCGTGAAACGCGCGATCGCGATCGTCGCGAAGGACGCGAACGCACCGGCGGCGGTTCGCCGCTGGCATCGCGCCCGCAGGGCGATCGGCCGCAAGGAACGCGTCCGCAGGGCGACCGGCCGCAGGGAACGCGCCCGCAGGGCGACCGGCCGCAAGGAATGCGTCCGCAGGGCGACCGGCCGCAGGGCGACCGGGCGCGTCAACCCGAGGCGCAACAGGGGGCCGGCGGACCGCGCACGACGATTCGCCGCGGTCTCACCCCGGCACAGATTGCAGCGGCCAAGGCGCCGCGCTCCAGCCTGAAGCAGATCGAGGAGCGGATCAGCACCGACCGCAACGAGCGCCGCAAGGAGCAGCGCGCAGCGCGCCCGCAGGGGGCAGCAGCTCCCGGCGGGACCACTTCTGTCGGTCCGCGCCGATCTCCGTCGGTGGCGGTGGCGCCGCAGGTGCCGCTGGAGATTCCGGGCGAGGGGCAGTCGCGCAAGAAGACCGGTCCCGCTCCGCTTGCCACCCGCAACGAGAAGCGACTCTCTCCGGCCGAGAAGGCGGCCCGCCGCCAGTACTCGGAAGCGCGCCATCTGTCGCTCACCGAGGAGCAGGAAGAGCGCATGGTGCGCCTGGCGCGCGGCGGCTCGCGCAAGAAGTTCGGCATCGACAAACACGACGAGGATTTCGTCAAGCGCGAGGTGGAGATCCCCGAGGTGATCGGCGTCGGCGAGCTCGCCAATCGCATGGCGATCAAGAGTGCGCAGGTGATCAAGCGTCTGTTCGAGATGGGCATGGGCGTCACCGTCAACGAGTCGATCGATGCCGAGACCGCATCGCTGATCGTCGAGGAGTTCGGCCATGCGCCGAAGATCATCAACGCCGCTGCGGTGGAAGATGTTCTGGTCGAGCAGGTTCAGGAAGAGACCGACGAGGAGCTCAAACCGCGCCCGCCGGTCGTGGTGGTGATGGGCCATGTCGATCACGGCAAGACCTCGATTCTCGACGCCATTCGCAAGGCGCATGTTGCAGCCGGCGAAGCGGGCGGCATTACGCAGCATATCGGCGCCTATATGGTGAAGCTGGAAGACGGCAGCCGAGTGGTTTTCGTCGACACCCCCGGCCATGAGGCGTTCACCAGCCTGCGCGCGCGTGGCGCCAGCCTCACCGACGTGGCGGTGCTGGTGGTGGCGGCCGACGACGGTGTCATGCCGCAAACGATCGAGGCGCTCAACCACGCCAAAGCGGCCGGTGTGCCGATTGTGGTGGCAATGAACAAGATGGATAAGCCGGAGGCGAATCCGGATCGCATCAAGCAGCAGCTCTCCGAGTACGGCATTCAGCCGGAAGAGTGGGGCGGCGATAACATCTTCGTCCCCGTCTCCGCCCGCACAGGCGCCGGATTGCCGCAGCTGCTGGAGATGCTGGCGCTGCAGACCGAGGTTCTGGAGCTGCGCGCCAACCCGACCCGGCGTGGTCGCGGTGTGGTGATCGAGTCGCGTCTGGACAAGGGGCGCGGTCCGGTGGCCACCGTGCTGGTGCAGAACGGCACCTTCCACAAGGGCGATATCGTGGTGGTCGGCGGCGTCATGGGTCGCATCCGCGCCATTGTCGACGAGAACTCGGTGCAGCACCGCACCGCCGGCCCCTCGATTCCCTTCGAACTGCTCGGACTGGAAGAGGTTCCGGAGGCCGGTCAGGAGATCGTGGTGGTCGAGACCGAGCGACAGGCGCGCGAAATCGTCACCTACCGCAAGGACAAGATGCGCGAGGCCGGTGCACAGCAGTATCGCCGCGCCACCATGGACGAGCTCTTCGCCACCGCCAAGGGCGAGGCGGCGAAGGAGGTCAACGTCCTGATCAAGGGCGACGTGACCGGCTCGCTGGAAGCGATGGCCGATTCGCTGGCCAAGGCCGGCACCGACGAGGTGCAGGTGCGCGTCATTCATAAGGGCATCGGCGGCATCACCGAGTCCGACGTTATGCTCGCCTCCGCCTCCGGCGCCATCATCATCGGCTTCAACGTGCGGCCGGAGACCAAGGCCAAGCGCATGGCCGAGACCGAAGGGGTCGACGTCCGTTTCTATCGCGTCATCTACGAAGCGATCGACGACATCAAGAAAGCGATGGCCGGAGTCCTCTCGCCCGAACAGGTGGAGAAGGCGATCGGCCGCGCCGAGGTGCGCGAGACCTTCAGCGTACCGAAGGTCGGCACCATTGCCGGCACCTACATGATCGACGGCTATGCGGTGCGTTCGGCCAGCGTGCGCGTGCTGCGCAACAGCGTGGTGGTCTTCGAGGGCAAGCTCGCTTCGCTCAAGCGATTCAAGGACGACGTACGCGAAGTGAAGGCTGGCTACGAGTGCGGTCTCGGCATCGACAAGTTCAACGATGTGAAGGTGGGCGACATTCTTGAGTTCTTCGTCATCGAAGAGGTGGCGGCGACTCTCTGACAATGCACGAGCCCTCCTCCGCGCAACGTCGACTGCATGAGGAGATCCGGCGCAAGCTGGTCTTTCTGATGCAGCGCGACATCTCCGACCCGCGTCTGTTCGGCATCGGCGTCACCCGCATCGAGCCCTCGCCGGGCAACGAACTGCTCAGAATCTTCGTTCATCGTCTGAACGAGGAGGAGCCGGCGCAGTGCGTCGAGCGTCTGAATCGTCTCGCTGCCCATTTTTCGCATGAGGTTACCCGGTCGATGCAAAAGAAACGCTTGCCTCGCCTGCGCTTCTTTTGGGACGACGCCTTCGACAAGAGCAGTCGCGTGATCGATCTGCTCAGCCGTCTGGAGCGCGAGCGGTGAGCATTGCTTCCGCAGAGTGGGAGAGGGCCGAATCGGCGATTCGCGCTGCGCGCACGATTCTGATCACCACACATTGCAATCCCGACGGCGATGGTATCGGTTCGCAGTTGGCCCTTTTTCATGCGCTGACGGCAATAGGCAAAGAGGTGCATCTGCACAACCGCGACGGGTTGCCGCGTATTTACCGTTTTCTGCCCGGCAGCGAAGCCATTGCCGGCGGCGCCCACTTTCCGCATTGCGATCTGACCATTGCACTCGATGCCGGCAGCCGCGATCGCCTCGGCGTTGACGTCGATCTGCTGCCATCTCGACCGCTGCTCAATATCGATCATCACATCAGCAACAGCCGTTACGGCAGCATCAATCTGGTCGATGCCGATTACTGCTCCACCGGTCTGGTGGTGCATGCGCTGCTCCAGCGGCTGCATCTGCCGCTCACGGCCGCCATCGCCAGCGCGATCTACACCACGCTGGTGACCGATACCGGCAACTTCCGCCACGGGCGCATCGATGCCGATCTGTTTCGCACTGCCGCCGAACTGGTGGAGGCGGGTGCCGAGCCGCGTGCGATCACTGCCGCCATCTACGAAAACAGCGCTACCGAGCGGCTGCGTCTATTTGCACTGGCATTGACGACGCTCTCGATTGAGAATGGCGGCCGTTCAAGCTGGATGCATGTCGATGCGGCGATGTATGCCGCGAGCGGAGCCGATGTGGAGGAGACCGAGGGATTTATCGACTATGCGCGCGCCATTCATGGCGTCGATATAACAGTGTTTCTTCGCCCGGATGGGCCAAATGGCTGGAGAGCGAGCTTTCGCAGCCGCAACGGTATCAATGTCGAGCGGTTGGCTTCGGAGTTCGGCGGCGGCGGTCATCGCCATGCCGCCGGATGCTCGCTGAGCGGCACGCTGACCGAGGTGCGGACGCGGTTGCAGACGCGGATTTCGCAGCTGATGGAGCAATGACAAAGATGTTAAGTGGCATCATTTTTCTCGATAAACCCAAGGGTTGGACCTCGCGCGACGCGGTGAATGCCGTTATCAAGCTCTTTGGCGGCAAGAAGGCGGGTATCAAGGCCGGGCATGCCGGCACCCTCGATCCGCTCGCCACCGGCATGCTGCCGATCCTGCTCGGCGAGGCGACCCGCTTTGCCAACGAAGGGCTGGAGGCGGAGAAGGTCTATGAGGTGACCTTCGACCTTACGCGTCAGACCGACACGCTCGATATCGACGGCAAGGTGGTGGCCACCTTCGACGGTACGGTGAGCGAAGCGCAGCTGAAGCCGGTGGTCGACGGTTTCCTCGGCCGTTCGATGCAGGTGCCGCCCGCCTATTCGGCGATCCATGTCGACGGCAAGCGGGCGCACGAGCTGGCGCGTGCCGGCGAGATGGTGCAGTTGGCTCCGCGCGAGGTCGACATTCAACAGATCGAGCTGCTCTCCTTCGAATTCCCGCTGGTTTCCCTGCGCGTGCGCTGCTCCAAGGGCAGCTACATTCGCGCTTTGGCGCGCGACATTGGCGAGAAACTGAACATGGGCGGCTGCGTGGTGCAGCTGCGCCGCCTCTCCACCGGCAGCTGGCCGTCGCAGCTGATGGTCGACATGGCCTACCTCGATACCCACCGCGAGCAGTGCGTCATTCCGCTCGGCATCTGGATGCGGCATCTGCCGCGCGTCAATTTCGACGACAAGATGGCCTGGCGTTTCCTGCAGGGGCAGCGACTCTCCTTCAAGGGCGATTATGAGCCGGGCGTACATGCCGTTTTCTGCAAGGATACCCTGCTCGGCACCGGCCAGCTGTTCATTCGAGACACCGACTATTCGCTGCATCCGCTACGCCTGCTGCCTTCGGCACAAGAGAAGTTTGCCAAAAAGGAGAAGGCATGAACCGCGCTCTTGCCGGCGCGCTCGGCGCGCTGCTTTTCCTGTTGCCCGCCTGCGGCAACGCGACCGATGTCCCCTTGCCCGACGATAAAACCGTGGAGAAAACGATGAGCAAAGCCCCGAAAAAAGCCCCGCAGGCCACCGATACCGATCTGCCTGCCGGCAATCGCGTCACGATCGAAACCGCCGCCGGCACGATCGTGATCAAGCTGCTGCCGGAGGTGGCCCCCAACACCGTGGCCAACTTCAAGGTGCTGGCGCACAACGGCTACTACGACGGCCTGATCTTCCATCGCGTCATCCCCGGCTTCATGGCGCAGGGCGGCGATCCGACCGGCACCGGCACCGGCGGCCCCGGCTACACCATCAAGGACGAGTTCAACGCCACGCCGCATCTGCGCGGCGCGGTGGCGATGGCGCGCACCATGATGCCCAACTCGGCCGGTTCGCAGTTCTACATCTGCTTCGAGCCGGCGCCGCATCTCGATCGCCAGTACACCGTCTTCGGTCAGGTTGAGTCCGGCATGGAGGTGGTCGACAAGGTGCGCAACGGCACCGTGATGACCAAGGTGACGCTGCAACCCTGAGTGCACCTGCGCTTTACGCATGCAAAGGCCGCCCTCGGGCGGCCTTTGTCGTTCATCCTGAAAACGGCAGTTGAGCTCACCACAGAGGGCACAGAGGACACAGAGGGCACAGAGAAAGGGACTTTTGACTTACTTGGCTGCCCACCCAACGGGTGAGAGTCTTGAATCGGCCAACTACTTGTTTTTCCTCTGTGAACTCTGTGTTCTCTGTGGTGAACTGCTTTTTCCAGGTTAATGAACCCCGTTCGTTGCCGCGTCCTAAAATCGACGCGTAGATTGGTCTGTCCCCGGTGCCGCTGCTAGCAGCCTGTCGGACTTTGCCACAATCTGCTGCGCGGCAGGGAAGCCGGTCATAAACGGCCGGGTTTCTCGTCGCATAGTCACCACTATGCTCCTCGAAATCCGCCCATTTCTGCCTCGACTCCCCACCTGCTCGCTACGAATGGCCAAAGTCCGACAGGCTGCTAGCTTCGCCGCATGTCCGACAAACGCACCTCCGCCTGGTATGCCCGCCACGTCAGCGACGCCTTTGTGAAAAAGGCGCAAAAAGAGGGCAAGCGCTCGCGCGCCGTCTTCAAGCTCACCGAGATTCTCGATAAACATGGCTTGCGCTTGCGCGCCGAGGCGGTGGTGGTCGATCTGGGCTGCGCACCCGGTTCCTGGTGTCAGGAGATGAGCCGTCGCATTGGCCCGCAGGGGCTTCTGGTGGGGATCGATCTGTTACCGCTGAGTGCCATTGCCGGTGTGCGGCTGATTCAGGCCGACTTTACCTCTGCCGAAGGGCTTAAATCGGTGCAGGAGGCGCTTTCGGGGCGGTCGGTCGATCTGGTGCTCTCCGATATGGCGCCGGAGATGAGCGGCAACAAGCTGGTCGATCAGGCGCGCATGATGGGGCTCAACGATGCCACCCTCACCTTCGCGGTGAACCATCTGCGCGAGGGGGGCGATCTGCTGCTGAAGAGCTTCATGGGCGACGGTTATGATGCCTTCAAGCGCGAACTCGCCGGCTGGTTTGCCACCGTGAAGACGGTCAAGCCGGAGGCAAGCCGCAAGACCAGCGGCGAGCTCTTCCTGCTGGCGCAGGGCTTTCGCCGAAAATGACCCCTGCCGCAGAACGCATCGCTGCCATGATTGAGGCGCTGGTCGATCCCGGTTTTGTGGTGATCGACGATCTCTTCGATGCAGCAACGATCGCTGCCATGCGTGCCGAGGCCGTTGAGCTCGATGCGGCGGGGGAGTTGCGTGCGGCACGGGTCGGTTTGCTCGACCACGCTTCGCGTCAGCCGCAGATTCGCGGCGACCGCATCGGCTGGCTCGATATGACGCAGCCGAGCGCGGTGCAGCGGCCGCATGTCGAGTTTCTCGCGCAGCTGCAGCAGGCGATCAATCGCGAGCTCTTTCTCGGTCTGCACGAATTCGAGGGGCACTACGCCCTCTATCCCCCCGGCAGCTTCTACGGCCCGCACATGGATCGCTTCGCCGGCACCATGCACCGGGTGGTCACCTGCATTCTCTATCTGAACGACGACTGGCAACCCGAGGATGGCGGCCTGCTGCGCCTCTATCTCGACGAGCGCGGACAGCAGGGGCCATATCTCGACATCGCCCCGCTGGGCGGCCGCTGCGTCGTTTTCGTCTCCGAACGCTTCCTGCACGAGGTGCTGCCGGCCCGGCGCGAACGCGTCAGCCTCACCGGCTGGTTCCGCGTCCGCTCCACCGCCGAGGAGGACAAACGGCAGTTCCGGCCGGTGGCGTGATCCGATAACCGATCTATGCTGGGCAAATGATCCCGTCGCAAGCCCCGCATTGTCTCTGGCGTAAAATACTCTCCGGTTTGGCCGCCGTGCTGCTTCTGCTACTCATGGGGCTGGCTACGATTCCGTTCATTCTCTCCATGTCGCCCACCGACCACGATGTGATAGCCAACGATCAGCGGACGATCTGGCTCGATCTGAAGCATATGGAGAGCAACAAACTCTACCGATTCGGCATGCAGCCAATGGAACAACGTTTTCCCTCTTACATCTATCTCTATCGGCGCACGCTGGAGCAGATGCACCATTTGAGCGACGATCCTCCCTTCCGGATCAACGAGGAGCGTTGGTTGCGCGAAGATCCGCCGGGCACGCGCAATCGTTTTCGCTCTTTGCGTCCCGAGCTCTTTGTTTTCTCGGTTGAAGTCGCAGGACCATACCTCCGACCAAGCCGGGTCTACATCATGGACTGGATCCCCGATTGCTCTTCGCTTCTGCCCGATCAAATGGATCAACATCGGTTGGCCACCTTCTTTGGCGGCATTGTTTTTCCATATTGCGGCGACAGATCATTTCCCCCTTTCTTTGTCTACGACCTGGCCGGAAATGCCGCAGTTCCTTCTATGGATCCATTGACCATCCCGCCCCACTTCTACGATGAAAACGGGCGGCTGGTGATTGGCCGGCAGACAACGGAAACCATCGCCCACCGTTTTCTGACTTGGTTCGACGCTCCCCGTGGAGCGTCCGGCATCTGAAGCCGATATTCAGTTCACGAGGGTGCGCTTTGCCGCTCGATCCCTAAACTGCGCCGCATGAAGATCGAGATGTTCGCCAATCGCCTTTTGAAGAACCACCGCCACTACGCCAAGTGGGCGCGTCGGCGCGGCATCGGCTGTTACCGGGTTTACGACAAGGATATCCCCGAATTTCCGCTGGTGATCGACCGCTACGAGGGCAAGGTGCACCTGATGACGGCGCGCGGCGGCGAGGTGACAGAGGAAATTCTCGAGACGGTGGCGCGGGTGCTGGAAGTTTCGCCCGGCGAGGTGCGCTGCAAGGATCGGCCGGGGCTGAAGGATTTTCAGTATGCCAAGACCGGCGAGGAGGGGGAGTTCTTCACGGTGGGCGAGGGGGGGCACCGCTTCCGGGTCAACCTCGACGCCTACATCGATACCGGCCTCTTCCTCGATCATCGCGTCGCACGCGGCATGATCGAAGAGAAGGCGGCCGGCAAACGCTTTCTCAACCTCTTCTCCTACACCGGCAGCTTCACCGTCTATGCCGCCAAGGGGGGGGCGGTCGGCTCCACCACCGTCGATCTCTCGAACACCTATCTCGACTGGGCGCGGCAGAACTTCGAGCTCAACGGGCTCGATCCGGCGCGTCATCTGATCGTGCGCGCCGATGTCACCCAGTGGCTGAAGGAGGCGGTGGCGCGCGGGGAGCAGTACGATCTGATCGTGCTCGATCCGCCCACCTTCTCCAATTCGAAGAAGATGATCGATGTCTTCGATGTGCAGCGCGACCATCTTTTCCTGATCGACCACTGTATGCGCCTGTTGGCCCCGAATGGCGAGCTCTTCTTCTCCAATAACCTGCGCACCTTCAAACTCGACGAGTCGATTCCGGCCCGTTATGCCGTGCAGGAGCTCTCGGCACGCACCGTGCCGGAGGATTTTCGCAACCGGAAGATTCACCGCTCCTGGCTGATCCGGCAGCAGTAGGGGCGTCGGCATGGCCGAGATCCTGCTCACCACCCTCAATGCCCGCTATGCCCACTGCTCGCTCGGGCTGCGCGCGCTCATGGCCAACATGGGCGAGCTCGAATCGCGCACCGCCCTGCGCGAGTTCACCATCAGCGACACCATTCCCGAGATCGCCGAGAAGATCCTCGCCCTGCAACCGCGCATCGTCGGCATCGGCATCTATGTCTGGAATGCGGTGCAGAGCGAGCAGTTGATCGGGCTGCTGAAGAGGGTGGCGCCCGAATTGATGGTGGTCGCGGGCGGGCCGGAGGTGAGTTATGCCGATCTGCGTCTCGATCTGACTCCGGCCGATCACATCGTGCGCGGCGAGGGGGAGATTGCTTTTGCCGCCCTCTGCCGCAGGCTGCTGGCCGGCGAAGCGGCCGAGCGCATTATCGAGGCGGGCAAAATCGATCTGGCTGCCGTGCAGTCGCCCTACCGCTGCTACAGCGACAGCGACATTCGCCAGCGCACGCTCTATGTCGAGGCGTCGCGCGGTTGCCCCTTTGCCTGCGAATTCTGCCTCTCCTCGCTCGATCGCGAGCTGCGCGACGGGCAGTTGCAGCAGTTCCTGTGCGATATGGAGCAGCTCTGGCAGCGCGGCGCGCGCGCCTTCAAGTTCATCGACCGCACCTTCAACCTGAAGGCGCGCGCGCAGCGCT
>Ga0233416_10000759_pt1 | contig 9981 bp, 9 predicted proteins | sample Sediment_Towuti__2_FD_188638 | JGI IMG/M metagenome (GOLD analysis project Ga0233416, IMG submission 188638) | Sediment microbial communities from Lake Towuti, South Sulawesi, Indonesia - Sediment_Towuti_2014_0_MG | ecosystem: Environmental > Aquatic > Freshwater > Lake > Sediment | place... | reverse complement strand
GGCACCGCGGTGCGCACGACCCTGGCGATGAACGCCGAGCACATGACCGCCACGCGCGAGGCACGAGAGGTCGCGTAGCGCACGAGCCCGTGCGTCCCCGGCGCCAGGGAGAGCCAGTACTCGAACCCGTGCGCCGCGGCCACGTAGGGCAGGCCGCGGCTCGCGAGCCCGGGACCGAGCATCGCCAGCGGGTACGTGGCCCCGAACAGCACCACGTCGGCGCCGACCTCCCGCGCGGCACCCTCGACCCGACGCGCGACGTCGCGCATCGGCCACAGGAATCGCGCCGGCTGGCGGAGCACCGGGTAAGGGGCCGTCGCGTCGAACACGTCCGCCCCGTCCCAGTCGGGACAGAGCACGGCCACGCGGTCCGCCGGGAGCTGCCGCACGAGCGCCTCGAGCGTGCGCTGGATCCCGCCGACGCGCGGCGGGTAGTCGTTCGTGACGAGCAGCGTCTTCGGTATCTCCACGGGTGCCTATGCTCTCACCGTGGATGCCCGTCGGCTCTCGGAGCAGGTCCGCGCCCTCGATGACGGCCGGGCGTTCGTGGACGTCTCGGACCTGCGCGCGATCCTCGTCTCGGGCCCCGATGCGGCCCGGTGGCTGAACGACCTGGTCACGGCGGACGTCGAGGGCCTCGCCGAGGGCGATGCCGTGCGGTCGCTGCTGCTCTCGCCGACGGGGCGGATCCGGGCCGACGTCCACGTGTGGTCCCGCGCCGAGGGGTTCCTCCTCCTCCAGGCGCCAGATCAGCCCCGCCCCGTCGACGAGCTCCTCGCCCCCTACGTCTTGTCGTCCGAGGTAGCCCTCGAGCGCCGCTCGTTCGACGGATCGGTCGTCGGGCTCCCGGGCGTCCCCGGCTGGCGGTTCTCGGCCGGAGCCCCACCGGATGCGACCCGCGTGGAGGCGGAGGCCCTCGAGGCCTGGCGGATCGGGCGAGGCGTCGCCCGGTTCCCCGTCGACCTGGACGAGGACTCCCTGCCCGCCGAGGCCGGTCTGGATCGCGAGCCCGTGGTCGCCACCGCGAAGGGTTGTTACCTCGGCCAGGAGTCCGTGGCGAAGATCCGCAACTTCGGGCACCCCACCCGGGTCGTGCTCCGGCTCACGGCCGCCGGACCCGTCGAAGTGGGGGACCCGATCCTCGCCGACGGTGACGTGAAAGGCCTCGTGACCAGCGCGAACACCCGAGATCGAGGGGTCGCGCTACTCGCCCGCGTGCGCTGGGACGCCCGGGAGTCCGACCTGCGGACGGCGGGTGGAGCCCTCCTGAGCCGCCCCTGACCGAGGGGTCCCGTTACTACGAGCGACGACACTTTTCAAGACTTCATTTGTCCGGCGCCGCGTACGAGACTCGGGGTGCCCGCCCACAGAGCGCTCGATGACCGCGCGCGGCCGGGCAGCTACGGCAGGGCTACGAACCAGGAGCGTCCCAGTGAGCAAGGAACGAGTCGCCGGCATCGACCTCACCTCCCTCCCCGACGATCCCTCCCCCCCGGACATGTGGCAGGACCGAGCCGCCTGCTACGGCATCGATCCCGACGTCTTCTTCCCGACCTCCGAGGAGGAAGCCGGGCCCGCCCTCGCCTACTGCGGCGCCTGTCGCATCCACGAGACCTGCCTCGCGTGGGCGATCAAGAACGGGGAGCGCTACGGGGTCTGGGGCGGCCTGACCGAGCAGCAGCGGCGGCGGCTGGTCCGATTCGTCGCCTGACGACGGCGCTGGTCATCCGGCGGCCCGGCCGCCCATACTGACCGGGCCGATGAACGACGTCACCGTGCACGCCGCCGCGCCGCTGCGCATCAGCTTCGTCGGCGGAGGGACCGACTTCCCCCACTACTTCGAGCGCCACGGCGGCGCGGTGCTCTCGGCGACGATCGACCATTTCGCCAACGTCGTCGCGACGCCGCGAGGCGACCGGGAGGTGAGGATCCGCTCGCTCGATCTCGGACACATCGTCGAGTACCGGCTCGACGAGGGACCGACCTACGACGGGGTCATGGACCTCGCGAAGGCGGCCATCGAGCGCGTGGGGGCGGATACGGGGCTCGAGATGGCCATCACATCGGACGCGCCGCCCGGGAGCGGGCTCGGCGGGTCCTCGGCGCTTGTCACCGCGGTCGCCGCCGCGCTCGCCGCGCTCGGCGATCGAGCCCTCGCTCCCGACCAGCTCGCGCGGGTCGCCTACGCGATCGAGCGCGAGGACCTCGGCATCGCCGGCGGATGGCAGGACCAGTACGCGGCGGCGTTCGGCGGCTTCAACCTCCTCGAGTTCTCGGCCGATGGCGTCGCCGTCACCCCGCTCCGCCTCTCACCCGAGCGGCTGCGTGAGCTGAGGGCGAACCTGCTCCTCTGCTACACGGGTGCGGCCCGCACCGATCTCGGGCTGATCGAGGCCCAGATCCGCATGTACCGGGAAGGGCGCGAGGACACGATCGTCGGGATGAAGCACCTGCACGAGATGGCCTACGAGATGCGCGACGCGATCGAGGCGGGCGAGCTCGACCTCCTCGGCGCCATGCTCCAGCGGGCGTACGAGAACAAGAAGCTGATGAACCCCCACATCGCCGAGGGCACGCCGATCGACCGGCTCTTCGAGGTCGCCCGCAGCGCTGGAGCGCTCGGCGGCAAGATCTGCGGTGCCGGCGGCGGCGGCTACCTGCTGCTGCACTGCAAGCCGGAGCGTCAGTCAGAGGTGCGCACCGCCCTCGAGTCCCGGGGGGGCCAGTTCGCTGAGTTCGCGTTCCACCCATCGGGGGTGTGGGCCAGGATCGGTGGTCGCGAGTGGAGACCGACCCCATGAGCCGGCGCTTCGTGCTCGTCGATCGAGACGGGACGATCAACGAGGAGGTCGACTACGTCCTCGAGCCTGACCAGCTCCGCTTGATCCCGGGCTCATCCTGGGCGCTCCGCGAGCTGCGGAGCGCGGGTCTCGGCATCGTCGTGGTGACGAACCAGTCGCCGCTCGGGCGCGGCTGGCTCACGGAGGACGAGCTCGCCCGCATCCACGAGCGGCTCGAGGAGCTCCTCGTGGCCGACGACGCGCGCGTCGACGGCTTCGAGGTCTGCCCCCACGCGCCCGACGAGGGCTGCGAGTGCCGCAAGCCCGCGACGGGGATGGTGCTTCGAGCCGCCGCAGCTCACGGGTTCGACCCGGCCGAGGCGTTCGTGGTCGGCGACCACAAGAGCGACGTCGAGATGGGCCGTCGCGTCGGAGCTCGGACGATCCTCGTCCGCACCGGCCACGGCGAGGAGGAGCTCGCGGAGGGCGCCGGCGAGTTCGCCGATCACGTCGTCGCCGACCTGAAGGAGGCTGCCGCGGTGATCCGCAACGAGGTGCTCGCGGAGGCCAGCCCGTGAACGCCGATCATCGAGCTCGCGCCTACCTCGAGGAGATGGCCGCGACGGCGCATCGCGCCGCCGACGCCTGCGCGGACGACATCGCGCGCGCCGCGGAGCTGCTCGTGAACGCCGTGCTGGATGGCGGCAAGATCCTGCTCTGCGGCAACGGCGGGAGTGCGGCCGACGCCCAGCACCTCGCCGCCGAGTTCGTGAGCACCCTCACGCTGGAGAACCTCCGCCCGGCCATCCCCGCGATCGCCCTGACCACCGACACGTCGATCCTCACGGCGGTCGCGAACGACTTCGGCTTCGAGGGCGTCTTCGCCCGCCAGGTCGAGGCCCTCGGACGTCCGGGCGACGTGCTCATCGGCATCTCGACGAGCGGCGGCTCGGCCGACGTGCTGAAGGCCTTCGAGCTGGCCGACGCCGAGGGCGTGCGAACGATCGCGCTCACCGGCGGAGCCGGAGGTGCGCTCGCGACGATGGCCGAGGTCGCGATCCGCGTGCCGAGCACGGAGACCTCACACATCCAGGAGTGCCACATCGCGATCGGGCAGCTCCTCGCCTTCATGGTGGAGGACGCCCTGTATCCGCGCGCCTAGCCTTCAGCGCGGCGGCCCGATCGGACCAACACCTCGCGACCCCGCCTACTGCTGCGCCGTCGGGTCCTCCTCGAAGATGCCGATGGCGTTGCCCTCGGAGTCTCGGCAGTACGCCATGTACCCGATGCCGGGGATCGGCATCTTCGGCGTCACGATCTCGCCGCCGGCCTCCCTGAGCTTCCTCAGCGCCTCGTCGACGGAGTCCACGCCGACGTGCACCCATGCCCAGGTCCCGGTGCGGCGGGTCAGCGCCCCGTTGATCCCCGGGGAGCCCTCCGGGCCCGTCGTCGCCAGCCAGTAGTCGGCCGGTCCACCCCAGCTCGAGATGTCCCAGCCGAAGACGTTCGCGTAGAACTTCTGCGCCCGCTCCGGCTCGTCGACGGGGATCTCGAAGTGGATCACGCGCCCCATCCGCGTCACCTCCTCCGCCGCCCGAGCCTGTCGAACGCCGATCTCGCCGGCCAGGGTCGTTCGGCCCCGCCTGCACTTGACCTCCGAACACCTGTTCGGGTATCGTCGGCAGCCCACGCGGCCCCGTGGGAGGGACGCTGTGCTCGCGGAGGCCGTGCAGACGACGCTCGAGGAGGGCGTCCCCCTCGCCGAGGTGACGTTCTGCGTCGTCGACCTCGAGACGACGGGCGGCTCCCCCGCCGATTCGCGCATCACCGAGATCGGCGCGGTGAAGTACCGCGGGGGCGAGCGCATCGGGGCGTTCGAGACCCTCGTGAACCCGGAGATGCCGATCCCGAGGTTCATCACGCACCTCACGGGGATCGACGACCTCGCGGTCGCCGACGCTCCAACGATCGGCGCGGCCCTGCCCTCGTTCGCCGAGTTCGTACGCGGCTGCGTGTTCGTGGCGCACAACGCGCGTTTCGACTTCACGTTCCTGAACGTCGCGCTCTCTCGCATGGACTACGACCCGATCCCTCCCCCGCCCGTGTGCACGGCTCGGCTCGCGCGGCGCGTCGTGTGGCCGGACGTGCCGAACGTGCGCCTGCAGACCCTCGCGCAGTACTTCCGGACGGCGGTGAGGCCGATCCACCGCGCGCTCGCCGACGCGCAGGCATGCGCGGAGGTGCTCCACGGGCTGCTCGATCTCGGCGGCCGACTCGGCATCCTCACCCTCGGCGACCTCCACCTCGCGGTGCGGGCCCGCGGCCGCCCGCATTTCGGCAAGATCCGGCTGGCCGACCATCTGCCGCGCGAGGCGGGGGTCTACCTGTTCAAGGGTCGCGACGGCCGGGTCCTATACGTCGGCAAGTCCAAGGACCTGCGCTCAAGGGTCAAGAGCTACTTCTACGGCGACTCGCGGAAGAAGGTGGAGGATCTCCTCGCCGAGACCGCCGCGGTGGAGGGTATCCCCTGCGCCTCTGAGCTCGAGGCGCTCGTGCTCGAGGCTCGGCTGATCCGGCGCCACGAGCCGAAGTACAACCGCCGCGGCAAGACCTGGCGGAGGTACGCGTACGCGAAGCTCGACACGAACGAGGCCTTCCCGCGCCTCAAGATCGTCCGTGAGGTGGCCGGCGGCGGCCTGCTGCTCGGCCCGTTCCCGTCCTCCCAGCACGCGCGTCTGGTGAAGGAGGCGCTCGAGGACGCCGTTCCGATCCGACGCTGCACCAAGGCGATGCGTCCCACCACGCGCTTCGAGCCGTGCGCGCTCGCCGAGATGGGCCGATGCCTCGCCCCGTGCGACGGGCGTACCGACCCCGAGCGCTACGGGGAGTCCGTCCGGTCCCTCGTCTCCTCCCTCTCCCATCCGGGCGGGCTCCTCACGGCGCTCGAGGCGCGCATGGACGATCTGGCCGGGCAAGAGCGCTTCGAGGAGGCGGCGCTCGCGCGGGACCGGTTGCGGGCGCTCGCCGAGGGCCTCGCGCGGGCACGCGCGGACGGATGGCTTCTCGGGGCCGGCGAACTCGCCCTCCGCGACGCCGTGGGCTCCCCGATCGTCCTTCGGCGCGGGTCGCTCGGCGACGACCCGTTCCCGCTGCCGTGCCCGCGCGATCGAGCGGACGAGCTCGCGGCGGTCCGCTCGTGGCTGGGACGCAACCGGGTTCGGCTCGAGCGCGCGGAGCATCCGCCCGCCGAGCCCGTGGACGGCGGCGCCGCGCTCCACCGGCTGCTGGCGAGGCTGCGTCGATCCGGACGGGACGACCTGCCTCCCAAGGACCTTGCTGCGGGGGCCGTTCGTCCCTATCCGGGTTCGCCCACCGATGCCTAGCGTGGACGAAAACGGCGAAAGGAGGGCGCCGGATGTCGATCAGCTCCGGCCTGATGCCGCCCTACGTCCACGTGCCCGCGAGCGTCGCGGCCGCCCGGGCGGTCGAGGCGGTGAAGATCTATGGCTCCGGGGATACGGCGGTCCGTGCGCTGAACGGTCTCACCGTCGAGTTCGAGCGCGGCCACTTCACCGCGATCATGGGACCGAGCGGCTCCGGCAAGTCCACGCTGCTCCACTGCCTCGCCGGGCTGGACGCGCTGACCACCGGCCAGATCTTCCTCGGCGACATCGAGCTTGGACAGCTCTCCGAGCGTGAGCTGACGAAGCTCCGGCGCGACCGCGCCGGCTTCGTGTTCCAGGCGTTCAACCTGATCCCGACGCTCACCGCGGCCGAGAACGTCACGCTCCCGATGGACCTCGCCGGCCGAGAGGCCGACCCCGAGTGGCTCGACACGGTCATCGAGGCGGTGGGGATCCGCGACCGTCTCGGCCACAAGCCGTCCGAGCTGTCCGGCGGTCAGCAGCAACGAGCGGCAGCGGCGCGGGCGCTCGCCAGCCGACCCGAGATCGTCTTCGCCGACGAGCCCACCGGCAACCTGGACTCGAGCGCCGCCGCCGAGCTGCTCACCTTCATGCAACGCGCCGTCAAGGACTTCGGCCAGACGATCGTCATGGTGACGCACGATCCTGCAGCCGCATCTCGCGCGGACCGCGTCGTGTTCCTGGCGGACGGTCGCATCGTGGACGAGATGCTCGAGCCGACCGCTGCGGCGATCCTCGACCGCATGAAGCGCCTCGGAGACTGAGCACCATGTGGCGCGCCACGCTGAAGGGACTCCTCGCCCACCGCTGGCGGCTCCTGCGGACCGCCCTCGCCGTCGCGCTCGGCGTGGGGTTCGTCGCGGGAACGTACATCCTCACCGACACGATGCGTCAGAAGATCGACGACATCATCGCCGAGGGCAGCGAGGGACAGGACGTCGTGGTGCGGGCGGAGACGAAGTTCGCCTCCGTTGCGACCGTCGGAGCCGAGACGCCCGTCTACGAGGGCCTGCTGCCGGAGATCCGAGAGGTCGAGGGCGTCGCGGATGCGCGCGGCAGCGTGTTCGGCACGGCCGTGATGATCGACGAGCGAGGCGACCCGATCCGACCGATGGGTCCGCCGACGTTGGGCGGCAACTGGGACCCAACCCAGTTCGAGCTCGCCGCGGGCGAGCCGCCGGTCGGCCTCACCGACGTGGTCGTCGACGACGTGACCGCCGAGCGCTACGAGTTCGTCGTCGGCGACGACATCCAGATCGTCTTCCCGAGCTCCTCGGAAGCGTTCCGGATCTCGGGCATCGTGAAGATGCCGCCGTCGTACATGGGCGCCACGATGGCGCTGTTCGAGCTGCCCGTCGCCCAGCGACTGCTCGGCTTCTCCGGGAGCTTCAACTCGATCGCCGTGCGGGCCGCGCCGGGGATCTCGGACGTCGTCCTGCGCGATCGCGTGGCGGCCGTCCTCCCCGAGGGCTACGAGGCCGTGACGATCTCCGCCGCGACGGCCGAGGTGGAGGAGCAGATGGGCCGGATCATGGGCTTCATCGAGACCGCTCTGCTCGCGTTCGCCGCGGTCGCCCTGTTCGTGGGCGCGTTCATCATCTTCAACACGTTCTCGATCCTCGTCGCCCAGCGAACGCGCGAGATCGGCCTCCTCCGCGCCGTCGGGGCGACCCGGACCCAGGTGACCCTGTCCGTGCTCACCGAGGCGGTCGTCGTCGGGCTGCTCGCCTCGCTCGTCGGCCTTGCCCTCGGGATGATCTTCGCGCAGGGGATGATCGCGCTGCTCGGCGCCTTCGGCACCGAGTTCTCCGGCACGGCCCTGCAGTTCCGACCCCGCACGGCGGTCGTGGCCATGCTCGCGGGGTTGCTCGTCACCGTCGTCTCGGCGGTCGCCCCTGCGAGGCGCGCGACCCACGTCCCGCCGGTTGTCGCGATCGGCGGTCACTTCCAGCTCCCCGGCCGCTCCCTGCACCGGCGCCTGATCGTCGGCGGCCTCGTCACGGCGTTCGGCGTCGGCTCGCTCCTGGTTGGACTCTTCGCCGACATCCCGAACGCGCTCTCCGTCGTCGGTGTCGGCGCGCTGGCAACGTTCATCGGCGCCGGGATGCTGTCGGCGCTCATCGCCCGGCCGCTCGCCGCCGTCGTCGGCGGTCCGTTCACGCGAGTGAGCGAGCCGGCGCATCTCGGCAGACAGAACGCGATGCGTAGCCCACGCCGCACCGCATCGACCGCCGCGGCCCTTATGATCGGCGTGGGCCTGGTCGGGTTCGTCACGATCGCCGCGGCCTCGGTCAAGGCATCGGCGACGAGCGCGATCGAAGACTCGGTGCGCGCCGATTACATCCTACAGGGAGGCTCGGCCGCGATGACGACCGGCGGCGTGAGCGCTGACGTCTCGGGCCGCCTCCGAGAGGAGCCGAGCGTCGGCGTGGTCTCCTCGGTCAAGACCGGACAGTTCGGCCTGGACGACGCCGCCACGACGCTCACGGCCATCGATCCGCTCACGCTCCCGGAGGTGCTCGACGTCGGGGCCGGCGACCTCGCCGCCCTCGGCGCGCTCACGGACGAGGGGGTGCTCGTCCGCGACCGGGTGGCCGAGGACCACGGCTGGAAGGTCGGCGACACTGTCGAGATGGTCTTCCAGAAGACCGGCGCCCAGCGGCTCCCGATCGAGGGCCTGTACGAGCTCTCGGGCTTCAGCGGCGACTTCCTCATCTCCCTGTCCGCATACGAGCGCAACTTCGTCCCGGGCTTCGATGCCCAGGTGTACGTGTTGCGCGCGCCGGAGGCCTCCGCCGCCGACCTCGAGGCGGCGGTGAACCGGGCCGTCGAGCCCTACCCGACGGTCACGGTGCAGGACAAGGCCGAGTACATCAAGAGCCAGACGAGCCAGATCGACGGCCTCCTCGCGTTCATGCAGGCGCTGCTCGGACTGTCGATCCTCATCGCGTTGCTCGGCATCGCGAACACGCTCGGGTTGTCGATCATCGAGCGGACGCGGGAGCTCGGCCTGCTCCGAGCGGTCGGCATGAGCCGCGGTCAGTTGCGCTCGATGGTGCGGTGGGAGGCCGTGATCATCGGCGTGATGGGTACCCTCCTCGGTCTCGCCATCGGCGTCTTCTTCGGCTGGGCACTCGTACGAGCCTTGCAGGAGGAGGGCGTGACGGAGTTCACCGTCCCGCTCGGCCAGCTCGCCCTGTACGTCGTCATCGCGGCGGTGGCGGCGATCCTGGCGGCCTGGCTCCCGGCGCGCCGAGCCTCCAAGCTCGACATCCTGAGCGCCATCGTGACCGAGTGACGCCGCTCGATAGACTGAGGCGCATGGAAACCGCGGTCATCCTCGAGGGCGCGCGCACGCCCATCGGCAGGTTCCTCGGCTCGTTCGCCGAGATCACCACGGTCGAGCTCGGCACGCTCGCGGTGCAGGAGGCCCTCCGACGCGCGAACGTCGAGCCCCAGCAGGTCGAGCAGACGATCATCGGCCACGCTCGACAGGCCGGGAACGGCCCGAACACCGGACGGCAGGTGAGCGTCCGCGCTGGCATCCCGCAGGAGGTTTCGGGGTTCAACGTGAACATGGCCTGCGCCTCCGGCATGAAGGCCGTGCAGCTCGGTGCGCAGCAGATCATGCTCGGTCAGGCCGAGGTGGTCGTCGTCGGTGGCATGGAGAACATGACGCGCGTGCCGTTCATCCTCGACCGTATGCGCTTGGGCTACCGGCTCGGCGACGCCACCGTGTACGACGCCATGTACAAGGACGGGCTGCTCGATCCCCT
>Ga0233416_10000757_pt1 | contig 9991 bp, 11 predicted proteins | sample Sediment_Towuti__2_FD_188638 | JGI IMG/M metagenome (GOLD analysis project Ga0233416, IMG submission 188638) | Sediment microbial communities from Lake Towuti, South Sulawesi, Indonesia - Sediment_Towuti_2014_0_MG | ecosystem: Environmental > Aquatic > Freshwater > Lake > Sediment | place... | reverse complement strand
GACAAGCTGCACGGCCCGCCGGTGATGAAGCACTTTCTCGCGCAACTCGTGCACAAGAATCGCATCGGCTTCCTCCCGGACATCGCCGACGCCTTCGCCTCGTTCGCCGATCAATCCAAGGGCACCCGGCAGGTCGCGGTGACGTCGGCCGCCGCGCTCAACGCGGCCGAGCAGGAGCGGGTCCGGGCCAGGCTTCGCGATCTGCTGAAGCGCGACGTGGACATCACCTTCCGGACCGAGCCCAGGCTGCTCGGTGGCCTTCAGATTCGAATCGGCAGCACACTCTACGACAGCAGCGTGCGCAGCCGGCTCAACACCATGCAGACGGTCTTGACCAAGGAGTAGCCGATGCAGATCAAAGCGGATGAAATCAGCTCGATCATCAAGGAAAAGATCAAGGGGTTCGACAAGCGCGTTGACGTCAGCGAGACCGGCTCCGTCATCCAGGTCGGCGACGGCATTGCCAAGGTCTACGGGCTCGAAGGCACCATGGCCGGCGAGATGCTGGAGTTTCCGGGCAACCTGTTCGGCATCGCGCTGAACCTCGAGGAAGACAACGTCGGCGCCGTGCTGATGGGCGACGACACCGGCATCAAGGAAGGCGACCCCGTCAAGCGCACGGGCCGCATCGCGGACCTCCCGGTGGGGGAGGCGCTGGCGGGCCGCGTCATCAACGCCATCGGGGAGCCGATCGACGGCAAGGGGCCGATCAAGGCTGCGCACCGCTCACGCATCGAAGTGGTTGCGCCGGGCGTGGTCACGCGGCAGTCCGTCCGCGAGCCGCTCCAGACCGGCCTCAAGGCCATCGACGCGATGATTCCCATCGGCCGCGGCCAGCGCGAGCTCATCATCGGGGACCGGCAGACCGGCAAGACCGCCATCGCGGTGGACACGATCATCAACCAGCGGGGCCTCGGCGTCTTCTGCATCTACGTCGCGGTCGGCCAGAAGCGCTCCACCGTCGCGCGCGTCGTGAAAACGCTCGAGGAGCACCACGCGATGGAGTACAGCATCGTCGTGTCGGCCACGGCGAGCGACGCCGCGCCGATGCAGTTCCTGGCTCCCTTCGCCGGCGCCGCCATCGGCGAATACTTCCGGGACAACGGGAAGCACGCCCTCATCATCTACGACGACCTGTCCAAGCACGCCGTGGCCTACCGCCAGTTGTCGCTGCTCCTGCGCCGGCCGCCGGGCCGCGAAGCCTACCCCGGCGACGTGTTTTATCTCCATTCCCGGCTGCTCGAACGCGCCGCGAAACTCAGCGACAAGCTAGGGGGCGGCAGCCTCACGGCGCTCCCGATCATCGAGACGCAGGCGGGCGACGTGTCGGCCTACATTCCGACCAACGTGATCTCGATCACCGACGGGCAGATCTACCTGGGCAGCGACCTGTTCTATTCGGGCATCCGTCCCGCAATCAACGTCGGCCTCTCGGTCTCCCGCGTCGGCGGCTCGGCCCAGATCAAGACCATGAAGCAGGTGGCCGGCACGCTCCGGCTCGACCTGGCCCAGTACCGCGAGATGGCCGCGTTCGCGCAGTTCGGCAGCGAGCTGGACAAGGCCACCCAGGCCCAGCTCGCGCGCGGCGTCCGCATGGTCGAGCTGCTCAAGCAGGGACAGTACAAGCCGATGCCGGTGGCCGACCAGGTCATCTCGATCTACGCCGGCACGCAGGGGTTCCTGGACGACGTGGCGGTGGACAAGGTCCGGCAGTTCGAGGAGGATCTGCTGCATTACGTGACGCAGAACCACCCGGAGCTGCGCAAGGAAATCACCAGCATCAGCAAGATCGACGATGCCGTCGGGGCGAAGCTGAAGCAGATGCTCACGACGTTCAAGCAGAAGATGGGATACGGCGCAAAATAAACAGCACATAGCTGATAGCAAATAGCCATGACCAAGGACCGAGCTATTAGCTTCCAGCTACTCGCTGCTCGCTAGAGAATCTAGAGAATATAGACCATGCCAAGCCTGCAATCACTCAGACGCAAGATCAGCAGCGTCAAGAACACGCAGAAGATCACGAAGGCCATGAAGATGGTGGCCTCCGCGAAGCTCAAGCGCGCCCAGGGGCGCATCCTGGCCTTCCGGCAGTACGGGCTCAAGATGCGCGACGTGGTGGCCAACCTCAGCCGCCGCGTCAACCGGGAGCTGCATCCGTTGTTGCAGAAACGGCCGACCAAGATCGTCCGCGTCGTCGTCGTCACGAGCGACCGCGGGCTGTGCGGGGCCTTCAACACCAACATCGTCCGCCGGGCGCTCGAGTTCATCCGCGACTGCGAAGCCCGCGGCGTCAAGGTGGAGATCGGCCTCGTGGGGCGCAAGGGACGGGATTTCTTCAAGCGCCGCCACTGGAAGACCCATGAGCCCTACGTGGACATTTTCGACAAGCTGTCCTACGAGCACGGGATGGAGATCGCGCAGACCGCGCTCGAGCAGTACACGGGCGGCCAAGCCGATGAGGTCCACATCATCTACAACGAGTTCAAGTCGGCGCTCCAGCAGCGGGTCATCGTGGAGCAGCTCTTCCCCATCGAGTCGTTCGAAGAAGGCGGGCAACCCAGCGCGCCGCTGGGCGGCGGCTACTTCTACGAGCCTGACGAGGGCGAACTGCTGAACCCTCTGCTGATGAAGCATTTGCAGGCGCAGGCGTTCCGGATCCTCTTGGAATCATCCGCCGCGGAACAGGCCGCGCGGATGGCCGCGATGGACGGCGCGACCCGCAACGCCGGGGAACTCATCAAGAAAGTGACGCTCTATTACAACAAGACGAGGCAGGCCGCGATCACCAAGGAACTGATGGACATTGTGGGCGGCGCGGAAGCTTTGAAGTAGGCAAGGGGCGAGGGGCAAGGGGCAAGAATTTTCTACCTCTAGCCACTAGCCGCTCGCCTCGCGCCTTCGCGAATCGAAGAGGAGCGATATGAGCACAACAGGCAAAGTTCTTCAGGTCATCGGGCCGGTCATCGACGCGGAGTTTCCGCCCGGCCATCTGCCCAACATCTATAATGCGCTGCGGGTCGAAGTGCCGGAGGACAAGAAATCCGGCCGCCCGGAGATCAAGCTCACGCTCGAGGTCGCGCAGCACCTGGGCGAGAACCGCGTGCGGGCGGTCGCCATGACCTCCACCGACGGGCTCGTGCGCGGGATGGCCGTCAAGGACACGGGCGCCCCGATTTCGGTGCCGGTGGGTCGCGAAACCCTCGGTCGCCTGATCAACGTCCTCGGGGAGCCGGTGGACGAAATGGGCCCGCTCAACGCCAAGAAAACGTATCCGATCCACCGCCCGGCGCCCAAGCTGGACGAGCAGGAAACCAAGACCGAGGTGCTGGAAACCGGCATCAAGGTGGTGGACCTGCTGGAGCCCTATTCCAAGGGCGGCAAGGTCGGCCTCTTCGGCGGCGCCGGCGTGGGCAAGACCGTCATCATCATGGAGCTCATCAACAACATCGCGCTCCATCACGGCGGCTTCTCGGTCTTCGCGGGCGTGGGCGAACGGACCCGCGAGGGCAACGACCTCTGGCATGAAATGCGGGAATCGAAGGTCATCGACCCCAAGGATTTCACCAAGTCCAAGGCGGCCCTGGTCTACGGCCAGATGAATGAGCCGCCGGGCGCGCGCCTACGCGTCGGCCTCACCGGACTCACCGTCGCCGAATATTTCCGCGACGAAGAGAACCAGGACGTGCTCCTCTTCATCGACAACATCTTCCGGTTCACCCAGGCCGGCTCCGAGGTGTCCGCCCTGCTGGGCCGCATGCCGTCGGCGGTCGGCTACCAGCCAAACCTCGGCACCGAGATGGGCGCGTTGCAGGAGCGCATCACCTCGACCAAGCGGGGATCGATCACGTCGGTGCAGGCGATCTACGTGCCGGCCGACGACCTGACCGATCCGGCGCCGGCCACGGCCTTCGCCCACCTGGACGCGACGACCGTGCTCTCGCGCCAGCTGGCCGAGCTGGGCATCTACCCCGCCGTCGACCCGCTGGACTCCACCTCCCGGATTCTCGACCCGCAGGTCGTGGGCGAGGAGCATTACAAGGTCGCGCGCGGCGTGCAGTCCGTGCTGCAGCGCTACAAGGACCTTCAAGATATCATCGCGATTCTCGGCATGGATGAGCTGTCCGAGGACGATAAGCTCGTGGTCGCGCGCGCGCGGAAGATCCAGCGGTTCCTGTCGCAGCCGTTCCACGTCGCCGAGGCCTTCACCGGCACCCCCGGCAAGTACGTGAAGCTCAAGGACACGGTCCGCAGCTTCAAGGAGATCATCGAGGGGAAGTACGACGATCTGCCCGAGCAGGCCTTCTACATGGTGGGCCCGATCGAGGAAGTGATCCAGAAGGCCGAAAAACTGGGTGTGAAGCGGTAATGGCCGGGAAGATTCTCCTGGAAGTCGTCACCCCCGAGCACCTGCTGCTGAGCAAGCAGGTGGACGAGGTGATCGCGCCCGGGGCGGAAGGCGAGTTCGGCGTCCTGCCCGGTCACGCGCCGTTCATCTCGATGCTCAAGATCGGCGAGCTCCGGTACAAGGTGGACAACACCTGGACCTACATGGCCGTGCTCTGGGGCTACGCCGAAGTGATCCCGTCCAAGGTCACCATCCTCGCCGAGATCGCGGAAAAGGCCGAGGACATTGACGTCGAGCGGGCCACGAAGAAAGTGACCGAGGCCGAAGAGCGCCTCAAGGTGGGCGGCCTGCCGTCCGACCTGAAGGAAGCCCAGATCAGCCTCGAGAAGGCCCGCCTCCGCAAGCGCATCGCCGAACGCGCCCGGCACGCACGCTAGCCCGCATTATTCATGATGGTTCGTAGCGAAATCGCGGAGTCGCGTCGCGAGACCGGTGCGCGGAGCCGCGAATACCCGAGGCGTACTTGCGCAGTACGTCGAGGGTTTGAGCGGCGAGCCCACCGCCGACAGGCCTGTCGCAGCAGCGAATCGGCGATTGCAGCAGAACCGCTCATGAATAGTGCGGGCTAACCTCAACCGGCCGGTTTCCCTAGGGGGATCGTGATCACGACCCCGCCCATCACGTCATCCATCTTAAAATCGCGCTTCGGACTCCTGGCATGCCCGTTGTGGCAGCCGATGCAGGCCTGCGACACGGCCCGGTCCGCATAGAGCGCGCGGAAGACCTGTTCCGTTCCGCTCGTCTCGGTCTCGGTGTAGGGAGTCTCCGGATGCGTCCGCACGCTGTCGAGGCCCTTCTTCTCAAACTCGGTCGCCGGTGCATTCTGCGGGTTGATCGGCCATGCGCCGATCAGGCGGTACTGCACCCTCGTTCCCGTCTTGGTCGCCAGGTCGCTGGATTCCATCAAGAACTGGGCCGGCAACGGCAGCGTATCCTTGGCCCGCCAGTTCTCCGAGGCGACCAGCTTGCCTCTTTTCTGCAGTCGCTCCACGACGTGGATCGTGTAGAAGGTCCGGTCGGCCTCGATGACGGCATGCACGTAATCGGCGACCGTCTGGGGAGGAATGCCGGCGGGAGGCGCCGGCGCCCTTCCGCAGGCTGCGGCCGCTGAGCAGGCCGCCACCACAGCTGTCATCCATGCGAGTCGCATCACCACGTTTGTCCTTGCCACGGCACAACCTCCTTTTAACGAAAGGCCGGCCTCCGCACGGAATCGCGTCTGCGCTCCTGCTTCCAATCATACTCTTAATGCAGTATAAGTACAGCCTCAGTCGCGGCCACCGTCGCCTTGCAATGCCGGAGAAGCTCTCCTACACTCAAGCCCGATAACTTCATCCCCTCACCCTTGATCACCGAATTCGTCATCACCGAAGGGGAAAATCCGAAACGCCTCGACGTGTTCCTGGCGAACCGCGAGCGCGACCTGTCGCGCTCGGCCATCCAGCGCCTGATCGAGAAAGGCCGCGTGCGACTCAACGGCGAGCCCGCCCGGGCCAGCCAGAAGATCAAACCCGGCGACCGCATCACGTTCGACGTGCCCAAGGCGGAGCCGCTGGAGCTGCACGGCGAACCCATCCCGCTGGAAATTCTCCACGAGGATGACGCGCTGCTGGTGCTGAACAAGCCTCCCGGCCTGGTCGTCCATCCGGCGCCCGGGCATTGGAGAGGGACCCTGGTCAACGCGCTCCTCCACCATTTTCAAACCTCCGGAGGCACCGTTTCAACGATCGGCGGCAAGGAGCGGCCCGGGCTCGTCCATCGCCTGGACAAGGAAACCTCCGGCATCATGGTCATTGCCAAGACCGACCAGGCGCACCGCGGCCTCGCCGCGCAGTTCAAGCAGCATACGATCACGCGCATGTATGAAGCGCTCGTCTGGGGCGTCCCGAGGAAGAGCCACGGCGTGATCGAGCTGGCCATCGGGCGGGATACGAAGGAACGGAAGAAGTTTTCGGCCCGCACGACCCGTCCGAAACCCTCCGTGACGGAATACAAGGTCGTCGAGCGGTTCGGCCGGATCGCGTCGCGCGTGGAACTGTTTCCCAAGACCGGCCGGACCCACCAGCTGCGCGTGCACATGACCGCGCTCGGCCATCCGCTGCTGGGCGACCCGACCTACGGGGGGCGCAAGGTGAAGGCACTCGAGGCGCTCGACATCCCGCGGGTGATGCTGCACGCCAGGACGCTCGGCTTTGCCCATCCGGCCTCCGGCAAGCCCATGACCTTCACCTCGACGCTCCCGCCCGACATGGACGCCGTGCTGTCGGTCCTGCGAGCTGGGGCCGGCAGCGAGGGGTGACCGCTTGACTCGTCGGTCCTGGAATTGTAGACAGTGTGTGTGGAGTTAAGCCAGGCCCTCGATATCATCGGAAATCTCATCGCGTCGCTCAAGCAGTACGCCTCGAAACTGCCGGCCATGGTCCCGCTCGCGTCGCTCCCCGGCGGCATCAAGCCGACCCCTGAAACCGTCGAGGTCTACGAGGCGGCCGTGTCGCGATTCCGATCGCAGAGCGGCAGCTCCGTCTACAAGAAGCTCAACGACCTGCTCATCGACTCGCTGGAATCCTTCGAGGCGGGCAAGCTGCTGGGATCGATCCAGCCGTTGCTGGCGGTCCTGGATCATCTGGATTCGATGAAACGGGACAAACAAGTTGCGGTGAGCCCGGCGGAGGACAAACGCATGGGCGAGTACCGGGCCGCGCTCCACAAAATTCTTCCCGGAAACAAACCCGAGCTGGAAGGCGCCGGGCGCGGGCTCTAGCCCGCGCCAATTCTCAATGTTCAATTTTCAATTGGGCCGGGCGGATTCAATTGAACATTGATCATTGAAAATTAAGCATTGGGGTTTAATGGCCCATTTTAGGGCCCGCGGCGTTCGCGCCCTGGGTCACGAGCTTCAGCCGCACCACCTCATGGCAATGCGGGCATGTCGTGCGGATCGTCTTCTCGTCGAGGATCTCGATATCCTCGTCCTTGACCCACATCAACTTGAAACAGCGGGGACAGCTGCGGACTTTCGTCATGGTCGTTCACCCTCGCGGACAATTAGGTCTTGCAACGACGGCGACTACCATAATATAAGGAGGTTGTCGCTCTCAAGAGCATGATCACGTTTTCAGAACGCAAGGATTTCGACCCCGCCCTCCTCGTCAGACTCTACGACTGCGCGCCGTGGGCCAAGGCCCGGAGCGTTGACGGCATCCGGGACATGCTGGCCCACACGAACCTGGCGATTTCCGCCTGGGACGGCCCCCGGCTCGTGGGATTCGGCCGCGTGCTGACCGATTACGTCTACCGCGCCTCCGTCTGGGACGTGATCGTCGACCCGGAGTACCAGGGCCAGGACATCGGCACCCAGATCATGGAAGCCATTCTGCACCATCCCTCGCTCAAGCGCGTGGAGAAGTTCTGGCTCTGTACCCGTGACAAGCAGGCCTTCTACGAAAAACTGGGCTTCAGCTCGCGGGAGCAGACCGGCATGGTCTGGGATCGGAACAAGCACACTCCGCCAAAATAGCCCGCATTATTCATGAACGCTTCTACTGCAACCGCCGATACGCCGCTGCGACAGGCCGGCATGCGGTTTGGCACATGCCGGCGGGCGGGCTCGCCCCTCGCGACCTCGACGTACTGTTTCAAGTACGCCTCGGCCTCTCGGGGCTCCACGCGCCCGTCTCGCATGGCGTCTTGGCGGTTTCGCTACGAACCGATATGAATAATGCGGGCTCGCCGCTCGCTGGCATTCGACCCCTTCCTGTCGTAAGATTTCGTCCATGATTTTTCGCCCAACAATGCGACGGCCGGGGGCCTTCGCACTGGCTCTCTCCGCCCTGATGCTCTGTGTCACCGGAACGGCCCGGGCGGCGGGTGAGGAGTGCCGGGACAAGTCCTACCAGGACAAGATCCCCTGCTATAAACAGATGTTCGAGCGCATCATTCGCACACAGGGCACGGAGCAGGCCCTGGACACCCTGCAGCGGCTCGCCGCGGTGGACCCGGACGTGCGCCACTACTCGCACCCCTACACCCACCATATCGGGAAAGTGTCGTTTGCTCATTACAAGGACGCGCCGACGGCCTTCGCGCACTGCAAGGATACGTTCTGGTCCGGCTGCTACCACGGCGTGCTGGAAGGCTACGTCAGCCAGTATCCGAACCTGGCCCCGAAGGACATCGCCACGGTCTGCAGCGGCGTGAAGGATCCCGACCGTCCGACCTTCATGAAGTTCCAGTGCGTGCACGGGCTGGGACACGGCCTGACCATGCATTTCCAGCACGACCTGTTCAAATCGCTGACGTACTGCGACGCCCTGCCGACGATGTGGGACCGGGAATCCTGCTACGGGGGCGCGTTCATGGAGAATGTCATCTGGTATCAGACCGGGCCTCATCCAGGTCATGACGGCCACGACGCCCACGCCGGCAACGACGGACCCGCGAAGCTGCTCGATCCAAAGGACCCGCACTACCCCTGCGACGCCGTGGAGTCTCGTTACCAGCGGTCCTGCTACATGATGCAAACCTCCGCGATGCTGACGTTCAACGGCTACGATTTTGCCGTGACGTTCAAGGAATGCGAGAAGGCGCCGGCCGCCCTGATCGACACCTGCGCGCGGAGCCTGGGACGGGACGTCAGCGGCTATACCCTGACCAATCCCGAGCGGGTCCGCACGCTGTGCCTGCTCGGGCCGCCCTCTCTGAGAGGCCAGTGTTTTCGCGGGGCGGCCAAGGACTTCGGCTTTACCCACGCCAGCGCGCAACGCCCCATCGCGCTCTGCCGCGTGGTGGACGGGCCTTACAAGGCCGACTGTTACGACGCCGTGCGGGAGTTTCTGGTTGATTTTCACGCGGACCAGGCCAAGCGCGACCGGGAGTGCAACACGGCCGAGGAAGCATATCAGTCAATTTGCAGAGGGGTACCGCGCACGCGCCGCTGAGCGACTGCCGAACGCGAATGGTCAGGCGTGAGCCCGTCTGAGTCGTTTCGGCGAGAAGAGCACCGAAAGGAAGAATATCGCCGTCGCCAGCAGGACGATCGCGGGGCCTGACGGCAGGTCCCACGCGGAGGAGAGCAGGACTCCGCCCGCCGCGCTCAGGGTGCCGATCGCGACCGACAGCGTCGTCATCTGCGCGAGGCTGTGCGTGAGCTGGTAGGCCGTCGAGGCGGGAATCAGCACCATCGCAAACACGAGAATCGCCCCCACCGTCTTGAGCGACACGACCACCGTCACCGCCACCAGCGTCAGCAGGAGATAGAAGATCCGCCGCGCCGGCACGCCCGACGCTTCCGCCATCTCCTGGTCGAAGGCGATGAAGTACAGCTCCTTGGAAAACAGGAGCAGCGCGGCCACGACGCAGAGCCCCAGCACGGCGATGACACGCAGCTCCTCCCCCGTCACGGAGAGGACGCTGCCGAACAGATAGCCGTAGACCTCGGCGTTGTAGGTCTTCATGAGGCCGAGGAAGAGAATCGCCAGCGCCATCGTCGCCGTGTAGAGGATCCCGATCGAGACATCGAGCTTCATCCGGCCCTGCTCCTCCATCAGCCCCGTGATCCAGACGGTCGCCAGGCCGAAGACGATC
>Ga0233416_10000756_pt1 | contig 9994 bp, 10 predicted proteins | sample Sediment_Towuti__2_FD_188638 | JGI IMG/M metagenome (GOLD analysis project Ga0233416, IMG submission 188638) | Sediment microbial communities from Lake Towuti, South Sulawesi, Indonesia - Sediment_Towuti_2014_0_MG | ecosystem: Environmental > Aquatic > Freshwater > Lake > Sediment | place... | reverse complement strand
TGCGGAACACGGCCGAGCCCGGCTGACCGGCGATGCGCGCCCGCCGCCACGGGGTCGTCCACACGTAGACCGAGCTGCCCGAGACGTAAAAGACCCGGCCCGGCGCCCCGAGCACCGCGGTGCTCTCGCAGTCCACTTCCGGCCGGGCAAGCTCGCACACCGTGACGGTGTGCAGGGCGACGCCGTGCACGGGGTCGAGTTCCTCGTCTGCGCGGTAGATGCGGGTTGCGGGCGCAATGCGCTTGAAGTCCGCGGCGGTGACGCCGGGCCGCCACAGGCGCAGCGCCGGGAAACTCGCGAACGGGTCGCCTGCCCACGGGTTGAGGAAGAGCGGCGTGTAGAAGATGAGCTTCGATCCGATCAGCCGGCTCGCATAGTTGCGCGAGGAGTAGTAGTCGTTGGAGCGCAGGTGATAGGTCGCCTGGTAGCGCAGCTTGCCGGCGGGCGAGATCTCGAACAGCCCCACTTCGGTGCCGCCGCGCGCGTAGCTGTAGCCGATCACCGCGATGGTGTTGCCCGAGATCAGCATCTCGTCGTACCAGGCGCCGCGCGGGTCGATGCCGGCGCCGTATGCGTCCGCCACCGAAACGGGGGCGAGCGCGTCGCCGCCGATCTTCACGGTGAAGAGCCGTCCGCGCCGCAGGATGACGAGGTGGTCGCCATGCCGCTTGACGATGCCGCCTTCGTCGACGCCCGCGTGCTGCACGTTGGTAATCGAGTCGGCGGCCTGGTCCGCCATCTTGGCTGCCGACTCGGCCTGCATCACGCCTGAAGCCAGCTCGGCGGGCGCCGAGGGGCTCGCCTGACTGTAACTATGGCGCCGCGCTTCGGCCCTCGATCGGTGCTCCTCCGCCCAGCGCTTGAAGAGGTCGGAGATCTCCCGGTCGCTCGCGAACGCCTGCAGCGTCTTCTTGGGCGCGGCGTGCGCGGTGCTCCAGGGCAGGATAGCGATGGCAACGATGGCGGCAGCGGCCGCCCCCCGCAGAATGGATTTGCCCGGCATGGCCGTCTCCTTGGTGGTCTCGACGCCTATTAACGAGGGAGCTCCGGGGGTGGGGTTAGAAATTCGCCTGATCGTCTCGTGGCCGCCGGGCGGCACCGTGGATGTGAACGCGCGGATCCTGGGGCCGGCCGTGTCGAAGTCGATCGGCCAGCAGATCGTGATCGACAACCGCGCCGGGGCGTCCGGCATCATCGGCACGGCGGAGGCGGCGCGCGCCAGGCCCGACGGCTACACGCTCCTCATCAATACCACGCCGCTGGTCACGAACACTCTGATGTACAGCAAGGTGCCGTATAACGTGCTCAAGGACTTCGAAGCGATCTCGATCCTGTCCACGACGCCGTCGTTCGTCAGCGTGCACCCCTCGGTGCCGGCGCGGTCGGTGCGGGAGCTGCTCGCCCTCGCCAGGCCACGACCCGGCGCGCTGAACTACGCCGGCGCGGGTACCGGCACGAATCCGCACATCGCGGGCGAGCTCTTCAACCTGCTCGGCAAGGTGAATATCCAGGCGGTCCAGTTCAAGGGCGGCGGCCCTGCGCTGTTCGTGGCGTGGTTCGTGCTGGCCGCGCCGAAGGGCACGCCGCGCGAAATCATCCTCGCGCTCAACGACCATTTCCGGAAAGCGATGGCGTCCCCCGATACGATCAAGCGCTTCGAGGCGGAAGGGCTCGACGTCGTCGGCAGCAGCCCGGAGCGGGCGGCCGCCACCATGGAGTCGGAGCTCAAGAAATACGCCGTCCTCATCCGGGAACGCGGGATGAAGGCGGACTGACCTACAGGCAGCGTGACCGGGATTAGCCGCCGGCGGCCTTCGCCTCGGTCTGGGCGTACTTGCCCGTCAGCTGCGGCGTCGTTCCCTTCATGCCTTTCTGCTCGCGCTCGAGCCGCGTCTCGCGCGCCCAGGTGCGCTTCAGGTCGTCGCGCACCTTGACCGTCAGCCGCCCCAGCCCGTCGATTTCCAGCTCGATGGTGTCGTTGTCCTGGAACGCGGACAGCCCGCGGTGGTTGGTGCCGGTGGCGATGACGTCGCCCGGCTCCAGGTCGTGGATGGAGGAGATCCACTCGATGATGCGGGGGATCTTGTTCGCCATGTCGTCGGTGTTGTAGTTCTGCTTCAGCACGCCGTTCACCCACAGCCGCACCTGCAGCCTGTGCGGGTCCTTGATCTCGTCGGCCGTCACCAGGTAGGGCCCGAGCGGGGCGAACGTTGCGCGCGACTTCATCTGGTAGAAGGTGTTGCCCGGCGGCAGCACGCCGCGCGCGGAGCCGTCGATGAAGTTGGTGTAGCCGAAGACGTATTCCATCGCCCGCGCCGCCGGCACGTGGCTCGCGTGCCTGCCGATGACGAAGGCCAGCTCCGCCTCGCCCTCGAAGATGGTCGCGGGAATGTCGGGCAGCACCAGGGTGTCGCCGTGGCCGACGATGCAGCCCGGCGACTTGTGGAAGGCGTTGATCGGAGCGGGCTCCTTGCGCGTGCCGTCCTCCATGTAGTTCACCGCCATGCAGTCCACGTTGACGGGCTTCGGCAGCGGCGGGCGGATCTTCACCTGCGCAAGCGGTAGCCCCGTGCCGTCTGCCGCGGCCCGCTCGATGGCGCCACGGTGCTCGGAAAAGCGCGCGATCAGGTTATTCATCAGGTCGCCCGGCCCGGTGTTCGGGATCTTCCGCACCACATGGGTCACGTCGACGATCGCGTCGCCTTTCAGCACGCCCAGGCGGAAATCATTGAAGTAGACGAGTTTCATATCGGTCCTCTCGAGATGCTGACCGCATGTTAATCCCGGTCGGGAGTCGCCGCAAACCATTTCCCGTGAGGGGCCGCAAGCGTATGATGGCGTGGGTTATCGGAACGTGAGGCGAGCGACGTGAAGACGAGCGTGATTTCCCTGCGGCGCAGGCAATTCATGGCTGCGGGCCTGGCCGCTGCGGCGGCACCAGCGGCGCTGTTCGCAGGCCCGGCGAGCGCCGCGCACCACAATGAGATTGCTTCGGCCATTGCCCTTGGGGGCGCGGGCAAGATGATCGTGTCCGGGCGCGTCCTCGACGCGGATCGCAGGCCGCTTGCCGGTGCGCGGGTGGAAATGTGGCGGCCGGAGGCGCAGACGGAGCGCACCGGCGTAGCCACGGACGCCGACGGACGGTTCTTCGTGATCATCACCCCCGCGGGGCGTGGCCGCCCGCAACTCGTGCACTATCGGGTGAGCCACCGCGGGCGGGTGGTGACCGAGAATTCTCTCCACTTCGAGCGCGAACCGGGAGTCCCGGACGATCGCATCGCGCAGCTGCAGCGCGACGACTCCGGCGCCTGGCGCGCGACGTTCGGCCTTACCCTCGCCTGACGCTTGCCGGCTTCTCCTCCGAGCCGCGGCGGCCGGGCACCGGAAGCTTGCGCGGCTGCGCCGGCTTGAGCGGCCCCCACACGCGGCTGTAGTAGGTGTCCGCGAGCTGCAGCGCGGCCACGGGGTTGTGGCCGAGCACGCGGTCCTTGGCGACCAGCACCGTCGTGAGCCCCTTCGCATACTTGAAGAAGAGGCTGTCGTGGCCGATGCACAGGCCCAGCACGACGTTGAACTCGCAGCCGTGCGCGTTCAGCAGCTCGGCCTGGCACACCGGATTGCACAGCGCCTCGAACTGGCCGGGGCGGACTTTCTCGTGGTCGGCGATGCCCAGGTCCTCCTTCGGGATGCTGCCGGTCTTGCACGCGGCCGACACCACCTCGAAGCCATGGCTTTCCAGGATGCCGCTCAGCACGTAGGCGTGGTCGACGAAGCTGATGCAGTTGGCGATGCCGATCCTGCGGTAGCCCATCCGTTTCGCGAACTGGACGATCTCCTCCACGCGCGTCCACTTGCAGTAGCCTTCGGACTCCACCAGCGCCGACTCGCGCGAGATTTTCCGGATCTCCGGATCGTCGTAGCGCGCAGCCGCGCCGGCCTGCGTTTCGGGATCGACCCGGGTCGGGCAGAAGCCGGGGCCGCGCTCGGCCTCCTCACCCTGGCGGCAGGCCCGGACGGTGGGGGGGCAGTACGCGCACGCGGGGTCCTCGTATCTCATGGCAACTCCTTGAGCGGCAACGGCGATCGCCTACTCTAGAGCCGCCGCGGGACCCCGCGTTTGTCCTGGATCAAACTCCGTGCGGCCTCACTCCGGCTCGATCCCGATCTCGCGCACGGTCCGGCTCCAGCGCTGCCGCTCGGCCTGCAGGAACCTGCCGAGCGCTTCGGGCGTGCCCGCGGCTTCCGCGTAGATGCCGAATTCCCGCAGGCGCTGCACGATGTCCGGGTCGGCGAGCACCCGGTCGAGGTCGCGATTGACCTTGCGCAGGATCGGCCCCGGCGCTCCCGCGGGCGCGAGCAGCGCGTACCAGCCGTTGTACTCGAAGCCCTTGAGGGTCTCGGCGACGGTGGGCACCTGCTCGAGTCCGGCGATGCGGCTCGCGCCGGTGACGGCGAGCGGCCGCAGGTCGCCGCGCTTCAGGAACGGCGTGAGCACGCCCGCGCTCAACATGACCGCCTGCGTGCGGCCGCCGAGCGTGTCCTGAATCGCCACCGCGGGCGCGTTGTACGGCACCGGCAGGAGCTGGATCCCCGCGGCCACGTTGAGGGCCTGGCTGATCATTCCGCCCAGGCTGCGCGCGCCCTGGTTCGCAATGGCGATTTTGCGCGGCTGCGACCGCGCGAGCGCGACGAGCTCGGGAAAGGATTGCGCGGACAGCGCGGGATGCACCGCGATGACGAAGGGGGCGGAGCCGACCTTCGCCACCGGCACGAAATCCTTCGCCGGGTCGTAGGGGAGCGACTTGAAGGTGTAGGGGTTGACGGCGAGCGGCGCGGTCGTCGCGAGGAAGAAGTTGTAGCCGTCGGCGGCTGCGCGCGCGGCAGCCTGCGCCGCGATCACGGTCTGCCCGCCGGGCCGGTTGTCGACGACGACCTGCCGTCCCCAGGCCCGTGACAGCTCCGCCGCCAGGATGCGCGCCGCGATGTCGACCGATGCGCCGGAAGGTTGCGGCAGAATCCAGCGCACCGGCCGCGCCGGCCAGTCCTGCGCCGCGGCGGGCGCGTGCGCCGCGCAGGCGAGCGCGAGCAGGAGTGCCGGTGCGGTCGTGCGCATCGGATGAGTATAGCGGGAGCGCCTGCCGCAGCCCGCTGAGCGTCGCCAAATAGCGTCACCCCCCCCGGCGCGTGACGCCGACAAATTCCCTCGTGAACGAGTACGCCCTTTTCTATAATGAGCGTCTCGAATCTGAAGGAGACCGACGATGTTCAAAGAGCAACCTGCAGTGATGACCGCTCTCGCGCTGGCGATCGCGGTGGGCCTTGCCGCCGGCTGCCAGACCACCGACCCTTTCACCGGCGAAACCAAGACGACGAGCGCGACCTACGGCGCGATCATCGGCGCGGGCGCCGGCGCCGCCGTCGGCATGATCTCGGGGCGGGACGCCAAGCAGCGCCGGCAGCGGGCGCTCATCGGCGCCGGCGTCGGCGCGCTCGCCGGCGGCGCGGTCGGCGCCTACATGGACAAGCAGGAAGACGAGCTGCGGAAGGTCATGCGCGACAGCGGCGTGACCGTCACGCGCAAGGGCGACGACATCATCCTCAACATGCCCGGCAACATCACCTTCCGCACCGACAGCGCCGATCTCAATTCGCAGTTCTTCAAGGTGCTCGACGGCGTCGCGCAGGTGGCGAAGAAATACGACAAGACCATCATCGAGGTCGCCGGCCATACCGACAGCACCGGCACGGCGGAATACAACCGGGGGCTCTCCCAGCGGCGGGCGAACTCGGTCGCCGATTACCTGACGACGCGGGGTGTCGCGCAAGCGCGCATCATGACCGCCGCGGGCGGCGAGGATCACCCGATCGCGAGCAACGCGACCGAGCAGGGCCGCGCCGCCAACCGGCGGGTCGAAGTGACGCTCTCGCCGCTGACGGCAAGCTAGAGAGACGCGCGCGCCGCGCGCAAGCGCTGGCGGCTCGACGTTTCCGGGTCGGAAGGCCGCCCGTTTTCCGGCGATCGCTTGCGCCACATCAAGACCCGGGCCACCCGGCCGTCTATGCTTGAAGCCGGGAGTTCTGCCCGGGAGCGCACGAAAGGCAAGCCATGCGGATCGCGAAGCGGCGAGCGAAGCCGGGAGCGGCGGGGAGAGGCCGGTTCTTCCACATCCAGGTGAGGCCGAACGCGCCGTTCGTCCGCTTCCGCGTGCAGGACGTGGGGGGCCGGGGCGGCGTCGAACGCGTCGCCGGCCAGCGCGCCAACGGCACCTGGGACACGGTGAAGTGGCTGGTCGAGAAGAGCCATGCGCACCTCCACGGCGAAACACTGGTTGCCGATACCACGGAAGCGCGCAAGCTCCTGCGCGGCCTCGGCTCTGCACCGGTGCACGTCCGCGGCGACCGTTTCCGCGCGGCTCCCCGCGCCAACATCCCCGAGAGCGAAAAGCCCACGCCGAAGCAGCGCCGCGCGTGGCGGCGCAACATCCGCAAGGCGCAGCAGGCCCGGCGCCGCAAGAAGATTCCCCGCTGACGCCGGCGGAGTCGCCCAGCGGGCGCCTCCTCAGTGCCTGGGCTTGATAGCGCCGGCGAACGACTGCACCGCGATCCTCCCCTTCCGCACGTCGAACGTGTCCGTGCCGAGTTCGTATACGTTGTCGGCCGTCTCCGCTGCCCACAGTATGTAGGCATGATTGCCGTCGATCGAGAGGTGGTTCAGCCTGAACGACGCTCCCGGTTTTCCGAACTCCGCGAGCATTGCTTCGAACAAGGGCCTGATCGCGTCGATGCCCCTGAGGGGTCCCTGCGGAGTGAACAGGACGGCATCCGGCGCGTAGTCGGCGAGGATGCCGTCGAGGTTGCGCTCGCTGAAGCATCTCAAGTGGCTGTCGATCACCTCCCGGGTTGAGCGGTCTCTCATGACGGACTTCAACGCCTGGTGATCACGACTTCGAGGTACTCGCCCGGCACCACCAGCGAGGCAGGTCCGGCGATGTTGAGCCGGTCGAGCAGCGTGGTGATGTCCTGCGCCAGCCCCGTTTGCCGGGCGGAATCGAGCGCCGCGAACGCCTTGTGCGTGGGTCCGTAGTAGTCGCGGAAGATCTGCAGCCAGTGCGCCGCCGAGCGATAGCGGAAGTTGAAGTGCTTGCGCTCGGCGCGGATATCCGCGGCCTGGGCGCCGAAGAGTTCGGCAATGTGCGCTTCGGTGCCCCACAGCGCGGGCGACTTCAGGCCCGCGGGCGCCGGGATGTAGTCGCCGATGACCTTGAACAACTGCCCGATGAAGCCTTCGGGGGTCCAGTTCGCGAGCCCGATACGGCCGCCGGCACGCGCAATGCGCAGCATCTCGCGCGCGGGCCGCGTGTGATCGGGCGTGAACATCGCGCCGAAGGTGGACAGCACCACGTCGAAGGATCCATCCTCGAACGGCAGGTTTTCGGCATCCGCGACCTGGAACCGCACGTCGAGTCCCTCGGCCCTGGCGCGCGCGGCGCCCTTTTCCAGCAGGTGCGGCACGTAATCGGTTGAGGTCACTTGCGCGAAGCGGCGGGCGGCAGCGAGGGTGGCGTTGCCGTTGCCCGCCGCCACGTCCAGCACCCGCTCGCCGGCGCGCACATCGGCCGCCTCCGCCAGCGACTCGCCGACGATCTGCAGGGTGGTGCCGATGATCGCGAAATCGCCGCTCGCCCAGGTGGCCTGCTGGCGCTGCTTGATCGAATCGAAATCGACCCCGGTGTTCGTTGCAGCCGGCGCTTGGGCCGGGGTGGCCGGCGCGCGGACTTTCAGTTCGAGACTCATGTGCTTGCTCCTTGTGTGGGTCGCCCGGGGCTGCCTGCCCCGTAAAGGTTGACCGGCGGGCGCGGAATCCATGCGCCCGTTTCGTGAGCGGCAGTATCCGGTGGCGGGGCAGGGAAGTGTTGATCGAGCGTCCGGCGTTTTTGCGCGGGACTCCGGACTTGCGATAATTCGCGGTATGGACGCCCTTTCGGACGCGCTGCGCGTGCTGCGGATGACCGGGGCGGTGTTTCTCGACTCGGAATTCACCGCGCCCTGGTGCGTCGTGTCGCAGTCCGGCCAGTCGGAATCTCCCGTGCTGTCCGGGGGGCCGAACGTCATCTTCTTCCACGTGCTCACCGAGGGACGCTGCAGGGCACGGCTGGCGGCGGGTGGCGAGACCCTGGATCTCGCGGCGGGCGATCTGATCATGCTGCCGCGCGACGACACGCACCTCATGGGGAGTGACCTGCACCTCGCGCCGACGCAGGCTGACACCCTCGTGCGGCCCGGCGCAGGCGGCGAGCTCTCGCGCATCGAGCACGGGGGCGGCGGCGAGAAGACCCGCTTCGTCTGCGGCTTCCTGCGCTGCGATGCGCGGTTGTGCGGGCCAATGCTGGAAACGCTGCCACGGATCCTGCGTGTGCCGCTGGGCGACGGGCCCGCCACCGCGTGGCTGACGAGCCTGCTTCACGCGGGAACCCGGGAAACCACCGCGCCCCGCCCCGGGGGTGAGACCGTGCTCGCGAAGCTGTCGGAGCTTCTGTTCGTCGAGGCGTTGCGCCGCTACATCGAGTTGCTGCCGGAACATCGGACGGGCTGGCTCGCCGGCCTGCGCGACCGCTTCGTGGGCCGCGCGCTCGCGCTGATGCACGAGCGACCCGAGCGTGAGTGGACGGTGGAAGAGCTCGCGACGAGCGTCGGTTTGTCGCGCTCCGCCCTGGCGCAGCGGTTCACCGAATTCATCGGGCAGCCGCCGATGCAGTATCTGACGCGCTGGCGGCTCACCATCGCCGCACAGAGGCTGCGCAGCGAGCAGGCGAGTCTCGCCCGCATCGCGGCGGAGAGCGGCTACGACTCGGAAGCGGCGTTCAACCGCGCCTTCAAGCGCGCGCTCGGCACCACGCCGGCGGCGTGGCGCAGGAGCGATCGCGGGGGTGCTGCGCGGGGCCGCGGTCAAGTGACGCGGTGACGCCGGGAAACGGCTGCTCAGCGGTAGCGCGCGCGCAGCAGGCGCGCCGCATCGGCTTCGGCGCGCAGCTTCAGATAGACCTCGTCGAAATCGACCCGCGCCGCCGAGCCGGGGGCGAAGCCGCAATCGGGATTCAGCGTGATGCGCTTCGCGTCGATGCGCGAGAGCGCCCGCTCGACGCGCGCGACGATGCCCTGCGCCTGCTCCTGCGCGCCCGGCGTCACGTCGACGACGCCGAGGCCGAGCTCGAAGTCCTCGCGCAGCCGGCCGAGGCTTTCCAGATCGTCGGCGCCGGCGGCCGTGAACTCCAGGGTCAGATGGCGGACCTTCAGGCGGTTCAGCTGCGGCAGGATCGGTCCGTAGGTTCCTGCGTGGTGCTTCTCTCCGCGCACCCGCGCGCCGGCGCGCCGGCACAGATGCACCGCGAACTTGATCCCGGTGAAGCCTTCGACCAGCGCGTTGGTCATCTCGACCGCGAATCCGGCCGCGCGATCGGGATCGTCGTAGCCGCGGCGCACGTCGGGATCGACGAACAGGCACAGATGCGGATCGTCGATCTGGACGATATCGATGCCGATGTCGCGGATCAGCTCGATTTCGCGGCGCAGCGGCGCCACGCAGTCACGCACGAAGTCCTCGCGCCGCGGGTAGGCCTTCTTCGAGCGCTCGGGGTGCCACAGCCGCTCCCCGAGCAGGCCGGGCGCGGGCAGCGTGATCTTGGTGCCGGCGCGCGCCACGCTCTTCAGGAACTTCGCCTCGCGCGCGATGAATCCCGCCGGCTTGGGCGCAAGCTTATCGGTGACGACCGTCCACGGCCGGCCGTCGGCCGGGTTCGTTTCCAGCGTGAAGCCGTGCGCGAGCTCGGCGATCACGCCGATGTAGGAGCGCCGACGCCACTCGCCGTCAGTCACGACGTCGAGCCCCGCGCTCTCCTGCATCGACACCGCGTAGCGCACCGCCGCGTCCATCGCGCGCTCGTCGGCCGCGTCCCACGCCGGCTTCCCGATCAGCTCGCGCACGTGCTGCGGCCGC
>Ga0233416_10000754_pt1 | contig 10001 bp, 7 predicted proteins | sample Sediment_Towuti__2_FD_188638 | JGI IMG/M metagenome (GOLD analysis project Ga0233416, IMG submission 188638) | Sediment microbial communities from Lake Towuti, South Sulawesi, Indonesia - Sediment_Towuti_2014_0_MG | ecosystem: Environmental > Aquatic > Freshwater > Lake > Sediment | place... | reverse complement strand
CATCAATCTCTTCGCCGCTGCCGCCCGGAACGATCGAGCGATCGAAATCGAAGATGCTCCGCTCCTCTTCGCCGCCATATTGCTGCATGCGCAGGGTTTGCAGCAGTTGCCGCTCCCGAATCTCATCCTGCGCCAGCTCGGAGAGGTAGAGCAAGCCGGCATTGCAGCCGCTCAATACCCGTCGCACCAGTTTTTCGAACTCGAACAGCCGCTCCGGCGGCAGCGCGGCAAGAATCTCCTGCATGATGACGAACTGCGGTCGCAGCAGCAGCACCCGTCCCAATCCGATCAGCGCATGCACATGCGGCGGACGCTCGCCCGCCTGTTCGTCGAGACACCAGAGTAGATCGAGCTGCTCTGCCACCTGCGGCAGTTGCGCTTCGGCAGCGGCGATGCTGGCCGGATCGCCGTGATAGAGGAAGGAGAGCAGCAGATTCTCGCGGATGCTCAGGTTGGCCAGCATGCCCCAGTTGGCCAGCAGCACACAGACGCGGTCGTTAAACGGGCGGCTGCCGCAGGCGATGCGTTCTGTCTCCATCTCCAGCCAGGCGGGGCTATGGGCATCGTCGGCCGGGCGTGCGGCGAGCCAGTCGTGCAGCAGCAGCAGTTGATAGCGCCACGGCAGTTGCAAATGCAGCGTCTCGCCCGGCCGGATTCGCCCGGCCGGCAGTTCGAAGCCGGCCAGCGAAGCGGATTCCCAGCCGAGCTGGCTCACGCGGCGGCGAAGAGCGGCAGGATCAGGGTGGCAAGCAGCGCCAGCACCCCGTCGAGCAGCAGGATCAACATCAGCGAACCGAGCACGCCGTGTGTGGCGCGCACCGGAATCTGGTTGGGGTCGCGCCCGACCATCCCGCCCTGATCGATCAGCAGGGCGCAACAGAGCATCGGGTAGAGTCCGCCCTTGAACATCATCAGCGCCACTTCGGAGAGCGAGGTGCCACGCTGCATCTCCAGCAGGAATTGGGTGAAGTTGAGGGTATGGCTGGCGGCCACCGCCACGCCGCCGGCCCAGACGGCCAGGAGCGTGAAGAGGAAGGTGAGCACCAGCCCGCACAGGGCGAAGGCGAGCAGGCGCGGGAAGATCAGGTAGGCGCAGCGGTCGATGCCGAGGCTTTGCAACAGGCTCTCCTCGCCGCGAATGTGCATGTTGCCGATCTCGGTCACCACCGCCACCCCGGAGCGGGCGAGCATGAAGATGGCGATCAGCAGCGGCGCCATTTCGCGCACCAGCACGCCGCTGATCATGGTGCCGATCAGCGACAGATCCTGCAGGTTTTTGGCGAAGAGGACGATGTTGTAGACCGCCAGCGTGCCGATGAAGAGCGACATCAACACCACCCACGGCAGGCTCTGCACGCCGGTGAAGTAGATCTGGCGGATCACCACATGCATCACTGCCGGCCTGCGCAGCCACTGCATCGAGATGGCGACGGCGAAGGCGCGGCGCAGCAGGTCGAAATAGCGCGCGAATCCGCGCAGCAGCGCCAGCGTGCCGCCGCCGATCAGATCGGCGCGACGGTTCCACTGCTCCAGTTTGGGTGATGATTGCGGCTGCATCGAGGCTCTTTATAGGGCGGCCACCGCGATGCAGGCAAGCGCGGCGATCAGCCGGTGCGACCAATCGCCTGTTCGATCCATCCCAGAAGCTGCGCTTCGCTGAGGGCGCCGCTGGTGCGGGCGACCTCGTGGCCATTGCGGAAGAGGATCAGGGTGGGAATCGAGCGGATGGCATAGCGGCTGGCGGCCTGCGGATTGCTCTCGGTATCGATTTTCGCCAGCCGGGCGCGGCTGCGCAGCCGCGCCGCCACCTTCTCGAAGGCCGGTGCCATGGTTCGACAGGGGCCGCACCACGGCGCCCAGAAATCGACCGCCAGCGGCAGATCGTTGTTGGCAAGGAAATGCGGCAGCTGCGCATCGCCCAGTGCAACCGGACGGTCGGTCAGCAGCGGTTGCCGGCAACGGCCGCAGTTGACGCTGGCCGCCAGTTTGTCGGCGGGCAGGCGGTTGACGGTGTGGCAGTGGGCGCAGGTGAGGTGCAGCGGGGCGTCGTTCATGCCAGTTGTATGGGGGCGTCGGCGACACCATTCAAGGCGGTCTCCCCCCCTCGCTGGCCAGCCCCCGGCCCGCTGGCTACTCTTGCCCGACTTTTTTCCAAGGGGAGTCCGGCCGTGACATTCCAGGATTTGATCATGACCTTGCAGGCCTACTGGGCGAGACAAGGGTGCGTCGTGCAGCAGCCCTACGATTGCCAGATGGGGGCGGGCACCTTTCACCCGGCCACCTTTCTGCGCGTGCTCGACGGAGCCGACTGGCACACCGCCTATGTGCAGCCCTGCCGCCGGCCGACCGACGGCCGCTATGGCGAGAATCCGAACCGCTTGCAGCACTACTACCAGTTTCAGGTGATCCTCAAGCCCGCCCCGGCCAATATCCTCGATCTCTATCTCGGCTCGCTCGACGCCATCGGCATCGACCGGCGCGTGCACGACATCCGCTTCGTCGAGGACGACTGGGAGTCACCCACCCTCGGCGCCTGGGGGCTCGGCTGGGAGGTGTGGCTCAACGGGATGGAGATCACCCAGTTCACCTATTTCCAGCAGGTCGGCTCGGTGGAGCTGACCCGCACCCCCGGCGAGATCACCTATGGTCTCGAGCGGCTGGCGATGTATCTGCAAGGGGTGGAGAACGTCTTCGACCTGACCTGGGTGGAGCGGCCGGACGGCACGAAAGTGACCTACGGCGAGGTGTTCCACCGCAACGAGGTGGAGTTCTCCGGCTACAACTTCGACCGGGCCGACACCGACTGGCTGCATGCGCAGTTCGATCGCGCCGAGGGCGAATGCAAACGACTCACCGGCGAAAAGCTGGTGTTGCCGGCCTACGAGGAGGTGATGAAGGCATCGCACGCCTTCAACCTGCTCGATGCGCGCGGCGCCATTTCGGTGGCCGAGCGGGCGCGCTTCATCGGCCGGGTGCGCGGATTGGCGCGCACCGTCGCCCGCTTCTATGCGGGGGTGGAGGCATGAGCATGCAGCCGTTGTTGATCGAGATCGGTGTCGAGGAGATGCCGGCCGGCGTCTCCGGCCGTTTGCTGGAGGCATTGGCCTCCGAGGTGCGCGCTCTGCTGGAGCAGGCCGGTATTCGCGGCGTCGAATTGCGTCGGGGCTGCACGCCGCGCCGTCTGCTGCTGCATGCCGCCGATTGCCCGCTCGCGCAGCCCGACCGCGACGAGACCCTCTGGGGCCCGCCGGAGGCGGTCGCCTACAAGGATGGACAACCGACTCCGGCCGCTGCCGGCTTTGCCAAAAAGAGCGGCCTGTCGCTCGATGCCTTCACCCTCGCCGACAAGGGCGATGGCAAGGGCAACTATCTCTGCGCCGTGGTGCACCGCCCCGGCCGCGCCACATCCGAGCTGCTGGCCGAAGCACTGCCCACCATCCTGCGCAAGCTGCCCAGCCCGAAGCAGATGCAGTGGCAGGATGGCGAGATGCGTCCGGAGGGGTTCATCCGGCCGATCCGCTGGATCGTCGCCCGTCTGGGCGAGGCGGTGATTCCGTTCAGCTTCGCCGGCGTGGCGGCCGGCATTGAGAGCCGGGGCCATCGCATCATGGGGGCAAACGGCGAGCTCGATCTGCGCGACCCCTTCGGCTGGCTGCGCGGCCAGAAGGTGGAGGCCGATATCGAGGCGCGCCGCCAACGTATTCGCATGCAAGTGGCGGCGGTGGCTGCTGCCGAGGGGCTGACGGTGGTGGCCGACGAGGCATTGGTCGCCGAGGTGGCCGATCTCACCGAGTGGCCGGTGCCGATCCTCTGCCATTTCGACAGCCAATTCCTGCGCCTGCCGGAAGAGGTCATCCGCATCACGCTGAAGAGCCATCAGCGCTGCTTCATCACCCGCAACGCTGAGGGGCGCACGGCACACGGCTTCGTGGCGGTGGCCAATCTCGAATCGAGCAACCCGGCCATGGTGGCCGCCGGCAATGCGCGCGTGGTCAACGCCCGTCTCTCCGATGCCGCCTTCTACTTCGATCGCGATCCGAAAGAGTCGCTGGAAGATCGCGTGGTGCGCCTCAACGGCATCGCCTTTCAGGATGGCCTCGGCTCGGTCGGCGAGCAGGCGCACCGCCTGCGCGGCTTTGTGCTCGACAACGAAGAGGCGCTGGCGATGGACCACGATGCGGCGCAGCGCGCCGCCTATCTTGCCAAATCGGATCTCACCACCGGGCTGGTGCGCGAGTTCCCCGAATTGCAGGGCTACATGGGCGGCGTCTATGCGCTGACCAACGGCGAGAGCGATGTCGTGGCCGCCGCCATTGCCGAGCACTATCGCCCGGCGGGTGCCGAAGATGCGCTGCCGGCCTCGAATGAGGCGCGCGTCATCGCCATTGCCGAGCGTATCGACAAGCTGCTCGGCTATTTCCAGCTCGGCAAAGTACCGACCGCCAGCGCCGATCCCTTCGCGCTGCGCCGCGCCGCCATTGGTCTGATCCGCCTGCTGGCCGATAGCGAGAAGCCGGTGGCGCTGACGCTGCCGGGCGTCGTGGGTGAGGGTGCGCGGCAGTGGAACGAGCAGGGCAAGGTGACGATCAGTCGCGATACCGAACAGCAGGTGCTCGCCTTCATTCAGGATCGTCTGCTCGGCATGGCGGCGCAGCTCGGCGTTTCCCGCAACGCCCTCGATGCGGCGCTGGCCGCCGGTAGTGCGCGGCCACTCTGGCAGGCGGTCGAAGTGGCGCGCCTCCTGGGCGGCTTTGCCGACTCCGAGAATGGGCAGGCGGTGGCCGCTGCCAACAAGCGGATTGCCAACATTCTCGCCAAGGCCGGCAAGGTCGAGGTTGCCGTCGATGCCGCTCTCTTTGCCGGCGAGGCGGAGCTGAAGCTGTATGAGGCGCTCGCCGCCGTCGAAGCACAGCTCGACGCCTCCGAACCGGCTGCCGCCATCGAGCTGCTGGCCACCCTGCGTGCGCCGGTCGATCGCTTCTTCGACGAGGTGATGGTGATGGCCGAGGATGCCGCGGCGCGCAACAACCGTCTCGCTCTGCTCGGCAATTTGCGCGCCCTCTTCCTCACCCTCGGCGATCTGTCGCGGCTGTAAGATAAGAATGATCACCACAGAGGGCACAGAGAAGATGGCAAATGCGGGTTTGTTTCCACACATGCTTTGTATTTTCTCTGTGCCCCTCTGTGCTCTCTGTGGTGAACCTCTACCTCTTCTCTCCTCCCCGGTAACCTGACCCGATGCGGCTGAAGCGGCTGGAGCTCTCCGGTTTCAAATCGTTCGTCGATCCGACCAAAATCGAGATCGGCGTCGGGGTGTCGGCCATTGTCGGCCCCAACGGTTGCGGCAAGTCGAACATTGTCGATGCCATCCGCTGGGTGCTCGGCGAGCACTCGGCCCGCCATCTGCGCGGCGGCGTGATGGAAGATCTGATCTTTCAGGGCTCCGATTCGCGGCCGCCGGTGGCGGTGGCCGATGTCGAGCTCACCTTTTCTGTGAAAACCGGCCAGTTGCCGCCCCCCTACCACGAACTGGAAGAGGTGAGCATCCGCCGCCGCATGCACCGCGAGTCGGGCTCGGACGCCTTCATCAACGGCAAAAGCGTGCGCATGAAGGATATTGTCGATCTCTTCCTCGACACCGGCATCTCCACCCGCGCCTACGCCATCATCGAGCAGGGGGCGATCGCCCGCATGATCACCGCGAGGCCCGAGGAGCGGCGCTCGCTGCTCGAAGAGGCGGCCGGCGTGGTCAAATATCGTTCCCGCCGGCGCGAGGCCGAGCGCAAAATGGAGGATACGCGCCAGAATCTGGAGCGGGTCACCGATCTGCTCGACGAGGTTGCCAGCCAGTGCCGCAGTCTGAAGCAGCAGGCGTCGCGCGCCGAGAAGTTCAAGGCGATGCAGGAGGAGCACCGGCTGGTGCAGGCGCAGAGCATGGCCATCCGCTATGCGCATGCGCTGGAACACTATGCCGCCATCGAGGAGCGCCTGGGCGAAGCGCGGCTGTTTGAGGAGGAGGCGGCAACCCTGCAAACTGCCGCCGAGCTGGCGCTGCATACGGCGCGTCAGGAGCTGGTGGCGCACGAAAGCGATGCGCAGCGGGTGCAGGATCGGTTAAGAGAAGCCGAGCTGGCGCGCTCGCATTTGCAGCAGCAGGCCGAGCGCCTGGCCGGCGAGCGCAAGCTGCTCGCCGAACGCATCGCAACGCTGACCCAGCGCATCGACGAGGCGACCCGGCGCGGCGCGCTGCTCTCCGAACAGCTCGACGAGATCGACCGGCAACTGGTGGAGAAGGACGACACGCTGCTCATTGCGCAGCAGGAGTCGGCGCGCGAGCTGGTCGAGCAGTGCCAGCAGCGCTTTAGTGGCGAGCGGCAGCGGCGCGACGAGCTCTTTGCCGCCAGCGAACGCCTTCGGGCCGAGTTCGAGGGGGCGGCGCGGCGCAAGCAGCAGGCCGAAGGGCAACTGGCACGCCTGCGCGACAAGTTGCAGCGCCTCTTCGAACAACAGAGCCGAATCAGGGCGCAGAGCGACGAAGCCAATCGCCGCCAGCGCGAAGCGGTCGAGGCGGCGGCGCTGGCTGCCGAAACGAAGGGCGAAGCGGAGATGGTGCTCGAAGAGGCGCAGTTGCGCCTCGACTCAACGAGGACGCGCCGCGAAGAGGCGGCAGTCAGCCTGCGTCAGGGCGAGGCCGAGTTGCGGCGTCTGTCGGGTGAGGTGGAGGAGCTGCGCGGCCGCACCGTCAACCGCGAGGTGGCCGATGAGCTGCGTCAGCGCCTCAGGGCACGCGGCGCCGTCTGGATCGACGAATCGTTGCAGGTGCCGGAGGGGCTGGAGCAGGCGGTGGCTGCCGCCCTGCGCGGCCGCGCCGCCGATGCGCTGCTCTCGGCGCTGCCGCTCGAAGAATGGCGTACCGATCTGCTGGCGGCGCGCGAAGCGCCGGTGGCCTGGTTTGTCGGTGCCGATCATGCGGCGGTGGCCGAATCGCTGGCAGCCGCGATCGGTCTGCACACCCATCATCCGCTCTATCCGCTCTTTACCCGCGTGCAGTTGTGCGACGACATCTTCACCGCCGCCGCCCCGAGCGGCGATGCGATTGCCGTGGTCAGCCGCGATGGCTGGCGGTTGGAGGCGGGCGGCTGGCTTTTGCCGCCGAGCCAGAGCCGCACGGCGCGTCAGCTCGCCCTGCAGCGGCAGTTGCAGCAGAAGTCGGAAGCGCTCGATGCGGCGCGGGCGCAGGTGGCCGAGCAGAAGGCGCACTTCGAGCAGAGCGAGCAGGAGCTGGTGGCGGCGCAGCGCGGCTGGCAGCAGGCGCATCTGGCGGCCACCGAGTCGGGCAGCCGGCTGCATGCGGCGGAAGCGGCGGTGAATCGCCTCAAAGCCGAGGCCGACTCGCTGGCGGCGCAGCTCGCCCGCCTCGGCCCCGAGCTGGAGGAGTCCGAGCGCGAACAGAACCACTGGCAGGAGCAGCTGCTCGGCGCCGAGATGCAGGACGACTCCGCCATGCTGGAGGCGCAGCAGCAGTTGGCGCTCCAGAGCGAGCGCAGTGCGCAGGCCGAGCAATCGCTGATCGCCGCGCGCGGTACGCTCGCCTCTGCCGGGCAGGCGCTGGCGCTGCACGAGCAGGCATTGAAAACGCTGCAACGCGAGCGGCAGCGTTTAGCTGAGGAGCAGCGGCAGGCGGCCGGGCAGGTGGAGTTCGACAGCCAGCGGCGCGAGCGCCATCGTCATGAACTGTCAGAGGCCGAGGAGCAGCAGGAGTTCGATCTGGAGCTGGCCGAGGCGGCCGAAGCGGTGGAGCTGCTGCATCGGGAGTTGAACCGCTACCGCAGTCGCGGTCAGGCGCTGCAACAGACGCTGCACAACCATGAGCAGGGCGAACGGCAGGCGCGCAGCCGGCAGGGGCAGCTGGCCGAGGCGCGCCAGCGCATCGAGCTGGAGCTGGCCACCGAAAGCGCCCGCCTCTCCGAGATGGCCGAGAATATCGAGCGTAAGTTGCAGCTCACGCCGCAGCAGCTGCTCGACGGCCTCAGCGCCGAAGAGGCGGAGCTCGATGTGGCGATGATCCTGCAGCGGGCGCAGGAGCTGGAGGAGCGGCTTTCCCGCTTCGGGCCGGTGAATCTGTTGGCCATCGAGGAGTATGAGCAGGCGGCCGAGCGCGAGGGGTTCCTCGCCAATCAGTCGCAGGATCTCACCGCCAGTCTGGAGACCCTGAAAGAGACCATCGACCGCATCGACCGCACCACCCGCCAGCGCTTCCGCGATGTTTTCGAGCAGACCAACGCCATCTTCCAGCAGACCTTCCCGCACCTCTTCGGCGGCGGCCGCGCCGAGCTGCGTCTGGATTCCGACGATGTGCTCACCGCCGGCGTCGAGGTGATCGCGCAGCCCCCCGGCAAGCGCTTGCAGGAGGTGACCCTCCTCTCCGGCGGCGAAAAGGCGCTCACCGCCGTGGCGCTGGTCTTCTCCATCTTTCGCATCAAGCCGGCCCCCTTCTGCATTCTCGACGAGGTGGACGCCCCGCTCGACGATGCCAACGTCGGCCGCTTCAGCCAGCTGATCCGCGATCTCTCAACCGACGTGCAGTTCCTCGCCATCAGCCACAACAAAATCACCATGCAACAGGCCGACCGCCTGATCGGCGTCTCGATGCCGGAGCCGGGCGTCTCGAAGATCGTGGCGGTGGATATGGAGGGATTCGAGGCGAGCCATGGGAAGGGGAAGAGGTAGGGGGCTTTCTGCATTCGAGCCCGGATCGCTTTTCGTTCGCTGTCGGCACAGATCTGTTTCGGAGATTCCCGATTGCCCGATCCGGCCGTTCTGACTAGTCTGACCAGATCGTTGCGTTGCGCAGGAGGCGATCATGGGCAAGTGGCAGTTGCAGGAGGCGAAAGCCCGGTTCAGCGAGTTGATCAAGTCGGTGCAGGAAGAGGGGCCGCAGCAGGTGACCGTGCACGGCAGGCCTTCGGCGGTTGTGATTTCCGTTGAAGAGTACGAGGCACTGAAACGGCAGCGCCCCAGCTTTGTGGCATTGATGCGCTCTTCGCCGCTGGTGGGCGAGGAGCTGACGATCGATCGCTCCAAATCCCCGACCAGAGAGATCGCGCTATGAGCTATCTGCTCGATACCAATGTGCTATCGGAGCTGGTGCGTGCCAAGCCCGATCCGGCGGTGCTGGCATGGTTCGAGCAGGTTCCGGACGACAGCCTCCATATCAGCGTTCTGACCCTTGGCGAGATTCGCAAGGGCGTCGAGATGGTCGCCGATGTTCGAAGAAAGGAGAAGTTGCGCCTCTGGCTCGAACATACGCTGCCGGACTGGTTTGAGGGCCGCCTGCTACCCATCGATGAGCCTGTGGCGGAACAATGGGGCCGTTTGCTGGCCGAGGCCGGTCGCACGCTGCCGGCAGTCGATAGCCTTCTGGCCGCAACCGCATTGCATCACGGCTTGCGCATGGTGACCCGCAATGCGCAGGACTTCCGGGTTCCCGGCCTGGAAGTGGTGAATCCCTGGGGGGATTGAGCAAATGCACATGAGCTTGGGGAAGCCGAACGGAACGGATGTTGGAATTGCCCGATACGGGATGGTGCTCAGGCAACAAGAAAGACTTGGCATCATGGGGCTGGAGATACGTGTCCGAAGCGGTCGGGGGGAGACAAATTGAGCGTTGTGAGCCCCATGCGGTGGAACCCTCCCGTCGGTCGGTTCCGCCCTACCGAGCTGCGTTTCATGGAGGCGGAACATGTCCCCTTCACCAACAATCAGGCCGAAAACGATCTGCGCATGACCCCTTGTTTGACCGGGGGAGCAGCAGAAAATATCCGGCTGCTTCCGCTCGAACGAAGGTGCAAAATACTTCTGCCGAATCCGAAGCTTTCTGCTCACCTGCCAGAGAAGGGGTGTTTCGACATCTCAGGCAATGAACATGCTGTTCAATCGCACCTCGCCGACAGAAATTCTCGGTAGGGGGGAGGCTGAATAGTTACCCATGTTTTTTACTC
>Ga0233416_10000753_pt1 | contig 10002 bp, 8 predicted proteins | sample Sediment_Towuti__2_FD_188638 | JGI IMG/M metagenome (GOLD analysis project Ga0233416, IMG submission 188638) | Sediment microbial communities from Lake Towuti, South Sulawesi, Indonesia - Sediment_Towuti_2014_0_MG | ecosystem: Environmental > Aquatic > Freshwater > Lake > Sediment | place... | reverse complement strand
GCATGACGCCCGAAAAGAACATGGAGCCCTCACCCCAACCCTCTCCCGCAAGCGGGCGAGGGAGCGAAATGGACCAACAGTTAACGAGGACAGAGCCAATTCTTTTGCCCGCTGGCCGCTCTCGTGCTGCGGGCGCAACATCCCGGCCATGAGCAAACGCGGCGCCACCTCCAACCCCACCCACCGCTTCGCGCAGACCAGCCGCGAGGCGTTCGACTCCGGCTGGTGGCAGGAGGAGGAGGAGCCGTCGCCAAACACGGTGCTGGCCATCGACCATGCCCGCAGCATTATCACCTTCAACGACTCGCCCGATCTCCCCTTCGACCGCTCGATCAACCCCTATCGCGGCTGCGAGCATGGCTGTCCCTACTGCTTCGCCCGCCCCACCCACAGCTATCTCGGCCTCTCGCCGGGGCTCGATTTCGAAACCCGCCTTTTCTACAAACCGGAGGCGCCGGAGCTGCTGCGCGCCGAGCTGAGCAAGCCCGGCTACCGTGCCGCGCCGCTGGCATTGGGGATCAACACCGACGGCTGGCAGCCGGTGGAGCGGAGGCTTCAGCTGACGCGGCGACTCTTGGCGGTGCTGGCCGAGTTTCGGCATCCGGTCACCATCGTCACCAAATCGGCGCTGATTGCCCGCGATATCGATCTGTTGGCCGAGATGGCGGAGAGCGATCTGGTGAACGTCACCTTCAGCATCACCACCCTCGACAAGGAACTGGCGCGCTCGATGGAGCCGCGCGCCGCCAGCCCCGAATACCGGCTGCGCGCCATGCGCCGGCTGCACGATGCCGGGGTGCCGGTCGGGCTGCTCTTCGCGCCGGTAATTCCGCATCTGAACGATGCCGAGCTGGAGAATGTTCTGAAGGCGGCGCGGGAGAACGGCGCCGCCTGGGCCGGCTATGCGCTGCTGCGCTTGCCGTTTGAACTGCGCGAAGTGGTGCCCGACTGGTTGCATGCGCGCCATCCGCTCAAGGCCGAGGCGGTGCTGCGTCAGCTCCGGGAGCTGCGCGGCGGCGACCTCTACGAATCGGAGTTCGGCCGCCGCCTCAGCGGCAGCGGCATCCGCGCCGAGCTGTTGCGCCAGCGCTTCGAGTTGGCCTGCAAGCGCCTCGGCTTTGTCGACGGCTTCCCGCGCCCAAACAGCAGCGCCTTTCGTGTGCCGGGAAGAGGCGAGCAGATGGGGCTGTTCTGATAACAGCCCCTCGCTTTTAGCCATACGCCTTGTCGTTACCCTTTTAGTTCGCCCCAAACAGAAAGTTGGCGATCATCTCCTTGCCGGCTTCGGAGGCGAACGATTCGGGGTGGAACTGCACCCCCTCGATCGGATGCTCGATATGGCGGATGCCCATGATCTCGAAATCGCCGCCCTTCCGGATGCGGGCGTGGTTGGCGAAGTCGGCGGGATTAAGATCGCCGACGGCGGCGGTCACCGCAGTGCGACACTGACGATTGCCCATCGTGCTCGGTTGCACCATTCTGCAGCGAGTCGTCGGATTGACGGGAGGTACGAAATGCGCCGAAGGTGCCGGAACTCTACTCATCAAGCGCGTCCGTTTTCCCCAAATGGGACGTGTAGCCCCGATCGGCAACCGAGCATCTGAACAAGCGAACGGGGGGGGAGGGAGTTCATGGCTGTCAATTTGTTGCCGCTCAGCACACTCGGAGCCATCGAAAACAGCGACGGCAGCATATCGTTCGGTCTCTGGTTGCCGTGGGTTTCCGTAGCCGACGGCAACAGTGTCACACTGAAGATTATCCACGAGAGAGATCAGTTCCTGCAAAACATCCCGCCGTGCGAGTTCCGCCTGTCGCACAGCATGCGCGATCCTCATGGCGACTTCTGGTCGGCGACCGTTCCCATCAAGGGAGTTCAACCTGCCGTGGCTGGCTCGGCCTGGGGGCAGCCAGGGCGCTATCTCTATCGTTATCAGCTCGACAATCCCAATGTTGGCACTCTCGACTGGATCATCGATCCCTGCGCTCGCGAGTTCGGGCCGGGCAAACTTTCCGCTTTCACGCTGGGCTACCAGCCGCACCAGTGGAGTAATACTGAGGCCAGCTGGAAGACGCCCGCGCTCTCCGATCTTATCCTGTATGAAATCAACATCGCCGAATTCGCCGGCGATATCGATCGCGCCTGTCTGGTGCTCGACTATCTGGCCGATCTCGGCATCAACGCCATCGAAGTCATGCCGCTCTCCAATGTCGCCCTCTCGGTAGATTGGGGCTATCTGCCCATCGGCTACTTCGGCGTGGACGAGCGTTTCGGCAAACGTTGCGATTTCCAGAGGTTGGTAGACGAGGCACACCAGCGCGGAATCGCCGTCATTGTCGACATGGTCTATGGTCACACCGGCAGCGACTTCCCCTATCAGGATCTTTATGCCCGCCTTCAATACCGCGAAAATCCGTTCATGGGGCCGTTCGGAGAGGATTATTTCGGTTGCAGCACCGACTTCAATCGTCCACTGACTCGCGACTACTTCTTTAGCGTGAACCGGCACTGGCTGGAGACCTACCATGTGGACGGCTTCCGCTACGACTGCGTGCCGAATTACTGGGACGGCGCAACCGGCAACGGCTATGCCAATCTCGTCTATGCAACCTGGCAACTGACGAAGCAGAACATCGCCGCCGGGCAACCTTACTGGAATCGTTTCGACGCTGGTGCAGGCGTGCCGCTGCGGCTGATCCAGTGCGCGGAACAACTGGAAGCGCCGGAAGAGATTGTGCGCACCACCTATTCCAACTGCACCTGGCAGAACAAAACATATGGCGCAGCCAAGGCGATCGCAAAAGGCAAGCGAAGCAGCCTGAACGACCTTGGACTTTCATTGGGCCTGCACGGTTACACCGAACTGGAAAACCACAATGGCGACTCGATACCCAAAACCGCCCTCCAGTATCTGGAAAACCACGACCACGAGCGCTTCATCTGCAACTTCGGCCTGAGTAATCCAGACAAGAGCAACAACTGGCTGTTCCTCGAAGGAGATCGCAGTCGCTGGTATATGTTGCAGCCCTATCTCATCGCGCTGCTGATGGGCAAAGGCATCCCGATGCTGTGGCAGGGCGAAGAGTTCGCCGAGAACTACTTCTTGCCCGAAGAGGGGTTGGGTCGCGTCGCCATGCTGCGGCCGATGCGCTGGGAACTGTTTTACGACACCCCCGGCCAGCAGGTGAGCCGGCTGGTCCGCAAACTCTGCCGCATCCGCCGAAACCGAGAACATATCCGCAGTGGCCAGTACTATTTCTTCAACGACTGGGAGCGATACCAGAGTAAAGGTCTACTGCTCTTCGCTCGCTACCGAGATGGGGCCTACACCCTGATTGCCGTAAATACCGGAGGAGCCGACCAGACCGTTCCGTTCTGGTTCCCCATTGGCGGCGACTACGCCGAGGAACTGGAGAGCGACGGACTGGGATTGCTCGGAGTGGTGGCATGGCAGGAAACACAGATCAACATCCCTTCGCATTATGGAAGGGTATGGACTTCTGTTGTCAGCTAACAAATATCGATAACTAGGAATTATCCCAAATGACCAGCGGAACCAAATCGAGCTATTCATTACGACGTTTTTCTTCCAGCTCTGATAGCGAGTTTATAAATGCCTTAAAATTGTATGCGGACCATACGCCTCCAGCAGTCCGAACAAGTACAAACGAAATTACATACTGGCTTGATAAAGCAAAGAGCTATTATCCATGTGAATTGTTTGTCTTTGGTTTTTATAGCAACAAGAATCTAGTTGGGTTTTCTGAAATGGTCTATTTACCGAGTTGCATGACTCTCGTTGTCGATTATTTGGTTATTGACCCGAAGTTTAGGAGCATAAATGTAATTTTCGAGTTTATGGAGCACGTCAAAACATACTCGGCTGGGCTTGGATTAGACATTAGATATGTTGTTACAGAGATTGGGAAGTATGGATCAATGGAGCCTCCTGAAAACAGCAAGAAACTCGTCCGACTTTTGAAGTTTGCAGGATTCAGAATTGCTAAGGCGCTGTATTTCCAGCCATGTCTTGGAGAAAAGAACTCAGAGAGCCAGATGGAATCAATATTAATGGTATATGTCTACGGAGACTCTGATGGAGATCGGGAACACTCATTTATTTCAAAAAACACATACATGCATATCGTTGAGAGCATTTATTTCGAGCATTACTTCCGTTGGTATCTTCCACATCTAAAAGATATGGAGGGTTACAGAAAAGGACTTGAGATCTTGCTTAATAAAGTATCAGTTTCAATCAAGGGTGATAACATAGAGCTAAATGGTCGGCATGTATTGCTCGAACCGGGCAACTCTGAAACTGTGTATAGAGAGAAGAATATAACCGCATTAGTTGGCGTTGGGCTCTTAATCGTGATGGCGATTGTTGTAGGTTTGGTAATGCTGGCTAATCAAATGGGACTGCCGACCGAATTAACGCTCATCGTTTATGTCGTTGTGTTTGTTTCATTTGTTGGTGCGATAGCATCCTACAAGGAATCTCCGACTGCAATTTTTGATTCGGCAATTAGCACGCTGGAGAAGATTTTTCACATAAGAAAATGATGTTAGTAGAATATCTCCTTAATAGGGGAATTGTCGACGCAAGCCCATCTATAGAAGCAAGAGTAGCAGCCAATCGGACAGGAATGAATTTCACAAACAATGAAGAGAATATATGAACAGGTTTTCTGCGTCGGCAAGTTAGTCCCATAGCATGGATAATTCCACAAACGTATCTTTCGCTGTAAACCCAGATTTTCTCTTCCTCTTCCGCATAGAAAGTGGTTGCTATTGCGGCATTCTTGCCAAAGATGCCTGTTCCTAAATATTCAAAGCTATCGCTTTTCTCAAATTCAATAATTAGCAACCCTCCTTTTTTGAGTACACGTGCCATTTCACTTATTGCCAATAGCGCATCACAATAATTTAACACTGACCCCACACAAATTACTGCATCGAATGTTTCATTTATAAATGACAAGTTCTCGGCGTCGCACACCACTCCATTTGCTGATGGAAGATTTCGGTTGCACAGGTCAGTTTGAACCATATCGAGTTCAGAAAGTCCATAGGAAGACCCTCCTGAACCAATGTTGAGTATACGCCCCCTGCTGCAACTATAGCCTTGAATCCAAGCGTTTACTGTTCCATGAATTTCTCTTCGAGAATGCGAGTGCCAGAGATCCTCAGGCGGCCATATGTCCTTAAGATGTTGGTATCTCAGTAATATTTTGTCGCGTGATAATTTATCGGCCATTGATAATTCCTAGTTATCATTGCAAGGCCGTGTGGCGGTAGCACAGATGGAGCTAGGTTACCCTCCCATCGCCCTCCTCAATGCCTCTCTCAGCCCCTGATCCGACACATGCGTATAAATCTCCGTGGTGGAGATGCTTTGATGGCCAAGGAGTTTCTGCACATAGCGGATGTCCAGGCCGGCTTCAAGCCATTGGGTAGCGCAGGTGTGGCGCAGCATGTGCGGGGTGATGGTTTTATCGATGCAAGCGCTGTCGGTCAGTTTGTGCAGAGAGATGCGAACACGTTGCGGGGTCATATCGGCGCCGGAGCTGGTGATGAACAACTTGTTGCTTTCCGTTTCTATCTTGAGTCGGGTTTCCAGGTAGAGCGTCAGAGCTTTATGCAGCACTTCTGAGAGGAGATAGACCATTCGCTGACGGTTGCCCTTGCCGTGGATCTTCAAGTGGCGGTCGGCAAGGGCGAGGTCGTCCAGGCGGACGCCGGAAAGTTCTCCGACCCGGATTCCGGTGAAGAGCAGCAGTGTGACGGCCGTTTTTCCGGCGAGCAGATCGAAGTCGTGTTCGTTCGGCGCAAATTCGATCGCGCTTTGCAGACGCGCAATATTGCTGCGCTCCAAGGCGCGCGGCAGTCGTTTCGGTAAGCGGATGCGTTCGTTCAGCGATGTGAAGGGGTTGTCTGCCAGATGATTCTCTTCGACGAGCCAGCGAAACAGCAGCTTCAGGCAGGCGATCCGGCGTTTGATCGAGGTTTCCTTGAGCTTGCGGGTTTCGCGCATGTGGCGGATGTATTGCCGCAACTCCTCCTTGCCGATGTTTTTCGTCTCCGTTTCGGGTCGAAAATGGAGTGCGACATCCTTCAGGTCGCAGCTATATGCCCGCAAAGAGTGCTCTGAAAGGTTGATGGCTGTGCGGCAGTGAAGGAGAAATTTTTCGCACGCTTCGGAGACGACCATAGGCCCTCGCTTCTACATTGAGATTTCATCGTTGGAGCTTCCGGCGTTTTTCGGGTACCGGAACTGAGTGTCCCTCGAACCGACTTCGACATGAACGCAGTCGGCTTATAACCGGTTTGGTGCCGGCTATGACCTCTCTGTAGTTATCAGGGTGATTCGGTTGTTTACGGCTGAGCTGGTAGTTCCCTACTTTGCCCCAAACAGAAAGTTGGCGATCATCTCCTTGCCGGCTTCGGAGGCGAACGATTCGGGGTGGAACTGCACCCCCTCGATCGGATGCTGCTTGTGGCGGACGCCCATGATCTCGAAATCGCCGCCCTTCCGGATGCGGACGTGGTTGGCGAAGTCGACGGGATTAAGATCGCCGACGGCGGCGGTCACCACCAGCGAATCGGGGAAGCTTGCCGTTTCGGCCACCAGCGAGTGGTAGCGCATGATCTCCAGATCGTCGGGAATGTTGGCAAAAACGCCGCGCCCGTCGTGGCGGATGCGGCTCACCTTGCCGTGCATCGGCACTTTGGCGCGCACCACGCGGCCGCCGAAGAGGTGGGTGATCCCCTGCATCCCCAAGCAAACGCCAAGGGTGGGGATGGTGGGGCCGAGTTGCAGGATCGCATCGCTGCACACGCCGAAGTAGGCCGGATCGTCGGGCGAACCGGGGCCGGGGGAGATGATCAGCCGGTCGGGGTTCTCGGCGCGAATCTCTGCCAGCGTCACCCGATCGTTGCGGCGCACGACGATCGAAAAGCTGTCCAACTGCCCGCGACCGACGGCGCTCTGCAGAATCTCGCCGATGTATTGATAGAGGTTGTAGGTGAAGGAGTCGTAGTTATCGATGATGAAGACTTTCACAGTTTGCCCCCTGCGACGAACTGCTCCAGCACCTTTTGGGTGCCGGCGAATTTGCGCCGGATCTCCTCGTATTCGTCATCCGGATTGGAGTCGAAGACATTGCCGCCGCAGGTCTGCACATAGGCTTTCTCCCCACTGGCAAAAACGGTGCGGATCGGGATGGCGAAGGTGCAGTCGCCGTTGAAGGCGAAGTGGCCGACGGCGCCGCCGTAGGGGCCGCGACCGTCGTTCTCCATGCGGTCGATGATCTTCATCGCCTCGATCTTGGGGGCGCCGGTCAGGGTGCCGGCCGGGAAGTTGCTGGCCAGCGCCGAGAACATGTCCTCGTTCTCGGCGATGATGCCGACGATCTCGCTGCTGATGTGCTGCACATGGCTGAAGCGTTTGATGTCCATCAGGCTGCGCACCTTGACCGTGCCGAAGCGGGCGACGCGGCCGATGTCGTTGCGGTGCAGATCGACCAGCATGTTGTGCTCGGCGATCTCCTTCGGATCGTTGAGCAGTTTGCGCGCCAGCTGAACATCCTCGACGGCATCCTTGCCGCGCCGGGTGGTGCCGGCGAGCGGGAAGGTCTCCATCTCTCCCTGACGCAGGCGGAAGAGCAGCTCGGGGCTGGCGCCGATCAGCTTCTGTGCGCCGAATTTCAGGTAGTACATCTGCGGCGAGGGGTTCACCTCGCGCAGTTGCTCGTAGATGTTGATGGTGTCGCCGACCAGCCGGAAACGGGTCTTGAAGCCCACCTCGCACTGGAAGATGTTGCCGGCGACAATCTCCTCCCTCACCTGCATCACCGCCGCCGCATGCTCGGCGCGCGTCATCGTCTCCCCTTCGTTGAATACGGTGAGCTCGCCGTTGCCGGCATAGGGCTCGGCCATGATCGCTTCGATCAGCGGCAGGCGGTTGTCGCTGTAGTAAAAGTAGATCAGCTCGCCGGTCATCTTGTCGAGGATCAGCCCATCCTTGAAGACGCCGAAGCGGAAGACATCGAAATAGTCGCTGTGTTGCACCCGCAGTGTCGACTCGAAATAGTTGATGCAGTCGTAGCCGATGTAGCCGGTCAGCCCCCCCGCATAGCGGCGGGAGATGATGTTCTGCGGCACGATCCGGCGCAGCAGCTGGTAGGGATTTTCCGACGGGAAGCTCTGGATGGAGCCGTCGCGGTTTTCGACATGCAGCGCGCCATCCCTGGCATAGAGCTGCTGCTCGGGATCGAAGCCGATGATCGAGTAGCGCGACATGTGGCTCTCTTCGCCGAGCGATTCGAGCATGAAGCAGTGGTCGAACCGCTTCTCGATCTTCTTGAACAGCAGGAAGAAGTCGCAGTCGGAGCCGATGGTGAGATAGCGCGGTTTGCGCGGCAGTTCGATAGGGGGAGGAGTCATGATTTCTCTTCGCTTCCGAATTTGAGGGCGCGCGATCCGCGCGTGACGGTGGCAATGCCGACATGCAGCTGGCGGGCGATCTCCCGCTGCGGCACGCCGGCTTCGAGCATGCGCAGGATCTGCAAGCGGTTGCTGATCTCGGTGAGCTCGGAGGGGGTGAGCAGTTCGGTCAGCGCCTGCTGCAACGCCGTGCGCCCCTGCTGTGCCAGCAGATGGTCGAGTAGTTGCTCCAGATGCGCCGTATTCATGGACTAGTACACTAGTGCATGCTTGTCTTGAGTCAAGCGCAGGGCATGTCGCAGAGCAGGAAAAACATCGCCATCGATCGGCCAATACCCTTGTGACGAATCAGGCGATAACGATACGTGACTTTTCGTATGCTACCCTGAGTCTCTCCGGCGGGTCGGGCGGGAGACAACAACTGCTCTCGGGAGTCCTCAGTGGCACGACATGATCAACATGCCAACCTGCGCAAAGAGGCACGCAATGCCATGCTGCGCAACGATTTTGTCCATGCCGCCGCCCTCTTCTCGACATTGGCGAACCAACAACCCGATCAGATCTATCTGTTGCTGCGCACCGCCTACTGCCACGAGAAGATCAGGCGGGTTCCCCAGTCCATTGACTGGTATCTCAAAGCTGCCGAAGCCTATCTGGAGCAGGGCTATCTTTCGGAAGCGCTGTCGACGTTGCGCATGTGTCGGCGCCTCTCCAGCACTCAGGGGCCGGAGTTTTTTCGCATTCTGGAGAAGTGCCAGAAGCAGGAGGGGCTCGATCTGGGGACGCTCGACCTCGGTCTGCTTTCACCCAAGGAGAAGGCCGGCCGACGACTGCGTTTCGGCAAGTTCTTCGTCGGCGCCTCAGGCGATAAACTCGAAAAGGTGTTGTCGCTCATGGAGCATCGATCGCTGGAGGATGGCGCCACGCTTTGTCGGCAGGACGAGATCGCCGACAGCCTCTATTTCATTGTCAGCGGCGAATTGCAGGTGCAGGGGCGCCATCACAACATGGTGATCCCGATCTACAACCTGCATGCCGGCGACATTGCCGGCGAGGGGGGGTATTACGGCAACGGACGTCGCTCTGCCGATCTGAAGGCCGTGGGCGCAACCGAGCTTCTCACCCTCCCCTACCGCAATCTGGAACAACTGGAAGCGCTGTGCCCGGGCATCAAACAACGCATCGAGCTGCTCTATTCGAAACGATTCATCACCGCCCGCATCTACGAACAACCGCTGTTTCGCGGCATCGACTACTCGGTCTTGCACGAGATCTGCCTCGGCATGACGCCGGTCGAGATCAAAGCCGGCACCACACTGTTCGCAGAGGGCGATCGCAGCGCCGATCTCTACCTGCTGCGCTCCGGCTATCTCGCCATCCTGCACCACCTGAACGACCGGGAGCACATGGTCGGCTACAAATCCCCCGGCGATCTGGTGGGAGAGACCGCAGCGATCAACCGCGTACGTACGGCGACCCTGCGCGCAGTCACCGACTGCCAGCTGTTGATGCTCGGCGAGGAGGAGTATCTGAATATGTGCGCCAATTTCCCGGAG
>Ga0233416_10000752_pt1 | contig 10003 bp, 8 predicted proteins | sample Sediment_Towuti__2_FD_188638 | JGI IMG/M metagenome (GOLD analysis project Ga0233416, IMG submission 188638) | Sediment microbial communities from Lake Towuti, South Sulawesi, Indonesia - Sediment_Towuti_2014_0_MG | ecosystem: Environmental > Aquatic > Freshwater > Lake > Sediment | place... | reverse complement strand
CGTTCCGCGAGTGCAGGGAGCCGGTCGTCCACGCGATCGTGGCGAGGACGGCAACGAGCAGTCCGCTGAGCGGCGCTCCGCCCTCGAGGCTCGTGCCGCCGACGAGGAGCGCGGCGCCGCCGAACCCGAGCACGAGTCCGAACGCCGTGAGCCACGGGACGCGGTGCCGCAGCAGGACGCCGTCGACCAGGGCCATCCACAGCGGCACGAGAGCGATGATGAGCGAGGTGATGCCCGAGGGCACCGTGCGCTCGGCGAGGACCACTCCTCCGTTGCCGCCGGCGATGAGCAGCGCGCCGATGATCGCCGCCGAGCGCCAATGGACCCTCGCCGGCCGGTCGTTCACGTGGTCGCCGCGCCGGATCGCCCACGCGTACAGCGCTCCTCCCGCGACGACGAACCGCAGTCCGGCGGCCATGAGCGGTGGCAGGGTCTCGTTCGCCACGCGGATGCCGAGGTAGGTCGTTCCCCAGATCACGTAGACCGCGCCGAGGGCGGTCCAGATCGCGGCCGAGCTCGGCGCCCGGTGGTCGTCCCCCACGTGCATCCACCCAGGATACGGGCGGGCGTCTGGCGCGCTGAGCCCAGACGCTCGAACCGGGTTCGGTAGGCTTACCCGCGATGGGGGAGACCTACGAGACCGTCATCGGACTCGAGTGTCACGTCGAGCTCTCGACCGAGACCAAGATGTTCTGCGGTTGCCGCAACGCGTTCGGCGCACCGCCGAACACCAACGTGTGCCCGGTGTGCCTCGGCCACCCCGGGACCCTTCCCGTGCCGAACGAGAAGGCCATCGAGTACATCGTGCGGATCGGGCTGGCGCTCGGGTGTTCGATCGCGCCGCACTCGCTGTTCCACCGGAAGAACTACTTCTACCCGGACATGCCGAAGAACTTCCAGATCAGCCAGTACGACCTGCCGATCTGCGTGGGTGGGCACCTCGACGTCGAGGTCGACGGGGAGGTGCGCCACATCGGCATCACGAGGGTGCACATGGAGGAGGACACGGGCAAGACCTCGCACGGCAGCGTCTCGGGCCGGATCCACGAGGCGGACTCGGCCCTCGTCGACTACAACCGGGCGGGCGTGCCGCTCGTCGAGGTCGTCTCCGAGCCCGACATGCGCTCGGCCGAGGAGGCCGGTGCCTACCTGCGCGAGCTCCGGGCGACACTCGAGTCGCTCGGCGTCTCGGACGTGCGGATGGAGGAGGGCTCGCTCCGGTGCGACGCGAACGTCTCGACGCGCCGAGCGGGCACGGACGACCTCGGCGTGAAGGTCGAGATCAAGAACCTGAACTCGATCCGCTCGCTCGAGCGCGCGCTCCGCTTCGAGGAGGAGCGCCAGCGCGCGGCCCTGCGGGCCGGCGAGCCGATCGTCCAGGAGACGCGCCACTGGGACGAGGACAAGGGCACGACGCACACGCTGCGCTCGAAGGAGGAGGCGTTCGACTACCGCTACTTCCCCGAGCCGGATCTCCCGCCCCTCGAGCCCGATCCCGCGTGGGTCGAGGCGATCCGCACGTCCCTGCCCGAGCTCCCAGCGGCGAAGCGCGCCCGGTACGAGCGCGAGCTTGACCTGAAGCCCGCCCAGGCGCTGCTCGTCGCCGGGTCGGCGGCCACGGCGGCGTTCTTCGAGGAGGCGCTCGCGCGCGGCGCCGACCCAAGGGCCGCCGCGAACCTCATCACGCAGGATCTCGCCGCCCTGCTGAACAAGGCGAAGGTCGAGCTGCCCGACTCCAAGGTCACGCCGCAGCACGTCGCCGATCTCGTGCGACTGGTCGACGAGGACGCGATCTCGGCGACCGGCGCGAAGCAGGTACTCGAAGAGGCGTTCGAGACCGGCGAGCCGGCCGAGGCGATCGTCAAGCGCAAGGACCTGCGGCAGGTCTCGGACACCTCGGCGCTCGGCGCCGTGATCGACGAGGTCATCGCCGAGAACCCGGGGCCCGTCGAGCAGTTCCGGGACGGCAAGGAGGGGATCTTCGGCTTCCTCGTCGGCCAGGTGATGAAGCGCTCTGGCGGCTCGGCTAACCCGAAGCTCGTGAACGAGCTCCTGCGCGAGCGGCTCTCGGGCGGATAGCGCGGGGACCCGTGCGGGTCGAGCGCAAGGGAGAGCGGCCGGCACGACAGCCCTGGTGGCGGCGGCTGCTGCTCGCGCTCGCGGCGCTCCTCGCGGCGATCGTGCGGCCGATCGGTCGTATGTGGAGCTCGGACGCGCCTCTCGATGAGTTCGGGCTGGTCCAGCTCTCGGCCTCGGGGGGAGACGCGCTCGTGGCGATCGCCCTCGCCGGTTCGATCTTCTTCGACCTGCCGGTCGGCGCGGCGACGAGCAGGGTCGCCCTGTACCTCGCGCTCACGGTGGCGCCGCTCGCGGTGGCCGGACCGCTCCTCGTTCCGCTCCTGGACCGCGCCGGTCCGCGACGGATGATCTCGTTCGGCGCCGCGGCCGGTCGCACCCTCGTCTGCCTGTACGCGGCCCCGCGGATCTCGACGCTGTTGCTGTTCCCCGCGGCGTTCGTGCTCCTCGTCCTCACCAAGGTCCACACGATCACGAGGAACGGCCTCGTGATGGCCTACGCCGACAGCGAGGAGCGCCTCGTGCCCGCGAACGCGCGGCTGGGGCGGATCGCGGTCGGCGGCGCTCTCCTCGTCGCCGCACCTGGGCTGGTCGCGTTCCGCTTGGTCGGCCCGACGACGGTCCTATACCTCGCCGCGCTCGCGTACGGCGTCTCGGCGCTCATGAACCTCCGGCTCCCGCACCCGAGGGCGAAGCCGGGTGGCGTCCGCGAGGTCGGACGTCGCGGTTCGATCCCGCAGCTCACGGCGCCCGCGATCGGCGCGGCAGGGCTCCGAGCGGCGAGCGGGTTCCTGCTCTTCGCGCTGGCGTTCGGGTTGCGCCGCAGCGGCGAGCCGACGTGGTGGTTCGTGGTCCTCGCGGCCGCGGCGACCGTCGGTGGGCTGCTCGGGGACCTCCTGGCCCCGCGCCTGCCCGAGAGCCTCCGCGAGGAGGCCGTCGTCGTGAGCTGCGTCATCGGCGCGGGTGTCGGCGCGATGCTCGCCTTCTTCGCCTTCTCGCTGCCCTCGCTCACGGCGTTCTCGATCGCCGCCGGCGCGTCGGCCGAGCTCGGGCGGCTCGCGTTCCAGAGCCTCATGCAGCGCCTCGCCCCCGGCGGCGCGCACGGGCGCGTGTTCGTGCGCTACGAGGTCATCTTCCAACTCGCGTGGGTGGCCGGCGCGCTGATCCCCGCCCTGCTGCCGATCGGGTTCCGTCAGGGGTTCCTCATCCTCGCCGGGCTGTACGTGGTCGTCGGCGTCGGGTACCTGGCGCCGGACTTCCTCAACAGGCGGCGCGAGGCGTGATGGACCGGCACGAGGGGACCGGCCGGCGCGAGCGACTGGTGTCCATGCTCGGTTCCGACGATCTGCGATGGTTCCGGGCTCCGGGCCGCGTGAACCTCATGGGCGACCACACGGACTACAACGAGGGCCTCGTGCTGCCGGTCGCGATCCACCGCGACTGCCTGATCGCCTCGCGGCCGCGCGGTGACGGCCGCGTGCGGATCCGGTCGCTCGAGGCCGAGGGCCTCGTCGACGTCCCGGCGGACGGCGAGGTCGAGCCGAGATCCGTCGAGCCCGCGTGGGGCCGGCTCGTCGCCGGCGTCGTACGGGCGCTCGCCCGGCTCGGCCGACCGCCGGTCGGCATCGACGCCGTCGTCTCCTCCACCGTGCCCGTGGGGTCGGGCCTTGCCTCCAGCGCCGCCCTCGAGGTCGTGCTCGCCCTCGCGCTCGACGACGCCGCGTGGTTCCCGGTCGCGGCCGAGGAACTCGCCGCGGCCTGCCGGGATGCGGAGCGGGCGGCGACGGGGGTTCCCTGCGGGATCATGGACCAGCTCATCGCGCTCCGCGCGAGGGCGGGAGGGGCGCTCCTCATCGATTGCCGCTCGCTCGAGACGGAGCCGGTCCCGCTGGCTCGCGATCTGGCGATCCTCGTGGTGCACTCGGGCCTCCCCCGCGCGCTCGAGAACAGCGCCTACGCGCAGCGCCGAGCCGCGTTCGAGGCGTGCGCTCGCACGCTCGGCGTGATCGCGCTCCGCGAGGCGACGCCGGAGGCGGCCGCGGACCTGCCGCTCGCGCGGCACGTCGTGTCCGAGGACGAGCGGGTGCGCGAGACCGCGCTCGCACTGCGGACCGGCGACCGTCCCGCCCTCGCGCGCCTCTTCGCCGAGAGCCACGCGAGCCTGCGTGACGACGTCGGCGTCTCCACCCCAGAGCTCGATGCGCTCGTCTCGGCGCTCGTCGGGGCGGGCGCCGTTGGCGCTCGGCTCACCGGGGCGGGGTTCGGAGGGTGCGTGGTGGCCCTCGTCGAGCGCCGTCGCCTGGTCCACGTCGCCGAGGCCGCCGTCGAGGGCTACCGGGCCGAGACCGGTCTGCGACCCGAGACCTTCGTGTGTCGCCCCTCGGCCGCGGCCGGGCCGGCGACGTGACGTGTGCCCGTCGGGCATACTGGGCCGGGATCGCCGGGGGGTCGCGTCGGACGAGGAGGTCGGGATGTCGGACTGGATCACGGTGGGACCGGCCGGAGACGTGGCCGAGGGCGAGATCAACTCCTACAACGTGAACGAGCGCTCCATCGCCATCGCGAACGTCGATGGTGACCTGCAGGCGTTCGACGACCTGTGCTCCCACCAGCAGTGCCCACTCTCCGAGGGCGAGCTCGACGGCACGATGGTCGAGTGTCCGTGCCACGGGAGCAAGTTCGACGTCACGACCGGCGAGGCCGTGGAGGGTCCCGCCGACGAGCCGGTCGACGTGTTCGACGTCCGCGAGGAAGACGGCGAACTGCAGATCCGCTTCCACGCCGAGTAGCGCGGAGGGCCGATGATAGGCTGACGCACACGCCCGGCGACCGGGCGTGATCCCGAGCAGGAGCGTCGACCGATGGACAGGCCCGAGATCATCCTCGCCCCCGGCCCCACCCCGATCCCACCCGAAGTCCTCCTGGCCCAGGGTGGCCCGCTCGTGTACCACCGCGGGCCCGGGTTCGGGAACATCATGCGCGAGGTCACCGCCCGGCTGAAGACCCTGTACCGCACCGACCGCGCCGAGGTCCTGCTGATGACCTCCTCGGGGACGGGCGGCCTCGAGTCGGCGATCCAGAACGTGTTCTCGGCCGGGGACGAGGTCTTCGTGCCGATGGCGGGGTTCTTCGCGGACCGATGGAAGAAGCTCGCCACCTCGCACGGGCTCGTCGTCCGCACGGTCGACTACGAGTGGGGCACGAAGATCCGACCCGACGACGTCGACGCCGCCCTCGCCGAGCATCCGGTGAAGGCCGTCCTGCTCACGCAGAGCGAGACCTCGACCGGCGTGATCCAGCCGATCCGCGAGCTCGCCGAGGTCGCGAACGCCCGCGGCGCGATGGTGATCGTCGATGCGGTCTCCTCCCTCGGGGCCGTGCCGTTCGAGTTCGACGCGTGGGGGATCGACGTCGCGGTCGGCGGTTCGCAGAAGGCGCTCTCGGCCTCGCCCGGCATCGCGTTCGCCGCGGTCAGCGACAGGGCGTGGGCGGCGCACGAGACCGCGACGCTACCGCGCTTCTACTTCGACTGGAGCGCCTACAAGACGTTCGCGGCGCTGAAGGATCCCGAGAACCCGTGGACGCCGGCGATCAGCGTGATGCAGGGCCTGCAGGCCGCGCTCGAGCTCTACTTCCAAGACGGCGTCGAGGCGGCGCTCGCGCGGCACGAGCGGCTCTCGCGCGCCGTGAAGGACGGTGTGCGGGCACTCGGGCTCGATCTGTTCGGCGAGGGGCTGGAGGACAACTGGACCGTGACCGCGATCCGCGCGCCCGAGGGCATCGACGCCGACACGATCACCGACCGGATCCGGGCCGACTTCGGCTGCGTGCTCGCGCCGGGGCAGGGCCCGCTGAAGGGCAAGGTCTTCCGGATCGGGCACTTCGGCTACTTCAGCGAGCTCGACATCATCCGCGGGCTCGCGGCCCTGGAGATGACGCTCGAGCGCCTCGGGTTCCCGGTGAAGCGTGGGTCCGCCGTCGCGGCCGCCGAAGGGGTCTTCCAGGAGCGCCCGTGAGGGTCCTCGTCACCGAGAAGCTCTCCGAGGCGGGTCTGGGCTCCTGCGCAGGGACTTCCAGGTCGATGTGCGTCTCGAGCTCGCGAAGGAGGGCCTGGCCGCCGAGATCGCCCCGTACGACGCCCTCATCGTGCGCTCGCAGACGCAGGTCAAGGCCGAGGTCATCGAGGCCGCCGATCAGCTCAAGGTCGTCGCGCGCGCTGGGATCGGCCTGGACAACGTCGACGTCGAGGCCGCCACTCGCAAGGGCGTGATGGTCGTGAACGCGCCCCAGTCGAACATCGTCTCGGCGGCCGAGCACACGATCGCACTGCTCCTGGCACAGGCCCGCAACATCCCGAGGGCGAACGCCTCCTTGAAGGCGGGGGAATGGGATCGTTCGAGCTTCCAGGGCGTCGAGCTGCAGGGCAAGACCCTCGGGATCGTCGGGATCGGACGGGTCGGCGGGCTCGTCGCGTCACGGTGCGGCGCGTTCGGGATGCGGGTGATCGCCTTCGATCCGTACGTGCCGAAGGAGCGTGCGAAGGAGATGGGCGTGGAGCTCATGCCCATGCTCGAGGCGCTGCTCGTGCAGGCGGACTTCATCACGATCCACCTCCCGCGCACGCCCGACACTGAAGGATTGATTGGCGAGCGCGAGCTCGCGCTCATGAAGGCGGGGGCTCGCCTGGTGAACACCGCGCGCGGGGGCATCGTCGACGAGGCCGCGCTCGCGAAGGCGATCCAGGACGGCCGGCTCGCCGGTGCCTCGCTCGACGTGTTCACCGTCGAGCCCACGACCGAGTCGCCGCTGTTCGCGCTCGAGCAGGTGGTCGTCACGCCACACCTCGGGGCTTCCACGACCGAGGCGCAGGACAAGGCCGGCACGTCGGTCGCCGAGATGGTGCGCCTCGCGCTGATGGGCGAGTTCGTGCCGTACGCGGTGAACGTCTCGGCCGGCGCCGAGGTTCCCGAGACAGTCCGACCGTTCCTGTTCCTCTCCGAGAAGCTCGGACGGCTGCTCACCGGCCTCGCCCAGGGCGCCGTGCGCTCGATCGAGTGCCAGTACCTCGGCCGGATCGGCGAGGCCGACACGCGTGTGCTCACGCTCTCGATCGTGAAGGGCGTGCTCGCCGGCGTCGTGCACGAGCCGGTCTCGTTCGTGAACGCGCCGATCATCGCGACCGAGCGCGGGCTCGAGATCAGCGAGATGCGCTCGTCGGTATCGACCGACTACCTGAACCTCGTCGCGATCAAGGCCGAGACCGACACGGGTCCCGTTTCGGTCGCGGGCACCGTCGTCGGCAAGAAGAACGCCGAGCGCGTGATGCAGGTGAACGGCTACGACATCGAGATGGCACCGGCTCGCTACATGCTGTTCCTCACGTACGAAGACAAGCCCGGGGTCATCGGCCACGTCGGCACGATCCTCGGCAACCACCAGATCAACATCGCGACCATGGACGTCGGCCGCCCGTGGCGAGGCGGGACGGCCCTCATGGGCCTCACGCTCGACAGCCCGGTGACGGCCGAGATCATGGACGAGGTCTCCCACGTGATCGGCGCCGAGTCGGTGCGCTTCATCGTCCTGCCCGAGTGAAGTTCTTGCGCAGGAACGGTCGACACGGCCGGATCTCCTGCTACACTCCCTCGGTCATGAGGCGACTCCAGGTGATCTTCGGGAACGTCACCCCGATGGGCAAGGCCCTCGGGGCTGGCACGGCGCGCTGACGCGCCCGCTCGCCGCCCGGCGAGCACCCCGGATCACCGTCCCTCGCACCACCCGAACCGCTCGAGGAGTCGCCGTATGCATCATCGACGTAGCACATCAGCGAAGACCGCCGTCCGACGGCTCGCCGCAGCGCGCCTGATCTCGATCACGGGCGGGGCGGCCGCCTACGCCGCGCTCATGTTCACCGTGTACGAGCGCACGGGCTCGGCGACCTGGCTCTCGGTCACGCTGCTGCTCACGTTCGGGGTGGCGGGGATCTTCGCGCCGCTCGGAGGCGCGCTCGGGGACCGGTTCGACCGCAAGAGGGTCATGGTCGCCTCGGACCTGCTCGGTGCCGCGTGCTTCGGCGCGATGGCGTTCCTGCGCGACCCAGGGTGGCTGCTCGGCTTCGCGTTCCTGTCGGCGATCGTCGAGCAGCCCTTCTGGTCGGCCTCGGCCGCGGCGATCCCGAACCTCGTGGACGAGGAGCGGCTGGCGTGGGCGAACGGCCTCGTCGCGCTCGGGCGCAACACGGGGATCATGGTCGGCCCGGCGCTCGGGGGGCTGCTGGTCGGCGCGATCGGACCGGGCTGGGTCTTCGGGCTGAACGCGGTCACGTTCGTCGTCTCGGGGGTGCTCGTGTCGAGCGTGCGGGCTCGGTTCCAGGACGCGCGCGAGGACGCCGCACAGCACCGAGGGCTGCGGGCGGGATTCGTGTTCCTGGCACGGGAGCGGGTGCTGCGGACGATCGTGTTCGCGTGGACGGCGCTCGTGCTCGGCATGGGCTTCGTCATGGTGGCCGACGTCCCGCTCGTCGAGCACTTCCGCGCGGGCCCGCTCGGCTACGGCCTGCTGATCGGCACGTGGGGAGCGGGCTCGGTGCTCGGCTCGCTCGCGGGGCGGAGGCTCACCGAGGAGAAGGAGCCCCGAGCGCTGTTCCTCGGCATGGCGCTCATCGCGCTGTCGACCGGCGCGATCGCGGTCTCGCCGTGGTTCGTGCCGATCCTCGTGATGTCGGTGATGTCCGGGTTCGGCGACGCGGTCACGATGGTCGCCGAGCAGGGCATCCAGCAGCGGCGGACGCCCGATGCCGTGCGGAGCCGGGTGGTCTCGGCCTCCGAGGCGATCGTCACGGTCGCGTTCGCGCTCTCGCTCGCGGGGGCGGGTCCGGTGCTCGAGGCGCTCGGCCCGCAGAACGTGTACGCGATCGGTGGGGCGACGGCGCTGGCGGGCTCGGCGGTGCTGTTGCCGGTGCTGCGCGGCGAGCGCCGGCGCTCGGTCGAGGTCGAGCCTACGATGCAGGTCGAGCTGGGCTAGTCGGAGGAGGTCCGGGGCGGATGGGAGGTCGAACGGTGCAGACCCCGCCCCGGACCGCCGTCCGGCGCCTGGCGCTCGGGCGACTCATCTCGGTCACGGGGGGCGCGGCCGCCTACACGGCCCTCAACTTCACCGTGTGGAGCCGGACGCATTCGCCTGCGATGCAGGCGCTGTCGCTCCTGCTCACGTTCGGCGTCGCGGGGATCCTCGGGCCGTTCGCGGGGGCGCTCGGCGACCGGTTCGATCGCCGGCGCGTGATGATCGTCTCGGAGGCCTTCGCCGCCGCGTTCTTCGCCGTCATGGCGTTCGTGCACCGACCGGGGGCGCTCATCGCGCTCGCGTTCGGCTCGGCCGTCGCCGAGCTGCCGTTCTTCTCGGCCTCGCGGGCCGCGATCCCCAACCTCGTCGAGCGCGAGGACGACATCGCCTGGGCGAACAGCCTCGTGACGGTCGGCGTGCACGCGGGGATCGCGCTCGGTCCGCTCATCGGCGGCGTGCTCGTGGCGTCGGTCGGTCCGGCGTGGGTGTTCGGCATCAACGCGGTGTCGTTCGTCGTCTCCCTGCTGCTGACGCTGACGGTGCACGGGCGCTTCTCCGACCCCGCTCGTGCCTCGCAGGAGGAGCACGGAGGGATCACCGCGGGCATCCGGTTCCTCTGCCGCGACCGCGTCCTGCGGCGGATGTCGATCGCATGGCTCGTGTTCGTGCTCGGGATGGGGATGGGGATGGTCGCCGATGCGCCGCTCGCCGAGTCCTTCGGCGCCGGCGCGACCGGGTTCGGGCTCCTCATCGCGGCGTGGGGGAGTGGCTCCGTGCTCGGTTCGGCGGCCGGACGGTGGATGCGCGCGAGGGACGAGCCGCTGTGGATGGTGATCGGCGCCGGGTGCATCTAGGTGGCGGCGTT
>Ga0233416_10000751_pt1 | contig 10007 bp, 7 predicted proteins | sample Sediment_Towuti__2_FD_188638 | JGI IMG/M metagenome (GOLD analysis project Ga0233416, IMG submission 188638) | Sediment microbial communities from Lake Towuti, South Sulawesi, Indonesia - Sediment_Towuti_2014_0_MG | ecosystem: Environmental > Aquatic > Freshwater > Lake > Sediment | place... | reverse complement strand
GGCGGCTGCGCGCGATCCTCGACACCGAGCTCCACGTGGAAGAAGTGACGGGCGACGAGATGACCACCGACGTCGTGGTGGAGATCTTCAACCGCGTCAACTCCGGGGGTACCAAACTCTCCAAGGGCGACCTGGCACTTGCGCGCATCTGTGCGGCGTGGCCTGACGCTCGCGACGAGATGAAGCAGCGACTCGCTGATTGGCGGACGGCCGGCTTCTCTTTCTCCCTCGACTGGCTCCTCCGCAATGTGAATGTGATCGTCACCGGTCGAGCCGAGTTCTCGTATCTCGCAGATGTCGACGTGCAGACCTTCAAGACAGGTCTCGGTCGAGCGGAGCGCTCTGTGAACGAGCTTCTCAACCTCGTCTCCGGTCGACTCGGGCTGGACCACCATCGAGTGTTGGGTGGGTACGCCGCCTTCCCCCTGATGGCGCGTTATATGGACGAGCGCGGATGGAAGCTCTCGGGTCAGGCTGAGCGGGACAAACTCCTGTACTGGTACGTGAACACGTTTCTCTGGGGCCGGTATGCGGGATCGACCGAGACCGTTTTGAACGCGGATCTCGCCGCGTTGCAGGGTGACGGAGATCCGCTTGACCGACTCATCGCACTCATCCGCCAGACCCGCGGCGATCTGTCCGTGAGCGAGGATGACTTCCGTGCCTGGAGCGTCGGGGCGCGCTTCTATCCGCTCCTCTACATGCTCACCAGGGTGCACGATGTGCGGGACTGGGGTACTGGCGTTCCGCTTCGGAACGAGCTGCTCGGCAAGCTTGCGGGTCTCGAGCTTCACCACATCTTTCCGAAAGACCTCCTCTACAAGGCCGGCTACTCAAGGCCGGAGGTGAACGCGCTCGCCAACTTCACGTTCCTGACGAAGGCGACGAACCTCGAGGTGACGAACCGCGATCCGGCCGAATACATGCCCAAGTACGAGGAGCGTCACCCCGGGGTCTTGGCCTCGCACTGGATCCCGATGGACGGGGAGCTCTGGAAGATCGAAAACTACGCTGAGTTCCTGGCTGAAAGGCGGAAGCTTCTCGCAGCTGCAGCGAACAGCTTCCTGGATGAGCTCGCCGGGGGGACGGCGCCTGACGTAAAGGTCGGAGAGCCGGTCGTTGGAGACGAGGCGCAGGTTGTCATGGTCGACGTGACCGAGGACGACGAGACGCGCGACCTCACCGAGTGCCGTGAGTGGGTGGTCGCACGAGGGCTGGCGGACGGTCTCGAAAACTACGAGCTGGTCGACGAGGAGACCGGGGAGGCGTTGGCGATTCTCGACCTTGCGTGGCCTGGGGGCGTGCAGCTCGAGCTGACCGAGCCCGTGGCGTTGTTGTTAAACGAGCCGCCCGAGGTTGGACGTGTTGCCGCGGAGCAGGGCTTCCGGTTCTTCACCACAGTCGATGCCTTTAAGGCCTACGTGGACAGTGAGGTGCTCGAGGCGGAGGCTGCGTAGTCCTCCAGCGGTCATCCGTCCGACGCGTTCGGCTCCGTCATCGGAGTCACAGCCGCGAGAGTCACAGCGGGGGTGTCACCCCCTTGGCGGCCGGGCCCTGATCTGGATCCAGTAGCGCGGTGCGCCGTCTCGAAAGCGAAGCGGTTGCCGGGCCAGAATCGCCTTCTCTTGCACTCCCCGCCCCGATCGCTTGCGGGCTTCGAGCGTGGGTGTGACCCCCAGCTTGGGACATACATCTAGCTCGGTCTGAGCGACCGCCGGACGTCGCGAAGCCGCGCGCTCTCGACCGCGATCGATGCCACGAACACCCCGACAACGATCCCGAGCGTGACGATCGCATCGGTCCCGTCGAGGAGCAGGGCGAGCACGACCGCCGCGGCTGCCGCCCCGATCCGCTCCCAGGCGATGCGCCGCACGACGCGGAAGCGCATGAGCGCGAAGGCGAGGAGGAAGAACGCGATGCCGAGCCCGAGCGCCCAGCGCCCCGCCTCGGAGAGCGGGTCGTGCGGGTACTGGAGCGTCTTCTTCGCGGCGACGGCGTAGAAGATGATGCCGAGCACGATCGGGTAGTGGAAGTACGTGAAGACGTCGCGCGCAAGCATGCCGCGCTCCGACGCCGAGGCCCGGGCGAGTGACCGTTCCGCTGCGGTCGCCGTGAAGTCGAAGTACGCCCACCAGAGTGCGAAGACCCCCGCCAGCGCGATAACCACCGACACCACGAAGGACGCGTCTCGGTTCACGTCGGCGGTCGCGATTCCGATCGCAACGATCGACTCCCCGAGCGCGATGATCACGATGAGCGCGAACCGCTCGGCGAAGTGCGAGGGGGAGACGCGCCACTCGTCGCGAGAAGCGAGCAGCGTCCCGGTGACGTCGATCGCCAGCGAGACGAGCCAGACCCACGGCCGCAGGTCGCCGTCGACGAAGCCGCCTGCGAGGGCGACGAACGCGGCAACGAGGAACCAGGAACCGAGGCGGAAGGTCGCGCGAAGCTGACCGGGGTCGTGCCGGACGCCCCAGCTGAAGAGGGCGGAGTTGAGGATGCGAACGACGAAGTACGCGACCGCGAACCACGCTCCCTCGTCCTGGTAGGCGTCGGGGACGGCGATCGCCATGAAGAACGCCGACGCCATCGCGGCGAACACGAGCAATCGGGTGACGTTGTTCTCGATGTCGATCGCGTTCGTCATCCACGTGTACGCGGACCACGCCCACCAGACCATCGCGAGCACGAGAGCCGCCCGCGCGAAGCCGGCGACGCTCATGTCCTCGAGGATCAGTGCCGTGACCTGCGTGAACGCGAACACGAACACGAGGTCGAAGAAGAGCTCGAGGTAGCTCGTCTTGCGCTCCTCCTCGGCAAGCGTCGCCTCTTCGACGAAGGCCGCGATGTCGCTCATGCTCTCACCGCCCGCAACCCCTCCGGCCTCAGGTGACAGCACCCGCGAACGACCGGCCGACGATCCCACCCGCCACCTCGTCGAGTGCGTGCCTCAGCTGCAGGGCCGCGACGAGCGAACCGTAGAGCTCATCAGGAGCCCTACCGGCCGGCCGGCGGCGGCGACGTCCCCGAGCTCGCGATTCGGAGACCTCGACGCGGCGGCTCATCGCGCGCGATCGTAGCCGCTCGCCTGCGGGCCACGTGCACGCCGCGTACTCCATATCCTCACCACCCGGTCGCCGGATGGAACTGATAGCGTCGCGCCGGTGACGGGCGCGACTCTTGCGAAGATCCCGCTCTTTGCGGGACTCTCCGAGCACGACCGCGAGCAACTCGCGGGCGTCTGCTCCGAGATCGACGTCGACGCTGGATCCACGCTGGTGAGCGAGGACGATTTCGGCTACTCGATGTTCGCGATCCTCGAGGGAACGGCGGACGTGATCCAAGACGGGCAGACCATCAACACGCTGCGGGAAGGCGAGGCGTTCGGAGAGCTGGCCATCCTGCTCGGCGGACGTCGCCAGGCGACGGTGGTGGCAAGAACGCCGATGAAGCTCATCACCCTGATGAACCGGGACGTCTGGCGCCTCGAGCGTGAGCATCCGAGCGTCGCCGAATCCCTCCGCGAGACGATCGCGAGACTGCTGCCCACCTAAGCTCTCGCAGAGTCGATCGCCGCCACTCCGGCCTCCGGAGGATTCGGTCCCGATCACCAACCGTTTTCGGCAATGCGACCACCTCGTAGCCCACGGCGAGCAGCCGGTCGTGCACCGTGGGGTCGATGCGACGGGTCGCGGGACCGCTTCTCTGCGAGCTTCATGCGCATACGACGTGGTCCGACGGTGCTCTCACCGTCGCAGAGCTCGTCGACCTGCACGGGCGCAGCGGATTCGACGTCCTGTGCATCACCGACCACGTCGTACGCAGCGACGACCCCTGGCGCGAACGTGAGGGCATCCTCTTCAGCTCCGTGGACGAGTGGAACTGGCCCATGTACCTCGCCGAGGTGGAGCGAGAGGCAACCCGCGCCTGGAGGACGTACGGGATGCTCGTGATTCCCGGGCTCGAGCTGACGCACAACGACGACGACGCTGATCGAGCGGCCCACGCGGTCGCGATCGGACTGAGGGAGTTCGTCTCCGTCGACGAGGGGATCGACGGAGCCATGAGAACGGCCGCCAAGGCCGGCGCCGCGCTCGTCGCGGCGCACCCGAACGGTAACGAGCCCGCGACGACGCCGGGACGGCTCACGAGGCGCTTCTCCCGTGACGCCACGCTTCGCGGGCTCGCTCACCGGTTCGAGCTCTTCAACCGCACGCAGCTGTTCGCCTGGGTCGCCGAGTTCGGGCTTCCCGGCGTCGCGAACGGCGACTTCCACGAGCCGGCCCACCTCGGCGGCTGGAAGACGCTGCTCCCGAGCCTGCACGACGAGGAGGCGATCGTCGTCTATCTCCGGTCGCCACGGCCCGTGTACCTCGTGCGTCTCGAGGCGGACACGGCACGACTCGCCGCGTAGACGTACGACTCCTTCGGTGTCTCTGGCCACCGGGCTCTGGAGGGGCGCACCGATCGTCCGGTCGGGAAGGCTCGCGGTCGTGGATGCGCCCGCGCGCCCCGGTCGTTCGGTCGAGAGGAGCCCGGCGGCCTGGCTGACCCCCTCTCCCCGTCGAGCCACCCAGGCTGCCGCTGCTCGCCGCTCGCGCCGGAAAGGGGATGATCGGCGCCGCGGGGACAACGCTATGCCCGTCCCCGGAAACGTGTGGTGAAGCGGTGGTGTCGGTCCTTTGGGCCGCAGACCCACCGACGCCCGGCGTCTCTCTCTGGAGCGCATCGCCTGACCTACGCGCTCAGCGCGAGCACGACGAACAGTGCGTACGACCCGACGAGCACCACGCCGATCGTCCTCGCGCGTCGACGGTTCGCGTCCAGAGGCGCGACCAGTAGCATGCTGAGCCCGACTGCGACCCAGGCTGCCGTGACGGTGCCACCTGACTCGAGGGGCCGCACGACCGCGGCGCTGCCGAGCGTCGCGGTCGCATTGCCGACGACCGAGCCGACGAGCGCAGCGACCGCGAGCTCGGTCACCTCGTGACGTCGGGCGGCCCAGAGCAGCGCGAGAAGCTCGGCCGATGTTGCGAAGGCAACGAGCGTCAGGCCCACGCCGCTCTCGGAGAGCGAGAGGCTCGCCACGACTCGTACTGCACCGCTGACTGCAGACCAGCCGCCAAGCGTGACGACCACGAGCCCGGCGAGGGCCAGGAGAGCGGCTCGCCATCTCGTCGGGGTCGTCGCCTGCAGACGAGCCCCGTTCGACGTCGCGAGTGCCTGCCGGTGCTCCCGAACGATCACGGTCGAGACGAAGCCGACGTAGGCGAGGACGAGGATCGCGCCCTCGAGCCGCGTGACCGTGCCACCCGTCAACGTGAGGGCAGCGAGGAGCGCGCTCGCAAGGGCGGCCGACGCATAGATCCGGACGCGCATCGTCGCTTCGAGCGGCTGGAGGAGGAGAAGGGCGCCGAGCACGAGCGTGAGCATCGTGATGTTGGCGCCGATCGCGTCGCCGGCTGCGATCTCCGGGTGCCCTCTCGCCGATGCGATGATCGCCGTTACGAGCTCCTCGGGCTCTGCTCCGGCGAGCAGGAGCCCGACCGCGAGGCCCGTCGTGCCCAGACCCATCGCCAGCCCGCGTGCGTTGTCGACGAAGAGGTCGGCCCCCAATCCGAGGAGCAGAGCCGCGACGCCGAGCAGGGCGAGCCCGAACACGAGTGTCATCATGCTCCCGCCGACCGAACCCCGCAGCGGGATTCGTGCGGTCGTCCTCACCAGCTTCTCCGCACGCGCGATGCCGCACCGCCGTCGGCGCGAGGTGCCCGAGGAGTGGGACAAATGGGGAGGACGAAAGGAGGTGGGAGATGAATCCATGGCTGATCGTCGGTGGCGGCGGCGTCGTGTTGGCTGTCTCCAAGCGAGCCCGGTCCCTCGTGCGAACGGGTGCCGTCCACGGGCTGTCGACGGCGATCTCGGTCGGTGACGCCGCGGTCACGATGGTGCGCGGCGCGACCACACAGGCGGGTCACGCCGCATCGAGCATGGGCGAGACGGCTGTCCACGGCGCGAGCGCCGTCGCCACGCCGATCGGCTCGATCGTGAGCGAGGCCAAGGCGCACGCGCACGAGGGCACGAAGGCCGAGGAGCCGGTCAAGAAGACTCCCGCCCGCAGGAAGCGCGTACCTGCATAGCAGGGCACGCGCCCGGCGGCGGAAGGCTGGGGGGTGTGGCTCGGTTGAGATCCGCGCACCGAGTCCCTGTTTCCAAGCCACACCCCCCAGGAGGGCATCGCGGACGTAGGACGCCGAGATGCTCTGCAACCGTATGCGCTCCGACAGTGTGCGTGTGGTGAAGGGGCGGAGAGGATTCCATGCCCCCGGCGCACCGCAGCGCGCGTGATCACTCGAGCTCCATTCGCCACCGGCGTGGCGGCGTGCCATCCCCGGCAGGACCGAAACGCGGCCGACTACGCGACCACGGCGATGACCGTTGCGATTCCGAGAGCAATCCCGGCGAGCGCGAAGACCAGTGCCGCGCCCGGCGCGAACGGGACGAAGCGGCCCTCGAGCAGCCCTGCCTCCTGATGCCGCTGTCGATGGAAGCCGTACGCGAGAAACGCGATCCCGAGGAGCGCGTATCCGACGCCGACGGCTTCGTAGCCGGCCGACGAAGGCGACGAGCGGGTGTCGAAGCGACGAGCACTCGCAGTGCGCCGGCCCTTGTACCTCGTCCGTCTCGAGGCCGAGCGGCCACGGCTCGCGACCTTGAACGCCGTCGCGGTCGCTCCCGACCTCACCAGTCCGACACAGTTCCGAAACCGGGCCGTTGCCCAGGCACCTGCCCGGGGGCACGATCATCGGCGCCGAGTGCAGCATGAGCCTGCACGGCATTCGACTCGAAGGGGAGAAGACAGCATGCGAAAGTCGGCACTTGCAGCCCTGGCTGCCCTCGTCGCTGTCGCCGTCGTCGGCGGCGCGATCGCGGCAGCAACTCCGGGTCGGCAGACCGGGCCGTCGAGCTCGCAGTCGCCCTATCTCGTCCCGTCGCAACCAGGCGTGGTGACACGTTCCGTTCTGACGGTCGGCGACTCCGTGAACACCAAGCCCAACAGCACCGCGCCCTACCGTATGGTCGGAATTCCGGACGGGCTCGGAGCATTCGACAACGGGGACGGAACCTTCACGCTCCTGATGAACCACGAGCTTCAGAGCAGCAACCCTCCCGTCGGCGTGAACCGGGCACACGGCGCGAAGGGCGCGTTCGTCTCGAAGTGGACGATCAAGAAGGGGAACCTCCAGGTGCTCCACGGAGAGGACCTGATCCAGCAGGTGGTCACCTGGAACCCGACAACGACCCCCCCCTCGTACAACGCTCCAGCCTCGGGTGCCTCGGGTGTGTTGATTGGCCGCCTGTGCTCTGCTGACCTGCCCGCGAGGTCGGCGTTCTACAACTCGGCGACCGGGAAGGGGTTCGACGGGCGGATCTTCATGAACGGCGAGGAGATCGGCAACGACGGCCGAGCGTTCGCCCACCTGCTCGACGGGACGTCCTACGAGCTCCCGTACCTGGGCAAGTTCTCGTGGGAGAACTCCGTCGCGAGCCCGAGCACGGGCGACAGGACGGTCGTCGTCGGGCTGGACGACTCGACTCCCGGCCAGGTGTACGTCTACGTCGGAAGCAAGCAGTCCGAGGGCAGCCCGATCGTGCGCGCCGGCCTCTCCGGCGGGAAGCTGTACGGCGTCAAGGTGCCTGATGTCTCAACCGAGTCCGGCCCCGTCAACAGCACGTTCTCGCTCGAAGCGGTGGGGCCTGCGGGCCCGAGCGAGGGCTACGTCCAGAACCTCACCGGTAGACAGCTCCAGGACGCCAGCGTCACGGACGGGATCACGGAGTTCCTCCGCCCAGAGGACGGCGCCTGGGATCCGGACCGCCCGACCGACTTCTACTTCGCGACCACGAACAACTTCACGTCGCCGAGCAGGCTGTACCGGTTGCGCTTCACGGACATCGGCAACCCGACCGCCGGGGGCACGATCACGGCGGTGCTCGACGGCACCGAAGGCCAGAAGATGCTCGACAACCTCACCGTCGACGACGGTCGGGTGCTGCTCCAGGAGGATCCTGGGAACCAGCCGTACGTCGCACGAATCTGGGCGTACACGATCGCGACGGACACGCTGACGGAGATCGCCGAGCACGATCCTGCGCGCTTCGAGCCGGGCGTCGCCAGTCCGCTCCTCACACAGGACGAAGAGTCGTCGGGCATCATCCCGGCTCCGTTCCTCGGCAACGGGAAGTACCTGCTCGACGTGCAGGCGCACTACCGGACGGACGACGAGCTCGTCGAGGGGGGTCAGCTCCTGCAGCTGCACATTCCGCCGGGCAAGTTCAAGTAGACGGACGGCGAGCGGCACTGCGGGGCGGGCACCGGGCTCGCCCCGCAGGCCTCGCCGGATAGAGTCGAGGCATGGCGGCGATCGAGACGAGGACGATCCCGTGGAGCTGGTACACGACCCCACCGTCCTCCGGCTCGAGCAGGAGCGGATCTTCCGGCACGCGTGGCAGTACGTCGCTCGGCGCGAGGAGATCGCCGAGCGCGGGTCGTTCCTCGCGACGCAGGCCGGTGATGCCCCGGTCGTGCTGACGCGGGACGAGGAGGGCGAGCTCCGCGCGTTCCTCAACGTGTGCAGGCATCGCGGCTCGCTCGTCTGCGAGGGCTCCGGGAGGCGCGCGACGCTGCAGTGCCCGTACCACGCCTGGACGTACGGGCTCGACGGCCGCCTGGTTGCGGCTCCGCGGCTCGCGCGCGAGGGCGGAAACGACGCTTCCGAGCTCGGGCTGGTTCCCGTGCAGGTGGACACCTGGGGCCCCTTCGTCTTCGTGAACCCGGATCTCGGCGCCGGGCTGCTCTCGGACCACCTCGGTGACGTGCCCGAGCGGATCGCCGCGGCCGGCGTGGATGTCGACGCGCTCCGGTTCCTCCAGCGGTGGGAGTGGGAGGTCGAGGGGAACTGGAAGATCTCGGCCGAGAACTTCCTCGAGTGTTACCACTGCCCCGTGGCACATCCCGGGTTCTCCTCGGTGATGGACGTGTCCCCCGAGCGCTACCTCCTCGAGGTCGAGGGCAACCGCATGACCCAGCACGGACCGCCGCGCCCGGAGCCGACAGGGGGCTACGACCTCACCGGCGAGGTCGAGCGCGGCCAGTTCCACCTCCTCTTCCCGGGGACGCTGATCAACGTGATGCCCGGGCGGCCGAACATCTCCATCGGGCCCATCCGGCCCCTCTCCACCGAGCGCACCTATCGCTTCCTCGACTACCTCGTTGCCGACGACGCAGACCCTGCGTGGATCGAGGAGGCGCTCGAGTTCGATCGCCAGGTCGGCGCCGAGGACAGCCGGCTGATCGCGCGCGTCCAGGCCGGTGTCCGCTCCGGCCTCGTCCCCGACGGACGGCTCCTGCCGGAGTCGGAGCAGCTCGTCGCACACTTCCAGTCGCTCGTCGTCGACGCCCTCGCCTGAGCGCCGTTCACCCGCTCGACCCAGGACCGACGCCACGCTGCAACCCACTCCGCGCCCCCGGTGTGCGAAAACCCAGGTGTTGGTAGGAGCGCAAGCGGGGCCCGCCAGGGCCGGCCCCGCTTACGCCCATTCACCGGAAGGTAACCCCACGGCACTCGCTGCCGATAGAGAATGTCGAGGTGGCGACGCGCGTAGGGATCGAACCGGAAGGGCGACTGCTCAACCGCGAGCTCTCGCAGATGGACTTCCATGCCCGCGTGCTCGAGCTCGCGAGCGACACGACTCTGCCGCTGCTCGAGCGCCTCAAGTACTGCGCGATCTTCTCGTCCAACATGGACGAGTTCTTCCAGGTGCGCGTCGCGGGCCTCCTCGAGCAGGCGGAATCGGGGCTCGCGATGCGATCCAAGGACGGCTCGGCGACGAAGGTGTCGACGTCGGTGTCGGGGCCGACGCGGCTGATAGTGGTGTTGCGGATCTCCGACCGGTCGCGGCCCACCTCCTCGCAGTGGCGTGCGAGCACGTCGAGCTTGTGCCGGACT
>Ga0233416_10000749_pt1 | contig 10014 bp, 7 predicted proteins | sample Sediment_Towuti__2_FD_188638 | JGI IMG/M metagenome (GOLD analysis project Ga0233416, IMG submission 188638) | Sediment microbial communities from Lake Towuti, South Sulawesi, Indonesia - Sediment_Towuti_2014_0_MG | ecosystem: Environmental > Aquatic > Freshwater > Lake > Sediment | place... | reverse complement strand
TCCACAGCGCGTGGAGCGTGGCCGCGGTGAGCACGAGCAGAAGCGCACCGGAAGGCATGAGTCCGACCCTAACCGCACGCGGCTACACTCCTTGCTCCTCGGAGATGGGCTTCTTCGACAACCTCACCGGCTTCGGTAGTCGCGACATGGCGGTGGACCTGGGCACGGCGAACACGCTCGTGTACGTCCGTGGCCGCGGAATCGTGCTCTCGGAGCCCTCCGTCGTCGCCATCGACACGCGCACGGGAGAGGTGCACGCGGTCGGAGTCGAGGCGAAGCGCATGCTCGGGCGCACGCCCGGCTCCATCCAGGCGATTCGCCCGCTCAAGGACGGGGTCATCGCCGACTTCGACGTGACGGAACAGATGCTTCGCCAGTTCATCCAGAAGGTCCACCAGCATCGCTTCGCCCACCCTCGCGTGGTCGTCTGCGTCCCGTCCGGGGTGACGGGCGTCGAGCGCCGCGCTGTGGAGGAGGCAACGCTCTCGGCCGGCGCGCGCCAGGCGTACCTGATCGAGGAGCCCATGGCTGCTGCGATCGGCGCCGGGCTGCCCATCGCCGAGCCGGCCGGGAACATGATCGTCGACGTCGGAGGCGGGACGAGCGAGGTGGCGGTGATCTCCCTCGGGGGCATCGTGGTCTCGCAGAGCCTGCGCGTCGGCGGCGACGAGATGGACGAGGCGATCGTCAACCACGTGAAGAAGGAGTACAAGCTCCTCATCGGCCAGCAGACGGCGGAGGAGATCAAGCTCGAGATCGGCTCGGCGCACCCGATGCGAGAGGAGGTCAAGGCAGAGGTGCGCGGCCGCGACATGCTCACCGGCCTGCCGAAGACCGTGATCATCTCGTCTGAAGAGGTGCGCCACGCGCTCGAGGAGCCGGTCGGGCAGATCCTCGACGCGATCCGTCAGACGCTCGACAAGACGCCGCCCGAGCTCGCCGCGGACATCATGGACCGTGGCGTGATGCTCGCCGGCGGTGGAGCCCTGCTGACCGGTCTCGACGAGAGGCTGCGCCAGGAGACCCACATGCCGGTGCACATCGCGGAGTCCCCGCTGACGTGTGTGGCGGTGGGATCCGGCAAGAGCCTCGAGGAGTTCGAGGTCATTCATCGCAGCCAGCGCACCCGGCGGGGCCGCGGCCGCCACAACGGACGGATCTAGAGGCCTGATGTGAAAGGGGGTGGTCACGACCGCCTCCCCTACACTGAAGGATCCCCTTGGCTCGCCACAGATCAGCACGGGTCGGGACGCTCGGGCCCTCTCGGCAACGCCCGGCAAGCACCGCTTCCCCGCCGGACGCGCGCCGCCGCCGGCGACTCGTGGTGATCGGACTGTCCGTCGTCTCGCTCGTGCTGCTGAGCGTCTACTTCCGGGAGTCCTCCGGCGGAGGGCTCCATCGCCTTCAGAGCACCGGAGCGTCCGTTCTCTATCCGTTCCAGGTCGCTGCCGACCGTGTCGCGCAGCCCTTCGAAGATGCCGCAGGATGGGTGGGGGACGTCTTCGGCGCCAAGTCCGAGAACGAGCGGCTGCGTGCGGAGGTGGAGCGCCTGCGCCAGCAGGTCGTCCAGAACCAGACTGCCGTGCGGCAGAACGTCGAGCTGCGCCGCCTGCTCCGTTACCGCGACGGCCCGGCGTTCCCGCGCGACTACGTCGGTGTGGCGGCGCGGATCATCGGTCGCACGCCCGGGCAGTTCGAGCAGCAGGTCGTCGTCGCGGCCGGCAGCGACACCGGCGTGGCGCTGAACGATCCCGTGGTGACCGGCGACGGGCTGGCGGGCAAGGTCACGCGCGTGTCGAGACGCAGCTCACGCGTCACCCTGCTGACCGACGAGACGAGCGCGGTGTCGGCTCTCGACCTCAAGACGAACGCCGCCGGCATCGTGCGGCACGGCGTCTCGTCGGGCACGTCGCTTGTCTTCGATCGCGTCACGAAGGCGGACGTCGTCCGCCCGGGCGACGTCGTCATCACCGCCGGCTGGCGCTCGGGGCGGCTCGCGTCGATCTACCCGCGCGGCATTCCCATCGGCGCCGTGACGTACGTCGGGCAGCTCGACACCGACATCTACAAGCAGATCGAGGTCGACCCGTTCGTCGACTTCTCCTCGCTCGACTCCGTCATCGTGCTGGTCGAGAAGCCTGCCGGGAAGGCCCCGCCGCGCGTCCCGCGCAAGGGGAGACGCTGATGACCGCCGACGTCGCCAAGATCGGCCTGCTCGTCTTCGTGGCGGCGGTGCTCCAGGTGGCGGTGTTCGCCGACGTCACGGTCCTGGGCGGCGAGCCCGACATCCTGCTTGTCACGCTCGTGGCCATCGCGCTGCGGCGCGGGCCGATCGTCGGGGCGTTCGCCGGCTTCTTCGCGGGGCTGCTGCTCGACGTGTCCCTGCTCGACACGCTCGGCCTGACGTCGCTCGTGCTCATCCTCGTCGGCTACTGGACCGGCCGCTTCGGCGAGACGGCAGCCGAGGGCCGGCGTTGGGCCCCGTATGCCGCCGTTGCCGCGGCGACCTTCCTCTATCTGGCGGCCACGCTCGTCGTTCACTTCCTCATCGCAGCGCCGGCACCAGCTCGAGCGGTGTTGCTCGAGACGATGTTCCAGGTCATCGTGCTCAACCTGCTCTTGGCGTGGCCGGTGTACGGGCTCGTCAGGCGGCTGCTGCCGGGACGCGACCCTGTCACTCTCTCCGGTGGAGCCGGTGTCGTTGGCTAGTACGGGCCGTCCACTCGGGAGCTTCCTCCCTCCCGACCCGAAGGTCGAGGAGCCCTACCTCCTCACGCCCAGGATGGCGATGCGGGTGGCCATGCTCGGCGGGTTTGCGCTGGTCGCGTTCCTCGTCCTCTTCTTCCGGCTGTGGTCGTTGCAGATCCTCTCCCCGGACGAGTACCGCGCTGCGGCGCTCGACAACCAGCTGCGCACGGTGTCGATCGAGGCGCCACGAGGGCCGGTCCTCGACCGCGACGGGCGAATCCTGGTTCGTAACGTCGCCTCGACGGCGGTCGTAGTCTGGCCGGCCAGCCTTCCGCAGGGGAACGGTAGGGACACCGAGGTGCGCGAGCTCGCACGGATCCTCGACATGCCCTTCCCGCGGCTTCGTGCGCTGATTCGCGCGCACCCCAACGACCCTGTGACCCCCGTGACGCTGAAGGTGGCCGTGCGGCCGGACGTCGTGGCGTACCTGTACGAGCACGAGAGCGAGTTCCCGGGCGTGCAGGTGAAGCAGGCGTACCTGCGGTACTACCCGGGTGACACGCTCTTCGCGCAGGGCCTCGGTTATGTCGGCGAGATCTCCGCCGCGCAGCTCGAGGAGATGCGAAAGGACGGCTACCGCCCCGGCGACCGAATCGGTCAGTCCGGCGTGGAGGCGTCGTTCGATCAGTGGCTCCGTGGCACCGAAGGGATGGCCGAGCTCCGCGTCGACTCGCTGGGCCGGCCCAAGAGCCCGCTCGCCCTCACGCAGGCGCCGAGGCCCGGATACGCGATCCGGCTGACGATCGACGCCTCGCTCCAGCGGGCAGCCGAGAAGGCGCTGCGCTACGGAATCGCTCTCGCCCACAGGAATGACGAGTGGGCGGCAGACGGCGGCTCGATCGTCGCGCTCGACCCGAACACGGGCGACGTGCTCGCCATGGCGTCGAACCCGACCTACCGGCCGAGCGTGTACCGCAACCGTTCGGGGAAAGAGCTCGCTCCCCTCCTCGACGCGAAGGCGGCGCAGCAGGAGAACTACCCGGCGCTCAACCGGGCGACGGCGGCCATCTACCCGCCCGGCTCGACGTTCAAACCCGTGACCGCGCTCGCCGCGCTCCAGGAACACATCGTGAGCTCGGGCACGTATCTCCCGTGCACGGGGTCGTACACGGTGCAGGGCGTGACGGGCGCCGGCCAGACCTTCCGGAACTGGGATCCGAACGTCAACCAGCCGATGGGCATGGTCGAGGCGATCGCCGCTTCATGCGATACGTACTTCTACCGCGTCGGCCATGCGTTCTACTCGCTTCCGCCGGAACGCGGCCATCCGCTCCAGGAGTGGGCGAGCCGGTTCGGCATCGGTGGCGCGACCGGGATCGACCTCGCGCCCGAAGCGCGCGGCATCCTGCCCACGCCCGGCTGGCGCGAGGCGACGTACACGAGGAAGACCGACCCCTGCTGCTGGCGGGAAGACCGTCTGTGGAAGCCCGGCGACTCGATCCAGCTGGCCATCGGCCAGAAGGACATCGCCGTCTCGCCGCTGCAGATGGCGCGGTTCTATGCCCTGATCGCCAACGGCGGCAGGCTGGTGACGCCGCACGTCGTCTCACGCGTGGAGGAGGCCGGGGGCGAGAACGCCGCTTCGTCGGTCGTGCACTCCTTCCAGCCGCCACCGGCCGAGGGCAGCGGAGTCGACCCGAGCGCGATCGCCGTCATCAAGCAGGCGCTGTACGACGCGACGCACGCCTCCTACGGAACGTCGTCGTCCGTGTTCGGCAACTTCCCGATCCCGGTCGCCGGCAAGACGGGAACAGCCGAGAAGATCGTGCAGCTTCCCGGTTATCCGAACGGACTGCTCGAGGACCAGTCGTGGTGGTGCGGGTACGCGCCGGCCAACCGCCCCGAGATTACGCTCTGTGCAGTGATCGAGAACGGCGGGCATGGCGGCTCCGCGGCCGCCCCCGCCGCGCTGAAGGTCTTCGAGCACTTCTTCCGCGTCAAGGCCCCCAAGATCGGGGCGATCCACTCCGACTGACGAACGCCGGCCCGAGATGACCCAGTACATCGACACCATCACCTCGCCCCGCCGGCGCCGGCGCCAGGCTCCGTTCGCTCGAGGAGGGGAATCGCCGCTCCTGGCCCGGCTCGACTGGGTGCTCCTCTTCGCTGTCTGCGGGCTCGTGGCCTACGGGCTGTGGGCGATTGCCGGCATCACGCGGCACGACGTCGCGGGCAACGAGTCGTACTTTCTGGTGCGGCAGGCAGTGTTCGCGGCCGCCGGCCTCGTGCTGATGGTGGGGGCGATCTTCGTCGATCCCCAGTGGTACAGGCGGTCGAAGTTTCTCCTCTACGTCTTGATGATCGGTCTGATGGTGCTGGTTGCCTTCGTGGGCACGGTCTCGCGCGGCTCGCGACGCTGGATCGACGTGTCGTTCTTCAGATTCCAGCCGTCCGAGTTCGCGAAGGTGCTGTTCGTCCTGACCATCGCAGCGTTCCTGGCCGATCGTGCCAGGCGCGTGGAGGAGCTGAGAACGCCGCTGCTGGCGATCGCGCTCGCGGTTCCGCCCGTACTGCTCGTGATGCTGCAACCCGACCTCGGCAGCGGGCTCGTGTACATCGCCGCTCTTACGGCGTGCCTCTTCGTGGTCGGCGTGCGCTGGCTGCATCTCGCCCTCTTCGGTGCCGTGGCAGTCGTCCTCGCCGCCTCGGTGCTCTGGCTGCTGCCGGCGACCGGCATCGACGTGCTCAAGCCGTATCAGGTCGCGCGGCTGACGGGCTTTACGAATCCCGACGAGGATCCCCGCGGGACGACGTACAACGTTCGCCAGGCGATCACTGCGGTCGGCTCGGGAGGCTTCTCGGGTCGAGGCGTCCAAGGCGCGACTCAGACTCGGCTCGACTACCTGCCCGAGCACGCGACGGACTTCGCCTTTGCCTCGCTGTCGGAGCAGCGCGGGTTCGTCGGCGCGGCGGTGCTGATGCTGCTGTACCTGCTCGTCGTCTGGCGAGGATTCAAGATCGTCACGCTCGCCCGAGACCCGTACTCGGCCATCGTCGCAGCAGGCCTCGTGTTCGCCCTGATCTTCCAGGTGTTCGTCAACATCGGGATGACGATGGGCGTCGCCCCGGTGACGGGCATCACGCTGCCCTTCGTGAGCGTCGGGGGCTCCTCGCTCGTGGCGAACCTCGTAGCGATCGGCGTGCTCGAGGCGATCTGCGTACACAGCCGCGGACGGAGCTGACAACGCCGGGCACGGCTCGAAGGGACGGGGCAGCTACGCCGTCGGGGCGACGCCGCGCGCCGCGAACACGCGCCGCGCCGAGCGGATGGCGTTCAGCGCGCGCGCGAAGCCGACGAACGGCGCGAGGAAGAGGATGGTCTCGACGATCACGTCGGGCCGAACGCCGACATTGAGCGCGATTCCGATGTGATACTCGAGCTGTGGCTCGGCGCCGCCGAGGGTCGTCAGCGCGCAGATCGCCGCCACCTGCCGCGCCGGATCGTCCAGGCCGGGACGTGAGTAGATGTCCCCGTACCCGAACTCGACGATGAAGCGTGCGAGATCGGGCGACGTCGCCCGCACCTCTTCGATGACGGTCTCCCCCTTGTCTCCGGCCAGCTCGCGGAGTCGCCTCGAGCCGCGGTCGTACCGATCGTCACCCATCGCCTGCCTCCTCTGTCCGAGTCCGGTCCTAGCATCCCAGAGCGTGGGCACACGTGAGGAGAGTCCGGCTGCGGCCCGGGCCGAAGCGGAAGAGCTGCTCGAGATGGAAGAGGCTGACGCGTGGTTCGAGTACCTGGACAGCATTCGCACCCTTCCGAGCAACGAGGTCCGGTACGCAGAGGTCGAGTCGTGGGCATGGGCCCGACTCGCGGTGCGGCTGCGGACGATCCGGACGCGGCGCTCGAAGCTCCGCGCAGCCTGACGCGCCCCCGCTGGTACTCTGGCAGCTGAGGTTTCGGATGTTCCTCATCGTCCATGCGCTGCACGCACCGCGCCCAAGGGCGGCAAGCGGTCGCGCGCGCTCGTACACCGAAGGAGAGTTTCTTGTCACCACGCTGGTTCCGACGGCGCGCCCGCGAGGAGCAGGCGCCGACAGACGCTGCGCACGAAGATACCGCAGCACGATCCGAAGCACAGACTGAGCCCGCCCAGATAGAAGGCGCCTCGCCAGAGGCCATCACGACGCCGGCGCGGCGCCGGCGGCGCGGCTCGCGCGGCGGCCGCAGGCGGCGACGAAGCCCGGCGGCGGACGCAGCGGACGCGACGGCCGAGCCGGTCGACGAGGAGGCGGCCGGGCGGGCCGAGAGACCCTCGCGACCCGCCCGTCGCGCAGCGCCGCGTCCCGAGTCGCGCCGGAAGCAGCCGACGCGCCGAGCCCCGCTGCCCAAGGCCAAGCGCGAGCTGCTCATCTCCGTCGATGTCACGGAGCAGGCGGTCGCGGTGCTCGAGAACGAGCGCGTCGCCGAGGTCTACCTCGAGCGCCCGGGACGCCGATCGATCGCCGGCAACATCTACAAGGGCGTCGTCGACAACGTGCTGCCCGGCATGGAGGCTGCGTTCGTCGAGATGGGCCTCGAGAAGAACGGCTTCCTGTACGTCGACGAGATCGTGGGGCCCGAGCTCGAGGGACGCAGGCACGGCCGCCGCATCCAGGACCTGCTCGCCCGCGGCCAGGAGATCCTCGTTCAGGCGGTCAAGGACCCGATGAGATCGAAGGGCGCGCGTCTGACCACGGAGATCTCGCTGCCGGGCCGCTACGTCGTCTACGTGCCGCAAGGTGAGGGCATCGGCGTCTCGCGGCGACTCGAGGACGACGAGCGCCTGCGTCTCAAGGAGATCCTGCGCTCGTTCGACCTCCCCAAGGGTGGCCTCATCGTCCGCACCGCAGCCGAGGGCGCGTCCGCCGACGACATCGAGCGCGACGTGCGATTCCTACAGAAGCTGTGGAAGGAGATCCAGATGCGGGCGAAGCAGGCGCCGGCGCCCAGCCTCGTCTACTCGGAAGCCGAGTTGCCTCTTCGCGTCGTTCGCGACCTGTTCACCGACGACTTCGAGCGAGCCGTCGTCGACGACGACCGCACGTTCAAGCGCATCACCGGCTATCTGAAGAAGACCTCGCCCCACATGGCCGAGCGCGTGGGCCGCTACAAGGATCCCGCGCCTCTCTTCGAGGCGCACGGCGTCGACGCGGAGATCCGCTCCACACTGAACCGGCGAGTCGACCTCCCGTCCGGCGGCTACCTGATCTTCGACTACGCCGAGGCGTTCACGGTCATCGACGTCAACACCGGGCGCTTCGTCGGCTCCCGAGCACGGACCTCGGGTGCACGGCTCGAGGAGACGGTCACGAAGAACAACCTCGAGGCCGTGACGGAGGTCGTGCGCCAGCTTCGGCTGCGCGACATCGGCGGGATCATCGTCATCGACTTCATCGACATGGCAAACCCGAAGAACCGCGCCACTGTGGAGGAAGCGCTGAAGCGCGAGCTGGAACGAGATCGCACGAAGACGTACGTCGTCGAGATCTCACCGCTGGGCCTGGTCGAAATGACGCGACAGAACGTCACCGAGGGCCCGCGCGAGATCCTCACCCGGCGCTGTCCGGCGTGCGAGGGCGACGGGTTCGTCCTCTCCGAGATCTCCGCTGTCGTGGACGCCGAGCGCCGGCTGCGGGGCCTGGCAGTCCAGAGCCCGCGTACCAAGGCATTTCGTGTCGAGGTGAGTGCGCGTATCCGCGACCTGCTCGTCGGGCCCGGCGCGGCGCAGCTCAAGGCGATCGAGGACGTCACGAAGAGACGTTTCTTCCTCGACGCGAAGGAGAACGCGCCAGTCGACCACTTCGTGGTCGTCGCCAAGGGCCCGCTCGAGAAGGTGGTCCCCGAGACGATGCTCGAGGACGGGGAGGAGGTCGGCGTCAAGCTCGTGGAGATCGGCCTCTACGACGCGGACGCGGGCATCGGGAAGGTGGGCGGCGTCGACGTTGCCGTGGCCGGAGCGGCCCAGTTGGTGGGGAAGAAGGTGCGTGTCCGGGTGGAGCGTGTTCTCGGCGATACGGCGTTCGCGACCCTCATCGGCCATGTCCCTGCGCCGGCGTTCACGTCGCCGATTACCGCCGAGGATCTTGCCGAGAAGCCGACGCGGGTGTCGCGCTCGCGACGGCGCGTGCGGCCAGAGCTGACCGAGCCTGCGAAGCCGGCGGTGGAAGGGGAAGAGCGGGCCGCCGGCATCGAGGCCGTGATCGAGGTGGACGCCGGCGCCGAGCTGGAGCCTGGCGAGATCGAAGCCGAGACGGACGGCCAGCCGAGAAAGCGCAGGCGTCGCCGCGGCACCCGTGGAGGTCGAAACCGCCGCAGGAAGACCGCCACGTCGGCCGCGGCCGAACCGGAGTCACCGGAGGGATCCGACGAGGCAGACGCGGTCGTGCGTCCCAACGGCAGGGTTGCCGGGGCGGACGTTTCGGCGGTCGCGCCGCGGATCCATGTGCCCCCCGCCGATCTCGACGAAGCGGAAGCGCCCGTCCCGGCGGACGAGGCGAGCCCGGACGGCGACGTCGAGGCGGTGCCGAAACGCAAGCGCACCCGCCGGGGCTCGCGAGGCGGGCGTGGCCGGAAGAAGAAGGCGGCCGCGGTCAGCCCGGAGACGCCGGCGGGCGAGGCCGCGGGGTAGCTGGCAGCTCGCGCCCCGGCACCTCGTCCGGCCCGGCGGCGATCGTGAGCTCGGCCGTCGCAGATGCCCTCGCCCTGGTGGGATTTGCTGCCACGACGCTGGGCGCGGCACGGTTCGGCTAGACTGTCGTCGTCGCGGGCTGTCGTCTGCCCGCGTTTCCACGAAGGAACGCCTGACGATGTACGCCATCATCTCGCTCCAGGGCAAGCAGTACCGCGTCGAGGAAGGCCAGCGGCTGTTGGTCGACCAGCTCGCGCACCCCGCCGACACGCCGTTCCACCCGACGGTGCTCTTCATCGGGGGCGACGGCACGGCGGAGTTCACGCCCAAGGGCGCGCAGGTGACGGCGAAGGTCGTCCAGGACGTGCTCGGGGACAAGATCCGCATCGGCAAGTACAAGGCGAAGACGGGCTACCGGCGGCACACGGGTCACCGCAGCAAGCTGACCGAGATCGAGATCACCGGCATCGCGCTCAAGGCGCCTGCCAAGAAGGCGGCCGAGAAGCCTGAGTCCAAGGCCGAGGCGGCAGGCGAGAAAGCGGAGAAGCCAAGGACTGCCGCAAAGCCCAAGGCACCGGCCAAAAAGGCGCCAGCCAAGGCGAAGAAAGAGGACGCGTAATGGCACACAAGAAGGGCCTCGGCTCGTCGCGCAACG
>Ga0233416_10000748_pt1 | contig 10019 bp, 8 predicted proteins | sample Sediment_Towuti__2_FD_188638 | JGI IMG/M metagenome (GOLD analysis project Ga0233416, IMG submission 188638) | Sediment microbial communities from Lake Towuti, South Sulawesi, Indonesia - Sediment_Towuti_2014_0_MG | ecosystem: Environmental > Aquatic > Freshwater > Lake > Sediment | place... | reverse complement strand
CGTGACTCGAGCGGGCTGCGACCACGAGAGACCGTCCGTCGTCGTCGACACCACGACGCTGTTCGACGAGCATTCGGCGCTGAAGCCGCAGTCGTGCCAGGTAACCCAGACACGGCCGGTCGGGTCGACGTCCGCCGCCGGCAGCTGGAAGAGGCGCTGACCGCGCTCGGGTCGCGCGCGAATCTCGGCGACGAGCACGGGAGCGCCGAAGCTCGCCCCGCCGTCCGTCGAGGTCACCGCCCCGAGCCGCCTGTCGCCCCAGAGGAACGGGATCACGAGCGTGCCGCTCGGCTGCACGACCGGGAAGGCGCCGACCGTGTCCGTCGCCGGCGCGCGGACCGGCGCGGACCAGGTCAGACCGCCGTCCGTCGAGGAGACGACGCCGAGCGAGCCCCTGCCCGGCACGTCCGTGTAGGCGAGGTAGCAGTGCCCGAAGAACTCGCTGCTCGCGCCGTTGTCGCAGACGATCCACTCCTTGTCGAACGCGATGTCCTCGTCGTTGACCGCCTCGATGGCGACGACGGGCGTGGCCCAGGAGGCTCCATCTGTGGAACGGCTGACGGTCAGGCTGGTCGTCGTGCCCTGAAGGGCGAGCGCCGCGATGAGCCACGTGGCATGCGCGGCGTCGTAGGCGACGACGGGATCGCTCGCCCGCCCGCTCGGTCCCGGGGGCCGGCTGGCGGCGGTGAGGCCAGGGAGATAGCCGCTCCGCCACGTGCGTCCGTGATCGTTCGAGACGGAGAACCCGATGTTGTCGGCGCCGCCGTCAAACCTCCGTCCGACCTGGAAGGTGGCGACGGTCGTGGCTCCGACCGTGAGGCTGTCGGGCTCGACCTCCGTCTCGTGCTGGCTCTCCGGGTTCGTGTACGGATCCCGCGAGAGCCGGCGCCCCACGAGCTCGCAGTCGGCCGCCACCGTGTCGAGGAGGTCGGCGTTCACGACGTCGAGCCCGGGGCCGCAGCGGACCGTGTCTCTCGCGCCGTCGTAGGCCGCCATGATCCGGTCGTCGCCCGGCCCTCCGTCGAGCAGGTCGCGTCCCGGCCCACCATGCAGGAAGTCGTTCCCGGCGAGACCGAAGATCAGGTCGGATCCGCCGCGGCCGAAAATCGAGTCCGAGCCCATCGTCCCGACGAGACGATCGGGGCCGTCCGTTCCGACGAGCCGGGCGGCCGTCGCCGCCGACGACAGCACGAGAAGGCAGGAGAGGACCGCGACGGCGAGGCGCATGTATCCGGGAAGACGACAAGTGGCCGTGGGAGTTGGCGGGCGCGGTTAGCATGACCGCGGTGACCAGGCTGAGCCAGGCGATCGCCGAGGGCGACGGGATCTCGATCCTCGTCGAGGTGGAGGACGAGCAGGGAGCCACCCGCGCCGAGCGGCAAGGGGCCGCCGGGCTCGTCGCAGGGCGGGGGGCGGTCGCGGTCCGCTCGTCGTCCCAGCTGCCGCTCCTGCATCTCGGTGGGACCGTCGCCGCGAGCGGAGCGGCTGCGGACGCCGTCGTCATCTCGCCCGACCTCGCCGCCTGGGACGAGGCGCACGCCTTCGGCCTCGAGTGCGTCGTCCGGGTTCGGAGGCCTCACGACCTCGAGCGCGCGCTCGAGTACTTCGACCCGGAGATCGTTCTCCTCTCACCCGACCCGGACTCGGACGAGGACCCGCTCGAGGCCCTCCTCGACCTCCTCCACGACGTGCCCGCGGGAAAGCTCGCGATCGCCGAGCTTCGCGACGCGACGACCGAGGACGTGGGCGAGCTCGAGCGAGCCGGCGTGGACGCAGTGCTCGTGGCTCCCGGCGACGTCGCCGCGCTCGTGCGCGCGGAGCCGCCCGACGTCTGATCAGGCGACGATCTTCCCTGCCTCGATCCAGTCGGGCGGAAGCCCGCGTCGCTCCCGCGTCGCCTCCTCGAGCGAGACGTCGCCGATCTCGAGGCCGCGGACGGCGGCCATCCGGCCCCAGGCGCCCCGGTTGGCGAGCTCGACCGCCGCGAGCCCGAGCCTCGTCGCAAGGAGGCGGTCGCGCGCGGTCGGGGTCCCGCCTCGCTGCACGTGCCCGAGCACGGTGACTCGCGTCTCGAAGCCGGTGAGCCGCTCGAGCTCGTCCGCCACGACCCGGCCGATGCCGCCGAGGCGGGCGTAGCCGTAGCGGTCGACCTCCTGTACCACCGGCGCCTCCTGCTCCCCGGACCGGCGGGTGAGCCGGTACCCCTCGGCGACGACCACGATCGAGAAGTCCCTGCCGGCCTCGTGCCTCTGGCGGACGTGCGCGGCCGCGTCCTCGATCGGACTCGACGACTCCGGCACGAGGATCACGTCGGCGCCTCCTGCGATCCCGCTCGCGGCAGCGATCCAGCCCGTGTGGCGGCCCATGACCTCGACGACGATCACCCGGTTGTGCGACTCCGCGGTCGTGTGCAGCCGGTCGATCGCCTCCGTGCAGACGTGCACGGCGGTGTCGAACCCGATCGTGACCTCGGTGCCTGCGAGATCGTTGTCGATCGTCTTCGGTACGCCGACGACGTGGTAGCCGAGCTCCTCGTACAGCCTGCGCGCGACTCCGAGCGATCCCTCGCCGCCGATCGCGATCACCCCGTCGAGCGCGAGCGCGCGCGTTGCCTCGAGCAGCGCGTCGACAGTGCCCTCCCGGAAGCAGTCGTACCCCGTCGTGCCTAGGATCGTCCCGCCCCGGGGGAGGATCCCGGCGACCGCGTCGCGGTCGAGAGAGAGCGTCTCGCCCGTGACGAGACCGCGCCAGCCCTGCCGGATGCCGATCATGTCGTGGCTCCGGTCGAGCGATCCCCGGACGACGGCTCGGATGGCCGCGTTCAGGCCGGGGCAGTCGCCGCCTCCCGTGAGGACGCCGAACGTGCTCACGAGCGAGCGCTCAATAGAGGAACATGGGCTTGCCGAGGACGTGCCGGACCTTCGGGCGGTACTCGTCGACGTCGTAGAGCTCGTCGACGTCGACCCGCTTGACGCCTGCCCGCGTCGCGGAGATGGGCACGGTCGTGTAGCTGCCGTTCCGCAGGGACACCATCCGGCCGGAGTCGCCCTGGATCGCGAGGTCGGCTGCGATGACCGCGTAATTCGTCGCCACCATCAGGTCGAGCGAGTCGGGGCTCCCCGAGCGCATGAGGTACGCGAGCTGCTGGTAGACGATGTCCTCTCCGGTCCGCTCCTTGAGGAGCTCGCCGAGGAGCAGGCCGACGCCGCCGAGCTTGCGGTGGCCGTACGCGTCGACCTCCCCGGACAGGACCAGCTCGCCGCTCGCGGGGGTCGCTCCCTCGGAGACCGTCATCATCGCGTAGCTCGACGGGTTCGAGCGCTTGTCGTGAAGGAGGAGCTCGGCGAGACGGTCCGGGTCGAACGGCACCTCCGAGATCACCGCCCGGTCCACTCCGGCGAGGTACGCGGTGATGAGCGACGTCTCGCCGCTGTAGCGCCCGAAGAGCTCGATCACCGCGATGCGCTCGTGACTCCCTGCGCTCGTCCGGAGGTTGTGGATGAACTGGACGCCTCGGGTCACGGCCGTCGAGAAGCCGATGCAGTAGTCCGTGCCGTGGACGTCGTTGTCCATGGTCTTCGGGATCGCGATCACCGGGACGCCCTCCTCGTGCAGGCGCAGGGCGTAGGAGAGCGTGTCGTCCCCTCCGATGGGCACGAGCGCATCGAGTGAGAGGTGCTCGACGACGCGGAGCACGTGGCCGGTGAAGTCGAACGGGCCCTCGCCCTCGGCGCGGTCGGCGAGGAACGGGGGCACCTCGTTCGCGCGTACGTTGGCCGGGTTCGTGCGCGACGTGTGGAGCACGGTCCCGCCCGTGCGGTCGATCGTCCGGACTGCGGCCGGGTCGAGCGGCTCGACGTTCCGCTCGGCAGACGCGGGATCGGCGGGGTCGCACTCGAGGAGCCCTGCCCAGCCGCGCCTGATCCCCAGCACCTCGCTCCCTGCCGCGTCCACGCGGTTGACGAACGCCTTGATGCACGGGTTCAGGCCGGGAACGTCGCCGCCGCCGGTAAGCACGCCGAGTCGCACGACGAGAGCCTACTCGCGGCCTCGCGCAATCGTAGCCACAGTTGTCTGTCGAGAAGACGCCGCCGTCCGACGCAGCATCTAGAATTACTGCGATCGACACGGCGCGGCGGTGGCGCAACTGGTCGACGCGATGCCCTCAAAAGGCATTGTCCTTCGGGACGTGTGGGTTCGAATCCCACCCGCCGCACTCCATGCGACCAGCCGTCGACCGACAGATCGTGGCGTTCCTCGCAGCCGGCGGGTAATCCTGGCGGATCACGGACGTCATCCGGATCTCGCGCTCGACGGTTCGCTACCGGCCCCGGGCAGATCGCACAGAGCCGGGCGTCGCGTCGTGATCGCCGAGTCATGCGAGCCGGGAAAGATGTGCGGCTGCAATTTGCGCTCGGGCACCCGAAGTTCGATACTTGCGCAACGCCGGCGGAGCCGGCGCAGATCCGGTTATCCGAGGTGAGGAGGAAGAGCTTGACTGCAAAGAGGAGTGCGCTATTCGTCCTCGGGTTGCTCGTGGCCGCGTTCGCGCTCATCGCTGCCGGCTGCGGAGGCGGCGACGGAGGAGGCGGCGAGGCAACCGCCCTGCCCTCGTCGTCGTGCACGGCGATCGAGTACGAGGGCGACGGCGATGCCGACTACGTCCTCGCGTCCGACTTCCCGCTGCAGGGCTCGTCCCGCACGCAGACCGAGCAGATCGTGGCGGCGATCCGGCACGAGCTCAAGTCCCGCGGCTGGAAGGCGGGCGACTACAACATCGCCTACCAGTCGTGCGACGACGCAACGGCGCAGGCGGGGAAGTGGGACTCGGGCAAGTGCTCGCAGAACGCGAACGCCTATGCCGCCAACTCGAGCGTGATCGGCGTCATCGGCACATTCAACTCGGGTTGCGCGATCATCGAGATCCCGGTGCTGAACCAGGCGCCGGACGGCGCGATCGCGTTGCTCTCTCCGGCGAACACGTACGTGTGCATCACGGCGGCGGCGCCGGCGTGCGAGCCGACGGAGCCGGACAAGTACTACCCGTCGGGCAGCCGCAACTACCTCCGCGTCGTCGCCAACGACGGCTACCAGGGTGCCGCGGTCGCCGAGTACGCCCAGGAGCTCGGGGTCAAGAGCGTCTACGTCCTGAACGACAGGGAGGCGTACGGCCTCGGCGTCGCCACGAACTTCCGCGACGCAGCGGAGTCGCTCGGGATCAACATCGCGGGCTTCGAGGCGTGGGACCCGAGGGCGACGAGCTACACGTCGCTGATGCAGAAGATCGGGAAGACCGACGCCGACGCCGTCTTCCTCGGCGGCCTCATCGACGAGAACGGCGCCCAGGTGATCAAGGACAAGGTCGCCACCCTCGGGCCGAACGACGGCGACGTGAAGCTGTTCGCTCCGGACGGGTTCACGACGCAGGCCACGATCGACGGGTCGGCCGGCGCAGCGGCCGGCATGTACATGTCTGTCGCCGGCCAGCCGATCGACCAGTTCACGGGCACGGCGAAGGAGTTCGTGGACAGCCTCCTCGAAGAGGAGCTCGCGGGCAAGCAGATCGACCCGTACGCGATCTACGGCGGGCAGGCGGCGCAGGTCATGCTGGACGCGATCGCCGACTCCGACGGATCGCGGGAGGACGTGATCACCAAGCTGTTCGCCTCCGACGTCAAGGACGGCCTCCTCGGGACGTTCACGTTCAACGAGGACGGCGACCCGGTGGCGTCGTCGGGCGCGACGGTGGCGATCACGATGTACAAGGCCACCGACAAGCTCGAGACGGAGAAGGTCATCTTCCCGCAGCAGGCGACCGTCGACGCCGCGCTCGGCAAGTCGTAGAGCCGACACGTAGGAACACTCAAGACGCGGGAGGGCATTGCCCTCCCGCGTCTTTCGGTTTAGAGTCCTCGCGTTGCGATGAGCGAGGCTGCGACCAGCGTCCTTCGTACCCTCCGCACGCCGAGCGTGGTCAGCGCCCTCGGCGTCGGGTTCGTGGTTGTCATCGTCGTATGGCTCGTCGTCAACTTCCTCAAGGACCCCGAGTACTTCGTCAACATCGGGCTCGACGGCCTCACTCGGGGCACGATCTACGGGGTCATCGCGCTCGGCTACACGCTCGTCTACGGCATCCTCCAGCTGATCAACTTCGCGCACGGCGACCTGTTCGCCCTCTCCGGGCTCGTCGCCAGCACGATGCTGCTCTCCGTCTTGGGCATCACCGTCGCCTCGAGCGGCCTCGCGACTGCGGGCGGCGTCCTCGTCTCCCTGGCGGTCACCGTCCCGCTCTTCGCGCTCGTCAACGGCGCGATCGAGCGAGTCGCGTACAAGCCCCTGCGGAACGCGCCCCGCCTCGCACCGCTCATCACGGCCGTCGGGATGTCCTTCATCCTCCAGAACGTTGCCCTCGCCCTGTACGACGTCGACTACAGGAGCGGGTCCGACCTCCTCCCCCAGGGCGACGCCTTCTCGATCGGCGACATCCACGTCAGCTGGAAGCTCGTGACGACGCTCGTCATCATCGTGCCGACGTTGCTCGTCCTGACCTGGTTCGTGCGCTCGACGCGCCAGGGAAAGGCGATGCGCGCCGTCGCCCAGGACCGCGAGGCGTCGTCGATGATGGGCATCAACGTCAACCGGACGATCTCGGTGACGTTCCTCCTCGCCGGAGCGCTCGCAGCCGTGGCCGGCATGGTCTACTTCCTCGAGTTCCAGATGCGCTACGACCAGGGCTTCGAGCTCGGGCTGATCGCGTTCACGGCGGCCGTGCTCGGAGGGATCGGAAACCTCCCGGGCGCCGTGCTCGGCGCTCTCGTGATCGGGCTCATCCAGTCCTTCAACGAGGGGCTTCTCTGGTACGCGCCGGGGGGCGACTGGACACGCTCGATCGTCTTCGGGATCCTGATCGCCACCCTCGTCTTCAGGCCCGAGGGGCTCCTCGGGGAGCGGACTCCCGAGGGCGCATGACCTCGCTCGTCGACAGCGCCCGTCGGGTCACGGCCGGTCACCGAGACCGGTGGCTCGTTCCGGCGCTCGTCGTGCTCGCGCTCGCCTACCCCTGGCTCGAGGACACGCTCCAGAGCCTGCCTTTGATCGGAGACTTCATCCCCTCGACCGAGTCCATGGTCGTGATCTTCGCGTTCACGATGATGGCCGTCGGCCTCAACATCGTCGTCGGGTACGCGGGGCTCCTCGACCTCGGGTACGTCGCCTTCTACGCGGTCGGCGCGTACACCGCCGCCTGGTTCGCGTCCCAGCAGTTCAACCAGGTGACCTTCCACTTCTTCTCGTCCGTCCCGAAGGACCAGCCCGGCATCCACATCACGATGTGGGCGGTGCTGGTGGCCGCCGGCGTCCTCACGCTCGTCTCCGGGATCCTCATCGGGCTTCCGACCCTGCGACTCCGGGGGGACTACCTGGCGATCGTGACCCTGGGGTTCGGGGAGATCGTGCCGCAGGTCGTCCGGAACGGGGACAACATCGGGGGCTTCGACCTGACGCACGGCACGTTCGGGATCGCGCCGATCGATCCGGCAGGCTTCGTCGCCCTCAGCTGGCTGGGGCTGCCCGAGAACTTCCAGCAGTCGGAGGACCGCAAGCTCTGGTACTACGTCGTCGCGCTCGCGCTGGTGCTGATCACGGTGTTCTGCTCCGTGCGCCTGCGCGACTCGCGGCTCGGACGCGCGTGGATCGCGATCCGCGAGGACGAGACCGCGGCCGCGGCGATGGGCGTCCCGCTCATGCGGACGAAGACCTGGTCGTACGCCATCGGCGCCTTCTTCGGCGGCGTCGCGGGCGCGTACTACGCGAGCTTCCGGGGAGGAGCGTTCCCGGCGGACTTCTACTTCCAGTTCTCCGTGTTCCTCCTCTGCATGGTCATCCTGGGCGGGATGGGGAGCGTCTGGGGCGTGGTCGTCGGAGCCTTGTTCCTCGGCTACCTGGACCGCGAGGGGCTGTCGACCATCGGCTCGAAGATCCAGGAGGCCGGCGTCGACTTCGACCCGACGAAGTACCAGTTCGGGATCTACGGCGTCATCATCGTCGCGATGATGTTGTTACGTCCCGCGGGGCTCATCCCGGAACGTCGCCACAGGATCGAGCTGGAGGAAGGCGTCCACGACACGCCGTTCTACGACGTCACCACCGAGGGGACGCTCACGGACCGCGACCCGAGCGACGACTGATGGCGGCGCCCGACAACATCATTGTCGCCGACAAGGTCCGCAAGGAGTTCGGCGGGCTCGTCGCCTCCGACGACATCGACTTCACGATCGCCCGCGGCGCCATCGTCTCGCTCATCGGCCCGAACGGCGCCGGCAAGACCACGTTCTTCAACCAGCTCACCGGCGTGTACAAGCCGACCTCCGGCAAGATCGTCTTCGACGGGCACGAGATCACCTATCTCCCGCCGCACGCGATCACGAAGCTGGGCATCGGGCGCACGTTCCAGAACATTCGGCTCTTCTCGCAGATGACGGCGCTCGAGAACGTCCTCGTGGGCATGCACAGCCGCCTCACGGGCGGGATCATCGGGTCGATCCTCCACACACGGCGCGTGAAGAGGGAGGAGGCCGCGGCCGAGGAGACGGCCAAGGAGCTCCTTGCCTACTGTGGACTTCCCGGCCGGGCCGGCCAGTGGGCCGGCTCGATGGCCTACGGCGACCAGCGCCGCCTCGAGGTGGCGCGCGCGCTCGCGACGCAGCCGAAGCTCCTCCTGCTCGACGAGCCGACAGCCGGGATGAACCCGCAGGAGACGGCGGAGTTCACGGGGTTCGTCCGCAAGGTGCGCGACGACAAGGGCCTGACCGTGCTCCTCATCGAGCACGACATGAAGGTCATCATGGGCGTCTCGGAGCGGATCACCGTCCTCGACTACGGGGCCAAGATCGCCGAGGGGACGCCGGCGGAGATCCAGACGGACGAGCGGGTGATCGAGGCCTACCTCGGGAAGGGGGCGGCGGCGTGAGCGAGCAGGCGCCCGCGGACGGGCCGGTCCTCGAGATCGACGACATCCACGTCTACTACGGCGCGATCCATGCCCTCAAGGGCGTCTCGCTCCGCGTGGGCAGCCGGGAGATCGTGACGCTGATCGGCTCGAACGGCGCCGGTAAGTCGACGACGCTGCGCGCCATCCAGGGGTTGAACCGGCCGAGGAAGGGATCCATCCGGTTCGAGGGCCGTGACATCACCCAGGCGCCCTCGCACGACATCGTGGCGAGCGGCATCGCTCAGAGCCCGGAGGGACGGAGGCTCTTCCCGCGCATGAGCGTGCTCGAGAACCTCGAGATGGGCGCGTTCCAGCGTGCGGTGAAGAAGTCGGAGCTCTCCGAGGACATGGACCGCGTCTTCGAGCTGTTCCCGCGCCTCGCCGAGCGGCGGACGCAGAAGGCGGGCACGATGTCAGGCGGCGAGCAGCAGATGTGCGCGATCGGGCGGGCGCTCATGGCCCGGCCGAAGCTCCTGCTTCTCGACGAGCCGTCGATGGGGCTGGCGCCGATCTTCGTGGAGCGGATCTTCGAGACGATCGTCGAGGTCAACCAGCAGGGAACGCCCGTCCTCCTCGTCGAGCAGAACGCGCTCATGGCGCTCGAGGTCGCCCGCCGCGGCTACGTCATGGAGACGGGACGCATCGCGCTCGAGGGCCCGGCGTCCGAGCTGAAGGAGAACGAGCAGGTCCAGAAGGCGTACCTCGGCCTCGAGTGAGGCGCGCGGCCAGGCTGCGTCGGGTCTGGCGTCGCTCGGGCGCTGCTCGCCAGGGAGGCGAGCGCGAGGAGCGTGGACAGTACGTGGAGGTACGGACACGCGACGAGCGCGACGCATCCTGCCGCGAGCAGCGTCAGGCCGGGGCGGAGCGGGGCTCCGCCCCGCGGGAGCCCGGCCGGCGAGCGGCGTCAGGGCCCCACGATGAGCGGGGGGTAGGGAGGGGCGAGCAGAACGCCGACGCGAGCCTTCCCGCCGGCGACGCCGTGCGCCATCTCGAGGGCGCTCGCGACTCCCCGGCTGGGAACGAACCCGAG
>Ga0233416_10000747_pt1 | contig 10035 bp, 6 predicted proteins | sample Sediment_Towuti__2_FD_188638 | JGI IMG/M metagenome (GOLD analysis project Ga0233416, IMG submission 188638) | Sediment microbial communities from Lake Towuti, South Sulawesi, Indonesia - Sediment_Towuti_2014_0_MG | ecosystem: Environmental > Aquatic > Freshwater > Lake > Sediment | place... | reverse complement strand
TGGAAGACTGCCTTCATAACCGCCAAGCATCGCTAGATTTGAAAAGTCTTCTCTGGAAAGGGTTGTACCGTCTTTAGTTAGCAGGTAGGCACCTGTGATAAAATCTCTTAGTCCACCAATTATTGGACCGCCATATCTTGGAGATATTAATTGGTCTTGAACACGCATTAACAAAATTGCCTCTGATCTTGCCTCCTCACTTTGTGGTACATGCAAATTCATTTCATCGCCATCAAAGTCAGCGTTGTAGGGTGGACAAACGGATGGATGAAGTCTAAATGTTTTTCCTGGTAATACTTTCACATAATGAGCCATGATAGACATTTGGTGAAGTGAGGGTTGTCTGTTAAACATAACAATGTCACCGTCTGATAGGTGTCTTTCAATCAGATATCCAACTTCTAAACTATCTGCAATAGTTTGACGATCTTCAACAAAATCTAATCGAATTTTTACACCATCAGGTCTTACGATATAGTTTACACCTGGAAATTTGGTAGGACCATTTATGACAAGTGTTTTCATTCTTTCAATGTTCCAATCAGTAACTATTTCTGGTATGGTGAGTTTCATTGCCACAGATTCAGGAACACCGACCTCTGAGAGGTCAAGATTTGGATCAGGAGAAATTACTGTTCTGCTTGAAAAGTCAACTCTTTTGCCAGAAAGTGAACCACGAAATCTACCTTCCTTGCCTTTCAATCTTTGAGTTAAGGTTTTTAGCGGTCTTCCTGAACGATGATGAGCTTGTGGAATTCCTGAAACTTCATTATCAAAGTATGTTGTAGCATGATATTGTAATAGATCAACTAAATCCTGTACAATAAGTGGAGGAGTTCCAGCCTCCTTACTTTCTTTGAGTCTTTGATTGACTCTAATGATGTCAACCATTTTGTGGGTAAGATCGTCTTCGGATCTAATTCCGGTTTCTAAAATGATTGATGGTCTTACTGTAACAGGTGGAACTGGAAGAGCTTGTAAGATGAACCATTCAGGTCGTGCGGTGTTTGGATCATATCCTAAGAGTTTTAGATCATCATTTGTAATTTGAGAAAATCTTTCCCTAATAGTAATTGGAAGTAATCTATTTTCGCCGATTTCGGTTTTTTCAATAAAAATTGTAGGTTTTGTAAAAATAAGCTCGTATTGTGGTTTGCCACAGTGAGGGCATTCCTTTGTTTTTTTTGCCTTTTCTAAGATTTGTTCTGGAATTCTTTTTTGAGAGATAATTGTATATGCTGCCTCTCGTTCTCGAACCTTTGCAAATTCGTTAAGGTCCTCTTGCGATAGTCTTAGCCTAGAGCAAGACCTGCAGGTTGAAAGTAAAAGTTTGTAGATATTATCAATAAAAGCAATGTGCAATACTGGTTCTGCTAATTCGATGTGGCCAAAATGACCAGGGCATCTGGCAGATGTGTTTCCGCATGTCAGGCATTTTTGTCCTGGTTCTAAGGTACCTAATCTGCCGTCCATGAGTCCACCTTGAACCGACATTCCGTCTTCATCATATGTCTCGGGAGCTGTGATTTCAGCTACAGAGTATTTTCGAATTTCAGTTGGAGACCAAACTGAAAATCTAATGCTATCAATTGATTTTACTGTTTGAAGTGACATTAAACTCTCTCCTTGATCACAAGTCTTGGTGCAACGTTTAGACTTTGCATTTCTTGTAATAATAATTTGAATGCATATGCAACTGAAACAGAAGAAACTTTTGCTTTATCGCCACATACTCTACAAACATATCTTCTTTGTTTCACATCGTGGTATGCTACTAATCCACATCTTTCACAGACATAGATTTCAGATTTATCTGATTCGTCTAGTAATCTGTCTTTTAGTATCATAGATGCACCATAAGCTATTAGACAATCACGCTCCATTTCTCCAAATCTTAATCCTCCTCCTCTTGCCCGTCCTTCGGTTGGTTGTTTAGTTAACATTTGAACTTGACCTCTTGCTCTTGCATGAATTTTATCTGCTACCATATGGTGAAGCTTTTGGTAATACACAACACCGATGAAAACTTCAACTGGGAAGGGTTTGCCTGTCCTACCGTCATACATTATCTCTTTTCCAGAATATTTGAATCCTGTAGCATCCATTACTTTTCTTACTTCATCCATCTTTTCTCCAACAAACGCCGAGCCATCAAATTTATTGCCACGCAAAGCGGCAGCTTTTCCTGTAATTGATTCCATGAACATTCCAACGGTCATTCTAGAGGGGAATGCATGTGGGTTAATCAAAACATCAGGTGAAATTCCTTGTGCTGTGTATGGTAAATCTTCGTTATTAGCTAAAATTCCTAGAACGCCTTTTTGTCCATGTCTTGACGCGAATTTGTCTCCAATTTCAGGAATTCGCATATCTCTTACTCTAATTTTATACATCTTTCCTCCCTCATTTGATTGCGTCATAACAACAGTGTCTACTACTCCTGTTTCTGATGGCCTAACACCAATTGATGTATCACGTCTGTAAGGTCCTTTGGTCTCAAATTCTCTGTATTCTTCCATAAATCTGGGAGGACTTGATTTGCCGATGAGAATATCTCCTCCAATAACTTGGGATTCAGTTGCTATTACTCCATCTTCTTCCAAAAGTCGATAAGCTTTTTCACCTTTGTAACCACGAATGTTATCTTCAGCATTTGGAATTTCAAAATTATCACGCATTCCACCAGGGTATTGTTTTGCTTCTGCATCGTAAATTCTGTAGAAAAATGTACGTGCAAGTCCTCGCTGTACAGATGCCTTGCTAAGAACAATTGCGTCTTCAATATTATAACCATCAAAAGGTAGCACTGCAACTACACAGTTTTGACCAGCAGGTCTTTCCTCCAAGCCAAGTAAACCCATTGCTTTGGTAGTTACAATTGGTGTTTGTGGATAGAGCATAAAGTGTTGTCGTACATAAGTGCTAGTATTCATCATTGGAGTTGAAAATCCTAGGCTTTGTTTTGCCATAGCAGACTCGTATGTGTTTCGAGGAGATTGATTGTGTTCTGGATATGGAATGATAGATGCTCCAGCACCAAGAATTGCAGATGGAAAAATTTCCATATGTGTATGTTTTTTACATTCTTTTTCTTCAAAAGCAATAAAGCAGTTCTCCTCCTCATTTGCATCAATAAGCTCGATTACGCCCATTCTAAGAAGATCATTCCATGACAATAATTTCTTTGAAACTTTGTCAATTAGATCTTGTGATAATAGAGGTTTGTTATCTTTGATTATAATGAGTGGTCGTAAAACTCTACCAGCATTACAATTAACGTATATTCTCTTAGTAGCTCCTTCGATTTCTGATTTATGGAAAGAAATTCCAATGTGGGGATGAATTTTTGATGTTCTTCGTAATTCACGTAAAGCCTCTGTTAATTTTTCTCCGTCACGATAATACCCAATCAGTTTTCCATCAACAAAAACGCGAGTTCCATCTCGTTTCAAATCATCTTTTGCTTCGGTAAAATGTAGAGTTCCTAAATCAAATATTTTTTCAACAATTTCTTCTGATGGGACATGGACTGAAATAATTCCTGATAAGGCCAAATTTTTTACCAGTCCACAATTAGAGCCCTCAGGGGTTTCGCTAGGGCAAATTCTTCCAAAATGAGTTGCATGTAAATCTCGTGCTTCAAAATTAGGTTGAGTCCTACTCAAAGGAGATTGAACTCTTCTAAGGTGACTAATTGTAGACAAGTAATTAGTTCTATCCAGCAATTGTGTAACACCTACTCTTCCTCTTCCCCAATTGCCAGTTGCAATTGCGTTGTTTAGTTTATCTGTGACAATTCCTGGTCTAATTGCTGCTGCAACAGCATTAATTCCTCTTTTTTGTCCTGATCTTTCAAGTTGATATTTCATGTCCCTGACCAAGTTTCTAAAAGCAGTTCTAAATAAATCGGCTAACATTTGTCCTGCAAATTTAATCACTTTATTTCCATAATGATCTTTATCATCAGGATAAATCCAACCAAGTTTTAATTCAAGAAGTTTACATGCAGCTTCACCAAGAAATTGAGCTTTTTCTTTTCTATTTTCCGGATATTTTCCAAGATGAGGTAAAAGTCCCCAGTCCAACAAAGTTTCTGCTCTTTTAATTTGGAACTCTTCTAACATTCCTGGGGCAATACGTTTGCTAATGTATACAATTGCGTCCTTTGATGTTGGAACATCGCCAGCCTTTTCAAATGAACCTTCAAGCTCATTTTGAATTTCATCAACAAGAGATACTGCAGCGGCAATTTCCTTATCAGACTCTAGTCCAAGAGCTCGCATTAATGTTACAACTGGAATATCAACAGGAGAGCCAGGAATTCTTGCAACTATTAGACCGTCTCCTTTCATCATTAACTCAAGTTTTGCTCTATACCCTACAATTGAAGAATAGACTTTGGCTTTGAAAACAGTATTTCCACCTACGGTTTCTCTATCAACAATAATTTTGTTGTATGAAAGATCTTCCAATCCAACAATTACTCTTTCTGAACCATTAATGATAAAATATCCACCAGGATCATGAGGATCTTCACCATGTTCGATTAATTTTTGATCAGAAAAATTGTGTAATATACAAGCATTAGATCTTACCATTACTGGAATATCACCAATGTGCACAAAACGTGATTCTAAGATTTTTCCATCTTCAACAACACTTGCTTCCATCATTACAGGAGCAGAGTATGAGACATTTCGTAATCTTGCCTCTGCTGGAGTAATGTGAGTAATAGAGCCATCAAGTTCCATCATTCTGGGTTGTTGAAGTTTTATTTTTCCAAGTTGAATTTTGTATGGATATTCTGCATTCTCAATTTCTATTTGAGCAACTTCATTGATTATACTTTGTAGTCCTCTTTCCAAAAATTCATCAAAAGAATTTAGATGTTGACGGGCAATGCCTTCTCTTTTGAGTATATCGTGTATTATTGGCCAACGTTTGTTAGATGTGTCTGCCATTAGATTTCTACCACGTATCTATAATAGATGCTCTCGCCAGCTGTTGCACTTTTTCTTGTAATTTTGACCATGTCACCTGGTTTTACTCCAAGTCCTATTATTGCAGGATCATTAACGAAAATCAATGGCAGTTCTGTGGGTTTACAATTGAATTGTTGTAAAACATCCTCTGCTTCTTTTTTGGTAATGATTTCATGTTTTGGAACATAGACATGATGAGGAACAAGAACTGGATTACGTTTAGTTGCCAAAAAATGCAACCCCCGGATTAACATTAGCTGTAAGTACTAAAAATTTACACAAACCGTCGAAAATCACCGAGAGGTTAATATATATCTAATCTGAGCCACCTACCATAATTCGGCGATTTAGTCAAGAATTTTTTGCATAAAGTTAAATAGCATTATTAAACCCGATATTGACGATGAGTAATCTAAAGATATTCACTTTGTTAGCAATTATCATTGCAAGCATAAGTGGAGGATCTGCTTTTGCACAAATGTCGGAACCTATGTTAGCACCTATTTCCGTCACAACCGATAAGGACTCTTATGCAGATGGCGATACAGTTGTTATTTCTGGCGAAGTCAGAGATCTTCTGTCAGGCACTCCAGTGAGTCTTCAAATTATTGCAGCTAATGGCAATATTGTTGGTATTGAACAACTTGATGTTGGTGCAGACCATAAATTTAGTACAGAGATAACCGCAGGCGGAGGCCTTTGGAAATCAAAGGGAACCTATACAGTAAAAGTACTGTATGGTACCCAAGCTAGAACGGCCGAAACTACCTTTGAGTTTGGTGGTTCTGGTGGCGGTCCTGGAGCTGGAACTACAGTAAAGGTCGATAGAACGGACTTTGTGTTAAGCTATAAAATAACTGGTGGTAAAGTCAATAGTGTAACCCCAGACGACGAAGCAAATTCATTAGTTATTTCAATAACAACTACCAGTGATGGACAACTAACCATTACGCTTCCTAGAGCATTAATTGATGCAAAAACCAATGGTGAAGACGATGATTTCTTCGTTCTAATTGATGGGGAAGAGGTGGAATTTGAAGAAACTACCACAGCTACGGATAGGACTTTGACAATTAACTTCCCAGATGGTGCCGAAGAAATTGAGATAATTGGATCCTTTGTGGTTCCAGAATTTGGTACAATTGCAGCCCTAATTCTAGCAATTGCGATCATATCAATTATTGCGGTATCCACAAAGACCAGATTGAGCATCTTACCAAAATACTAAGATCTTCATCTTTTTTCATTTTTTAAATATACATAAATAGTCAATATACTCAACCGCAAACAAGATGAATACACGTACGTCGTATGTAGTAATTGCCACAATTGCTGCAGTACTGATAACATCAACATCAGCAGCTTTTGCTCAAGGATACTTTGATGAACTGGCTTGCCCAGATTGTCCTGAATCTCAAAAGATAAGAGAGCAAGTACTAGCTGACATACCCATTCGGGTTTGGACTGATAAAGCTGAATATGATCACGAATCATCTATAGTTGTTGAAGGAATTGTTGCTGGCGATAGACCAGGAACTGAGATTGGATTAGTAGTAATTGGTCCACCACCATTCAATAACATAGTTGCAGTCGATCAGATTAAAGTAGGCAGTGATGGTAAATTCAAAACAACACTAAGTACTGGAGGCAGTGCATGGAAATACGACGGTACCTATACTATCAAAGTAACATACGGAAACCAACAACTGAACGCTAAAGCTATGGTTCAATTAATTGGAGAAGGAACTAAAATCGTATGTGCTCCAGGCGAATTAAATGCAAGTGGACACTGTATCCCCTATACCATTTCAGGTGCAGGAGTTACTGGTGCTAGACTCAATGTTGAATCAACTTCATTGATTATCAATCTACTCACCTCTAGTGATGGAATGATTACACTTGACATTCCAAGAAGTGTCTTAGATACAGATACAGATGCCGAACCACTCTTTGTCATCATAGATGGAGAAGAAGCAGACTCTGAGGAATTAGTTACATCAACTACAAGAAGAGTTACAATAATGTTCCCTGAAGGAGCAGAAGAGATAGAAATCATTGGTACCTTTGTAATACCAGAGTTTGGCGCTATTGCAGCACTAATTCTTGCAGTCGCAATAATATCAATAATTGCTGTATCTGCAAAAACAAGATTGAATGTATTTCCAAAATACTAGATCTTCATCTTTTCTCATTTTTTATTTTTAATTTACAAATAATTAGTAAAAGAAATATACAAAAGATATTTTATTTACTCATGAGACAGAGCGAAATATCTTTTATAATAATTATGGTTTTGTCCATATCTACAGTTTCAGTATTTGCACAAACTCAAGAATTGATTTCTGTAACTACTTCTGAAAATGCATATGAAGAGGGTGATACAATTGTAGTATCTGGAAATGTTACATCAATTATACTGGATACTCCGGTGACATTACAAATCTTTCATGAAGGTAATTTAGTGGATATTGCTCAAATTATTGTTGCACAAGACGGAAAATATACACATACTTTTCAAGCAGAGGGACCACAATGGCAAAAAGATGGAAAATATGTTGTTAGAGCATCCTATGGGGCTAATACTATGATTGAAACAAATTTCCAATATTTGACAAAACTTGCAGTTACAGAAACAACGGATATTTTTGAGGTTAATGCTGGAAGTGCTGGAACGTTTGATGTTAATTATACCATAAGGGGGGCAACAGTAAAAGATATGTTAGTAGATCCGGAAATTTTTGCTTTAATTGTAATATTAGAAACAGAGGATGATGGTTCGCTTACATTAGATTTACCTCGCCAATCAATTGATGCAAAAAAAAGTGATAATACTGATGATGCTTTTATTATTCTAATTGATGGGGTTGAAGTTCCTTACAAGGAAATTGCCACGGATGTTGATTCAAGAACAATTACTATCGAATTTGAAGAGGGAGATTCTGATATAGAAATAATTGGTACTTTTGTGGTTCCAGAATTTGGTACTATATCAATACTGATACTAATTGTTGGAATTATTTCCATGATGTTCCTATCAACAAAATATAGAAGGCAAATTACAAATACTATCTAATTAGATTTCAATTAAATCCATATTTTTCTTTTAGTGGAGAAAAAGCTCGAAGTTCATCAACTACTTTTTTTAATATTTCAACTGATCTTTTTATTTCTGATTCAGTATTTGATATTCCCACTGTTAGGCGTAATGATCCGGTAATTTGATCATGAGAAAACCCCATGGCTTTGAGTACATGAGATTCCTTTTGTACTCTAACTGAGCATGCAGAACCTGTCGAAGCAGCAATTCCATTTTCATCTAATTTGATTATCAAATCTTCCCCATTTACTCCAAGAAATGTAAAGTGTGCATTATTTGGCAATCTTTTTTGTTGGTGACCATTGAGTTTGACATGAGGAATCTGTCGCATTACTTCTGAGATTAATTCATCACGGAGGTTTTGCAAATGCAGGTTATTTGACATCATGTTATCTTTAGATAGTTGGCATGCTTTACCAAAACCAACTATACTAGCTACATTTTCGGTTCCTGACCTCAATCCATTTTCCTGGCCTCCACCATAAATGAAAGGGTTAACTTTAATGCCATTTTTTATGTATAATGCCCCAACCCCTTTTGGCCCATTAATTTTATGAGATGATATAGATAAGAGATCAATTCCTAATTCTTTGACATTTACTTCAATTTTACCAACGGCTTGAACAGCATCTGTATGGAAAATGATATTTTTTTGATTACATATCTTTGATATTTCCTGAATTGGTTGAATTGTACCAACTTCATTATTTGCAAACATGATACTTACAAGACAAGTATCAGTAGAAATTGAATTTCCAACATCTTTTGGATTTACTATGCCTTGATCATTTACAGGAAGGTAAGTGATTCTAAATCCTTCTTTTTCAAGTTTCCTGCATGGTTCCAAAATTGCTTCATGCTCAATTGATGATGTGATGATATGCTTTCCTTTTTTTAGGCTGGCTATCCCAAAAAGAGCAGTATTATTTGATTCTGTTCCACCAGAGGTTAGAAGAATTTCATTTGGTTGAGCATTAATCAAAAGTGCGATTTGTTTTCTTGCATTCTGAATTGCTCGTTGTGCGAATCTACCATAACGATGAATTGATGATGGATTCCCAAATTGTTCTTTCAAAAAAGGAATCATTTCTTGAAAAACTTGGTCATGAACAGGTGTTGAGGCAGCGTTATCGAGATAAATCAATCAGCTATAACATTTATCTTCCCAGATTTGTATCCTTCTGGATCTATCACTACTGATTTAAAACCAATCTGTTTTAATTTTAAAATTATTTCGTCCAATTTCAATTGATTTGAAAGAAGTTCTAATTCATTGCTACCAACTTCGATTTTAGCCATGCCATCAAAATCTCTTACCCTAACCTGAAGTGCACCAAGAGTTTGTTTCACAATTGATTCTCCGACTTCAATTCTTGCCAATCTTTCAGCGCTAACTCTCTGACCCCAAGGTATACGAGATGCCAAACATGAGTTTGATGGTCTGTTATAAATTGAAAGTCCAATTTTTTTAGCTTCATCTCTGATCTGACTTTTTGTAAATTTAGTTTCTACAAGTGGGTTCAGAATTCCATTTGATCTTAAAGCGTCAATACCAGGTCTATAATCATTCAGGTCATCTAAATGGGTACCATCAACAATAGTTTGTACGCCTAGTTTTTTTGCAAGTTCAATAAGATTTCTTCCTAACTCATCTCTACAATAAAAGCAACGATTTTTATCGTTTCGAACAAAGTTTTCATTTTCTAACTCATTATAATTAATAATGAAGTGTTTAATTCCGATTTCTGAACAGATTTGTTTTGCACAAGATAGTTCCTCTTCTGAAAGTGTTTTGTAATCTGCAGTAACAGCTGTTGCTGAATTTCCTAGTTTTTGATGGGCGGCATAGGCAACAAGTGCACTATCTACCCCACCTGAAAGAGCTATAATGACTCTACCTTTATTATCAAACCAATTAATTAGTTCTTCAAGTTTTTTCATTTTAAACCAAGTTTT
>Ga0233416_10000746_pt1 | contig 10041 bp, 9 predicted proteins | sample Sediment_Towuti__2_FD_188638 | JGI IMG/M metagenome (GOLD analysis project Ga0233416, IMG submission 188638) | Sediment microbial communities from Lake Towuti, South Sulawesi, Indonesia - Sediment_Towuti_2014_0_MG | ecosystem: Environmental > Aquatic > Freshwater > Lake > Sediment | place... | reverse complement strand
CCGGTTCGCCTCGAACCGGCGGGACTGGTCGCGTAGGGGGCGATCGACCAAGATGGAATTCAAGTTCGACGAACAGGGCTTGCTGCCAGCGGTGGTCCAGGACTGGTTGGACGGCAGCGTGCTCATGCTCGGCTACATGAACCAGGAAGCGCTGAATAAGACGCTGGCCACGAGGTCCGTTCACTTTTGGAGCCGTTCACGGAAGACACTCTGGGAGAAGGGTGAAACGTCGGGCAACAAGTTGCTGGTCAAGGAGCTGTTTGTCGATTGCGATCGTGACACGATCTTAGTGAAGGCGGAACCGAGGGGGCCGACCTGCCACACAGGCGAACGGACTTGCTTTTTTTCGAAGCTGGACGAACAGGGAAACGCCGGACCCGATCCGTCTCCCGAGGCTTGGGGAGGGATCCTGGAGCGAGTCCTGCGGACCATTCAGGATCGCCGCTGCCACCCGCAGTCCGGGTCCTATACAACCAAATTGTTCGAAGGGGGGCATGACAAGATCCTCAAGAAAGTGGCGGAGGAGGCCGGCGAGGTCCTCCTGGCGTCAAAAGGGGGAAAGAGGGAGGAAATCATCTACGAAGTGGCCGATCTGTTCTTTCATACCCTCCTGGTGCTGGGGTATCACGAGGTCAGCCTCCAAGAGGTCTTTCAGGAATTGGGCAAACGGTTCGGCAAGTCCGGTTTGAGACTGGACAAATGAAAGGCGGCACATGGGCGACTGTCTCTTCTGTAAGATCGTAGAGAAGAAGATTCCGGCCAAGATCGTTCACGAAGACGACCAGGTCCTGGCCTTCGACGACATCAACCCGCAGGCTCCGGTCCATACGCTGGTGATCCCCAAGAAGCATTTCACGGCCGTGCAGGACTGCGGCACAGAGAATCAATCCGTATTGGGCCATCTCCTGCTGACCTGCTCGAAGGTGGCGAAACAAAAAGGCTTGTCCGAGTCCGGTTACCGCATTGTCGCCAATTCGGGGCGGGACGGCGGGCAGACCGTGTTTCACCTGCATTTTCATGTGATGGGCGGCCGGCATATGACCTGGCCTCCTGGGTGACGATGCTGAAAAAGCCCGCCAGCCTTGTTCTTGCCTCACTCGGAAGTGCCAGCATACGTCCCTCGGCACGGTTTGGAACGGTGGATTGGTCGAACCGTCAATCGTCAGCCGTCCATGGTGCGAAGCACGAGACCTCGTCGTGACGATTCCTGACCAGATACTCAATTGACACCTTTTGTTTTTGTCTGTTAGTCTGACCGGTCAATTAACCCGATCACATATCAACCGACTCGTCCGGTCGTGCGAGACGGGGATGTAGGAGCTGCGACTCTCGTGGGCCGAGGCCTGATTTCGAAGGATATCATCGACCGGATCAGGGATCGGGTTGATATCGTTGAAATCGTCAGCCAACACGTTGCCCTCGCAAAGGCGGGTCAAGGCTTCAAGGCTCGCTGTCCGTTCCACCAGGACAAGACCCCCTCGTTTACGGTCAGTCCCTCCAAACAGATCTTCCACTGCTTCGGTTGCGGAGTGGGCGGCGATGTCTTCGCGTTCTTAGAGCGGACAACCGGAGACAGTTTCCCCGAAGTGGTGCAGGAACTCGGGAAACGGGTGGGGATCGAAGTGGCCACGGCGCCCGGGAATAACGAGCAGCAGGCCTCACCGGCGAGGCGACTGGAGCAGTTGAACCGCGCTGCAGCTGCCTGGTTTCAGCAGAATCTGCGCGATGCTCGAACCGGCGCGAGCGCTCGCGAGTATCTGGCCGGACGGGGCATCCAGCAGGGGATGATCGAGCAATTCGGCATCGGCGTGGCGCCGGCGGACTGGGACGGTCTGCTCAGGGCGCTCACCCGCCAGGCATTTACACCGGGCGATTTGCTCGGTGCTGGTCTGCTCACGGCGCGCGAGAAGGGAACCGGCTACTACGACAAGTTCCGGGCGCGCGTCATGTTCACGATCACCGATCTGCGCAAGCGCGTGGTGGGGTTCGGCGGCCGAGTCCTGGGCGAGGGCATGCCCAAGTATCTCAACTCGCCCGACACACCCCTCTTCAAGAAAGGCCAGACGCTCTTTGCCTTCGATCACGCGCGCGAGGCCATCGGCCGGACGAGGACGGTGATCGTCGTTGAGGGGTACTTTGACGCGATCGCGCTGCATCAATCCGGGATCACGCACACGGTCGCCACACTGGGCACGGCGTTGACGCCTGAGCACGTGCAGGTGCTTCGGCGGTTTGCCGCCAATGTCGTGCTGCTGTTTGACCCTGATGCGGCCGGCGTGCGGGCTGCCTTGCGAAGCCTGGAGCTCTTCGTCAACAGCGGACTCGGGGTGAACGTGGTGACGTTGCCGGCGGGAGAGGACCCCGATACGTTCGTGAGGAAGGAAGGCGCCGGCGCGTTCGCGGAGCTGGAAGCCAAGGCTCCGAGTCTCCTCGACTACGCCCTCGACCACAGCATGAAGCAGGCGGAATCCGGCTCGTTGGAAAATCGTATCCGGAGCGTGGACGACGTGCTGCGCATCCTGCAGAAGAGCGAACATCCGATCGAACGGGAAGAGCGCATCCGTCTCGTGGCGGAGCGGTTGGGGATCAATCAATCTCGTCTGATCGAGCGCTATCCGATGCTCGTCGGCCAGCGGAAACAGTGGACCGTTCCGCCACGAACTCAGAGTGCGACCGGTCGGGCCGCTCCGGTCTTGAAGGGAGTACCGGAGGAGCGCGACCTCCTCTTGCTGCTGTTGCACGGCAAGCTGTCTCCGGCCGATGTCCGTCGGCTCCGGCCGGAAACCTTCACGGTCGCCGCCTGTCGCACCCTGGTGGAGTTGGCCCTTGCGCACCTGGATCGGGACGGTCGGGTCGGACTACGGGCGCTCCTCGAAGCAGCCGTGGACCATCCGGACTGCGGCGCGCTGGCCACCGAGTTGTCGTTGCGGGACGATCATTTCGATGACGTGCCCGCGCACATCAAGGCCTGTTTGGAACGTCTGGAACGGAAACAGGCCGAGACCGCCCTCCGGGATCTCATTGCGCGCATCAAGACGGCCGAGCGAGAGGGACGGACCGAGGATGCGCGCCTCCTGAATGTGCAGGTCAACGAATTGCGGTCGCGGAAAGCCGGAGTCCCGACGACCGGCCTGGTTTCATCGTGAAGGAGTAGTCATGCCGAAACAAGAATTGCTCGGTGAGGTGAAGAAGCTGATCACGATCGGGAAGGAAAAAGGCTTCCTGACCTATGACGAACTCAACAACACCTTGCCGGCTGAAGTGGTGTCCTCGGACCAGTTCGGCAGCATCATGACGATGTTCGGCGAGATGGACATCGAGATCGTGGATGCGCCGGAGGGAGAGCGGCTCCGGAAACGGCCCGAGGGCGGAGACGCCGGCGAAGACGTCGATGATGCGGAGGCGGAATCCGAGGAGGAGAACGAGAAGCCGATCGACCTCACTCCCGGGGCGCTCAGCAGGACGGACGACCCGGTGCGGCTCTACCTCAAGGAGATGGGCAGCGTGGCGCTGCTCAGCCGCGAGGGTGAGATCGAGATTGCGAAGCGGATCGAGGAGGGCAAGAAGGATATCGCGTCGGTGATCTACGGCATGCCGATGACGATCGAGTTCGTCCTGGCTCTGAGGGATCAACTCAAGAATGCCAAGATCGACGTGCGCGAGATCGTGCCGGTTCAGGAGACGGAGGAAGAGTTCGAGGAAGACCAGCAGCCGGTCGAGCGGGATTTCGAGGAACTGCGCGTCAAGACGCTGGAGGCCCTCAACACCGTTCGGAAGGCCTCGCTGACCTTGAAGGCGTTGTCGGAGAAGGGCAGGCACGTCGGCAGCGATCCTGCAAAGCAGAAGAAGTTCAAGAAGCAGTTCGACGCGGTACGCCAGCAGGTCGTGGACCGAATCGAGTCGGTCAATCTACACGGCGTGCTCAAGGAGCGCATGGTGCAGCGCGTCAGGGATCTCGCCATTCAAATTCGGGCGGCTGAGCGCGAAGCGGCGAGTTGCCAGCGACGGATCGGCGTCGGCGGGGAAGCGGGGGCGGAACTGCTCAGGAGGATGTGCCGGAGCCGGCGGGATTTCCTGGCGGTCAAGCGAAAGACGGGCGTTTCGGAAGAGCCTCTGCTGGAGATCCGGAAGGTCTTTCAAGCCGCCAAAACCAAGCTACGCCAGTTGGAGAACGAGGAGGCGCTGGTTCCGGCCGAGGAAATCAAAGATGCGGTGAAACATCTCGACGTCGCCGAGGAGAAAGTCAAACGCGGCAAGGCCGAACTGGTCGAAGCGAACCTGCGGCTCGTGGTCAGTATCGCCAAGAAGTACACGAACCGGGGACTGCAATTCCTCGATTTGATTCAGGAAGGCAACATCGGCTTGATGAAGGCGGTGGACAAGTTCGAATACAAGCGCGGCTACAAGTTCAGCACCTACGCGACGTGGTGGATCCGACAGGCGATTACCAGAGCCATCGCCGATCAGGCCCGCACCATCCGGATTCCGGTCCACATGATTGAAACCATCAACAAGCTCATTCGCACCTCCCGGCACCTGGTGCAAAAGCTGGGGCGCGAACCGTTGCCCGAGGAGATCGCCGAACGCATGGATCTGCCCCTCGACAAGGTGCGCAAGATCCTCAAGATCGCGCGCGAGCCGATCTCGCTTGAAACGCCCATCGGCGAGGAGGAGGACAGCCATCTGGGCGATTTCATCGAGGACAAGAAAGCCGTCTCTCCGCTGGAAGCCGCCATCCGCTATGATCTGCAGCGGCAGATCAACAGCGCGCTGGAAACGTTGACGCCGCGCGAGGAAAAAGTGTTGCGCAAGCGGTTCGGCATCGGAGAAGCCACCGACCACACCCTGGAGGAAGTCGGGCAGGATTTTGAGGTCACCCGCGAACGCATCCGGCAGATCGAGGCCAAGGCCTTGAGAAAATTACGGCATCCCAGCCGCAGCAAGAAGCTGAGGAGTTTTGTCGACAGCCTCTAGGATTCGAGCGGATGAGGCCGATTTGACTCCGCTCCGAGGCGGGCCTACAATCGCTTCAGGTCGGGGCAAGGATTCAGGCCGAGGCCGACAAACCGTCGAGTCCGGTTGCTGATCTAGACCTCAACCTGAGCGTGAACGTTCCTGATCGGGCCCATAGCTCAGGTGGTTAGAGCGGCTGACTCATAATCAGCTGGTCCTAGGTTCAAGTCCTAGTGGGCCCACCAGGCTGGGCCGCGGTGGCCAGCCCGCCCGGGCATGCGGTTCCCGGCGGATAGATAGAAGGGACACGTTGAATCTGAAGCTGTCTCCACTCGTCGAACTCCAAAAACTCGATCTCCGCATCATGGAGATCAATGAGATCCGCAGAAAAATCCCCGATCGACTTCATGCCGCCGAAGCGCCTCTGCGAGAGGCCGCGCATCTGCTGAATGACACGAAAGCCGCGGTCGACGCAGCGGTGAAAGAGCGGCGTTCTCATGAGCACGACCTAGAAGCACACGAGGCGCAGACGGAGAAAATGAAGTCGCGCCTGTCGGAGTTGAAAACCAACAAGGAATATCAAGCCCATCTCTTCGAGATTGAACTGGCGAACAAGAAGCGCGGGGACTTTGAGGAAAAGATTCTCGTGTGGATGGACAAGGTCGATCAATTGCAGCGAACGGTCAAAGAAACCCAGGAGAAGGTCAAGGGTCTGGAGGCCGCGTTCGCGCAGGAAAAGAAGCTGCTGGAGGAACAGGAGCGTGCGCTGGCCTCCGAACTGACTCAACTCGATCGACAGCGACGGGAGGTTTCGGAGCAGGTGGAGCAGGGTCTGCTCGAGCGCTACAATCAGATCAAGGCCGCGCGCAAGGATCAGCCGTTGGCGGCGGTGCGCGACGGCATCTGCGCCGGCTGCCGGCTCCAGATTCCTCCGCAGCTCATCGCCGAAGTCAAACGCTCCGAGGACCTGCACCTCTGCCCCTATTGCCGCCGGATCCTGTATTGGGAAGGGGAACCGGCCGTGGAAACTCCTTCCGCGCCGGGAGGCAAGTCGGCCGATCTCGAAGTCGGGGAATCGGTCTAGCCCACAGTCTGAAATTCCACGTTGCCGGCTGGGCGAGGCCAGTTCCTCCCGCACCACCGTTCAGAAACAAAAAGTCGAATGAAAAGCGGGGCGTCACTCCCCCGAGGCGGAGTGGATCTGGTCGTCGGAGACGCGCTGGCGCCGGATGTCCTCGTCGATCGGGTCTTGCTGTTCCTGATAATAGCTGAGGGCGTCGAACACCTGGGCAAGTGTGAGATGGGGCAGTCGCACGATGATTTCTTCCGGCGCGACGCCGAATTTCCACAACTCCGCAATCGCCCGTACCGGCGTCCGTGTCCCGGCGATGATGGGCGCACCGTGGAGAATATTCTCGGTGCAAACAATGTACGGATGTCGCGTGGCCGTCGTCATGTCTGGTCGTGGCGCTCAAGAAAATTCACTGATGCCACCCCTCGCGAAGATGAGCGCCGAGTTGGGCGCACCTGGATTGTAGGTCCCGCCCATCAGAAAGGCTAGAGTGAAAGAGAGTGCAGGGAGTGCCAGTCAATAGAGTCGGGCTTTGCTATCTTGACCATCTTCAGCGTCTGCCAATGATGGTCAGCATGTCTATGAGAAATGGAGAGGCTGGGCGGAGCTTGACTCGTGCAGACCGGTCTACGTTGTCCCCCCACGGCCATGACACCACATGTCTTTCCGATCTGGCTGGACGTGGTACGTTGTATCGGCGTGCCGATCTGGTGATATGACAAGCCGCTGAGTCTATGTGCTGCTCTCGTCAAGTCAACGCCAGTTCTGTCATTCCCCCTGGACATCCGCTAGAATGACGGCATTGTGAAACTGGCCAGTTTTGAAGCCATCGTCCGAGCGCTCAACGATGCCGGGGTTCGCTATCTCGTCGCCGGTGGACTGGCGGTGAATGCCCATGGCTATCTGCGCTTTACCAAGGATGTCGACGTCGTGATCCAGTTGATCCCGGAGAATGTCATGCGGGCCTTTGCCGCCCTTGGAGCGCTTGGCTATCAGCCGACGGCACCGGTCACGGCTGGCCAATTTGCCGACCGATCGACGCGCGAGGGCTGGATACATGACAAGAATATGCAGGTACTGCAACTTTGGAGCGACCACCACCGTGAAACTTCCATAGATATCTTCGTCGATGAACCCTTTCCGTTTGAGGAGGAATATGCCAAGGCGTTGATCAAGCCCTTGTATGGGGCCATAGAGGTTCGCTTTGTCAGCATCCCCACACTGATTGCCATGAAGGAGGCCGCAGGCCGCGCGCAGGACAGGATCGATATCGAGCACTTGCGGATGAGGTTAGAGGACGATGCCAGACCATAAACCGCTGTATTCGGAATTCGATTGGCGAACGACCAGCTTCGAAGGGGCGCGCCGCGAGCAACTTCGCCGCTGGGCACAATTGCCATTGGAGCGTATCCTCATGGCGATCGAGGAGATGCAGGACATCACACGGGCATTGGGGACAGCTCCGGCGGGTGGATCGGAAAATCACCGGCCGTCACGAACCCAATCGGGGAATACCAAGCCAGGGTTGTGAAGGCCTCGATCGAAATCAGATTGCGGGAAATGTCCGGACAGATAAGGCTGCGAGAGGCAGCCGCAAACAGGACGCACGAGCGGTTGCGTCAGTCAGCCAGGACGGCTTGCGTGGTCTTGAAGTGCAGCTTGGCCACCGAGTCCAGTCGCTCCCGTCCATGTTTCTTGACGACCATCCGGGCCGCCAATTCGACGGCCGGCGAGGCGCCTTTCGGAAGCGTCGTGCCGACCTCATCGGACAGCCGTTTCAAGCGCAGCAGAAATTCGGCCCGTGCCAGAATCGACGCGGCGGCCACGGCCAGGTCGGACTCCGCTTTGGTCCGCTGCTCCAGGACGATCTTCCGTCCCTTTTCCTGCAACGCATGGAGGATCAACCGCTCATCCCCGAACTGATCCGCAATCGCGCGTTCGCACGACACCCGTTCAAGCAGGTTTTCCAGCGCCTTGGCATGGCCCCACGCGAGCAATCGATTGAGGTTGCGGATCTTCGCGTAGAGTTCGTTGTACTTGTGAGGACCGATCGCGATCACGCTGTGCGGACAGATGATCTTGATGTCCGGCGCCAGTTCGAGAATACGTCCATCAGCAATCCTCTTGCTGTCGCGCACCTGCATCAGGGCCAGCTCGCCCTGGGTGGTCCCATCCACGAAAACGGCGGCGATGACGAGGGGGCCGAAATAGTCCCCTTTCCCGGATTCGTCGATGCCGATGCGTTCGATCGCCGGGCGGGCGTGCGGGACGGTCATGGGTCTGAACCCCCCGTAGAAAAGTTTCCTAGGGCGCGGTAATCTAACCGAACGAACGGAGAGCGGTCAATTTTTTCATTGGTGCCGGGCAGCCACGCACGAGGACTGGAGGATGGATGATGGGAACGGCTCAACCGAGGTGGCGGGCAGGTGTCCTTGTCGGTGGTGTGTTGTTGTCTCTGGGGATCGTAGGGTGCGAAACCAATCCCTACACGGGTCGGTCACAGTTGCTGATGACGTCCGTGTCGGAAGAGATGGAACTTGGCGCGCAGGCCTACAACCAGGTGAAAAATGATCCCAAGGTGAAGCAGTCCCGGGACCTTCGGGAGATTGAGCCGGTGAAACGAGTGGCGGCCAAAATTATCGAGGCGGCGAAACGATCCAAGTATGGTGCCATGGCCAAGCAGTTTCAGTGGGAAGTGACGGTGATCAAGGATGACAAGATGTTGAATGCCTTCGCGTTGCCGGGTGGGAAAATCGCCGTCTACACCGGCATCTTCCCCGTCGCGAAAACGGAGGCTGGCTTGGCGGCTGTGATGGGGCATGAAGTGGTGCATGCCTTGGCTCGCCATGGGGCCGAGCGCATGAGCCAGGGACAGCTGACGAACGCCGCACTGCAAGTGACCGGCGCGGCGGTGGGCGTCGGCGCCGGTAATCCGGCACTCGGCGAGGCGACCATGGCGGCGCTTGGGGTCGGGGCGCAGGTTGGCGTGCTCCTGCCCTTTAGCCGAAAACATGAATCAGAGGCCGACTACATTGGGATTCTTCTGGCGGCCGATGCCGGTTACGACCCGCGGGAGTCGGTAGGACTCTGGGAGAGGATGGCCCAGTTGTCGAGTGGAGGGGGGTCGAGTGAATTTTTGTCTACCCATCCGAGCCACGACACGCGAATCGATCAACTCAAGTCTTGGATGCCGGAAGCGATGGCGATCTATCAAAAGAGGACTCCGGCACCCGCCACGCTGCTGCCGGCGGTCGGCGGCCGGTAAGTGGTCCGGGCCCTGCTGCTCGGCGGGGCCGGACGACAGGATTGCCTGTGCCCTTCGCCGGGCATTCTTGTCATAACGTGCCTTGATCCATTATAGTGTCCCTGCGCGGGTGAGAAGACCGGGTGATCGCTCGATGCCTCCGGCATCGGGAGGAAAGTCCGGACTCCACGGGCAGGGCGCTGGGTAACACCCAGGCGGAGCAATCCGACACCGGCGCCACAGAAAACAAACCGCCGATGGCCGGGTGAGGCGGCGTGCACGGGACGCATCGCACGCGCGTCGTTCGGCTCAGGTAAGGGTGAAATGGTGGGGTAAGAGCCCACCGCGTCTGTGGTGACACAGACGGCACGGCAAGCGTCGCCCGGAGCAAGGCCAAATAGGAGGACACCCGAGACGCCCGTCTCGGAACGGCTGGCCCGGCCGAGGTCCTCGGGTAGGTTGCTTGAAGCTCGGAGTAATCCGAGCTCTAGAGAAATGATCATCTCCACCGTAGCCATTGGCGAAGGTGGAACAGAATCCGGCTTACAGGCCCTCTCCAGCGCGCCCATTTGATCGCCCGCCGCAGTTGCGCTTCGGTGATCCTGCCCGAGAGCCTCTCGATCTCGTCGATCAGAACAACGGGAATCCGGGTGCCATAGCAGGCGACACGCTGCGCGTCGCCGCTGATATCGACGTAGTCCAGACGGAAGGGGCTGTCGGCCTGCAGGCGGCGCGCCATCTTCAGCACCACCTCGCAGAGGTGGCAATCGGG
>Ga0233416_10000745_pt1 | contig 10052 bp, 9 predicted proteins | sample Sediment_Towuti__2_FD_188638 | JGI IMG/M metagenome (GOLD analysis project Ga0233416, IMG submission 188638) | Sediment microbial communities from Lake Towuti, South Sulawesi, Indonesia - Sediment_Towuti_2014_0_MG | ecosystem: Environmental > Aquatic > Freshwater > Lake > Sediment | place... | reverse complement strand
CGCTGACCGGGATCTTTCTCGAGACCGCACGCGAGGTGGCGAAGGCCTACGACGGCAAGGTCCAGGTCGACGACCGCATCGTGGATGCCTGCGCGATGCAGCTCGTGCTGAATCCCTGGCAGTTCGACGTCATCGTCACCACCAACCTCTTCGGCGACATCCTCTCCGACGAGATCGCCGGGCTGGTGGGCGGGCTGGGCATGGCGCCGGGCGCGAACATCGGCGCGGGGGCGGCGATCTTCGAGGCGGTGCACGGCTCGGCGCCGGACATCGCGGGCAAGGGGATCGCGAACCCGCTCGCGCTGCTCTTCGCCGCGGCGATGATGCTCGAGCACGTCGGCAGGCACGATGCCGCCCAGCGGCTGCGCACCGCAATCGACCGCGCGCTGCGCGAGGACAACGTGCGCACCGGCGATCTCGGCGGCAAGGCCACCACCAGGGAACTCGCTCAGGCGATCATCCGACGCCTCGCCTGAGCGACCCCCGGCCGCCGGGGGGCGATCAGGTCGTCATCCGCTCGTGGATCCACTTCGCCGCGGCGAGCGTGCGCGCGTCGTCGGCGAAGCGGCCGATCACCTGCAGGCCCACCGGCAGGCCGCTCGGGCCCCGCGCGACCGGGATCGTCACGGACGGCACGTGCAGCAGCGTCCAGACGCGGTTCATCACCGGGTTGCCGGTCGATTCCAGTCCCTCGGGCGCCTCGCCGGTGGCGCTCGGCGCGAGCAGCACGTGGCACTCGTCCATCGCGCCGGCGAAGGCGATGCGGCAGGTGCGCGCGAGCACGCGCGCGCGGTCGTAGCGCTCGGCGGTGACGAGCGTGCTCGCGTCGAGCAGCTCGCGCAGCCGCGAGCTGAGCCGCATCGCGTGGGCCTTGTGCTCGTGCGCGAGGTTGCGGCCGATCTCGTAGCCGAAGATGTCGCCGTGCGCCTCGCCGAGCGCGGCGAAATTGCCGGGCAGCTCGACCTGGCTGACGCCGGCGCCGGCGGCGGAGAGCGCGCGCGCCGCAGCGTCCATCGCCTGCCCGACCTCCGGCCGGGTCTGGTTCCAGTCGTGCGTCCGGCACAGTCCGATGCGCAGCCTCGGCACCTCCTGCAGGGCGAGCAGCTCGGGCCGCGCGGTGAGCGCGCCGACGAGCAGCGCGGCGTCATCGACCGTGCGCGCGATCGACCCGACCGTGTCGAGGCTCTCGGCGAGCGCCTTCACGCCGGCGCGGCTGAGCGTGCCGAAGCTCGGCTTGTAGCCGACGACGCCGCAGTAGCTCGCCGGCCGGATGATCGAGCCCACGGTCTGGGTGCCGAACGCGAGCGGCACCATCTCGTCGCCGACCGCGGCAGCGGAGCCGCTCGACGACCCGCCCGGCGTATGCCCGTAGCCGCGCGGGTTGACGGTCGCCGCGGGCGTGAATGTGGCGAACTCGGTGCTCACGGTCTTGCCGAGGATCACCGCGCCCGCGGCGCGCGCCGCGGCGACGACCGCGGCGTCCCACGCCGGCCGGTGCCAGTTGTAGATCGCCGAACCGTAGGCGGTCGGCATGTCGGCGGTGTCGATGATGTCCTTCACGCCGACCGGCAGCCCGTGCAGCGGGCCGCGGGCGGGTCCGGCGTCGAGGACGTGCGCCTGGCCGCGCGCCCGCTCCGGATCGAGGAACGCCCAGGCGTGGATCGCGGGCTCGTGCGCGGCGATGCGGGCGAGGCAGTCGTCGACGACGTCGATCGCGCGGATCTCCCGCGCGCGCAGCCGCCCGGCGAGCGCCGTCGCGGAGAGCCGGTTCAGCTCGGCCATGGCCCGTCCCCCTTCGCCCCTCGTTCTGCGCACCGCGCGGGCGCGAAAACTCGCCCGCGGACAGCGATGTTACAACGCGGCGATCGGCTGCACCTCGATCAGGAACGGCTCGCCGACCAGCCGGTCGATCATCAGCAGCGTGTTCGGCGGGTACCTGCCGTCGGGGAAGAGCCGCGGAAACTCGCGCTTGCGGAACGCCATGAACTTCGGGATGTCCTGCGAGTGCACGAGGTAGGTCGTGAACTGCACGACGTTCCGCCACCCCGCGCCGGCGGAGGCGAGCGCCGCCTCGATGTTCCGGAAGACCTGCGCGCACTGCGCGTCGAAGTCGTCAGCGCCGACGATGTTGCCGGCGCGATCGGTCGCGAGCTGGCCGGCGATGAACAGCCACTCGCCGGCATTCTTGACCCGCGTGATCTGCGAGTACTGGCCGAGCGGCTGGCCCAGGGTCTCGGGGTTGTAGATCGTGATCTCTGCCGGCATCGGCGCCTCCAATAGAGCGTCAGTGGGCCTGGTCGGGGCCGGGATCGGGAAACCGCGCGGCGTACTTCGCGATCCACTCCGCGGCGGCGTCCTCCGCGCTGAGCCGCCGCCCGTCCACCTCCCGGACCACCTTGCGGTAGTTCTCGATGTGGCACACCTGCTCGACCATCCTGCCGACCAGCGCGTCCTGCGGGTCGAGGAACTGCACGCCGAGCTCGTAGCGGCCGTTGCGCTCCGTGCACCAGACGACCCGGGCGAGCGTCTCGAACGCGGGCTGCACGAACGGGATCCGCACCGTCACGATCGTCTCCGGCGCGAACGCCGTGTCGGACTGGAACGCGAGCCCGCCGAGGCTGACGTTGCGCACCTGGCGCATCGCGTACGCCGACGCGTCGCCGCCGCGAACCTCGATCGGGATGTCGGCCGGATGGCGGATGTACTGTCGCATCGCGCATAGTCTACGGGGAGCCCCGCGGCCGGGCTACACTTGACGCGCTCCAAGGAGGCCAGCAATGAGCCCGCCAGCGGAATCGCCGCAGCGCCCCGACGCCGCTCTCATCCGCTCGCTCGAAGCGGCGCACTATCACCCGCTCTGGGACAGGTACAAGCGCATCACGCCGGTCACCCCGCGCGCCCGCGACGAGCCGATGCACTGGCGCTGGCGCGACTTCGAGCCGCTCGCAGGCCGGGCGGCGAAGGAGGTGCCGATCGAGGACGTCGAGCGCCGCGCGATCATCATGGCGAACCCCGCGTTCGGCGGCGAGACGGTGACCACCTCGAACCTGATCGCGGCGTTCACCATCCTCGAGCCGGGCGACCACGCCCTGCCCCACCGGCATACCGCGGGCGCGATCCGGTTCGCGACGCGCGCGCAAGGCGCCGTCACGATCGTGAACGGGCGCCGCTGCGAGATGAAGCCGGGCGACCTGGTGCTCACGCCGCCGCTCTGCTGGCACGGCCACGTCAACGAGTCGGATCACCGGACCTACTGGTTCGACGCCGCGAACATGCCGCTCGTGTGCGCCCTGGATGCGAGCTTCTTCGAGCCCGGCAACCGCGAGGATCGCCGGTTCTGGGAGGTCGACGAGGGCGACGAGCGCCTGTACCGCGCCTCCGGCCTCGCGCCGGCCGCCGCGCTGCCGCGGGCCGCGCACTCGCCGAAGTACCGCTATCCGGGCGAGGAGACCCGGCGCTACCTCGATGCGCTGCCGCCGCGTGCCGACGGCTCGCGGGTGCTGCGCTACGTCAACCCGGTCACCGACGGGCCGGTGATGCCGACGCTCGACTGCTACGCGGCGCGCCTCGCGGCAGGTGCGGCAACGCAGCCGATGCGCACGACCTGGAACGCGGTCGTGCTCGTCGTCGGTGGGGAAGGCCGCTCGACCGTCGGCGACCGGACCTTCGAGTGGTCGCAGCACGACGTCTTCACCGTGCCGCACTGGACGTGGGCTTCGCACCGGGCGGCGGGCGCGGACGCGGATCTCTTTCTCGTGACCGACCGCTCGGTCTACGAGGCGCTCGACCTCGCGCGCGCCGAAACGCAGTGACTCACGAGGGCATCGGCGCGCGCGTCCTGCGGGTCGAGGACGAGCGGTTCCTCACCGGGCGCGGCCGGTTCGTCGCCGATCTCTCGTTCGCTGACGAGCTGCACTGCGTGCCGGTGCGCTCGCCGCACGCGCACGCGCGGGTACGCGCGATCGACACCGCCGCGGCGGCGCGGGCGCCCGGCGTCGTCGCAGTCCTCACCGGTGCCGACATGACCGCCGACCGCGTCGGGCCGATGCGCCCGCTCTGGGCGGTCCGGTCGAAGGACGGGCGGCCGATGGCCGAGCCGCCGCGCTGGGCGCTGGCGCGCGGCCACGTGCGCCACGTCGGGGAGCCGGTGGCCGCGGTGCTCGCCGCGAGCCGCGCCGCGGCGCTCGACGCCGCCGAGCTCGTCGCCGTCGACTACGAGCCGCTGCCAGCGATCACGGACGCGCGCGCTGCCCTTGCCGGCGATGCGCCGCAGGTGCATGCCGAAGCCCCGGGCAACGTCTGCTTCCGGTTCGGACGTGGCGACGAGGCCGCCGCCTCCAGGGCGCTGGCGGGCGCGACACGTGTCATCGCGCTCGACCTCGTCAACCACCGCATCGCCGGCTGCGCGATCGAGCCGCGCGCGGCGATCGGGGTGCCGGGCCCGGACCCGGACGCGCTCACGCTCTACGCTGCGACGCAGGTGCCGCATCACGTGCGCCGGCAGGTCGCCGAGGAGCTCGGCCTGCCCGAGGTCGCGCTCCGGGTCGTCGCGCCGGACGTCGGCGGCGGCTTCGGCTACAAGGGCAAGCACTATCCGGAGGAGACGATCGTCGCGTGGGCGGCACGGCGCGTGCGGCGCCCGGTCAAATGGGTCGCCGGCCGCAACGAGAGCTTCGTCTCCGATCTCCAGGCGCGCGACCACGCCACGCACTGCGAGCTCGCGCTCGACGCCGGCGGCAGGTTCCTCGGTCTGCGGGTGGCGACCGTCGCGAACCTCGGCGCGTACGTCTCGAACATCGGCGCCGGGATTCCGAGCGCGATCTACTCGGCGCTGCTCGCCGGCCTGTACACGACGCCGGCGATCTACGTGGAGGTGACCGGAGTCTTCACGAACACCCTGCCGACCGACGCCTATCGCGGCGCGGGCCGGCCGGAGGCCTGCCTGGTTCTCGAGCGGCTCGCCGATGAAGCGGCGCGGACGCTCGGCATCGACCGCGCAGAGATCCGGCGGCGCAACCTCGTGCCCGCGGCAGCGATGCCGTACAAGACGCCGATCGGGCCGACCTACGATTGCGGCGATTTCCCGCGCATCTTCGCGCGGGCACTCGAGGTGTCGGATTACGCGGGCTTCGAAGCGCGGCGCGCGGCCGCAGCGCGCGCGGGCAGGCTGCACGGCCTCGGCGTCGCGTGCTTCATTGAATCGTCTGGCGTCGCTCCGTCGCGGCTCGCCGGCGCGCTCGGCGCGCGCATCGGGCTCTACGAATCCGCGGAGATCCGGGTCGATTCGACCGGCGCGGTCCAGGCGGCGCTCGGCACGCACAACCACGGCCAGGGCCACGCGACGACTTACGCGCAGATCCTGTCGTCGCGGCTCGGCGTGCCGCTCGCAAGCATCCGCATCGTCGAGGGCGACACGGCGGCCGTTCCCTACGGCACCGGGACGTTCGGCTCGCGCTCGCTCGCGGTCGGCGGCTCGGCGCTCGACCGCGCCGCGCTGAAGATCGTCGAGAAGGGCCGGCGGATCGCCGCGCACCGGCTCGAGGTGGCGGAGAGCGACATCGAGTTCGGTTCCGGCCGCTTCGTAGTGAAGGGAACCGATCGCACGCTGACCTTCGCCGAGGTAGCGCGCGCCGCGCATCTCGCGCACGACCTGCCGCCGGGGCTCGAGCCCGGGCTGCAGGAGAGCGCGTTCTACGACCCGTCGAACTTCGCTTTCTCGAACGGCACGCACGCCTGTGAGGTCGAGGTCGATCCCGAAACCGGCATGGTACGCGTCGCCGGCTACTGGGCGGTGGACGACATCGGCACGGTGATCAACCCGATGATCGTCGAGGGGCAGCTGCACGGCGCGGTCACCCAGGGCCTCGGGCAGGCGCTCGCCGAGGCCTGCGCGTACGACGGCGAGGGACAGCTCCTGTCGGCGTCGTTCCTCGACTACGCGCTGCCGCGCGCGGACGAGTTGCCCGCCTTCGTGTCGGAGACCGACGAGAGCCAGCCGTGCACGCACAACCCGCTCGGCGCGAAAGGCTGCGGCGAAGCCGGCACGATCGCCGCGCCGGCGGCGGTGGTGAACGCGGTGCTCGACGCGCTGCGCCCGCTCGGGGTGACCGAGCTCCAGATGCCGCTCACGCCGCAACGGGTCTGGGCGGCGATCCGGAGCGCAAAATGAAAAACCCCCCGGGGGCCCCGGGGGGTTTCGTCGTGACGGACGCTGTTTAGGCGGCCCTGCGCGGCTTGGTCGCCGCAGCCGTGGCGGCGGCGATGTTCGCTTCCGCGATCTCGGTCGTCTGCTTGGCGGCCTTGGCGAAGCTGTCGTACGCCGTGTTCGCAGCGGCAAGAGCGGACTTCACCGCGGCGACCGCGACGTCGGAGCCGGCCGGCGCGTCCTTCGCGAGCCGGTCGACGAGGCCGACCAGGTTGCGGTTCCACTCGGTCGCCTGGCCTTCCACGAAGCGCGTGGACTGCGCCTGGGACTCGGTCGCGAGCTCATAGAGGCTGCGCGAGTAGGCGATCAGCTTCTCGACGTTCGGCTGCACCGCGCCGACGTTGAGGTTGACCCACTCCTGGATGTCCCTCGCGCCGAGCAGCGCGCGGGCGTGGTTGAGACCGTCCTCGAACGCGCCTTTGGTGGCGTTGAAGTTCAGCGCGGCCAGCTTCTCGAGCGTGCCGAACTGCGTGGTGGCGAGCGCCATCGCGGCCTCGACACCTGCCTTGCCGTTTGCGATCACTTGATCAGGGGTCACGTACATGTCTGCTCTCCTATGCGAGTTGTCGAATCCTGCCGCAGCGCCCTTCTATGTTGCACTGCACAACACGCATTGTACGAGGCATCCCGGGTAAGTCAAGAAAAATTTGTGCGTCGCAGCACGAATGGACGAAAATACATATAGAACAGATGCTTAGGAAAAAGCTAGAACTTCAGCAACCCGGGTAGCCAGAGCGAGATCGCGGGGACATAGGTGACGAGCAGCAGCGCGAGGCACATCGCGCCGTAGAACGGCCACAGCTCCTTCGACACCTCCTCCATCGTCACCTTCCCGATCGCGCAGCCGACGAAGAGCGTCGGCCCGACCGGCGGCGTGATCAGGCCGATGCCGAGGTTGAGGATCATGATCATCCCGAAGTGGATCGGATCGACGCCGAACTTGACCACCACCGGCAGCAGGATCGGCGTGCAGATGAGCAGCATCGGCGCGAGGTCCATGAACGTCCCGAGCAGGAGCAGCAGGACGTTGATGAGGAACAGCAGGACGTACTTGTCGTTGGTGAGCGTGAGGAAGAACGCGGTCGCCTTCGCCGGCAGCTGCATGATCGCCATCATGTAGCCGAAGCCGACCGAGAAGCCGATCAGGATCATCACCATCGCGACGGTCTTGACGACGCGGTGGATGAGCTTCGGCAGGTCGCGCCACTTGTAGTCGCGGTAGATGAACACCGTGACGAGGAAGGCGTACACGCAGGCGACCGCCGCCGATTCGGTGGCGGTGAAAACCCCGGACAGGATCCCGCCCATGATGATCACGATCGTGATCAGCCCCCAGAATGCGTCGAGCACGATGCGCGGCACCTCGCGCAGCGGCACCGCCTGCTCCTTGGGGTAGCCGCGCTTGTGCGCGGTCCACAGCACCAGTCCGATCAGGCACAGGCCGAACAGCAGCCCGGGGAACACGCCGGCGAGGAAGAGATGCGCGACCGAGATCGTGCCGCCGGCGGCGAGCGAATAGATCACCGCGTTGTGCGACGGCGGGATCATCAGCGCCTGCACCGAGCCGCAGATCGTCACGTTGGTGGCGAAGACCTTCGGATAGCCGCGCTTGACCATCTGCGGGATCATCACCGAGCCGATCGACGCGGTGTCGGCCACCGACGAGCCCGAGATGCAGCCGAAGAGCGTGCTCGCGAGGATGTTGACGAGCGCCAGCCCGCCGCGGATGAAGGCCACGAACACCTTGGCGAGGTTGATGAGGCGCGTCGCCATGCCGCCCTCGGCCATGATGCCGCCGGCCAGCACGAAGAACGGGATCGCGAGCAGCGCGAAGTCGTCGGTCCCGTCCGAGATCTTCAGCATCACCGCCTGGAGCGGGATGTCGATCCAGAGCGCGGCGAGAATCGCCGCCAGGCCGAGCGCATAGGCGACCGGCACGCCGATCGCGCACAGGACGGTGAACGCGCCGAGCAGGACTATGATGTCCATCGCCTACTCCACCGCGGTCGGCTGGTCGCGGTACATCACGGAGGTCTCGGGCGGCGGACCGACCCAGAGCTGCTCGAGGATGAAGGCGAGGGTGATCACCCCGCCGATCGGGATCGGCATGTAGGTCAGCCCGACCGGCAGACCGGGAAACTCCGCAATGCTCTGATGCCAGAGCGCGTAGCAGAGATGCCCGCCGTAGCCGACCATGAAGACGCAGGTCGCGATCATGCACACGTGCACCGCGCCGGCGAGCACGCGGCGCTTGCCGGGGCCGATCGCCTTGATCAGCGCTTCCACCGCGATGTGGCCGTTCGCCCGGTATACCGCCGCGGCGCCGACGAACGAGAACAGCACCATCATCAGGACCGACGCCGGCTCGGGCCAGGAGAGCGGGCTGTTCATGGCGTACCGCATGAACACGCCCGAGGGAATGATCAGCGTGATGGCGACGAGCGCGGCCCCGGAGACCACGATGCAGGCGAGATACAGGCGCTCCATCGCCTGTGCGTAGCGGGCTTTCGCATCCATCCTTCCGAAACCTCCAAAAAACAGGCCGCCTGAGCGGCGGCCTGTTTTCGAGCGCGGGGTCGTTCGGCTACTTCGTATCCTCGATGCGCTTGACGAGCGCGGCGTGCTTGGCGCCGTACTTCTCGCGGATCGGCTTGGTGGCGTCGTAGAACACCTTCTTGTCGACCTCGACGAACGTCACGCCGCCCGCCTTGAGCTTGGCCACCGAATCCGCGACCATCGCGTCCCACAGCCCGCGCTGCTCCTGCTGCGCGTCGCGCGAGAGCTTGGCGATCAGCGCCTGGTCCTCCTTCGACAGCTTGTCCCAGCTCGCCTTCGAGAACACCAGGATCTCGGGGATGATCAGGTGGCCGGTGAGGCTGTAGAACTTTGTGACCTGGTAGTGGTTCTGGGTGAGCAGCGACGGCGGATTGTTCTCCGCGCCGTCCACGACGCCGGTCTGGAGGGCGTTGTACAGCTCCTGGAACCCCATCGCGACGCCGTTGCCGCCCATCGCGTTCATCGTCTCGACGAAGATCGGGTTGCCCATCATCCGGATCTTCTGGCCCTTGAGGTCGGCCGGCCCCTTGATCGGCTTCTTGGCGTAGACGCTGCGCGTCCCCGCGTCCATCCAGCACAGCCCGACGAGCTTGGCGTTTGGGTTGGCGGTCAGCTTGGCGAGCAGCTCGTCGCCGATCGGACCGTCGATCACCTTCCGCATGTGCGCTTCGTCGCGGAACATGAACGGCAGGTTGAAGACGTTCAGCTCGTCGACGATCGGCCCCATCGGGCCGACCGAGATGCGGGCGAACTGGAGCGCCCCGACCTGGGCCTGCTCGATCATCTCCTTCTCGCCGCCGAGCTGCATGGCGGGGAACATCTGGATCGAGAGCCGCCCGTTGGTCTGCGCCTCGAGCTTCTTGCCCATCCGCACGACCGCCTCGACGGTCGGGTAGCCGAGCGCGTGGACGTCGGTCGCCTTCAGCACCATCTTCTGCTGGGCGTGCCCGGGGGCGGGTACGCCCACCGCGCCCGCGGCGAGCGCGACGGCGCAGGCCGACAGGAATTGACGACGCGCGATCATTGAAGTCCTCCTATTGAGTTGGCATGCCACCGCTTGAAACGGTTATTCTCTTCTGGTTTGGCGGTATTCATAGCACACGCGTTCCCGGCTGGCAAACCTGTCCTACAGGCTGGTGCGGCGCCGGCCGGGGCGCGTCGCTCGAGCCGGAGGAGCATGGAGCGCCTGCCCGTCGAGATCGGCGACAGCGCCGAGTTCGCGAAGACCCTGACGGAGGCCGACGTCGCCCTCTTCGCCGCGGTCTCCGGGGATTTCGATCCGATCCACGTC
>Ga0233416_10000743_pt1 | contig 10078 bp, 9 predicted proteins | sample Sediment_Towuti__2_FD_188638 | JGI IMG/M metagenome (GOLD analysis project Ga0233416, IMG submission 188638) | Sediment microbial communities from Lake Towuti, South Sulawesi, Indonesia - Sediment_Towuti_2014_0_MG | ecosystem: Environmental > Aquatic > Freshwater > Lake > Sediment | place... | reverse complement strand
CCGGACGAGGGGAGAGGCAGGGGCGGCGCGCTCGAGGCTGGCCTGATCGGCCGAATCGAAGCCGCACGGGAGATCAGTCTTGTTCACGACCACGAGCCGCTGCTTCTCCGGATGCTGGACCAGCAGGTCTCGGTCCTCCTCGGTGAGCGGGACCGACCCGTCCACGAGCACCAGCAGCAATTCCGCCTCCGCCATCGCCGTCCGGCTGCGACGGACGCCCTCCTGTTCCACGGGGTCGTCCGTCCGGCGCACTCCCGCGGTGTCCAACAGGCGGACGGGGACCCCCCGGATATTCAAGACTTCCTCCAGCACGTCGCGGGTGGTCCCTGGCACCGGCGTCACGATGGCCCGATCGGTCTTTAGGAGGGCGTTCAGCAGACTGGACTTGCCGACGTTCGGGCGGCCGATGATCGCCGCGGTGACGCCCTCGCGAAGAATCCGGCCCTGTTGAGCGCTCTCGACGAGGCGGCTGACCACCGCGAGGGTCTGGTGGAGGGCGGCGGCGAGGTCCTGGGGCTGGATGAACGTGATGTCTTCGTCCGTGAAGTCGATGGCCGCCTCGACATGCGCCAGCAGGCGGATGAGCGTCTCGCGCATCCCGTCGATCTCCTTCGAGAGCGCGCCCCGCAGTTGGGCCTGCGCGATCCTCAGGCTGCCGGCGGTCTTGGCGGAGATGGTGTCCAGGACCGCTTCGGCCTGGGTCAGGTCGAGCCGTCCGTTGAGGAAGGCGCGCTTCGTGAACTCGCCCGGTTCAGCCAGCCTGGCGCCCCGCCGCATCACCGCCTCGCACACGGTCTGGAGCACCAGGGGGCCGCCGTGGCAGTGAATCTCCACAATGTCCTCGGCGGTGTAGGAATGCGGTGCGCGCATGACGGTGACCAGCGCTTCGTCGACGATCGAGCCTGGTTCTCGTGGTGCCGCCTGGTCGAGGATATCGGCCTGATAGAGGGTGTGGCTTTTCACCGACGCCAGCGGCCGTCCGGACCGGAGACGCACGAGCCCGGCCGCCACCTCGATGGCCTTCTCGCCGCTGATCCGCACGATGCCGATCCCGCCCTCTCCGACCGGCGTGGCGATGGCGCAGATCGTCTCATCGAGTGGTCCGCTCATGGCTCGGTTACCTCTTCCTTTTTCCGTTTGCCGGCCGGCTTGTCCCCATCGCCCGGTCGAGCCTCGGCGGCCGGCTCCGACGCGAGCGAGAAGGTGGGCTTCTTGAAAACATACCGGTCCGTGATGAATTGCTGCGCGATCGTGAGGACGTTGTTCGTGAGCCAGTAGAGCACCAGCCCGGCCGGGAAGGTGAGGAACAGGAGAGTCAGCATGGCCGGCAACATCAGCATGACCTTGGCCTGGACGGGGTCCATGGTCGTGGGCATGATCTTCTGCTGGATGACCATCGTGGCGCCCATGATCACCGGCAGGACGTAGTACGGGTCCTGGACGGACAGATCGGTGATCCAGAGCAGGAAGGGCGCTTGGCGAAGGTCGATCGTCATGTAGAGGATGTTGAAGAGCGCGACGAAGACCGGCATCTGGAGCAGCATCGGCAGGCATCCCCCCACCGGGTTCACCTTGTGATCGCGGTACAGTTTGATCAACTCCCGGTTGAGGCGCTCGCGGTCATCCTTGTGCTTGGCCTGGAGGGCGACGACCTTCGGCTGAATGACCTGCATGTCCTTCATCGACTTGTAGCTCTTGTACTGCAGGGGGACGAACAGAAGTTTGACGCCGACCGTCAGCAAGATGATGGCCAGTCCGTAGTTATGGGAGTAGTCGTAGAGGAAGCGAAGGACGTAAAAGAGCGGCTTGGCGACTGCCTTGACGATGCCCCAGCTCCCGTAGATAAACCAGCCGAAATCGATCGTATCCTCGAGCCCGACGTTGAGCGACTTGAGGGTATCGAACTCCTTGGGGCCGGCGTACAACTGCGCCGATACGTGCGCGGTCCCGGCGGGTAGCGCGAACCGTACGCCGGCGGAGACCAGCTTCTCCCCTTCTTTCTTGATCACGGCGGCGGCGGCGCCGGTGGGGATCAGGACGCTCAGGAAGTACTTGTCCTGGAGGGCGACCCACCGGACGGTACCTTTCCGTTCCAGCTCGGCGTCCGGCGTATCTTTCTCGATCTTGTCGTCTACCAGAGAGGCTGGTCCGATCAGCCCGATGAACCCCTCGCCCCATTCGACGATCCCGAAGTTCGTGCCCAGCCGAAGGTCGACGGGGCCGGCCACGCCCGCGGTCCTCACCGCAACATCCACCAGGTAGCTGTGGTGGCGGAAGGTCAGACGTTTCTCAACCGCGAGGCCGGTCCCGGGAGCATGATAGGTGAACGTCAGGTGGCCGACGGGGTGGGAGGCATCGAGCGTCGTGAAATCTCGCTCGACGTGGTACAGTCCCTCCGCCAATTGCCGGGCCAGAGCCGCGTCCGTTGACTGGACGGACAAGGGCTGTTGAAACTTCCCCTCCTTGTGGACGAGTTGAATCGGCTGAGAGCCGTCCGGGCCGCGGATCGTGTAGCGGGTCAGTTGCCAGCTCGTGATCGCGGCGCCACGGTTCGTGAGCACAACCCGGAACAGATCCGTCACCACCTCCTCGGTCCGTTCTTCCGGTGATGACTGCGCGCCCACGGCAGCCGGCCGTCCGGAAGGGCCGGTCGACGTGGAGGACGGCCTGGAGTCGCCGGACCCCGCGGCGGGCGATTCGGCGCGTGTAGTGGGCGCTTGGACAGGACCTGCTCCCCGTTCCCCGGACCCAGCAGCGGGCCGTGACTGGTCCGGCTGCTCCGGGGGTGGCGTGATCCCGAGCTCCCGAAGCAGATAGTCGTAGCCGAGCAGGATCGCGAGCGAGAGGAGCAAGAATAGGATGACTCGTCGTTCCATCAGTGGGGCGACTCCATGATCAGGTCGGCTGACAACCCCAGCCTTCGCTTCCCCGGATGCACCGGGCGGCCGCGCCGGAGTCGCAGCCTGCTATCGAACAGGATCGAACCCGCCCGGGTGGAAGGGGTGGCACTTGACCAGCCGGCGCGCGGCCCAGCCCAGTCCCACGATGACTCCGTGCCGCCGGATTGCCTCGCAGGCATAACGGGAACAGGTAGGCTCAAATCGGCAGGCAGGCGGGAGCAGAGGTGAGACCCATCGCTGATAGAGTGCGATCAAGCCGACACAGAGTTGTCGCATCGCGGGTCCGTTCGAGACACCAACAATCCTTCGTGCCGCAGGGCCGAGATCCAGAGATCGCGAAGATGCGGCGGACGGGCCGAGAGGGACTCGCGTCTCGGGAACACCAGCAGGTCCTGACCCTCGACCAATTGCTGCCGCACCTGTCGCGCCAACTCCCGAAAGATGCGTTTGGCCCGATTGCGAGTCACGGCCATGCCGAGTCGCTTGCCGACGACGATTCCGATGCGGGTGTGCGGGGCCCCCGAGGCGAAGGAGACCAGGTTGAAGAGAGGAGTCTGGAACCTGCGGCCGTCCTTTTTGACCCGTTCGATCTCGGCGCTGCTCCGCAGGAAGAGATGACGGTCTCCCGGCGGTCGCGACATCCTTCCGGACATCCCTCAAACGGTCAGCCTCGCCCGACCTTTGGCCCTCCGTCGGGCCAAGACCTTTCGTCCGTGTTTCGTGCTCATCCGCTTTCGGAAGCCGTGGTCCCTTTTTCTTTTCAAGTTCGACGGTTGCCTGAACGTGAACGACATCCGATGATCCCTCCCGCACCGTTCGATCCACGAAAACGCGTCATTATAGGTGCGCTTTCCCAGGGTGTCAATCGCACGTGCCGCCGAACGAGTCGACGTGCATCCGCCGCGTTCCGGCTCGCAATAGCGCCACCAATGGCAGGATGATATTCGACCGAGGGTGAGGCGGTTTTGCTCCTGCCTGACAATTCTGCCACAGGTTTGGCGGCGACTGATCCCTGTCCACGCGGTTCATCTCACCCAAGTGTAGCCAGGCACAGGCTTATCCTCCCCAGCACTTTCTGGCATCTAGCTTGCTGTGTATCCCGCCCCGTTGAACGGTTTGCAGGTTTCGCTTGCCGCCTCGGGTGAGGCGAGATTAGAGTGGGAGGAGGTGAGAACCGGATGAACAAGATGCTTGCCGTCATGTTGGCAGTCGTCATCGGCCTGACCTTCGGCACGGTGACGTTTGTACAGGCCGACGAGACAGCCGCCCCGGCGCCCGCGGCTCCTGCCGCGCCGGCCGCTCCTGCGGCCGCTCCGGCCGAGAAGAAGGCCGAGGCCAAGAAGGAAGAGGGGAAGAAGAGTACGGAAAAGGTGGCCAAGAAGAAAGCCGACAAGAAGTAACGCGCGTTCGGGAGGAAAGGCCGGCCCCCTTCGATCGAGCGGGTGTTCGATCGGAGGGGAGGCCGTTCGTGCTCCCGCGAGAAACGCAGAGGGTTGTCGGAATTGACCGGATCATCGTGGATTCACTGAGAGAAGAGGGAGGACATTTTTGATGAAACAGGTAATGACTCTCGCCGTCGCCCCGCTCTTGTTGTTGGTCATCGGGTGCGCAAAAGCTCCGACCGACAAGCTGGCTGCCGCCGAGCAAGCAGTCAATGAGGCTCGGACGGCCGGTGCGGCGGACTACATGGCTGAAGACTTTGCGAAGATCGAGGGCATGCTGGCGAATGCGAAGACCGAGATTGCTCAACAGGACGACAAGGTCGCCGTGCTCAGGGACTACGGCAAGGCCGAGCAGCTCCTCGTGGCGGCACAGACGGAATCGACCCGCGTCATGGGCGAAGTGGGCAAGAAGAAGGAAGAAGTGAAGGCCGCAGCGATCCAAGCTCAGCGCGACGCCCAGGAAGCGGTCAAGACTGCCCAACTCTTGGTCGCGAAAGCCCCGGTCGGCAAGGACCGGGCGGCGCTGGAGGCTATTAAGGCCGATGTCAGGGGATTGAGCGCGTCTCTGAACGAGGTGTCTGCCGCGCTCCAGGCCGGTGACTACAAGGCGGCTCAGTCCAAGGCCAAGGCGATCCAGGACAAGAGTCAAGCGGTCTCCGAGGAAATCAAGTCCGCATTGGCGAAAACCGGTGGCGCGAAGGCATCGAAGAGCGCCATGGCGAAAAAGAAGTAGAGGGTTATGGCGACGACAGTTCGGGGGGCGTTTTCCATCCTGGCCGTGGCCTGGTGGCTGGTCGCAGGCCTGTCGGCCTGCGTCCAGAACGCTCCCCCGGAACTTCTCCAGGCCGTGGAAGTCTTGGACCGTCAACTTGTGGAGGTCCAAGGGGCGGAGTTCGCGCCAGAGGAATATGCGCGGTTCGTCGACCGCTGGGTGGCCGTGAAGGGACGCCTGCTGGCCGAGGAGGATGTAATCCACTGGCCGTGGGAAGCTGATCCCTTGGTGACCGATCTGCACAGGCTGCAGGAGGATGGCTGGCAGGCCGCGATGACGGCCGCACAGAGGAAGGCGGCCAAGCGCCTCGAGGCCCAACAGCGCCTCGGCGTGATGGAGCAGCGGCTGCGCGTCTTCAACAGCCTCTTGGACGAGATCGGGGGGCGGGTGGTGTTGGGGCAGAGGCCGATCGAGACCCAGGTCGTGGTGAGCCAGGCGCGCTCTCTGCTGGACCAAAGGCTCTATGCCCGCTCCTTGGGGGCGCTCCAGGAGGCGTCCCGGCAGCTGGATGAGCAGTCGGCGCTCTTGAACGAGGAACTGGGACGGTACGCCGACGCCGGCAGGGTGGAGGTGTGGCGCCGAATGATGGAGCGGACCGTGGAGTGGTCGCGGGCCCATCGGACGGCGGCCATCGTGGTCAGCAAGGCCGATCGTCTCCTGACGCTCTACCGGAACGGGCGCCGTGTGGTCTCCTACCGGGTCCGTCTCGGCTTCAACGGCGTCCTCGAGAAGCGGTATCAGGGCGACGGGGCGACGCCGGAAGGTCTGTACCACGTGATCAAGAAGCGTGATCGAGGCCAGACGCAGTTCTACCGCGCCTTGCTCCTCGATTATCCCAACTCCGAGGACCGGCGGCGGTTCCGGCAGGCGCGCACCGCCGGAGCCATCCCGCCGGAAGCGTTCATCGGAGGGCAGATTGAAATTCATGGCAAGGATGACATGCTGCTGAGCCAGACACTCGGCTGCGTCATGCTGGACAACCGGCAGATCGATGCCGTCTTCGACGCGACCGCGGTGGGCACTCCGGTGACGATCGTGGGAGCCACTGAGGTCTCGAATGCCGTGGCCCTCGCGTTGGCCGGGATCGAGCGGGCCGGAGGGGCCCAGGATGCCCCAAAAGCCGATGGTCAGACTGTCGCGCAAGAGGCGGCGGTCGAAGGGAGCTAACGGTCCGTGCCACTCGGCGGGAACAGTTGGGTGAAGAAGAACGCGTGGGCCGCGGCCCTGGTTTTCGCGGGTGTCCTGCCGATTGCCGGGCTCGAAGGCGGATCGCCGCGTGAACCAGAAGTCAGAGCTCCAGGGATCGCACGGAAGGCGGACTTCCGCCTCGAGGATCTGCGCCTTCGAGAGGCGGCGCTCAAACGGCAGCTGGCTGCATTGGCGCCCACGGGCAGGTATATCGTCGTCGACACGGCCCGCAGCCGCTTGTACGTGAGGCGCCGCGGGGAGGTCTTGCTGGAGGCCGTCGCCTCCACCGGGAGCGGCACGATCCTAGAGGACCCCGACCGTCCCGGGACACAGTGGGTCTTCGACACGCCGCGGGGCGAATTCACGATCCAATCGAAGTTCATGAACCCTGTCTGGGTCAAGCCGAAGTGGGCGTTTCTTGAAGAAGGTCTGGCGGTGCCTGCGGACCCGGCGCAGCGCGTCGAGGCGGGCATGCTCGGGGACTATGCGTTGGGCTTCGGCAACGGGTATTTTATTCACGGGACCCTGTACACGCGGCTTCTGGGCAAGAACGTGACCCACGGCTGCGTCCGACTCAATGACGACGACCTCCGGAACGTGTACCGGTTCGCGGACATCGGGACCCCGCTCATGATTTTCTGATGAGGGCTGGCCGGAGAACCGATTTCTCCCATCCCCGTCTTCCTGCCAACGTGAACGCCGGTCGAATCCTCCGCCTCGCCTGCTGGCTCACCCTCTTGCTGGCCACGCCCGGGCTCGCCGCGGAGCGGTCCCCTCGCGGGTCTCCGAAAGGGACCGACCTTGAGGCGCTCCGCGAAAAGAATCGGGTGCTCGAAGAAGAGATCAAGCTGGCGTCCCGCCCTCGAGTGTACTGGCTGCTGGACCTGTCGGAAGGAATCATCGCCATCAAGGCGCGCGGCGTGGAGCTCCACCGATTCCCGATTCTTGCCTGGCGCCTGGCTGGAGAAGGGTCTGTGACAGAGGGGTTTCGCCTGCGCGCCCGTCCGTGGGTGGCCCGCCCGAAAGCCACTTCCGGAGACGAGGCGGCGCAGGAACTGATCGAGCTGGAGGACATGCCGGCGGAGTACGAGCTGACCTTCGATCCTCCGATCACGCTGTTCGTGGCCCCTTCGGCTCATGAGGGACCCTGGCTCTGGGCGAGAAGCCGGCTGCGTGAATGGTGGACGCGCGTCGCCGCTTGGACTCGGTCCGTGGTGGCGCCCGGGAAGAAGACTGGCGGACTGCGACTTCATCTGACGCTGTCGCGAGAAGCCGCGCAGTCGCTCGCCTGGTCGAGTGTCGAGGGTATGCCGTTGCTGATTAAGGACGCCCAATGACCGTTCCGGGTGCCGGTTTGCGTTTCCCCCCGTGGCAGCCTAAGATACCGCTCTCTGGCGTGGATGGTCGGTCGGCCCGAGGACGTGAGTGCCCGCCCCGGCCGCGCGATCATGCCACGCGGTCGCCGCGCAAGACGGGAGAGATGAGCGGAGCCCCAGAAGTCCGGATCGCGGAGGATGCGCGGGAACTGGCGCAGGAGGCGGCCGATCTCGTCGTCTGGCTCGGCCAGCAGGCGGTCTCGGCCAGCGGCCGGTTCCGGGTGGCGTTGTCCGGCGGAACCACGCCCAGGCTGCTGTACGAGACTCTCGTGAGCCCCGCCTTCTCGGGGCAACTCGACTGGCCCCGGGTGGAATTTTATTTCGGCGACGAGCGCTGCGTCCCGCCCAGCCATCCCGACAGCAATTTCCGCATGGCGGAGGACACCCTGCTGCGGCCGCTGAAGATTGCGCCGGAGCGAATCTTCCGCATGCGGGGCGAAGCCGACGATCCGAACGAGGCCGCCCGATCGTACGAGGCCGTGCTCCGGACGCAGGTTGGCGTGCCACCCCCGGGCTGGCCCAGCTTCGACCTCATCCTGCTCGGGTTGGGGGAGGACGGCCATACCGCCTCGTTGTTCCCCGGAACCCCGGCGTTGGAAGAACGGGCGCGGTTGGTGGTGGCCAGCCGGGCGCCGCAGGGAGTGAAGAATCGGATCACACTGACGGTCCCGGCGATCAACCACGCCCGCGTGGTCCTCTTCTTCGTGAGCGGGATCGGCAAGGCTGCGGCGGTCCGGGCGGTGATCGAGGATCGGGACGCCGGACAGGTCCCGGCGAAGCTGATCAGGCCGGTCGATGGACGGCTCATCTGGTTCCTGGATCGCGAGGCGGCGTCCGGACTCGCCGTGGCCAAGCAAGGCGTCGTTTCTCACGAGGAGTGAATGATTCTCGCCGGAGACATCGGCGGCACGAAGACCACGCTTGCGCTGTTCGACTGGAAGTCGGAACGGGTCGAGCCGGCGCGGGAACAGATGTTTGCGAGTGCAGACTTCGGGTCGCTGGAGGAGGTTCTGGCTCGATTTCTCGAGACGCGCCGAAAAGAGTCCGGCGTCGTTCCACGCCATGAAGACTCATCCGAGCCATCGGACTCTCCCTCCCCTGAGGAGCCGCTCCGGATCGAGGCTGCCTGTTTCGGGGTGGCCGGGCCGGTGATCGAGAATCGGTCTAGGACCACAAACCTGGCGTGGGTCGTGGATGGCGCCGAGATCGCCAAGCGCTTTCAGCTTCCGACGGTGCATCTGCTGAACGACCTGGAGGCCACGGCCCACGGGCTCCTGGTCCTGCGGCCTGAGGAGACCGAGGTCCTGAACGCGGGGACGCCATCCTCCACCAGGAGCGCCATGGCGCTGATCGCGGCGGGCACGGGGTTGGGCGAAGCGATCCTGTTCTGGGACGGGAGGCGTTACCACCCGATGCCGTCCGAGGGTGGACACGCGGACTTTGCCCCCACCAGCGACGTCGAGATCGACCTGCTCCGGTACCTTCGTGCAAGCCATATGCATGTCAGCTATGAGCGCGTGCTGTCCGGGGCCGGACTGTATGCGGTGTATGAGTTCATTCGGGACACCAGAAAGAACGAACCCACCTGGCTGGCGGAACGGTTGAAAACGGGGGATCCCGCGGCGATTATCGCGGAGCTGGCGTTGAGCGGCAAGGCGGAGATCTGCGTGCAGGCGCTGGACCTCTTTACCTCCATCTACGGGGCGGAGGCGGGGAATCTGGCCCTCAAGGCGTTGGCCTTGGACGGGGTCTTCATCGGCGGCGGGATCGCGCCCAAGTTGCTCTCGAAGCTGAAGGATGGCACGTTCATGCGCGGGTTTTCGAGCAAGGGACGGTACAAGCGTCTCATGAGCACGATCCCGGTGCGCGTCGTCCTGAACCAGAAGACGGCCTTGTTGGGCGCTGCGTCGGTCGCGGCGCGATTGTGGGCAGAGGCGTGAAGCAATGGTCAGTTACGGCAGGTGGCATGCGGTCCTCCGCTGCCGCGCCATCCGAGGCGTTTCTATGCACGATGTGAACCCCACACGCTTCGCGGGCGCGCTTGCGGTGCTGCTCGCGCTTTCGCTGGGCGCCTGCGAGGAGAAGAAAGCCCCGGAGCCGCAGGAACCAACGGTCGAAGAGGTGGCTCCCGATAAGGTTGCCGACTTCCTGCATGCGGGGTGGGAATTTAAACTCGGCACGACGATTCAGGAGGTCAAGCAGAACCTGGGCGAGCCTCTTTCGGAAACGGTCGAGAAATATGAAAACAGGCACGTGGTGGGCCAGACGGATGAGATCCGGACCCTGATGTACAACGGGCTGGTGTTGGTCGTGTACCGGGTGAATGAGAAGAAGCCGCGCGACCTGTTCATGAGTCTGGCGGTCACGCGGGACAATTTTGACATGAAGTGGGGGCTGAAG
>Ga0233416_10000742_pt1 | contig 10083 bp, 13 predicted proteins | sample Sediment_Towuti__2_FD_188638 | JGI IMG/M metagenome (GOLD analysis project Ga0233416, IMG submission 188638) | Sediment microbial communities from Lake Towuti, South Sulawesi, Indonesia - Sediment_Towuti_2014_0_MG | ecosystem: Environmental > Aquatic > Freshwater > Lake > Sediment | place... | reverse complement strand
GATCAAATGGCAGACACCGTCCTCATACGGGCTCGGCTACAGGGAACCTCTCAGGTCGAGCGGGAATTTGCCCTGATGAAAACGGCGAGAGAAACGGCGGCGCAAAATTGGATCGCGCTCGGCCAGTATTTCGCCATCAAGCAGCAGCAGGACAAAGCCCGTGCGTCCTATCAGCGCGTGGTCGACACCTACACCAATCCGGCAGAGCGAGCGTACCGCGAGCAGGCCTTGCGAGCCCTCAAGGATCTGGACATCCTGTCGCCGGCCACCAATTCGACGACTCCATGACCTCCTCAATTGAGACATCGGTGACGGCTGCCGGTCGTGATGCGTTCCACGAATCCGTTCACCAATGGATGCCCCTCATGCTCTTCGTTCTTCTGCCGACGGTCCTGAGCGGATGCGTCCATCGTATCCATGTCAATCCGCTTCCGACCGCTCCGGCCTCTATGACCATCCCGCGCTCCCTCCAGATTGCCGTCGGCCCGCTCGCGACCGAGGGCGCGGACCATATGCCGGGTATCGCGCTACTGGACTGGCGGCAACGGGACCTGACTCAGGCGCTCATCCGTTATGTGCAGCAGCGTGAGACGTTCCGGTCGGTTTCCATCGATCCCGCCGAGCTGACGCTCCGGATCAACACGAAATTGGCGTTGGCCTCCCGCCAGAATCGTTATCACTACCGGATCCGTTTACAGGCTGAGATGAGCGAAGCCTCCAACTTGATCAAAGCCTACCCCGTCGAGCAGGTGGCGGTGGGATCATCAGTGCGCTGGGTTACCGCATCGGACCGTGACCCGATCGAGGCCGCGCTCAAACTGGCCTTGGATGATTTACTGAGCCAAATCGAGGCGGACCGATCGCTCTACGTCGGCGCGAGCGTCCCATCCGGCGAGTAGAGTCCCGCCACGAGGGGGCGGTATCGGTAGGTTCACCACTACCGATACGGGTTGGGAAAGGCGTCAACTAGGGCCCGCCTAGCTGAATACATTTTCGTCCGGACGGGCCATTGGAGGAAACACGCCCCTGAGCGGGGCGCGGGTTAGGCGGACAGCGCCTGGCGGAACCGATTCCAGGCCTCCTGAGCCTGGGCCGTGGGAGCCGTCGCGTATTCCGGACAGTCGAGACGGAGAGACCGGTCCCCGAACGCAACGTTGAAGAACTGGCAGTGATGGGGCTGCTCGGCATCCTCATGGGCATGGGGCCTGAAATGTTCGCAGGACACGCACATGCGCGCGACGGAAATCTCTCCTTGCAATTGAAGGGCGCGGATAAGCTTCACCAGCGACGTGAGAAGCCCGATCTGCTCTTGTGTCGAAAGATGCTGCGTGGCCGACGACAGGATCTCCGGCCACCCATTGGCCACGTGACCCGCTTTCGCGCCGAGGGCGGTCAGATGGACCGTCACGACCCGGTTGTCGACTTCCCGACGGCGACGTCGTACAAGCCGCTTCTGTTCGAGGGTCCGGATGACTTCGGAAGCAGTGGGCAGCTTGACCGACAACTCCCGGGCAATCGTCGAGACGGTGGCCGACTGATTGGGTCGCGACCGGAGGAAGCTCAGGACCTGAACCTGCAAGGGCCCGATTCCCTGCCTTCCCTGCCGCCTCCAGGTTCGGCTCTTCATCGCCAAACCGATCTTCGACAACGCAGTCACCAGGCGATTGGGAAGGGGGTCCTGATTGATCTTGACCAACGGAGACGTCATACCGTCCTCATGCCGTCCTCATGAACAATCGGCAAGTCTAGGAATCGCGGAGGGTTAGTCTATTGCGCTCCGAGTTCCCCCGTCAAGACGCCGGAGCATGCCGTGGTTCTGGCGGGCCTTCATCGAACCACGAGCACGCAACAGCCGGCATGCTGGACCACACGGGTCGACACGCTGCCGAGCAACACACGACCGATCGCACCCAATCCCTTGGCCCCCGTCACGATCAGGTCTGCGTGATGCTCGCCAGCCACCGTGAGGATTTCGTCAGCCGGCTTCCCCAGCCTCATGGCCTCGCGCACCTGGAAACCTGCTTTGGCGAGCTTGTCCACATCGCGCTGCATGATTCTTTTCCCGGCTTCGCGCAATTCCGGATACTTGAGATACGGCATCACATGCACCACCGTCACCGTTACCGGTTCACGATCGGGCCCATCGGGAGTGGGATTGACGTTGCGGATCAGGAAGCGGGCCGCTTTGTTTGACGACGACGAGCCATCCACCGCCAGCACGATCTGCCGAACCGGACGCGGCGCCTCCTTCACTACCAGGACGGAGCACGGCGCGTGGTGGATCGCGTGGTTCGAGATGCTGCCCAACATGAAGCGATCCAACGCATCCAATCCTCGTGACCCGATCGACAAAAGGCCGACCCCACGTTTGGCATGCTTCATGATGGTCGCGGCCACTCCGCCTCGATCCACGCTGACCGTACCGGTCAAGCCCAGCGATGCGAGCAACTCTGCCGATTGTGCCTTCGTGTCCCTCGCCGCCGTCTCCATCCGTTTGATCTCGGCTTGGAGATATCGTTCGGTTCCCACGATCACGGGCTGAATCATAAAGGGGGCGCGCAACCCGGCCACGTCCACGACGTGCAACACGCGAACCACCGGTTGAACGGTGAACGGCACCCGCGCCAGCCATTCGATCGCCCACCGGCCGTGCTTCGACCCGTCGGTCGCCGCCAAAATTTTCATGTCGCGTGTCCTTTCAGCTATGAGAACGCCGAATGAGCCCGACAGTCATGTGCCCCCGGCGCTTGCTCCTCTGGTTCCTTACACTTTCGCCCACCGGCCTTCGAGCTTCTTCATGAGCTGTGGCATGGTTGTATACTCCATTTCGTCGAGAGGCAACCGGTGCGGCTCGAACGGACCATGCAACCTCAGCACATCGGCGATCCGGTTGGCGTCCCGCCGCGCTTCGTCGTAGGAGGGATCATCGAACATATCGCGTGGGCCGATGAGCCGGCCATCGGCCAGCTGGAATCCCAGACAGGCCACGCGCGGAGGGCCGTCAAAACGCGTGGGCGTGGCCTGCCTCACCGCGACCGGCATCAAGGGCCCGTAATGCGAGCCCCGCATCCAGCCTTCGATGATCCACGGAGAGCGAAACGGCTCCAGCACTTCCCCGACCGCCGGAAAATTCTGCTGGGCCCGGACGATCATGACGGGATCGTCCTTGCCGACGTATTTCCCCGCGATGAGCGAAAGCCGCTCGGTGGAGGACGAGGCTGCGATCGTTCCGTCCGAACGAGAAAATACATATTTGATCGTGTACTTGCCAGGAGCGCCGATAAACATCAGCATGTCATACAGATCTTCCGGACAATCGAATGTGATCCTCCTCTGTTCATAAATGTCATGGACTTCGAACCGGAATCCCTGATGCATGGTCGGGGCGATAATGAGACCGGCCGTCGTAAAGGGATCGGCGAACATCTTATAGAGCGGCAGATTCCAGGCACCGGCTGAGGTCTTGTCCGCCATGAAGACCAGCACCGGCTCGGACTTTCGCTCCACGAATTCCATCTCCGCCACCCCGGGCCCCTGCCCCCTGACATTGCCGCTGAACGCATCGGAGAGTAGGTCCTGACCGGCGCCGTAGAGATGGAGGTCCTTTGCCACCTCCGTCCCTGCTTCGAACGTTTCCCAGGCGAGTCGATGGATCGGCTCATGATCGACGCCGTGGCGATGGGTCATGATGAGCTGCAGGTCGTCGCCGCAGGCCGACACGTGATAGTCCGCGAGCAGCCCGCTACTTTTCGCCTGCGCGAGCTTCTTGCCCGCCGACTCGATCAACGCGGGATGGATCGCCGAGTGGCCGACCCATCCACCGATATCCGCCTTGATGACGCTCACGGTAACCTTCTTCGATTGGTCCCCCGTTGTATCCGTCCTCATGGTAGGCCTCTTTTCACCATCCTTCGCTTAGCGAACGCTCACCGATCGCCGGCCGCCGCGCCGGGACCGCCCCGCCTCGAATGTTCTCGACGGCTACCGGGTCTGCCGTAGGGCATTCCTTCCTCGGCTGTCGGTCGCTCGTCACTGGGGCACCTCCTCCAACCCGACATGCGCGCGAAGCCGGTTGTAGTCGAAGGCGGTCCGGCCCGTACGCGAGAGGCCCGGATCATGCCGTGCCATTTCATCGATCAATGCACCGACCTGGCCTCGCGTCGTCGAGGACGCGGCTGCATGCCGCGGTGTTTGTCCGCCTAGGGCCAGATGGGGCTGATCAGACCATTCGAGGTACGCTTTTTCGAGGAACTGATTGAGTAAGGCGCGGTCCTCTTCCTCGGTCGCGATCACAGTCAGCGGTTCGTCGGTCATCAGGTCGTTCACCGAGAGCTGTCGCGCAGGCGGTACCAGCGTTTCGCCCCGGAAATGCAGCGAAAATCCCAGAGAAGCCGCCAGTTGATGCTTGATCCGGTCAAGCCGCTCCGGGCTATCGCATTCCACGATGAGCTGGGAGGAGGTCAAGGTCAGCTTGGCCACGAGGATTGCCGTCCCGCCGCTCGTATCCCGTTGAACCCACATCCGCACGGGAGGAATGCCTCCGGTTGTGCCCTGCGTTCCGGCCGCCGGCACCGCTTCCTCCGGCTCAAACTCGGTCATGTCGGACAAGTGTTCGACAAAGAACCGGTACGCATGGTGGTCGTACAGAGCCACGACATAGAAGTAGGGTTGTCCATCAGCCCGGCGGTAGCGAATATGGACCACGGCATCTACGACAGCGGCCAGGCGCAGCTGCGCGAGGGCCCACAGCACGATGTAACCGAACCGCTTTGCGAACTCCTTCCACTCCCCCAACGCGAACGACCCGGAGCTCACCTCCATCTCCCGACGCCATTCCGCCGTCATCTCCAGCAACACGTTCGCATCGGCCATCGACAGCACGACCCCGCAGCCGCCCCACACCGCCTTGGTTGATCCGTTGGCGTCCGGAACGCGCACCAGGCGGGTGACTAACGCCTGGCCTTCCGTCACGTCCTTGACGAAATCTCCCCCGGACACCACGAAGACGCTGCCATCCCCGAGCGATCGCAGCGTAAGATTTTCATTCGCATCCGGCGTGACCGCCAGCTCCAGCACGTCGAGATAGGAATGTTTCAGTGGATCGAGCCAAGCCCGCTCGTCGCTCGGAATATGTTCGGTGATGACGTCCCGTAACTGTTCGATGAGCGTCAACTGTCCGTCGTCGGGATAGAAATCACAGAAGAGCCAGAGGCTGGCCAGTTCGGTTTCCTGCGCAAGCGGCGCGACGACTCTTCCTGCGACGCCCTCCAGGTAGGGCCGGAGCGCTCGCGCCAGAGCCACTTCCCGCTGCAAGGCGAATTCCGGCCTCAGCGACAGCAATTCAAGGCGCTCGAGCACCGCCTCGAGGGATGGAGGTCGCGGAACCCAGATTCCGACCGCGCGCTCACTCGCGAGCTTCATGAATTTCTTCCATGACGATTACTTCTGCGTCGAGCCAGTCCCTGAGGGCGTTCCCTTCTTGACGGCCCCGTTGCTCCCACAGTTCGTAGGCCTTTCGTGAGATCCGATCCCACATCCCGTCCGGCAATTCGATCGGTTTCGTCGATTGGCCGGCCGCAGGTGAGGGTCGAGTTTTCTTCCTCCTGGCTTTCTTGACGATCGCGCTCATGACAGACTCCTCGGTTAAGAGTTCGTTCGCAGGGCAGGTTGAGACGAAAGCGCGCGGCGATGGCCCGGATGAAACTTCGGGCTCCGGACCGTGAGGACGGGGCAGTGCGCTTTTCGGAGCACGGCTTCCGCAACGCTCCCGTAGAACGCGTGCGACAGGCCTCGGCGCCCATGGGTTCCCATGATGATCATATCGGCTGGTTGGGCTCGAGCCGCGTCGAGGATGGAATCGCTTGGCAGTCCTCCACGAAGCAGGGAGTCGGACTTCACCTGCACAGCGGTCAGGGCTTCCACCACGCCGGCGAGCCGTTCCTTGATCGCGGCCCGCATCTGTTCCCGCTTCGTCAGGTGAGGAATCGTGAAATCCAGACCATAGGACACCGGCTCCATGACGTGGAGCAGTGTCACGGACGCCTTCGCCCGTTGGGCGACGAGGACCGCATACTCCAGCGCATCGAGCGAACAATCAGAAAAATCGATCGGCACCAGAATCCGATCGAACGCCCACAGATGGCTCCGGTCGCCGCCGGTCTGCCCAACCCTGCGTCCCTCCGTTCGCACAGCGAGCACAGGGCAGGGTGCCGTTCGAATAATCCGCTCCGCCGTGCTCCCCAGGAGGACATGTTCGAGGCCGGTTTTCCCCCTCGTGCCGACGACGATCAGGTCCGGGTCTTCGGCAGCCGCGGCCGCAAGGACCTCTTCGCTCGGGATGCCCGTCGCAATTCGAGTATCCACCGGAATTCCGCGATCGCTCGCCCGGCCCGCCACCTCGGCCTGTTCCCGCGTGGCCTGCTTCATCAACTCGCCCAAGTACAACCGATTGACGGGATACCCCGGATTGAGCCCCCGAGGAAATTCGAGCACGCTCATGACGGTGAGCGTGGCGCCCCACGATACAGCCAGATCGCAGGCGCAGGCTTCCGCTTCCTTCGCCCCTTGCGACCCGTCGGTCGCGATGAGAATCTTGGGTCTCCCGTTTCGTTCGCTCACACGGCCTCTGCGCTCAACAGCAGCAACTCGCCGCTCATCGTCGGATGAATGGAACAACGAAACACATGCCGACCGGGCCGAGACATATCGAATCGAATGACCGCGTCGCGTTTGGGATCGAGAAAAACGCCCCCCACACCACGACCATAGGCGATCACTCCGTCCTTCTCAATCTGCGTGGGAATACCCTCAAACATGGTCGACCCAAAATCGTGCCGCTCGGCATCCTCGTTCCGAATTCTTATCACTGTCGGAAACCCGAGGCGCAGCACGCCCTGTTTCGTCACGAACTTGTAATCCTTGATTGTCACTTCCACCACCTGTTCGGACTGCGCGACAGGCTGCCCCCCCTGTCCGTACCATGCTGTCAACGCCACTGCCAATATCAGACACCCGAGTCTCGCTCGATCAGGCCGCATGGCCATAGCACCCTCCTTGTTAACGCGCCGATTTCCTCGGCCCGGCGGAAGCCGGAAGCGGGACGGTCAACACCGGACAACCGGCCGTCCGGACGACCTTCTCCGCCGTGCTTCCGAAGAAAATCTTGTCCACGCTGCCCGACCGCCCGCCGTAACTTCCCATCACGACCAGGTCGACCTTGCCCATGCGCGCGAATTTCGCGATCTCGACGAATGGCGCCCCCTCAACGATCATGCGCGTGACCGTCACGTCCTTGGCCTCCGCCGATTCCAACAATCGCCGTACGTGTAATCGGGCATGGTGACGCAATCGCCGACGTTGGGCGGCCGCATCGGAGGGAACGGCCAGCAGGCCCAATCGATTGAACGCGGCGAGTGCGCTGGTGTCGATCACGTGTAAGACGAGCAGGCTTGCGCCGCACAGGCGCGCCACCTGACAGGCAACTCGGAAGGCCTCATTCGAGCAGGGTGAGAAATCGACCGGAACGAGGATCGTTTTGAACAGACCGACGTCTTGCCCCATGAGTCGCCCTCCCTGCCGTGAATTGAGCAAGGGCGGTGCCACTGACAGACAGCTGATACCTGATGGCTGATGGCCTGGAGAAACCAGAGGTTCGTCGTTCTTGCTCTTTCCATCGGCAATCGGCCATCTGCTCCGTCTCTTCGAGCAGGGGCTCTCTGCTACAGTGGTCAATCGCCCTCTGTGGCAGAAGGCGTCATGGGACGTGAGGGGTGAGGGGACAGCCGTGAGGGGATCTCACGACAAAAAATCTTTCACTCTTCACTCCTTACCCCTCACCACTTACCCCTGACGAGCGTTCTCGAAGGCGGCACTGGACTTGCCTGAACGTTATTCCTACAGGAAGGAGGCAAATGACGCGGGCGCAGTGGTTGTTGCTAGGAGCGGTCGGATTGGGCTTGGCGATCGTGATCTACCTCGTCTTCTTTTGTCCGACAGACTGTCAATGAGAGAGCCGCCAAAGGGAGTGGGATGATGACTGCTGCTGAGCTCATGACGGTGGATATTCCCCGCGGCGACAGGCGCCTGACGGTCGGCGACATGGTGTCCACCCTTCGGAGTCATGCCTGGGAAGAGGTGGGCCATGTCTACCTCGTGGACGATCAAGCTATGCTGGTCGGCCAGGTCCCGATCGAACGGCTCTTCCAAGCGAACGAGCGCACTCTCCTGGCTGAACTCGAGGGCCTCCCCCCGATCGAGGTCCTCCCCGGCGACCCGGCTGAAACCGTGGCCCTGCGCGCCGTCGAACGCCACGATGCGGATGTCGCCGTCATTGACACCCGCCGCCGGCTCTTGGGTGCGATACCGATCGGACGGCTCCTGGCCTTGCTGCACGAGGAACATGTCGACAACTTTCTCCGCATGGGCGGTCTTAGCCGCCTGGATCATCTGCCCGCCGCCGGACAGCGGACCCTCGGCGCTGTCCGCGCGCGCGTGCCGTGGCTGATGGTCGGCCTGGCCGGAGGGTTCCTGGCCGGAGGCGTGGCCTCGATCTTTGAAGTTTCCCTGCGGCGCGAGGTGGCCCTTGCATTCTTTCTTCCCCTGGTCGTGTACATGGCCGACGCCGTCGGGACGCAAACGGAAACGGTCCTGGTTCGCCGTCTGGCCTATGGAGATGTCGAGGTCTGGACGCAACTGACACAAGAGGCATTGATCGGCGCTTCCATCGGAGCGATCGTCGCGGTCATCGCCGGCGGCGGGCTGTGGCTCTGGAACGGACATCCCGCTCTCGCAATGGTGGTGGGAGCCTCGCTGGGCGTCACGGCCGTCGTGGCGACCCTCATGGCCAGCTTGCTCCCGTTGGGCCTGGCGCGGCTCGGCGCGGACCCGGCTCTAGCCAGTGGACCTGTGGCCACGGTGGTCCAGGACATCCTGAGCGTCGGTATCTATCTGATGATCGCGACCGTGCTACTCCCCCTGTGACCCATGGAAGCACGGAGAGTCGATAACTCTGCACGTAAAAGGTGGCGACCATGAAAATCCTGCTCGCAGTCGATGGTTCCGACTACTCGTATGAAGCGGTGCGTGCGCTCAAGTACCTGGGCCGGGCGGAGGAATTGCACATCCTGCATGTGCTCGATGTCCCGACCCCGGCTTATCCGATGATGATGCCGGAGGTGGCGCGGGAGCTGTACGAGACGGTCGAGCGCAACATGCGCGATGACGGCACTCGATTGTTGGAACGGACCGTGTCGCTTCTGCCGATGGGGACCGGGCCGGTCACGAAGCATCTGATGGTCGGGTCCCCGGCAGACCAGATCGTCGCGTTGGCCGAACAACACAAAGTGGACATCATTGTTCTCGGCACCCGCGGGCTCGGCCCGATCAAAGAACGGCTCGTTGGGAGCGTCGCTCATCGCGTGCTGACGTTCGCGCCGGGGGCGAAACTGATCCTTCCTGGACCGTTGAAAGCCTTGAGCCAGATCCTTCTCCCGTTGCAAGGCTCCTACGATGCGGAATATGCGCTACGGTTTCTCCAGCAGAAACCTTTTCGCGACCCCGCCAGCATCACCCTGTTCACCGTCCTCCCGCACACCAGACCGCCCTGGCCGGTGGATGCCGCCTCGGCGGAGCAGATGGAGCGTCACGCCCTGCGTAGCGCTCAGGATTTCCTCGAGGACCAGGCCGCCAAGCTCGGCGCGTTAGGCCACCGGACCCGCGTGGCTGCTGCGCTGGGCACCCCCGTCGACGGGATCCTTCAAGAAGCCAAGGCCTCGAATACAGACCTGATCCTCATGGGATCCCGCGGGCGCCACGGCGTGACGCGTATGGTACTCGGCAGCGTCTCGCACGCCCTTCTGCACCAGGGAACCTATCCGCTCATGATCTTCAGTTAGGAAAGGGCTTCCACGATGCCGATGTACGATTACAAATGTCTTGACTGCGGGAAGGAGTCGCTGATTGTGGTGACACTGAAGGAGCATGAGGCAGGTAACGTGAAATGCCCGGCATGCGGCAGCACGAAGCTCCAACAGCTCTTCAGTCCGTTCATTGCCCACACCACCAAGAAAAGCTAGCGGCATGCAC
>Ga0233416_10000741_pt1 | contig 10085 bp, 11 predicted proteins | sample Sediment_Towuti__2_FD_188638 | JGI IMG/M metagenome (GOLD analysis project Ga0233416, IMG submission 188638) | Sediment microbial communities from Lake Towuti, South Sulawesi, Indonesia - Sediment_Towuti_2014_0_MG | ecosystem: Environmental > Aquatic > Freshwater > Lake > Sediment | place... | reverse complement strand
GAAGGTGGGATTGATCCTCGAAGCCGTCGCGGAGAAAGAAGGTATGTCCGTCACCCAGGAAGACCTGAACAACGAAGTGACCCGATTGGCCACAGAGCTCAAGGTGCCGGCGGCCGATCTCGTGAAAATGATCCAGGCCGGCGGTCAGGAATCCCTCGAGCAGTTGCGCACGAAGGTGCTGGCGGACAAGGCTTTGGATTTCATCTACCGCCACGCAGTGATTCAAGGATAGGCACGGCGTCCGGCGCGGCGCGGTCGAGACGTGTCGACGGCCCGCCGCGGAAAGGAATTGACGACATGTTGGTCCCGATCGTAGTCGAACAAACCAATCGAGGCGAGCGCGCCTATGACATCTATTCCCGGTTGCTCAAGGACCGCATCATCTTCCTGGGCGCGCCGATCGACGACGTCTTTGCCAACCTGGTCATCGCGCAACTGCTCTTCCTCGAAGCGGAAGACCCCGAGAAGGACATCAATCTCTACGTGAATTCTCCGGGCGGCAGCGTCACGGCCGGCCTGGGCATCTACGATACGATGCAGTACGTGAAACCGCCGATCAATACGATCTGCCTGGGGCAGGCTGCGAGCATGGGCGCGTTGCTGTTGGCCGCCGGGACCAAAGGAAAGCGCTTTGCGCTTCCCAATGCGCGAGTGATGATTCATCAGCCGCTGGGCGGCTTTCAGGGACAGGCCACGGAGATCGACATTCACGCCAAAGAAATTCTGAAGATCCGCGAACGGCTGAACGAAATCATGGCGAAGCACACGGGGCAGACGATCGAACGGATCGCCCACGATACCGAGCGGGATTACTTCATGTCGGGCGAGGAGGCGAAGCGATACGGGCTTATCGACGAAGTCATCACGCGACCTCCCAAAGTGATCAAAGGGCTGGAGTCCGGCGACGGCGCAAAAGAGGGGGCCAAGGGGAAGTAGCACAGGAGGGGACATGGCCAAGCAGGAAAAGATGGACCGACACTTGCGGTGTTCCTTCTGCGGAAAGAGCCGCGACGAAGTCCGGAAACTGATCGCTGGGCCGACGGTGTACATCTGCGACGAATGCGTCAATCTGTGCAACGACATCATTGCCGAGGATTGGGAAGAGGCCAAAGAGGAGATCTCCTCCAAGCTCAAGAAGCCTTCAGAGATCAAATACCACCTGGATCAGTATGTCGTCGGACAGGAGCGGGCGAAGCGGATTCTGTCCGTGGCCGTGCACAATCATTACAAGCGCATTTCCTCGAAGGAGAAGGAAGTCGACGACATCGAACTCCAGAAGGGCAATATCCTCATGGTGGGGCCGACGGGCACCGGGAAAACGCTCCTCGCCCAGACCCTGGCCAAGTACCTGGACGTGCCGTTTACGCTGGCCGATGCAACGACGCTCACGGAAGCCGGTTATGTGGGCGAAGACGTCGAGAACATCATCCTGAAACTCCTCCAGGCGGCCGATTACGACGTCGAGCGAGCCGAGCGCGGTATCGTCTATATCGATGAGATCGATAAGATCAGCAGGAAGAGTGACAGCCCGTCGATTACCCGCGATGTGTCCGGCGAAGGGGTGCAGCAGGCGCTGCTGAAACTCATCGAAGGAACGGTCGCCAATGTCCCGCCGCAGGGGGGCAGAAAGCATCCCCATCAAGAGTTCATTCAGGTGAACACCAGCAACATCCTGTTCGTCTGCGGGGGAGCGTTCGTTGGCCTGGAACAGATCATCGAACAGCGACTCAACCGGAAGGCGATGGGATTCGGAGCCGAAATCCGCGGGCGGAGCGAAATTCGTCTGGGCGATCTCCTGGCCAAGGTTCAGCCGGAGGACTTTCTCAAGTATGGACTGATTCCCGAGTTTGTCGGGCGGTTGCCGGTCGTGGCCACGTTGGAGGAGCTCGATGAACGAGCCTTGATCCGGATTCTTACCGAACCGCGAAACGCGCTCACCAAGCAATATGAAAAACTCCTGTCGTTCGAAAAGGTCAAGCTGCGATTCACCGAAGGGGCCTTGGGGGCGGTGGCACGGAAAGCCTATGCGCAGAAGACCGGCGCACGCGGACTCCGGGCGATCCTGGAAGAGGTCATGCTCGACGTGATGTACGACGCACCCTCGCAGAAGCAGATCAAGGAAGTGGTGATTACTGAGGATTCCATCGTCGGGAAGAACCCACCTTTGCGCATCTTCGAACAGGATAAAGACGCCAAGACCGCGTAATTTCAGCGTAATCCCGCACCCTGCCTGGATAACGAGGTAGGGTGCCTGCCTCCTCCGCCCCCAATTCCGGCGTCAGGCGAGCACCACCGGGCCGTTCGGTCGGTTCCTGGCTCCACTTCTTACCGCACTCTCCGGTTTCTCTCGACAAGCGAAAAGGCTGCGCTATACTTGCCACGTGCGAACCGGATCGAGGGAACACCCGTGAAATACCCCGTCTCATCCAGTCTTCGGCATAGAGGGAAAGTCCTGGAACTTGACGCCGAACGCGAGATAGTAACTCTGCGGGGCATCAACGGGGAACCGATCGGCGGCCTCTCGTGGGACTTCGTGATCGATCAGATCCTCGCCTATCGCAAGTTGCCCGTTCAGAAAGAAGTCCGAGCGGAGCCACGGATCTCGCTCGCGTTTCGCGTGCGGTACAATACCCCCGAAGGACAGCGTTTCGAGAGTCGAGCGGGAGGCATCGGCGGAGGGGGCCTGTTCATCGAAAGCCAGACGCCGCTGCGGGTTGGGACCAAGCTGGCCATGGAGTTCTCGCTGCCATCAAAGCCCGCGGACTGGCTTCCCGCCAAAGGAGTTGTCGCATGGGTCTGTCCGAAAGCCGACCAATATACGTTCAGCCCGGGGATGGGCGTACGGTTCACTGAGGTGACGCCGGAAATCCGAGACCGGATTCTCGAGCTGGTCAAATCGCAGCAAGCGGCGGACCACGCGGCCTGACTCAGATCCCCATTCCGGTCCGCCCGGCAAATTGATGGGATGGCGTGCATGAAACTTCCGGTTATTTCTACCGCGGGCCATCAGGGCAAATCGCTGGTCATCGACCCCGAACAGGAACTTATTACCGTCCTCGATGCGGGGGGACAGTTGTTGGGTTACGTCCCGTGGGGCGCGATTATCGAGCGGGTGCTCACCAGCGAAGATGATACCCGGTTCGCCCATTGCCGCGCGCAGCCGCGCGCGCCACTTGCGCTGAAAGTTCGCTACAGCACCTCCGAAGGAAAACAATTCGATGGGCTCACCGGCGGCATCGGTGGCGGCGGGCTCTTCATCGAGAGCAGCACTCCATTGCCTCCGGGAACAGAACTTGCGGTGGAGTTTGCGCTGCCTGATCGCCCCTGGGATAAGTTGAAGGCACGGGCCAAGGTGGCCTGGACCCGCAACAAGCCTGAGCGGTATCTCCTCTTTCCCGGGATGGGGATCCAATTCGTGGATATCGATCAGAAAGCTCAGGCACTCCTGGTCGAGCTAGTCGAGGCGTTGAATCGGAGTCGAAATCCTTCCTGAGTCTGTCGGACTCCTCTCTCCCCATCGCCTGACATCGGGACTGCTGTCCCCTCGTATGAGGGCGGTCGCCTCTGCCGCCACTGACGCGTCCGCGACAAACCGAAGTCGATAGGCCGCCTCTGCCCGAACGCCGGCCGCTGGATCGTGCCGTAATCGTTCCACGAGAACCGGACCCGCTCGAGGGTCCCCCGTCTCTCCCAGAGCCGCGACCACCCATTGGCGGACCAGCGGATCGTCGTCGTACGTACTCTTGTATAAGGCAGGGAGGGCTTCATGCCCTTCGATCAGGAGCAACGCGTGGGCGGCGGCTTGTCGAACGGTGGGATCGGGATCGGTCAGCAGACCCGTCAGCGCGGACGTCAACGCGGGTGTCCCTTCTCGAGTACCCAAGGCCTGGGCAGCGGCCTGGCGAACCTGGATATCGGAATCAGACAATCGCGTCACCAGTTCCCGTTCGGTTTCTCCTCCTGCGACGGAGAGTGAGCCGAGACTCCTTGCTGCCGCTTGGCGCACTCCGGGATCAGGATCCTGGAGCGCCCGCACCAGTAACGGCGCGGCGTTGTGGTCTCCGATTTTCCCGAGCGCTTCGGCGGCGGTCAGACGGACCGTTGCGTCCCGATCTCCCAGCAAGGTCATGAGTGTCCCGGTCGTTGCCTGGGGTGTCGAATCGGGAGCGTCCTGGAAACAGCCGACAGTTGCGGTAATCCAACAGGTCAGCCACAGGATGAGAAGGATCGGTTCCGCTCCGGTCGAAGGCTGCGAGTTCGAAGACGAGGCTGAGACGGGAGTCACGTGGGTTTGGTGGAATCTTCCTGAACAACCGGCGTCTCTTTCGCCGCTTCAAGAGACTGTTGAATCTCTTTCTGTGCTGCATCGATTTCAGCCTGGATTGTCCGCATCTGGGGGTCAACCGTGCTGCGGACATCGGCCACCGCCTGTCGAAACGATCGGACCACCTCGCCCATCCCTTCACCCAGGGTCTGCAGTTCTTTCGGGGACAGAGCCGATCCAGGCGGCCCTGATTTGGCTTTCAACGCAGCCTGCTGCGCCTGCACACGGGCGACGGCTTCCTTATTGACGATCGCCGAGGGACGCTTTGCAGACGGTGGTGCCTGGGCACTGGCCGGCAGCGGAGGATACTGCGCTCGAACCACCGGAGAAGGAGCCGCGTCCCGCTCCTCCATCGTCACCACCTGCTGTGCCGGTGCGGGGACCGAGGAAAGATCACGATGTGGAGCCGATCGAGGCGCCTGGGAAACCTGCGGCCCCGTCTGATAGAGCAGCGAGGCTGTGGTGCCCGGCGTCATTTCCGGGCCCGGGACGTATGGAACGTTGGGTCTAATATTTCCAGGAGCGGCGCTCCCAACGACGGGCGGCGCCGGCGCGGCCGGTTGGATCTGGGTCGGTGGCGCCGGTGCCGCTTCGACATGACCGGCCACGGGCTGCGGGACTTCGTTGACTTCTTTCTTAAATCCTTTGAGAGCCTTGCCGACCCCTTCCCCGATCTGCGGCAGGCGGCCGGCCCCGAAAATGATCAGGACGATCACCAGAATGATGATCAGTTCGGAAAGGCCCATTGTCCCGAACATGCGTGCTCCTCCCGGCTTGCCACGCAGGAGAAAAGCGTGGCGCCCTTATGAGCTAGGCTGAATCTAGCTGCCACGGCAATCAGGTGTCAAGGAAAGGCCCGTAGAACCGGTCCACGCTGCGGAAGGCATCAAAGGATGGGCACAATTTCTGTCTGCAAAGGCTGGCCATACACCAGCAACTCTCGATCCGATACGTACACGTCCAGTTCGCTCCTGATCCCGAACTCTCCGGGAAGGTAGATGCCCGGCTCGATGGAAAAACACGTGCGCGGGAGGAGTCGGCGATTCTCCCGTGTTTCCAGGTTATCGATGTTCGCACCGTTGCCATGGACTTCCTCGCCGATGGAATGTCCGGTCCGATGAATGAAGAAGTCACCGTACCCAGCGTCCCGTATCGTCTTGCGACACACGTCGTCAACTTCCCATCCGCACGGGAACAGCCCGGACGCCACTCGTTGCCGGACAAAGTCCAGCGCCGCGTCGCGCCCCCGCCGGACATGCTCAAAGATCGTCCGCTGTTTTGAGGGCACTCGTTTCTCCGTATAGCCGGTCCAGGTGAGGTCTCCATAGACCGATCCCGGTTCGGTCCGCTTGGCCCACAGATCGATCAAGACCAGGTTCTCACGGACAACCGGAGCACAACGAGATTCGACCGGCCCGTAGTGCGGATCGGCGCTATGCGCCTCGACGGCCGCGATGGGAGCGCTGGACGTCGTCATCCCGGCATCGTGAATCCGCGCGAGGATGAATCGCTGCAGCCCATATTCGGTCAAAGGGTGTCCCTTGGAGATTGAGGACGCGATATGCCCAAACGTCTCATCGACGATGGTCCGAAGTGCCTCCGTGGCGTACCGGTGGGATTCCAACTGAGCGTCGGTCCACACCGCTTCGAACTGTTGGACAAGGTCCGCCGATGTGACGAGCTCGACTCCGAAACTTCGAATCAACTCGACCGTTCCGGCGTCGACCCGCGAGAGATAGGGCACCGCGTTGAGGGGCGAATACTGCATCGCGATACGCCGTCGGCCCTGCAACAGCGACGAGAGGAGCGCGCGTTGCTGTTCCCACGACACATAGCGCTGTTCGCGCCCGGGTAATTCCTCGAGCACGTGCGGTTCAATCCGGTGGAGCAGTTTGACCGGCTCGCCCGCGGCGGGAATCCAATAGTACCACCGACGCGTGACATGCCGCGTCGGATCGAGCAGGAGCACTCGATAGGCCAGCGGGTCGCTCCCACGGAAATCGTAGAAGAGCCATCCATCAAGGTCCGCGATCTCTCGAAGCGCCGCTTGGATCGCTGCAATCCGGTCGCGATGGGTCACGATACCCATATGCTGCTAATCCTATCGTCGCTGTGCGGCAGCGTCAATCGGAGGGTGGGCCCGGCTTTCCCGCCATGCTAGAATCTCGTCCTATGGCTCACGACTCGTCATCCTATCGTGTCACGCTATTCTTCGGGCCGGAGCCGGTGGAGGGACAGTCAGCCGTCCAGGTCTCTGTCTTCAACGTGAAGAAGCGGAGCTGGAAAGCAGGCATTCAAGTCTCGGTGGAAATCGGCGCGGACCAGCTGTCAACGCTGCGTCACAAGATTCAGCTCATCGATCGACTCGCGCAGATTTTTCTCACGCTCGCCCCGGACGAACGTGCCGCTTGCGAAGGACGCGTACCCGATCTCTTCGCCCAGGCCGTGAGTCGATGTAAGCTGGATCTCGGTCTGCAATCCGGCCTGCGCCAGGAGAACCAGCGAATTCTGGCCACTGAGCTGGTAGCCGAACTTGACCAGGCCGTCACCCGTCGCCCGGAGTATGTCATCGCCTACATCCTGGAGGAATTGGATCTGGCCCATGAGCTCCCATCCCCTTCATCTCTCTAGCTTCTTGGTCCGGCAGGGGGTTTGCATTCATCGATAAATTTGTTATAAGGGATGACAGCACCACACGATGGTGTTGTCGGATGGAAGTGAATCGTGCGCTTCAGCGGAAGGAGGGAGTTCATTATGAAAGCTGATGGACCTCACAGTCGACTCTCGTTCCTGACGTTCATCGTGATCGTGACGTTCTGTTCGCTGATCACGGTTCCGGCCTGGAGCCAGTCCTCCTCCTCGGACCAGCAGCAAGGAACGGCTTCCGGCGCGGGCATGGGGGCAGCCTCGGCGGTGAGCACGATCGTGTACTTCCCGTTCAAGGCCGCGTTTGCCATCGGAGGGGGAATCGTCGGCGGTCTCGCCTACGCCTTCTCGGGCGGGAGCGAACAAACCGCCAAGAACATCTGGATCCCCAGCATGTACGGCACGTGGGTCATCACGCCCGAACATCTGAACGGCGAACGACCGGTGCGTTTCTTAGGTGTCGCGGCCGAGAGCGAGCGTACGATGGCCGATAACGCTCCGATGGGTAATCTCCCGCCGGAACCAGTTCAATGATATGAAGCCCGTCATCGGCGTGACCCCGGACTTCAATGCCGGTGACAGAGCGGACATGGGCGGCCGCGAGCCGACCTATTTTCTCCGGGCCCGCTACATCCGGGCTATCGAAGAACTCGGAGGGATTCCCCTCATTCTCCCCCTCGTAGCAGGAGCGGCTGCGCGTCGGCGCCTGCTCGATCGCGTCGATGGTCTCCTGCTTACCGGCAGCGGTCCGGATCTCTCACCCAGGCTCTACGGGGAACGCCAGCTCTATAAATTCCCGCTCGTGAGTGCGCGACGCGCCGACTTCGAACTCGATTTGGTCAGACAGGCCAGAACCCGCGATCTTCCGCTCCTGGGGATCTGTGGCGGCATGCAGACCGTGAACGTCGCCTGCGGCGGCAGTCTTTTCCAGGACATTCCGTCACAGGTCAGGCATGCGTTGGACCACCGGCAGAAAACCAGGGCAACCCGCGTCTCCCATCCAGTGGCCGTGGTCTCGAAGAGCCTGCTCGAGAAGGTCGTCGGCAAGACCACCATCATGGTGAACAGCTCCCATCATCAATCGGTCAAGAACGTGGCGCCCTCGCTGACCGCGAGCGCCGTCGCTCCCGATGGAATCGTGGAAGCAATAGAGTCTCCCGCGCATCGATTCTTCCTCGCGATTCAATGGCACCCCGAGTTCCTCTTTGAACGACACCGGGTCCATCGGCGTTTGTTCGAAGCGCTCCTGTGCGCTGCCGGCCGGACCCGCGCATGAACGACGTCCGCCGTTCAACCCCTCGTCTCCAAGACCGGCGCGACCGTTCGCCTGCTATACTTGATGTGACATGGAGCCTCCGACTCTTGAGCCTGCGGCCGCGAACGCGGCCGACCTCCACTCAGGACACTCCGTGACGAGTCGCCTTTTCCGGACGAAATCCATCGACCAAATTCTGGCGGATGCGGACCATCCGGAACATCGCCTCAGGAAGACGCTCACGGCCTGGGACCTGACGGCGCTCGGGATCGGGGCAATCATCGGCACCGGCATCTTCGTCCTGGTCGGCACTGCGATCGTAGGAGACGCGCATCGACCGGGTGCCGGTCCCGGGATCATCCTTTCGTTCATTCTGTCCGGCCTCACCTGCGCGCTGGCCGCTCTGTGCTATGCCGAATTCGCAGCCATGATTCCTGTCGCGGGTTCGGCCTACACCTTCTCCTACGCCACGCTGGGTGAGTTTCTCGCCTGGCTCACCGGGTGGAATCTGATCCTGGAATACGGCGTGGCCTGTGTCGCCGTGGCGATCGGCTGGTCCGGGTATTTCAACAATCTGCTGAAGCTGGCGGGGATCGCGTTGCCCTATTGGGCCACGAATCCGCCGCATTGGGCCGGCGGGCCCGAGGGGAGCATCGCCAATTTTCCAGCCGCGATCATCGTCCTGTTGGTCACGATCGTGCTCGCCATCGGGATCAAGGAGAGTGCCCGCGCCACGGGCTTGATCGTGCTCCTGAAAGTTGCCGTGATCCTGCTCTTCATCGGCATCGGGGCTCCTGCCGTGAGCGCCGACAACTGGACGCCGTTCATGCCGAACGGGTTCGAAGGGGTCCGAGCCGCCGCCGCCATCATCTTTTTTGCCTACATCGGATTTGACGCCGTTTCGACCGCGGCGGAAGAGGCCCGAAATCCTCAACGGGATCTCCCTCTGGGCATTATCGGCTCGCTGGCCGTGTGCACCGTCCTGTACGTGTCCGTCGCGGCGGTGCTCATCGGCCTGGTTCCTGTGAGCCAGATCGACGTCCATGCTCCCGTGGCCGAGGCGTTAAACGCCGTGGGATTCAAGTGGGGTGCCGCCATCGTCGCCGTCGGCGCCGTCGCGGGGATTACGAGTGTGCTGGTCGTGATGATGCTCGGCCAGATCCGGGTGTTTTTTGCCATGTCACGGGACCGCCTGCTGAGCCCCAGCCTGTCGAAAGTTCATCCGACGTTCGCCACCCCGCACCGCGCGACGATTCTCACCGGCATGGCCGTGGCGATCTTGGCTGCGCTGTTTCGGATCGGGGACGCGGCCGACATGACCAACATCGGCACGTTCTTCGCATTCATCCTGGTCTGCCTCGGAGTCATGATCCTGCGCTACACGAAACCGGACCATCCTCGCCCCTTCCGCCTTCCTCTCATGCCGCTCGTCCCGCTGTTGGGCATGGCAGCCTGTCTGTATCTCATGGCCGGTCTGCCGCGGCTGACCTGGATTCGCTTCGGTGTGTGGACCGTCATCGGCATTCTGGTCTATGCCGCCTACGGGATGAAACACAGCAGACTCGAGACGCAACGCAGCCAAGATTGACGGCGGATCCATCGAGGATGGGATCGTTGGTCCATTGGGCTTCAACGGGGCAATGAACAGCCGCTCAAATGGTCAGTGTTCGAACGGGTCTAGTTCGACTGGCTGGATGGCTCTGAGGCGGGCACAGGGGCGATGGCGGGCTCACTGGCCGGCGCGGCGGCCGCGGGTTTCTGCGTTACGCTCGACGGAGCCGAAGTCTGCGTCGCGGGAGCAGGACCCGTTGCCGGCGGGGCGGCCGGCTTCGGGGGCACAGCAGGCTTGGGCGGCGCCGG
>Ga0233416_10000740_pt1 | contig 10093 bp, 16 predicted proteins | sample Sediment_Towuti__2_FD_188638 | JGI IMG/M metagenome (GOLD analysis project Ga0233416, IMG submission 188638) | Sediment microbial communities from Lake Towuti, South Sulawesi, Indonesia - Sediment_Towuti_2014_0_MG | ecosystem: Environmental > Aquatic > Freshwater > Lake > Sediment | place... | reverse complement strand
TTCTAATAGTTCGGTAGCAATTTTTTTTGCATTTGTTGCAAAATTTCTCATTGGGCCTACCGATGTTAGGGCTTGGGGTTTACTTGACATTAGATATATCAAGTCTGTCCAAAATAGCGATAGGTGCTTGTAAAATTCTGCTGGGTCTTTTTGAAGGTCGTTTTCCACGTAATTATAAGATAAAAGATCGCAATAAATAGTTCGTCTGTATTTCATAAACAAATGGACTATGAGAAGGTCTGCCAGCAGATCATGCTTTTGGATCCTACAATGAGGTCTGCCCGTGTTATTAATGACAGAGGGCATTTGGTAGCTGGTGGCATGAAAAAGGGCATGATGCCACTAGAAAATGAAAAACAAGACGAAATGCTGTTTATGGAAATTGCGCTCCGTGTAAGGATGCGCCATGAGTTTGATAAGGAGTTTGGACCTGTAAGTTTCTCATTATCATATAGGGGCAAGGTAATAATCTACAGTTTTCCCTTAGAGGACAATAATGTGTTATTGGTCTCTTCTGAAAGAGATGCTGATTTTGGGAAAATTCCATTTAAGATAATGAAAATCTTGGGAAAAACCCCATAAGTTATCTACAAGTAAATCCCTTTTTTACTCTTAAGAAAATCAGCAGGAAAATCATCTGGAAATTTTAACTCATTCAGATTTGGAACAAATATCCTTGTGCCCTCTTTTAGCTCTTCATGGTGAATAATTGCCTTTGAATCGTTGTAGATTGGATTATGTGAACACTCTTCACATACAAAATAAGCTTGAATTGGTCTTTTAGAATCCCCTGTCAGGTAAAGAATGTAGTATTTTGGACTATGCAGTTCCTTACATTTTAAAATATCAAACTCTTTCATGCTTCTCTCAAAAAAGCTGGAAAAATAACCTTTTCCACATACAAAATGAAAAAGGTGAACCTTTGTGTAGTAAAAAAGTTCAACAATGGTTTTTATTCTCATATTGTTATAGCCATAACATGTCTCAAGTTGAAAAATCAAACGAATTTTTTCTGTTTGAACAAAAATGCCAAAATTTACTCAAAGAGCCAGAAATAAGATTTGCTGGATTGATTAACCCTATGGGGCATTTAGTTGCAGGAGGCATGAAAAAGGGGCTAAAACCCTTGGAAGACGATGCCGATATGAGAAAACTCTACATGGAATTAATCTTAAGAGTTTCAACAAGACAAGAGTTTGATAAAACCCTAGGGGAGGTAAAATATTCTGCATCTCGAAGAACTAAAGCAGTAGTTATGAGTTTTCCAATTGATAACAAGGTCTTGCTCGTATCTGCTAATCCAGATGTAAGTATTGATGATACCGCAAAAAAAGTAATGAAAATCGCTGGAATTTAGTTTTACACTTTTAATACTGCTCACAAGAAATCTAGTAAATGGAGTCTGACGCACTTAGCTGGAAAGAAATTGATACTATAACCAAGCTGCTTTCAGATAAAATCAAAGCAACAGGAAAAAAATTCAACAGCATTTCAACTATCACTAGAGGCGGCCTTGTCCCATCACGATTGATGGCAGACAGATTAGATATTCATGAAATCCTAGTTGATAAAAATAAAATCCCTTCGGATTCTTTATTTGTTGATGATATTTATGATTCTGGGGACACCTTCAAGAAAGTCTTATCAAAGGTTGAAAATCCAAATACACTAGTATATGCAACATTTTTTGCAAGAAAAGGTAAACGATATCCAAAACAACTCATATTTGCACAAAAAACCAAAGGAAGCGAGTACATTGTATATCCTTGGGATCGATTTGAACATAAAAGAATGAAAAAATTTCAAAAATAAAACAAGATTATTTTTTAATATCACGAGAGGACTCCTTGATTTATTTTTTATACATCGCATGTTTCAAGATTGGTATCAATGTCTGAGCTAAAACGGCACATGGGTCTTTTTCAACTTACAATGTATGGAGTAGGTCTAATTCTAGGAGCTGGAATTTATGTCTTAATCGGAGAGGCAGCAGGGATAGCAGGTGATGCAGTCTGGATTTCATTTGTTTTAGCAGCAATAGTCGCAGTTATTGCAGCATTAAGTTATGCAGAGCTTTGTTCAGTTTTCCCAAAGGCCGCAGCAGAATATACTTTTATAAAAAATTCTTTTAAGAGTAATTATTTGGGGTTTATCATTGGATGGTTAACTGCAGTTACATCAATTATTACTGCTGCTGTGGTGGCATTAGGCTTTGGAGGATATCTTGCTGAATTTATTGATATACCAATTGTGATTAGTGCAATTTTGCTACTAGGGGCACTATCTGTTATCAATTTTTTTGGGATCAGAGAATCTTCTTGGACAAATATTATCTTAACACTAGTTGAGGCTGCAGGTCTTGTAATAATTATCTACATTGGATTTACATTTGCTACTCCAGAGCCTGTTAATTATTTTGAATCCCCTACGGGTCTAAATGGAATAGTTATTGCTTTTGTTCTGATCTTCTTTGCTTTTGTAGGCTTTGAGGATATGGCAAACGTTGCAGAGGAGGTAAAAAAACCATCAAGAACTATTCCAAAGGCAATTTTGCTTTCAATATCAATTACTGGAGTCATCTATGTCCTTGTTTCTTTGGCTGCAGTTAGGGTGGTAAGCTGGCAGGACCTAGGAGCATCAGCCGCTCCACTAGCAGCTGTAGCAGAAAGAGTACTAGGTGTTGGCGGGCAGGCATTATTATCATCAATTGCACTTTTTGCAACCACAAACACAGTTCTTATCATCTTAATCGCAGGATCTCGTGTGCTCTATGGCATGGCAACTGATAGGTCTCTGCCTCGTGCTCTTGGAAAAATTCATTTTAAAACAAAAACCCCGTGGATTGCAGTTATTGGAATAATGCTAGTTTCAATGGTGTTTGCATTTATTGGAGACATTGTATTTGTTGCAAACATCTCAGTATTTGCAATAGTGATAACTTTTGCCATGGTGAACCTATCTGTAATTGTACTTCGATATACAGAGCCAACAATTGAAAGACCATTTAGAGTTCCATTTAACATTGGAAAATTTCCAATACTTCCGCTTTTGGGTCTAGGACTTTCTATATACATGGGATTTCAGTTTGAACTTCCAGTCCTTGCTGTTGGAGGAGCAATTATTGGATCTGGCGCATTATTTTATTTTTTTTATAATAAAAGAAAAAAGAAAACACTTGGCAATATTCAGTGATCATCTTTGCTTTTTTCATTTTCGTCATAGTCTAATCTGAATTCCTCCTCATCAGAATAGGCTGACTCTGCATGCTCACTAACATCTAGTCCTGCATCTTCTACTTCGGGGCTTACCCGTATTCCGATTAGATTTTTGATAATCTGCATGATTACCCATGTCCCTCCAAAACCCAATCCTCCTGCTACTGCAACTCCAATTGCTTGAATGTACAATTGCTCAGGATTTCCTAACAAAAAGCCATCTGGTCCTGCTGGATTGATCATCGAGCTTGCAAAAATTCCAATTGCTAGAGCACCAATTATTCCTGCAACTCCGTGAACTGAGCTCACATCAAGTGCATCATCAATCTTTAGTTTCTCTTTGAAAATAATTACTCCAGAATAAGAAGCAATTCCAATGGCAATTCCAATTACAAAAGAATGCTCAACACTGACATATCCTGAAGCAGGAGTAATTCCAGCAAGTCCAGCAATTGCTCCATTGATTGCAGCAACAACTGAAGGTTTTCCTGTTCTTAGCCAGGAAAGACCTGCCCAAATCAATGCAGAAACTGATGATGCCATATGAGTAACAATAACTGTGTTTCCTGCAACACCACCAGATGACAATGCGCTACCTGCATTAAATCCAAACCATCCTAACCACAAAAGTGAAGAACCAAGTACTGCCAATGGAATGCTATGAGGAACCATTATCGCAGGTCCATAATTTTTCCTTCTGCCAAGAACCATGGCAGCAGCTAATGCTCCCATACCAACACTTGTGTGAATGACAATTCCTCCAGCAAAGTCTGCCACTCCAAGTTGTGCTAACCATCCTCCACCCCAAACCCAATGTACCAGAGGATAGTAAATTAGAAGAGACCAAGCTGCAACAAATATAATAAAAGAACTAAATTTCATTCGTTCTGCAATTGTTCCAGTAAGCAGTAGAGGTGTGATTGCAGCAAACATCAGCTGAAATTTAACAAATAGAACACCAGGTATAGTAGGCGCGTATTTTTCTAGCGGTGCATCCCATGGAACCCCTTTGAGAAATGGCCAATCCAAACTTCCAATAAATCCTGCGTTATCCTCCCCAAAAGACAGACTAAAACCAAAAGTAAACCACATCACACTCAAAAGTGCAAGACCAAAAAATATCTGCATAAAGATTGAGACCGTATTCTTTTTTCTTAACAGTCCTGATTCAAAAAGTCCTAACGCTGGAATCATTAAAAGTACCAAACTGCCAGCAACAAGCATCCATGATGTGTCTCCAGAATCAATTGGCACGCGTGAGATTCCTTTGTAATATATTAATAAATTTGGCTCATTCTCAAGACCGGAAATCAGAGTTGAAATTCAGACAAAAGATATTTTAGCGCTTACTTAAAAGCTAAATTCTTGATTCGCATTGATATAGTCATTGGGAAAAATGATGTAATGACTATTAGTGAAGGATTAAAAAAAATTCCTGTAGGTGGTCTTACAGTTACAAAAAAAAGAGGTAGAGGTAAAAATCCCCCTCCTGAAATACATGCATCCAAAGGAACCGAAGTTTTTACACCACAGTTTGGTGATAAGTACCTCCTTGAAGTAATAGTTCCTGATTCAAAAGAAGAGGAAGTAATCAAAATAGTCAGACAGAACACCAAAATTGGTAAAATTTTTGTTTATCCAGTTGTTCGTGCATATGACATAGCCACTGGAAAAAAAGATGAAAACGCAATCGAATAGACTATCATTTAGTATAGACAAGAAACTCATTTTTCTAGTCATGGTTGTATCTATTGTTACAATTTCGGCAAGTGCTTACCTGAGCTTTACCTCTGCTACTGAAGTTTTGCAAGAGAGAATGGGTGAGAGATTACTTAGCGAATCAACTCTTCGTGGCAATTCAGTTTTGTCAATTATTCACACTAGAATCAAAGAGACTCAGGTAATCTCAACTGATCCGATGATTCGAAATTTGGTTTCAGAATTAAATGGCATACATTATGATCCTGCTACATACTATTCAACAATTCAAGAAAAAAGACGTGATTTTCTAACTCAAATCCAAGCGTTTCAGGAACTAGTTGGGTTTTCAATAGGATTTGAGGATGTAAAAATCATTGGAAAGGAAGGACGAGTATTTTTTTCTCTAGTAAGACTAAAGACAACTGATAATTTTTCTCATGATCCAAAGTTTCTTAGAGGTCTACAAGAGCCATTTGCAATTTTTGAACCAGCAGAAAAAGGAGGTAGTAAGTTAATTGTAGGTTCTCCAATTTACGGACAAGAAAAAGATGCAAAACCAATTGGTGTAGTTATTGCAACCATGAGAACTGATGAATTTAATAATATTTTGTTACATCGCAGTGGTTTGGGTGACACTGGTGAAGTCTATCTTGTAAACCAAGATCATTTCATGATAACAGAGTCGAGATTTATTGAAAATGCTCCCTTTAACCAAATTGTAGATACTTTACCTGTAAGAGAATGTTTTGAAAATAGTAAAGAAATAAAGGGCATCTACCAAGATTATAGAGAAATCCCAGTTTATGGTTTTTCATATTGTGCAGCTGATTTAGGATTTGTATTGCTTGCAGAATTTGATGAGAATGAAACATTACAACCTGTTTCGGTTTTACAAAATAAGATCTTTCTAACAGGAGTTGCAGTCACTATTGTTATGGCAATTGCAGCTTTCTTTATGGCAAAACTACTCTCAAGACCAATTATAAAACTAAAAGATGCTACAAATCAAATCGCTAATGGTAATTATAATGTCAGAACGAACATAAGAACTCGTGATGAAGTGGGGCAACTTGCTGCATCATTTGACATTATGGCACAAAAGCTTCAGGAATCTATAATCACTATTAAACAAAAAGAGGATGTAATCAAACAGCAAGAAGATATTCTTCTCAATTTCTCAGATCAAAGCGAAAATGGCTGTGTTTGTCTTATTGATATTAAAGATTCGACAAGGATTACAGCAAAAATGTCCGATTCTCAAGCAAGCACACTTTATAGTACTTTTTTGAATTCAATGGCTACAATTGTTCAAAAATTCAAAGGCACAGTAATAAAAAATATTGGTGATGCATTGCTTTTTTACTTTCCAAAAACAAATCCATATGATAAGCAATCATTCAAAAACGTACTTGACTGTTGTTTTGAAATGATTGATGCACATGATAAAATTTGTAATATGCTTAAAGAAAAAGGTCTCCCATGTGTGGATTATAAAATTAGTTCGACATATGGTTCTGTAAGATTAGCAAGTACTACAACATCTGATGTCACAGACATCTTTGGTTCTACAGTAAACCAGTGTGCAAAGATTAATGGGCTTGCCCCAAAAAATGGACTAATTGTTGGAGAATCAGTATACAACGTTGTCAACTCACTGGAAGAATATTCATTTAGTAAAATGGATAAGCAAATGCCTGATTATGAACAAGAATATGTAGTGTATATAGTGAATAGAAAATAAGCATTATCTTGAATTGTGTTTGATTATTAATTTTTTATTTTGAATGTTGATTTTTTTTATTTCTATACATAATGGCGTTGTACAAAGATTTTTGCAAGGGATTGGTAGTACATATTTTTCATATCCTCTTCTGTAGATACTGCAAACTGATTTACCAAATCCGTAGCAGTGATAATTCCTACTACTGTATCCTCATCTATGACAGGAATTTTTCTGACTCCTCTTGTATACATGAGATCTGCTACAGTCCAAACAGATTCTTCTGGGTCAACTCCGATAAGTGGTTGCGACATTATCTTCTTCACAGGAGTAGTTATGGGATACGCATGAGCAACAATTTTAATTGCAAAATCCCGATCGGTAATTATCCCTACAGGGGTATTATTTTCCATAACTATTATTGCGCCAACCTTGGCATCTTCCATCATTTTTGCAGCGTCATTAACATTTACTGACGCATCAACAGAGACTACCTCCTTTGTCATGATGTTTTTGACTCGAATTTTTTTTGATTTTTCTCCCAATTTACTCAACCTAAATTCTACCAAGGCCTATTTGAGGAAGACGAACAATATCAGGCCTGAAAATCAATGGCGAGAATCTGTGTAGTATTTTAAAAGATTCATGTTTCAAATTAAAATATGAAAAAGATTGAGGCCATAATTCAACCAGATAAGATAGAACGTGTAATTAAGGCAATAAGGAAGGTAGGCGTGGGTGGATTAACTGTTATTGATGCGCAAGGTCAGGGTTCTGCTGAACCGCCATTGGTTGGCCAATTTTACCCTAAGACTATGGTGATTATAGTAGTAGATGATGCAAAGGTAGACGATGTAATGGAAAAAATTGCTGACACTGCATGCACTAGAACAAAAGGAGATGGGAAAATTTTCGTAACTAATGTAGAAGAGTCAACTGATATCTGCACAAAAGAAAAAGGAATTCATACACTTTAGATAAACAGAACTGTTATGAAAAAAATTGAAGCTTTAATTCAAAGTGAGAAACAACAAGCAGTGATTGAAGCATTGGTTGCTCAAGGCGTAGGTGGCCTTACAGTAACTCGTTCTCTTGGTAGAGGTGCTGGAGAAAGACCAAGGATTGGTGGCAAAAAAGGAGAAGAAATCAAATACAATGCTATCGATACAATAATTACAGTAGTTGATGATTCCAAGGTAGACTCTGTAACCTCAGCAATTTCCAATGCAGCATATAGTGGCAAAAAAGGAGATGGTAAAATTTTTGTATCAACAATCGATGAAGTAATCGACATATTTACAAAGGAAAAGGGAACAAAAGCACTTTGAGGTACAATGCCTTCTCTATACATTAAGAAAATTCTTGTACCACTAGATGGTTCAAAAAATTCATTTCGAGGACTAGATGAGGCGATATATCTTGCACGACAATGTCATTCTATCATTACTGGACTGTATGTAATTCCAATGGGTTCCCCTGCTAAACGTACCCCAGTATCTCCTATTGACAAATATTTTTTAAAACAAGCATCAAAGTTTCTAAAACAAGCCAAAATTCGAGCTGCACAAAATGGAATTATGTTTAAACATGAAATCATCTATGGAGACAAAGGATCAAAAATTGTCAACTATGCAAAAAATAATCATTTTGATATAATCGTAATTGGGGCAAGAGGGCAGAGTGCCATCAAAGACATTTTTCTTGGCAGCACATCAAACTATGTCTTACACAAATCACTAATCCCAATTATGATTGTAAAATAAAATTATTTTCCGCCTTGGGATAATATTGGAGTTAGAGTATTAGTAGATCGAATTTTTGGAATCTTACGAATATTATTAGTCAATATCTCATCTAATTTTTCTCTGGAATCTGATTCAAGCTTTGCAAAAATATCATAAACTCCATAGGTCCCCCTTACCTCTTTTACCTCTGGTATTTTTGTCAGTTTCTTTATGATATCGATTTCAGCACCCATATCACACTGAATAAGGAGATAAGCCATTTCCATGGATTTTCTAGTTAATTCTATAATAAAAAGATGGTTGATAATCGTAACGATGAAAAATTATCACTTTTAACTTTGATAATTAGGGTTTGTTTTTAAATTAGTACGCATAGAAAAAATTCTATGGCACACACATTTGTGAAGGATGTTATGAAAAAAAATGTCATTACAATTGACTCTTCTATGACAATAAAGGATGCAGCTTCCATGATGGATGATGCTAACGTAGGATGCATAATAATTACAACCAATAATATTCCTTCAGGAATATTGACAGAAAGGGATTTTGTAAAAAGAATCGCTGCAAAAAGCAAGGCGCTCTCAACTCCCGTATCAGAGGTAATGTCTTCCCCCCTTATCACAATTGAACCAGAAGAAACTGTTTGGGAGGCGGCTGAAACGATGAAACAAAAAGGAGTTCATAAATTACCAGTACATGAAGGAAATAAGGTAATTGGAATAATCACTACTACAGACATTGTTAAAATTTGTAGTATTGGCTCTGATTCTAGCATGCGTCATATCTGCGACCAGATTCTATTACGAATTAAAGATACAAAATCATCCAGGTGACCTATGGTCTATTCTTGTCACACGATCAAGTTTGAGCATATAGAACTCATTATTTGTACGCACTGGATGCAGGGGGTTTCAGAAAGAGGAGTCTCTTACAAAGCAAAGCATGACCCATACTCTAAAATGATTATCGAATTCTCAAATGGAACAAAAAAGTTATTTCATGTTCCAAAAGATCATGTAGTTTTGGTTTTAAACAATGTAGCACATTTTACAGGGGAAGAATCTTAGATAAAAAAATAAAAATAATTTATTTTAATGATGCAATAATTTACTTTACCACTAAAACAGGTTTGGCTGACTTGTGCATTACGTAATTTGAGGTACTGCCAAAAAACTTCTCTTTAGCTCCTCCAATACCACGTGCACCAATAACAATAATGTCTGCATTAGCACCTTTTGCTACATTGATTATAGCATCGCCTGGTTTTCCTCCGGCAGTTTTCCATTTGAACGGAATGCCTGCATTCTCGACTTTTCGTTTTGCTACAGCAATAGCACGTGTTGCGTTTATTTGTGCTTGTCTTTCCATTGATTTTGAGAATTTTAATCCTGCTTTCCATGGAAGCTGAAACACAAAAAGAGCAGTAATAGTAGCATCTGCGCCTGCTGCAAGTGTAATTGCCTTATCTAGACCACGAAGTGCATTTTGTGAGCCATCGATTGGTACTAAGATGTTTTTTAATTTTTGAACCATACACAACAACACATTTGGAGGCTTATAAGAAATCTAGTTAATTTCCAAAACTGAAAATATGAATAGTCAATGTATTTGATGATCTAAAGAAATTATAGTTCGTTGAGCATTCCAAGGTTGTCAAGATTAACCTTATTTTTGTCTGTACGAATATAATACTCACCACCAACTGTGAA
>Ga0233416_10000739_pt1 | contig 10095 bp, 9 predicted proteins | sample Sediment_Towuti__2_FD_188638 | JGI IMG/M metagenome (GOLD analysis project Ga0233416, IMG submission 188638) | Sediment microbial communities from Lake Towuti, South Sulawesi, Indonesia - Sediment_Towuti_2014_0_MG | ecosystem: Environmental > Aquatic > Freshwater > Lake > Sediment | place... | reverse complement strand
ATCTCGTTCACTTGTTCGACGAACGCCGCGACCGACAACCCCGAGCTCTTGTCGACGAACCCGCTCGGGTAGATGACGATGTCGAACCGGTCGCCCCAGTTGCCCGCGGTGACCTCGGTCCACGTCGGCGTGACGAAGCACGCCTCGACGCCAAGCGCCTCGGCGACCAGCACCGTGGTCCGGATGTCGAACCCGTCGACCTCGGCGGCCGTCAGCTGGTCTTCGGCGCACTTCGTGTCCGCCGGGCGGGTGGCGCCCTCGACGGCGAAGGACTGGGGCGGGAACTCGGGCTCGAAGTAGCCGACGAGCGTGCCCCGAGCCAGGATCTGCGCGAGCTTGTCGGTGCTCGGGTCGCCGGTCGCCCCCGTGGCCGGCGCGGTGGCCTCGCCGCCGGTCTCGGCCGTCGGCTCTCCACCACCGTCCTCCGATGAGCACGCGGACATGACCAGCACCGCCGCGAGCAGGAGCGCGAGCCCGATCGGACGCTGTCGAACCACCCCAGTTACCTCCCCGCTCCCGAGGAGGCCTCGATGCCCCAGAGCTTGATGCGGGACCTCCGTCCGCGGATCTCGAACTCGTCGACGAAGACCACGTCGTCGGGCACCGCGCCGCTGAGGGAGGCGTACGTCTCCTCGGAGAGCAGCACGGGGAACGGGACCTCCTTGGTGAGTCCCTCGATCCTCGCGGCGACGTTCACGGTGTCCCCGATCACCGTGTAGTCCTGACGCCGCGATGAGCCGACGCTCCCCGACATCAGGGGTCCTGAGTTGATCCCCACACCCATGCGGAACCCCTCATGGAACCCGGCCTCCGCCAGCCAGCCGTTGAACGCGGTGAGCTGCTTGCCGGCCATCGCGCGGGCGGCGGCCAGGGCCTCGTCGGCGTGTCGCTCACCGGCGACGGGCGCCCCGAACGCCGCGAGTACGCCGTCCCCCACGTACGCGACGAGCGTTCCTCCGGCGTCCAGGATCGTGTCGGTCATCAGCGTCAGGTAGTGATTCAGGACCTCGATCACCTCACCCGCCGGCCGCCCCTCGGCGAACGTCGTGAAGCCGCGGAGGTCCGAGAAGAGCACGGTGCCGGTGAGGAGCTCGGCGTCGATGGTCGTTTCGCCCTCGCTGCGGGCGAGCACCTCGTCCACGAGCGGCTCGGGGAGGAAGCGCGCGAACACATGCCGGACGCGCTCCCGCTCGAGGTCGTGCAGCCGCTTGCGGGACAGCCCAGCGTTCACCCGTGCGCGGAGGATCACCGGGTCGAACGGCTTGGGAAGGAAGTCCTCGGCGCCGGCCTCGATACACCGCACGACGCTCTCGGTGTCGTCGACGCCCGAGATCATGATCACAGGGATGTGTCGCCGATCCGGGTCCCCCTTGATCCGCTCGAGGACCTCGATCCCGGACAGGCCGGGCATCACGATGTCCAGCAGAACCACGTCCGGTGGGTCCTCGGCGAGGGCAGCGAGCGCACCCGACCCTTCCTCAGCGGTGGTCGTACGGAGGCCCTCGCGCTCGAGGCTCGCGGTCAGCAGCCGTCGGTTCAAGGCGTCGTCATCGACGACGAGGACGTGCCCCACCGGAGCCTGCACAGGCGCCCTCCGAACGGCCGCGGTCGAGAGCGCGCCGCGCGGGCTCGGCTTCCTCTCGCGCGCGGGAGTGTTCCACGAAGTCTTGCGGCGAGCAACCGAGGGTCCGTTCGAAGAGCGCGCTCCACGCAGCCGCCGCCGTCGAGCACAACCCGTGGGTGCGGCACGAGCTCGTGGGCTCGACCGAGGTGCCCCATGCCGATGTCGGTATCGGCCGTCTCGTCACGGGGCGTGGAACTCGATGGACCCGATGATCGGTGCGGTCTCGGCGATGAGCTCCTCGAAGCGTTCCTCGGGCGCCACGACCGTGATGGCCAGCGTCTCGACGGACATCCGCTCGGGGAGGTCGACGAGGTAGAGGCGGAGGCGCAACCCCGGTTCCCAGAGCTCGTGGATCCAGCGGCTGATCTCGATCATCCCTATCCCGCAACTCCTGCCGCCAGGCGCCAGGGCGACGTCGATCGACACGGCGTCCATGCCACCGACGCGCGTGTCCACCGGCGCGGTCGTCTCGAAGTTGGGATCGGCGATGACCTGCTGCGCGATCATCGCTGCATCGGCCGGCGCCGAGAGCAGCGGGGACCCTCCGTTCGCCGCGCACCACGCGTCGTAGGCGACCGGGTCGACGAATCCGATGCTCTCCCCGCTTTCGTACCAGGGCTCGGTGACCTGCGACAGGGTCCCGAACCAAACGCCCACGTCGGCCACGTGAGCGGCCTCGGGCCACCACACGCCCCACGTGCTCGGCGCCGAAACGGTGACCTCACCGTCAGAGGAGGTGTAGGACAGCACGATCGGCTGGCCGTTCTCGGTCGTCGAGTGGACATCCAGCCACAACTCGCCACTCTGGAACCAGCTGATCTCCTGCTCGATCACGGTTGCGTCGCCGTCCGCGAACAGCCGGACCCTGAATCTTCCGCCGCCGAAGGGCCACCACGGACCGTCCACGCGCTCGATCTCGTATCGCTCGTACGCGGCACCCGAGGTCGTGGCGTAGAGGAGCGGAACGGCCTCGACGTCGTCCACCTGCACCCACCCCTCTGCGCCGTTGCCGGCGATGCGTGCGGCGAGGAACTGCTCCAGGTTTTCCGTGGCCCCTGCCTCGACAGGCTCCGGGTCGACCTGCGCGAAGGGCGCAGTCAGCCTCCACCCGCTCACCACCCAGATCCCGTCAGCGCTCGCGCCGTCGCGACCCTCACGGCCTGGCTGCACGAGGTCAAAGCTCACCGACTCGTACGTGAACTCGTCGAGCGTTGGGGCGCACGACTCGCCGGCCTCTCGCGAACCAGGTTGCGGCGGGTAGAGCGGGTTCGTGCGCCCGGGCGCACAACGCAGGAACCGTTGGTCGGTGAGCGAGGAGTCACCGGCACCGTAGAACGGGGCTCCGATGTATGCCTCCCAGCCCAACACCTCGCGGAGGAACCGGTCGACGAGTTCGACCTGACCATCCCAGAGGTCCTCCCAAAGCTCGTCGGGCCCGTACCCGTTGATGGAGGCCAGCACCGGGTCGACCTGCCACGTGTAGTCGGGGTCGCCGGCGTCGGCGAGCTCCTGCGCCCGGCGGACCTCCTTCAGGCTCGACTGCGGCCACATCTCGCCGGAGGTCGCCGGCTCCGGGACCTCCGCGCCCTCCCGCAGCCACACCCCGCCGACGCCGTCCGAGAGGGTGTCGGTCTGCGGGTCGAGGACCAAGGTCCAATCGCGGAGCACCTCGGCGAGCGGCGGGCCGCTCAGGGTCTCGGGCTCGCTCCCGTCGTCGCACGTGTACACCGGCGAGGGGATGACGAGCGCGGTGCCGCCCTCGATCCGTCCGGTCCCCGTCATCGTGGACGGGGTGCCGCCGCACACCGTGGCGACGTCGTCGAGCACCGTGACCCCGAGGGCGCCCTCGGCCGAGGTTCGGACGATCATCGTCTGTGTGCCGCCGTCGGCCTCGGAGGTCGAGACCCACGTTCCCTCGAAGGGGCTGCGCGGTTGGCTCGCGGGGGTGCCCTCTGACCCGAGGAGTCGGACGAACCCGATCGCCGCGAGCGCGAACACCGCGATGCCGAGGACGCCGGCCGCGATCCGCTGGTTCCGATGCTTGCGCTCGCGCTGTCGGTGGAACCCGTCCAGGGTGAACGGGCGGAGCTCGACGCGCTCCATCTCGCGTTCCAGGAGCGAACGATCGTTAGGCATCGGCCACCTCCACCGATCCATGCAGCGTCGTACGGGCCTGATGGGACAGCGCCCACACCGTCGACGCCTTGATCCCGAGGAGCTGCCCCGCCTCCTCGCCCGAGTAGCCGAGGGCCTCGGTCAGGACCATGGCGGCGCGCTGCCGAGGGGTGAGCGCGCCGAGCGCTCGAGCGGCGGCGTCCCGGTCCTCGACCGGCTTGAACACGTCCTGCTCAGGCCCGGCCCCCACCGCCCGGCTGAGGGCCACCTTCGCGCGCCGGTACTGGTTGCGGAACAGGTTCATGGCGGTCCGGTGCAGGTAGCCCGCCGGATCGTCCATCGCGCCCACCCTGCCCCAGCGCTCGAACACGCGGGTGAACGCCTCCTGGGCCAGGTCCTCGGCCTCGGCCGTGCTCCCGGTGATGACCGAAAGGACCCGGAGCAGCCGCTCCTTCTGCTCCTCGAAGAACGACTCGAACGACGGGAGCTCCCCGTCCGCCGTCTCCAGGGGTGCCTCACGCATCGAGCGAAGGTATGCGGCCTCTCCCATCATGTCTACTCAACACGTCCCCAGGCGCGGACCTGTAGAGGGATGCCGCCGACCCGTTCGATGGATGTCCCGTCGTGGCCAGACCGGGACGACGCTCGTCAGCCTGCGATCACCGCCTCGACCAGCGGTCTGGCGATCCCGCCGATGTCCTGGAACTCGCGGTTGCACCGGGGTGGCGGGAGCCGGAGCGTCCTCCTCGCACGCCGATGTGCATGCCCCCAGCTTGAGCATGGTTGCCAGCGCGAGCCAACGTCCGCGGCGGACCTTCATGGTGCCGCTCCTCCTCGATCCTCGAACGTCTGAAGCCGCCCGCGCTCAAGGCTGGAGGGGGTTCCACGGCCCCGACCCGCCGTAGCCGAACTCCTGGATGTCTCCGCCGTCGAGGGTCACGATCTCGAGTCGGCCGAGACCGCAGGGGCAACGGACGCCTTCCACCTGTTCGCCGTTGATAACGTCCTCGAACGGTGTCCCGGCCCTCCGCTGGAACGAGATGCGGGAGCCGTCTGGAGACCAGGCGGGGCGCTCGCCGTCTGGGATCAACTCCGTGAGTCCCGAGCCGTCGGCGCCGACGATCCAGAGTCCACCGCCCTGGAGCGAGAACGCGAGGCGCGAGCCGTCCGGCGACCAGGCGAGCTCGTCGATGTGCCCGTAGTCTGGGCCGGTCAGCGCCCGAACGTCGCTCCCATCCGGGTTCATCACGTACAGGGTGTTGCCCCAGTCGCCGCTGCCGTCGAAGTACGCGATCCGCGAACCGTCCGGCGAGTACGCGGCTTCGTACAGGTTCCCTTCCCCGTGCGTCACCAGCCGCGGTGTGCCGCCCTCCGCGTCGACGGCGTAGATCGCGTTCCCCGCGTCGTAGATGACCTCGGTTCCATCGGGAGAGAAGGAGCCTCCGTTGATCCACGAGTTCGCATCGGTCACAGGGGTCAAGGTGCCGTCCGCGTTCAGGGTGTAGAGGTTGTAGTGAGGGAAGGCGTCTTCCCCGCGTGGGACCTCACGCAGGACGAGCAGTCTCGAGCCATCGGGAGACCACGCGATCGGGTCTCCTCGTTCCGAGCTCAACTGGATCTGATTGCCCGGATCGCCGGGCTGTGCGGGATCCACCGCCCAGATCCCATCCTTGTTGCCGTAGGTGATCCAGCCGCCGACGCTCGCGAAGATGCCGGGGGGGCGAGGGGTGGGCTCGTCGGCCGGGACCGGCGGCGCCGACCGGATCGCGCTGACGCCTGCGAACAGCACCACGAACGCGGCCGCGACCCCGAGTGCCCCGATGATGACGGTCCTCGCGGCGCGGCGTCGCGCTCGACGGGTCAGCCCTTGCCCGTCGAAGAACGGAACAGGCTCCTCGGCCGCCATGCGTTCGAGGAAGTCGTGGACGTCCTGATCGATCATGTCATCACCTCGGGGATGCGGCGGAGCGTCTCGAGCCCGCGTGCGACGAGCGAGCGCACGGTCGCGGGGCGGCAGCGCAGCACGTCGGCGATCTCGGACTCGTGGAGGTCTTCGTAGTAGCGGAGGACGATCGCCGCGCGCTGTCGCTGAGGAAGGGACAGGAGCGCGGTGCGCATCGATTCGTACGCGGCAATGTCTCGATCGGTGTGGCCTTCGCGGAGCTCGGCGGTCCGTCGCTCGAGGTATGAGCGCTCGACCCTCCTTCGACGGAAGACGTCCTTCGACAGGTTGACGATCGTCCGGCGGAGGTAGGCGTCGAACGCCTCGGGCTCGCGCAGGTGGTGGAGGCGCCCCACGAACCGGAGGAACGCCTCCTGGACGAGATCCTCGGCGAGCGCACGGTCGCCCGTTAGGAGATAGGCGAGCCGGAACCCGGCCGGGGCCGACCGCTCATAGACCTCGGCCAGCCGGCTCGCACGTGCCTCTTCCACTCCCATGGCGGCGACCATCGTCCTCCTTCTCGCACCCACATCACCAGGACGAGCCAGGGCTCGATCCCGTTGCAGCTCCATGCCGTTCCAGATGCTGATCCCCCTCAGCGGCTTCGGCTACCTCGAGTGGGCACGAGGATGCCGATATGTAACCGGGTCGCTCGGTCAGACCGATCAGCGATGAGGATCGAGCGGTGCGTCCCGTGCGTGTGGAGCGCCCTCCGCCCGATGTCGTTCCCGGCATGAGCTTCGTCGCGAGTGCCACCGCCACGGTCGCGCGGGCCTCCATGTCCTCAGGTGCGGGTAGGCTTCCAGCATGAAGGGAGATCGCGTCGAGATCGTGGTCGACTCGGGCTCCGGGACGCTCAAGTACGAGATCGAGGCGACGAAGGCCGGCCGCCGGGTCGAGGTGACGACCGGCCGCGGGATCATCGAGGTAACGGAGGTGACGCGGTCCGGCACACCCGTCCGCTCGGGGCGGTTCATGGCCGATCGCGTGGTCGCACTCGTCGAGCATCCCGCGCCGCCGCCACCTCCGCGCGGCCGTCGCGTCTCGCGGAACCAGACGTCGCTCGTCTGAGGTCGCGCTGCACAAGGACGCCCGAGCAAGGGCCCGTGCAGGACGATGCGCGTAGGCTGCCTGCGGTGACCCGGATCAGGCTCGCGACGCTCGAGGAGGTGCCCGAGCTCTCGGCGGTGCTGGCGCGCGCGTTCGCTCCGGACGCGATGATGCGATGGACGATGCCGGCCGACCGTCGCGAGGAGCGCGTCCAGGCGTTCTTCGAGGCGTTCGATGGGCCGAGCGCCCGTCACGGATGGCTGTGGACGACGAGCGATCGGGGCGCGGTCGCGCTGTGGGTCCCACCGGGCACCGCGGCCGAGTTCGACGAGCTGACCTTCTCCCTGGACGGGGTCCGAGGGCTCCTCGGCGATGCGGCCGAGCGGTACGACTCCTTCTGGGCGTGGGCGGAGGGAAAGCGCCCGAGCGAGCGGCACTGGTACCTGGATCACCTGGCGGTGGACGAGGCGCATCGGGGCCGGGGCGTCGGCAGCGCGCTGCTGGAGCACGGGCTGGCGCTTGCGCGAGCGCACGATGAGCCCGCGTTCCTGTGCACCTCGCGACCGGAGAACCTGCCGTTCTACGAGCGGCATGGGTTCGTGGTCGGGGAGGAGGGCGACGCGCCGGGCGGAGGCCCCCACGTCTGGTTCCTCGTCACCGAGCGGGCGACCTCGGCGGCTCCCGCGGAGGGGTAGCTCGCGCGCTACCCAGCCTGCCCCCAGGTCTCGGTCGGGGATCGAGAAGCCAGACCTCGGCCTGTACTCGCTCCTCGTGGGACCGCCGCCGAACAGCACGACCCGACCCCGTCTCGGCATCCGTTCCTCGTGATGGCTACCTGCCGGCGCCTCTGTGCTCCGTGCCCGCGGAGCGCCGATCACGTACAGCGGCGTACGGCAGTTCGGGCACACTGCTCCACGCGTCTCGCCCTCAAGACGCAGCGGAGGCAGGCCTTGAGGGTCACCGTGCCGGGCGCCACGAGGTGATCTCGTGCGTCACGGCTCGTTGGGGAGGGACGGCGCGAACGAGATCGAGAACTTCAGATCGCTGCCGTCCGACGGACCGGAGGTGTACACGAGCCCGACGACATCTCCCCCGTTGCTCTGGACACCCGCGTCGTCGAGGACCTCGGCGAGCGCACGAGCCCGTTCGGCCGTTACGGCGGAGCACCACAGGTACCAGGGCTCGGGGGGGTCCGGATTCGCGTCCGCACGGTACGTGAGGTCCCAGGCACGGACCATGTCCTCGGCCCGACGCGGGAGGGAGGCCAGCACCCGAGTGAGCCCGACGTCCTGCCCGGTCTCGAAGCAGAGGGAGTACCTGGACGGCACGTACGGCCGTGTCTCCGGGTCCGCCCACGCGCTCGCCGGCAGCCACGACGCGAGGTCCTCGAGCCGTGCGTCCAGCGCCTGGAGGGCGTCGATCTGCTCGGGGGTCGCCGTCATCTCGACGCTAGCCTGCGTGCCGATGTCACCCCACGAGAGGTGGACGAGCCGGTCGCCCCTCCGGACCTCGATCTGCCCGTAGAACAGGCCGTACGCGCCGACGAGGCTCACGTCCTCGCGGAACGGCCCGATCGCGAGCACCTCGGACCTGAGGAGCTCGACGCCCTCGGGTGTGAGCTGCTGTTCCACGAGGCCGGTCGACCCGAGCTCCTGCCAGATCACCCGCCCGTCCGCGTACACGTGGAGGCCGAACCTCCCGGGGTCCCCACTCGTGTGGCCGAACATGAAGCCGACGACGAGCTCGCCCCTGCTCGGCGAGCTCGGAGTCATACCCTCCGGCGCGAGACCGACCAGGCCGACCTGGCCGGGATCCGCGGGAGTCACCGTCGGTCCGGTTCCGGCAGGGGCCTGTCCTCGTCCGGCTGGCCCGGCCGAGGTCACGAACCAGACCGCCGCCACGAAGACCGCGATCCCGATCGCGCCCGCCGCGAGTCGCTGGTTCCGACGCTTGCGGTCGCGCCGGCGCAGCATGCGCTCGAGGCCGTCGGGCGGCGGGGTTGCGCCTCCGACACCTCTCTCGAGGATCGTTCGCACGTCACTCATCTCGGTCTCCCAGCATCTCGCGGAGCGAGGCGCGCCCGCGGTGGAGGCGTCCCCGCACGGACGACGCGTCGATGCCGAGCGCCCGCCCGGCTTCCTCGGATGCGAGGCCGAGCCACTCGACGAGGATGAGCGCCTCCCGCTGGCCACGGGGAAGTCGGGCGAGCGCCCTGCGGACGTCGTGGCTCGCCGCTACGGACCCGCTGAGATCCTCGACAGGCACGGCGGCGAAGACCCGGCGGGCCCGTACGACCAGCGCACGGATGCGGCTCCGATACAGGTTGAGCGCCGTCCGGTACACGTATCCGGCGGGTGAGTCCATCGCGCCGACGCGGTCCCAGCGCTCGTACGCGCGCAGGAGCGCCTCCTGGGCCAGGTCGTCCGCCTCGTGCCGGTCGCCGGTCAGCAGGTAGAGCGCCTGGAACAGGCGCTCGTGGTGCACGAGGAAGAACTCCTCGAACGCCGAGGCCTCACCGACCTCGGACACCGCGCCCAGGCTCGTCGGCTCGATCATCACGCCACATGAACGCGCGAGGGGCGCGTCGCGTTCGGTCCTCTCGGATGCTCGCTCGAGTCTCACACGGCTACGAGCAGCGTGTGGTCGTCCAGCCAGATGGCCGCTTCGCCGTTGGCGACGATCGTGGCCTGTTCCGTCGTCACGTCGATGACCACGATGACCCCCCGGAACTCCATCGTGACGATCCGGGTGCTGTCGGGGGACCAGACGCCGGCCGGGTTGGCCATCCACCCGTCGATCACGCGCTTGTTCGTGCCGTCGGCGTTCGCGACCAGCCGGCACGGACCGCAGTGGCCGCCATCCCCCCAGTCGGGCTCCCCGCCGCCGAGGAACGTGACGAGCGAGCCGTCGGGCGACAGCGCACCGTTGCCCGCGCCATCGAGGCCGTCGCCGGCCCCGACCACGAGCGTGCGCTCGCCGCCGGTGATCGGCACCGTCCAGAGCGCACGCTTGTTGCCATAGAGGACGGATCGGCCGTCGGGCGCGAACACGGGCTCGAATACCTCGCCGCGCTCATCGGTGATCTGCGTCCTCGCGCCCGTCGCGACGTCGAGGACGAAGATCTCGGAGCTCCCATCGGGGCTGTACCCCTGGTACGCGATCAACGAGCCATCCAGGGACCAGGCCGGCGACCGGACGCCCATCGGATCGTCCGTCACCTGACGCAAATCGGTGCCGTCGATCCCGGCCACGAAGATCTGGCGGGCCCCCTCCGCGTCGGTCCCCACGAAGGCGAGCGTCGACCCATCGGGCGTCGCCGCATACCGATCCACGGTGAAATGGCTCGTGAACGGGGCGACCGCCT
>Ga0233416_10000738_pt1 | contig 10102 bp, 7 predicted proteins | sample Sediment_Towuti__2_FD_188638 | JGI IMG/M metagenome (GOLD analysis project Ga0233416, IMG submission 188638) | Sediment microbial communities from Lake Towuti, South Sulawesi, Indonesia - Sediment_Towuti_2014_0_MG | ecosystem: Environmental > Aquatic > Freshwater > Lake > Sediment | place... | reverse complement strand
GGTCTGGATGGTCCCTCCGAGCCGGTCGGCCGCCTCCAGCACGGTCAGCTCGAGCGGCTCTCCCGTCTCGCGGGCCCGCTCGACCGCCCGGTGGGCCGCCGCGAGCCCGGACAGCCCGCCGCCGACAACGATCAGCCTCATCGGGCGGGCCCGCGCGGGACCAGATCGGCCAGCATCGCGATGAACGCGGGGTGGTCGTTGACCGCGGCGGCCCGGTGGAAGCCCACCCCGCACGACTCGGCCACCGCCCGGGCCTCCACGTCGAGGTCGTAGAGCACCTCGACATGGTCGCAGACGAAGCCGACGGGGACGACCACCACGTCGCGGGCGCCGTCCCGCGCCAGCGCGCGGATGACCTCGCCGACGTCGGGCTCGAGCCACGGCTCACGCGGGGAGCCGCTCCGGCTCTGGTAGGCCACCGACCAGCCGGACCGGCCGAGCGCCCCCGCGATGCGGCGCGCCGCCGCCTCGAGCTGCGCCGCGTAGGGCGAGCCCGCCGCCATCGCGGCCGGCACGCTGTGGGCGGTGAAGACCAGGTGCGCCTCCGCGCGCCGGGCGGGCGCGACCGCCTCGAGCGCGGACCGCGTGCGCTCCGCCACCGCCTGGACGAAGCGGGGGTGATCGGCCCACGGCGCGGCGTAGACGACCTCGGGCGCGTCCGGCCCCACCTTCTCGCGCGCGCCCGCCACGTCCTGCACGTAGCGCGACCACGAGGCCTCGGTCACGAGCGAGGACAGGATGATGCCGAGGGCGCGACGGCACCCCGCATCCTTCATCAGCGCAAGCGTCTCGTGCAGGAACGGGTGCCAGTTGCGCATGCCGACCCACACCGGCACCGCGCGGCCCTCGGCGGCGAGCGCCGCCCGCAGGCCCTCGGCCTGGCGGCGGGTGAGCGCGGTGAGCGGCGAGCGCCCGCCCATCACGTCGTAGTGATGCGCGACCTCCTCGAGCCGCTCGGGCGGGATGGGGCGGCCCGCGGTGACGAGCTGCAGGAAGGGGCGCACGTCCTCCGGGCGCTCGGGGCCGCCGAAGGCGATGAGCAGGACCGCGTCGACGGCGGTCACCGGGCCGAGCGCTCGTGGACGATGTCCACCAGGGCCTTCGCGTGCGCGACCGGAGTGTCCGGGAGGATGCCGTGCCCCAGGTTGAAGACGTGGCCGGGCCGGCCGGCCGCGCCGTCCAGGATTAGGCCGGCGGCGCGGCGGATCGCGGGCACGTCGGCCAGCAGCACCGCCGGATCGAGATTGCCCTGCACCGCCACGTCGTGGCCGAGGCGCGCCCAGGTGGACCCGAGCTCCACCCGCCAGTCGAGCCCGATCACGTCACCGCCCGCCTGCTTCATCAGCGCGAGCAGCCCGCCCGCTCCCACCCCGAAGTGGATGACCGGCACGCCCGGGCGCAGCGCCTGGATCACCCGGCGGGAGTGCGGGAGCACGAAGTCTCGATAGTCGGCGGGCGCGAGCGTGCCCACCCAGGAGTCGAAGAGCTGCACCGCCTGGACGCCGGCCGCGATCTGGCCGTTGAGGTAGTCGGCGGTGACGTCGGCGAGCCTCGTCATCAGCGCATCCCAGGCCTCGGGCTCGCGCCGCATGAAACTCTTGGTGAGGAGGAACTCCCGCGAGGGGCCGCCCTCGATGAGGTACGAGGCGAGCGTGAACGGCGCCCCCGCGAAGCCGATGAGGGGCACCCGGTCGGCGAGGGCCTTGCGGACCCGGGCCACCGTCTCGAACACGAAGCCGACCGCATCCTCCACGTCCACCGCGGGCAGCGCCCGGGCCGCCGCCGCGCTGCGCAGGGGGCGCTCGATCCGCGGACCCTCGCCGCGGGTGAACTCGAGCCCGACCCCGAGCGGCTCCAGCACGAGCAGGATGTCCGCGAAGAGGATCGCGGCGTCCACGCCGAGGCGCTCCACCGGCTGCAGGGTCACCTCGGCGGCCGCGTCCGGATTCTTGCACAGCTCGAGGAAGCCCAGGCGCGCGCGCATCGCCCGGTACTCGGGCAGATAGCGACCGGCCTGCCGCATGAGCCAGATCGGCGTGAACCGCGTGGGCCGGCGCCGACACGCTTCGAGGAAGGCGGGGGCAACGGCCGGCATCCTGCCCCGAAGCCTACAGGCGGGTACTGGCGCAGTCAAGGAAGGCCGGCTATGATGCCCGCGCGAGGAGGCTCGTCCCATGTCCTTTCTCTCCGGCAAGCAGGCGTTCCTGCAGATCCTGAAGGACGAAGGCGTCGACACCATGTTCGGCAACCCGGGCACCACCGAGCTGCCGCTCATGGACGGGCTCGTGCGGGAGCCGCGCATCCGCTACATCCTGGCGCTGCAGGAGGCGGTGGCGATCAGCATGGCGGACGGGTACGCGCAGGCGAGCGGCAAGCTGGGGGTGGTGAACGTCCACACCTCGCCCGGGCTGGGCAACGCGATGGGCATGCTCTACGACGCCCACGAGGCCGGCACGCCGCTGCTCGTCACCGCCGGCCAGCACGATCAGGCCATGAACCTCACCGAGCCGATCCTCTGGTCCGATCTGCCGCCGGTGGCGCGCCCCTACGTGAAGTGGTCCCACGAGATCACGCGCCTCGAGGATCTGCCGCGGGCGGTGCGCCGCGCGGTCAAGACCGCGATGGCCCATCCCACCGGCCCGGTCTTCATCTCCCTCCCGGTGGACGTGCTGAACGCGGAGCGCGAGCTGGATCTGCTGCAGTCGACCCGGGTGGCGCCGCGCCTCCGCGGCGACCGCGCGGCGGTGGAGGCGGCGGCCGACCTCCTGGTGCGGGCGGCGCGGCCCATCCTGATCGCCGGCGACGCGGTGGCCCACGGCGACGCGCTCGCCGAGATGGCCCAGCTCGCCGAGGTGCTCGGCGCGCCCGTCTACACCGAGTGCGTGCCCTCCACCTGCTCGTTCCCCTTCACGCATCCGCTCTACCACGGGCCCTTCCCGCGCCTGGGCCCGCCCATCCGTCAGCTCCTCATGCAGCACGACCTGCTCTTCTCGGTGGGCGGCGATCTCTTCACGCTCTCGCTGCCCCCGGACTCGGAACCGATGCCGGAGGGCCTCCCCCTCATCCACCTGGACCTCGATCCGTGGGAGATCGGCAAGAACTATCCGGCCCAGGTGGCCATCCAGGGCGATCCGAAGGCGACCCTGCCCGAGCTTGTGGAGGCGCTGCGGCGGCGGATGAGCCCCGCGCAGGTCAAGGAGGCGGGGGCACGGGTGGAGCGGCTGCGGGTGGCGCAGGAGGCCCGGCGCGAGGCGCTGCGCCAGGAGGCGGCGGCCCAGGCGAGCCGGATGCCCATCAGCCCGCTCGCGCTGGTGGGCGCCCTCGCGGGCGCGGTGCCCGACGACGCCATCATCGTGGACGAGTCCATCTCCTCCGGCCACGGCGTGCGCGAGCTCCTCCGGGCCCGCGATCATCGCGGCTTCTACGGGCTGCGCGGTGGCGGCATCGGCTGGGGCCTGCCCGCCTCGCTCGGCGTGAAGCTGGCCCAGCCCCAGCGTCCGGTGATCGCGCTGGTGGGGGACGGCAGCGCGATGTACACGATCCAGTCGCTGTGGACGGCGGCGCACGACTCCATCCCGGTGGTGTTCGTGATCTTCAACAACGCCTCCTACCGCATCCTCAAGCAGCGCACCCAGGCCCTCAAGGGCTTCTCGGCCGAGGACGACCGCTACGTGGCCATGGACCTGGTGAACCCCGGCCTCGACTACGTGGGGCTCGCTCGGGCGCAGGGCGTCCCCGGCGAGACGGTGGAGAAGGCGGCCGACGTGGCTCCCGCGCTCACGCGCGGGCTTTCCTCGGGCGGGCCCTACCTGATCGACGTCCGCATCGACGGCTCGCTCCGCGCCTGACCGTCGCGGTCTCTTCGACCACGCGCCGTCGACCCGCGGGGTGCCGGGCGGCGAGCGCTGTTCCATTTCGACGAGGAGTCAACGATGACCGAGAGCAGCCAGCTCATCCGGGGTCTCGAGGGTGTGGTCGCGGCCGAGACCCGGCTCTGCGACCTCGACGGCAGGAACGGCCGCCTGGCCTACGGCGGCTACGACATCGACGATCTGGCGCGCCAGGCCACCTTCGAGGAGGTGGCCTATCTCCTCTGGCACGGCGAGCTGCCCACCCGTGTCCAGCTCGACCGCTTCCAGGTGGAGCTGGCCGCGGCGCGGCCCATCCCGGACGCGCTGGTGCGGATGTTCGCCCTGATGCCCCGTGACACCGACCCGATGCGGGTGCTGCAGGGGGCGGTGGCGGTGCTCGGCATGCACGACCCCGACGCCACCGACAACTCGCGGCCGGCGAACCTCCGCAAGGCGGTGCGGCTCACCAGCCAGTTCGCCACCGCGATCTGCGCCCACCACCGCGTGCGCGGCGGGCAGCCGCCGGTGGCGCCGGCGCCCGAGCTGCCGCTCGCGGCCAACTTCCTCTACATGCTCACCGGCCGAAAGCCCTCCGCGGTCACCACCCGCGCCTTCGATGCCTGCCTCACCCTCTACGCCGAGCACGAGCTCAACGCCTCCACCTTCACGACCCGCGTCATCGCGGCCACCCTGTCGGATATGCACTCGGCGGTGGCGGGCGGCGTCGGCGCGCTGAAGGGCACGCTCCACGGCGGCGCCGGCGAGGCGGTGATGCGCACGCTGCTCGAGGTGGGCCGGCTGGACGCGGTGGACAGCTTCGTGGAGGGGGCGATGGCGGAGAAGCGGCGCCTCATGGGCTTCGGGCACCGCGTCTACACCGCGGGGGATCCGCGCGCGGCCATCCTGAAGGGCATGGCCGAGGAGGCCTGCCGCCAGTCGGGCCAGCCCCTCTGGTACGACCTGGCGGTCGCGCTGCACGCGAAGGTGCAGGCCACCAAGCGGCTCATCCCCAACGTGGACTTCTACTCGGCGCCGCTCTTCTACTCACTCGGCATCCCGGTGGACCTCTTCACTCCGGTGATCGCCACCGCGCGCATCGCCGGATGGACGGCGAACCTGCTCGAGCAGTACGAGGACAACCGTCTCATCCGACCTCGGGCCGACTACAAGGGCTACCCCCGGCGGGCCTTCGTCGCGGTGGACAAGCGGTAGAATGGGACTCCCGGCGATCACGGCCGCCGCCGGTTGTCCGCCGCTGGGGGAGTGCGGGGGCCATCTCGGGGCCCCCGCCGCTGAAGAGCCTTGAGGACTGGTCCGGCTGTCCGCAGTCTGGGGGAGTGCGGGGGCCATCTCGGGGCCCCCGCAGCTGAAGGGCCTTGAAGAACTGAACGGTAGCGGCGGCAAAGAACCATGGGCAAGAGCCTAGCGCGCAAGCTGATCGACTCTCACCTGGTCACCGGCAAGGCGGTGGCCGGCGAGGAGATCGCGCTGCGCGTGGACCAGGCCCTGCTCACCGACACCAACGGGGCGATGGCCCTGCTGCAGTTCGAGGCCATGGGCTTCCCCCGGGTGCGGCCGCACCGGGTGGTCGCCTACATCGACCACAACGTCTACCAGGTGGACTCGCGCAACACGGACGATCACCGCTACATGCAGACCGCGGCGGCCCGCTACGGCGCGTGGTTCTCCAAGCCCGGGAACGGGATCTGCCACCAGGTCCACTTCGAGTCCTTCAGCGTGCCCGGGCAGTTGCTGCTGGGGACGGACAGCCACACCCCGCTCTGCGGCTCCACCGGGATGCTGGCGATCGGCGCGGGCGGGCTCGACGTGGCGGCCGCCCTGGGCGGCGGCCCCTATCACGTGGTCATGCCGCGCGTCACCTCGGTGTGGCTCGCCGGGCGGCTCCGCCCGTGGGTCACGGCCAAGGACGTGATCATGGAGCTGCTGCGGCGCTACTCGGTTCGCGGCGGGAACGGCCGCATCTTCGAATACGGCGGGCCCGGCGTGGCGACCCTGTCGCTGCCGCAGCGGGCCACCATCTGCAACATGGGCGCCGAGCTGACGCTCACCACCAGCGTGTTTCCCTCGGACGAGGCCACGCGGGAGTACTTCCGGCTCCTCGGGCGCGAGGCCGAGTGGCAGCCGCTCGCCGCCGATCCCGACGCCGAGTACGACGACCGAATCGAGGTGGATCTGGGCCGCCTCGAGCCGCTCGTGGCCATGCCGGGGTCGCCCGACCGCGTGGTCCCCGTCTCGGAGGTGGAGGGCATGGAGATCGATCAGGTCATGGTCGGCTCCTGCACGAACTCCTCGTGGGAGGACATGCAGGCGGTGACGGCCGTGCTCCAGGGGCGCCGTGTGGCGCCGGCGGTCTCGTGTGTGGTCTTCCCCGGCAGCCACCGCATCCTCGAGGTCATGGCCCGCGAGGGACTGCTGGCCACGCTGCTCGCGGCGGGTGCCACCATCTCGGAGCCCACCTGCGGGGCCTGCGCCGGGATCGGCCACGTGCCGGCCTCCGGCGGCCGGAGCCTGCGCGCGTTCAACCGCAACTTCCCGGGGCGCAGCGGCACGCGCGACGACGCGGTCTACCTCTGCTCGCCCCTCACCGCGGCGGCCTCGGCCCTCTCGGGACGGATCAGCGACCCGCGCAAGGCCGGCGCCGCGCCCGAGCGCCAGTGGCCGGCCTCGCTGCGGGCCTCGGAGGCCGGGTTGGTCCCACCCCTGGCGTCGGCCCAGGCGGCCGGCGTCGAGGTCCTCAAGGGCCCGAACATCAAGCCGGTGCCGCAGGGGACCCCGGTGGACGAGCGGCTCAGCGCACCGGTCCTGATCAAGCTCGGCGACAAGGTCTCGACCGACGACATCTCGCCCTCGGGGACGGCGGCGCTGATGTTCCGCACCAACGTCCCCGCGATCTCGGAGTTCTGCTTCCGCAACGTCGATCCCGACTTCGTCACGCGCGCCCGCGCCGCGGGCCGCGGCGTCATCGTGGGCGGCGAGATCTACGGGCAGGGCTCGTCTCGGGAGGCGGCGGTGCTCTCGCCGCTGCATCTCGGGGTGCGGGCCGTCCTGGCCAAGAGCTTCGCCCGCATCCACCGGGCCAACCTGATCAACTGGGGTATCGTGCCGCTGGAGTTCGCCGATCCCGCCGACTACGACGGGATCGAGCGCGACGACGTGCTGGACTTCGAGAACCTGCGCGAGAGCCTGGCCGCCGGCGACCCGGTCGCGGTGACCAGCCGGCGCACGGGCGCCCGCTTCACGACCCGCGCAATCCTGAGCCCGCGCGAGCGCGACATGCTGCTGGCCGGCGGCCTCCTCGCCCAGACCGCCGCCGCCTCTGCCTCTCCCCCTCGGGGGGAGAGGGCCGGGTGAGGGGGAACCCATGGCGCAGCGACGGATCCGGGCGGTCTACATGCGGGGCGGCACCAGCCGCTGCCTGGCCTTCCACCAGCGCGATCTGCCCCCGGCGGGCGCCTCGCTGGATCACATCCTGCTCGTCGCGCTCGGCAGCCCCGATCCCTACGGCCGGCAGCTCGACGGGCTGGGCGGCGGCATCTCGTCGCTGTCCAAGGCCTGCATCATCGGCCCCCCGACGCATCCAGACGCGCAGGTGGATTACACCTTCGCGCAGGTCGAGATCGGCCGCGCGCGGGTGGACTATACCGGCAACTGCGGCAACTGCTCCTCGGCGGTGGGGCCGTTCGCGATCGACGAGCGAATCGTCCCGTTCGCCGACGGGGTGACCGCGGTGCGCATCCACAACACCAACACGAAGAAGATCATCGTGGCGCGGGTGCCGGTGGCCGACGGCGAGGCCGCCGTGGTCGGCGACTTCGCGCTGCCTGGGGTGGCCGGCCTCGGCGCGCGCATCGCGCTCGACTTCCTCGAGCCGGGCGGCGCCGGTACCGGTCGCCTGCTCCCCTCCGGCCGACCGCGGGACCTCATCGCCGGCGTCGAGGCCTCCCTGGTGGACGCCACCAATCCGCTGGTCTTCGTCCGGGCGAAGGACCTGGGGCTCACCGGCACCGAGTCACCGCAGGCGATGGACGGCGACCGGGCGCTGGCGGCGCGCCTCGAGGCCATCCGCGTGGGAGCGGCGGAGGCCATGGGCATCCCGGGCAGCGCGGCGAACCCGAAGATCGCGGTGGTGGCACCGCCCACCGCCTTCTCGGCGCTGGACGGCACCGCCTACGACGCCGAGCAGACCGACGTGGTCGCGCGCGGCATCTCGATGGGCAATGCCCATCGCGCCTTCCCGCTGACCTCCGCCATGTGCCTGGCGGTGGCGGCCCGGATCGAGGGCACGGTGGTGAGCGAGTGTGCGAGCGGTCGCGACGGCGACCTGCGGCTCGGCCATCCCTCGGGCGTGCTCCCCATCGCGGCCGCGGTGGGGCGCCGGAACGGCGCCCCGTGGGCCGAGCGCGTGACGGTCTACCGGACGGCGCGCCGGCTGATGGAAGGCTACGTGAGGGTGCCGTGACCGCGGGCGCCGGCCCGCCCCGCTGACGATGGCGCTCCCGACCTTCACCGACGAGCACGAGCTGCTGCGCCGGACCGTCCGGGCCTTCGTGCAGAAGGAGGTCACGCCCCACGTGGACGCCTGGGAGGAGGCGGGACGGATCCCGCGGCCCGTCTGGCGGCGCCTCGGGGAGCTGGGCTTCCTCGGCCTCGAGTTCCCCCTCGAGTACGGCGGCGCCGGCGGCGACTTCCTGGCCAGCGTGGTGCTGGGCGAGGAGATGGCCCGCTGCCGCTCGGGGGGCGTGGCCTTCAGCGTGCTGGTGCACACCGACATGTCCTCGCCCTGGCTCACCCGCTACGGCACCGAGGACCAGAAGCGGCGCTACCTGCCCGGCATCGTGCGCGGCGAGATCGTGTGTGCCCTCGCCATCACCGAGCCGGGCGCCGGGTCGGACATGGCCGGCATCGCCACCCGCGCGGTGCGCGATCGCGACGGCGGGTACCGGCTGACCGGAGGCAAGATCTTCATCACCAACGGCGTCCACGGCGATCTCTACTTCGTGGCCGCGCGGACCGGCCCCGGCTCCCCCGAGCGGCGGCACGGGGGCATCTCCATGTTCCTGGTCGAGCGCGACACCCCCGGCTTTCTGGTGAGCCGGCGCCTGGACAAGATGGGCATGCGCGCCTCCGATACCGCCGAGCTCGCCTTCCAGGACTGCCGGGTGCCCGCCGCGAGTCTCCTGGGGGAGGAGGGGCGTGGGTTCCAGCAGCTCGCGGCGGGGCTCCAGCGCGAGCGCATCATGGCCGCGGTGCTCGCGCTCTCCGGCGCCAGCCAGGCCCTCGAGGACACGCTCGGCTACCTGCGCGAGCGCCACGCCTTCGACGGCCCGCTGGCGGCCAAGCCGGTGCTGCGCCATCGCGTCGCCGACATGGCCACCGAGATCGAGGCGGCGCGCCACCTGGTCTACCACGCGGCCGCGCTCTACACCGCCGGGCGCGACTGCGTCACCCCCGTCTCCATGGCCAAGCTCTTCGCCACCGAGGTGGCGAACCGGGTCGCCTACCAGGCGGTGCAGCTGCACGGCGGCTACGGCTACATGCGCGAGTTCCCCGTCGAGCGCTTCTTCCGCGACGTGCGCCTGTGGACCATCGCCTCCGGCACCTCGGAGATCATGCGCGAGATCGTCGCCAAGCGGCTCCTGTCGTGACCGGCGCCCCCGTCGTCACCCTGACCGCGGACGGGCCGGTGGCCCGCCTCACCCTCGACCGGCCCCACGCCCGCAACGCGCTCAGCCGCGCGGTGGCCGACGGTCTCGAGGCCGCCCTCGCGCGGCTGCCCGGCATGGACGAGGTGCGGGCGGTGGTGGTGAGCGGCCGCGGCCCCTCCTTCTGCGCGGGCGCCGACATCACCGAGATGCCGACGCTCGCGCCCGCGGAGGCGGAGGCGCTGGCCTCCCGCTGGCAGCGCATCATGGACGGCTTCGCCGCCCTGCCCCAGGTCACGGTGGCGGCGGTGCAGGGCCACGCGCTGGGCGGCGGGCTCATGCTCGCGATCGCCCAAGATCTCCGGGTGGCCGAGGCCTCCGCACGCTTCGGCCTGCCCGAGGTCACGCTCGGCTTCAATCCCGGCTACGGCATCGCGCGCCTGCTCGACATCGCGGGCGGCGCGCACGCGCGCGACCTCATGCTCACCGCCCGCACGGTCGACGCGGTGGAGGCCCACCGCATGGGCCTGGTCACCCGCGTGGTCGCGGACGGCGCCGCGGAGCGCGCCGCCCTCGACCTCGCGCGCG
>Ga0233416_10000736_pt1 | contig 10125 bp, 12 predicted proteins | sample Sediment_Towuti__2_FD_188638 | JGI IMG/M metagenome (GOLD analysis project Ga0233416, IMG submission 188638) | Sediment microbial communities from Lake Towuti, South Sulawesi, Indonesia - Sediment_Towuti_2014_0_MG | ecosystem: Environmental > Aquatic > Freshwater > Lake > Sediment | place... | reverse complement strand
TCGTCCGAAGGTTCCAGGATTTCCGGTTCGATAGCTTGTTCGTCCAGCTCGTCGTCAGGTTTGGGCATACGACGTGAGACTATAACAGAACGTCACAGGGGGGCTAGGTCCTTTTTCGGGCTGACAGCGTGGGGCCCCAAAAAAACAATGTCCAATGCTCCGTGGTAAATGATAAATTAGCCGCTCGCCGAGGATCTGGCGACACATTCATACAGAGTAAAACATCATGGCCACCCCGTTTGACAGTATCGAGAACGCTATCCGTGACATCAAGAGAGGGAAGTTCGTCATCCTGGTGGACGATGAGGATCGGGAAAATGAGGGCGACCTCGTCATGGCAGCCGAGAAAGTGACCCCGCAGGCCATCAATTTCATGGCGAAACACGCTCGCGGGTTGATCTGTCTGGCCCTGACCCCCGAACGAGTCGAAGAACTGCAACTGCCACAGCAGGCCGTTGAAAACACGGCGACATTCGGCACGGCTTTCACGGTGTCGATCGATGCCCGTAAAGACATTACCACGGGCATTTCCGCCGCAGATCGCGCCACCACGATCCATGTGGCGATCGATCCGAAATCGAAACCAGCCGACTTGGCCCGTCCCGGCCACATTTTCCCCTTGAAAGCGCAGCAAGGGGGTGTGTTGAAACGGGCCGGTCAGACAGAAGGGTCCGTGGATCTTGCCCGGCTCGCGGGATTGTACCCGGCCGCGGTGATCTGCGAGATCATGAATGAAGACGGCACGATGGCGCGGGTGCCGGAACTGAAGAAGTTCGCGAAGGCCCATCAACTGAAGATGGTAACGATCAAGGCGTTGATCGAATACCGCATGCGCCGGGAGACCTTCGTCCGGCGCATGGCGAGCGCCAAGTTGCCGACGATGTTTGGCGAGTTCGAAGCGGTGGCGTTCGAGAACCAAATCGACGGGGTGACGCACATCGCGTTGGTGAAGGGCCGGGTCGATAACGGAGAGCCGACGCTCGTCCGCGTGCACTCCGGCTGTTTGACCGCTGATGCGCTGGGCTCGTTGCGCTGCGATTGTCGTGATCAACTCCATCAGGCGATGGAGATCATCCAGAAGGAAGGCCGCGGCGTTCTGCTCTATCTCAATCAAGAGGGGCGCGGCATCGGTCTGCTCAACAAGATCAAAGCCTATAGTCTCCAGGATCAGGGCAGCGACACGGTCGAGGCCAACCTGAAGTTGGGGTTCAAGGCCGATCTGCGGGACTACGGGGTGGGCGCGCAAATTCTGGTCAATCTGGGGTTGCATCAGATCAAGATCATCACGAATAACCCGCGCAAGATCGTCGGGATCGAAGGGTACGGGTTGAAGGTCGTCGAGCGGGTCCCGATCGAGATCCCGCCGCACGCAACTAATGTGAAGTATCTCCGGACGAAAAAGAACAAGCTCGGGCATATCTTGAAGAAAGTGTGAAAGTTTGAAGGTTGCAGGTGAGAAAGTTTTTCCGTCCGGCGAACACTTTCAAACCTTGAAACTTGTGCACTTTCCGACTGAACGATGAAACTCCGCAAAGGCTCTGATAGCGCGGCGGGCATGAGGTTCGGGATCGTCGCGGCGACGTTCAATGAGGAGGTGACGCGCCAATTGCTTGACGCCTGTCGCCAGGAGCTGACAAGGAACGGGGTCGCGGCGAAAGATGTCGAGGTGGTGCAGGTTCCGGGGGCGTTCGAATTGCCTCTTGTGGCGCGCGCGCTGGCGCAGTCGAAGCGATTTGACGCGGTGATCTGCTTAGGCGCGGTCATTCGCGGCGAAACCCCGCATTTCGAGTACATCAGCGCGGAGGCGAGCCGAGGCATCGGCCAAGCGGCTCGGGAGACCGGAGTGCCGGTCATCTTCGGTGTGCTGACGACGGACACGGTGGCGCAGGCGCGCGAACGCGCAGATCCGGCGAAGTACAATCGCGGAGGAGCGGCGGCGCAGTCGGCGATCGAGATGGCCCGGGTGATGAAGGGAATCCAGGGGAAGGCTGACAGGACGACAAGCGGCAGGCTAACAGGTCAGAAGAGAGCGCGGAGGAAGCGATGATGCCTAGCGATCAGCGTTCCGGCCCGTCAGCATACAGTCTTGTCAGCCTGTCAGCTTCTTAGCTGCGATGCGACCGCGCCACCGGGCCCGTGAACGGGCGCTGCAAATCTTGTTTCAGTATGACATTCACGGGAAACCGGGCCTGTGGCTTGATGAATTTTGGAAGCCGCTCAAGGATAGTGCCGAGACAAAAGCCTTTGCCGAACAGCTTGCGCAGGGCGTCCAAGCGCACAGGAGGGAGCTGGATGCGCTGATCGGACGCTATGCCACGAACTGGAAGGTCAGCCGCATGCAAATCGTCGATCGTAACATTCTGCGTCTCGGCGCCTATGAACTCTTGTGGCTCGACGACGTGCCGGCGAAGGTGACGCTGAACGAGGCAATTGAGTTGGCCAGAGATTTCGGTGACGAGGATGCGGCGAAGTTTGTCAACGGCATTCTGGACAAGGTGCTTGCTGCGGAGCCGCGACTCGAAGCGAAGCGCGCACAAGCTGCCAAGACGAAGCGTGAAGCGTGAAGCGTATCTCGCGAGAATTGTCCGCGGATACATTTCGCGAACGACGCTTCACGAGATACGAGCGACGAGAAACCCATGATTGACCGCTACACCCGTCCCAAGATGAAAGCCATCTGGGACCTCAAACGCAAATACGAGATCTGGCTCGAGGTCGAATTACAGGCCTGTGCCGCGTTGGAGCGGGCCGGTCAAGTGCCGCGAGGGACCTCGGCAAGGATTCGTAAGAAGGCTAAGATCGATGTCGCGCGGATTGCCGCGATCGAAAAAGTGACGAAACATGATGTGATCGCCTTCCTTGAATCCCTGGTGGACTCGGTGGGACCGGAGCATCGGTTCCTGCACATGGGCCTCACGTCGTCGGACATCGTCGATTCGTCGCTCGCCGTGCAGATGACCGAGGCGCTCGATCTGATCCTCGACGGGATCGAGGGTTTCCTGGCGGTGCTGAAGCGGCAGGCGTTCCGGTACAAGAACCAGGTCATGGTCGGACGTTCTCACGGCATCCACGGCGAGCCGATTTCGTTCGGGTTCAAGATGGCGCTGTGGTACGAGGAAGTTGGCCGCCATTTGGAGCGGCTGCGGCAGGTGCGGAGCCAGATTGCCGTTGGCAAGTTGTCCGGAGCGATGGGGACCTTCGCGCATCAGGGGCCTGATATCGAAGAGTATGTCTGCTCCAGGCTCGGCCTGACGTTTGACCCGGTCTCGAGCCAGGTCGTGCAGCGCGACCGGCATGCCGCCTACGCGACCGGGCTCGCGCTCCTGGCCGCCACGATCGAAAAGATTGCGACGGAGATCCGGCATCTCCAGCGGACGGAAGTGCTGGAGGCCGAGGAATATTTTTCCGAAGGGCAGAAGGGCTCGTCGGCGATGCCGCACAAACGCAACCCGATCGTGTCGGAAAACCTCTGCGGGTTGGCCAGAGTCGTGCGGGCCAACAGTCTCGCGGCGATGGAAGACGTGGCGCTGTGGCATGAGCGGGACATCAGCCATTCGTCGGTGGAGCGCGTCATCATGCCGGACAGCACGATCCTTGTCGATTTCATGCTGGCCAGAGTGACGGATCTCGTCAAACACCTGGTCGTTTATCCGGAGCGGATGAAGCGGAATCTGGAACTGACCGGCGGACTCGTCTATTCGCAGCGGCTCCTCCTGGCACTGATCGAGAAAGGCGCTCAGCGCAAGGAGTCCTACGAAGCGGTTCAACGCAATGCAATGGCTTCATGGAAGGGGGAGGGCGGGTTGCGGGAATTGGTCAGCAAGGATCCTTTCATCTCGCAATATCTCAAGAAACGCGAGATCGCCGGCTGCTTCAACCCGAAGTACTATCTCCGCCACCTGGATCGGATTTACCGGCGGGTGTTCAGAGAACGGACGCGGAACGCGCATCGGAAGAACTAAGCGGTCGGGAAAGCCAGTTCCCGCTGTGGTGGCCCCAGGATGGTCGTTCTACCTACAAAGGGGGAGTGACGGGGAGCGGAGATGAGCGTAGGATTGCACCTGGCCGGAGGAAACTACCTATATGGTCAACCATCTGGCGCGACTTCTGTTCGTTCTGGTTGTGCTATCCACCGTGTTACCCGCGGTGGCCCTGTCTCAGGTTCTGCCCCCCCCGGGCGAGCGATACACCCTTGTCCTTTCCGGGGATCCATTCAAGTGGGAACAGAGTCTCAACGAACTGGGCCAAAAGGGATGGGAGGCGCTGATGGCCCAACAGCCGTCCGTGGGCGGTCTCATCCTCCACTTTGTGATTTTCACCAGAACGCCGGCGGTCAGGACTGTGGATTACAAGGTTGTCGTGGCCGAGTTTTCAGTAGAGGGGGACGCGTCCTCGCGGGAAATTGCCCGCAGTCAGCTCGAAATCCAGGCCAACGCGTACGGGCGGAACGGCTGGATCTTGCTGCAAGCCTTAACCGGGCAGCATGGGGCCGGAAAGTCCTTCATCGCGTTGATCCTCAAGAAGCCCATCGCCTAGCAGTCACGCACGAATTCCCGAACTCGAACGGTCACCGCCGATGGGTGCGATTGGAGCACTACGAAGGAGGACTCCGATGAAACCATCACCTGTGTTGACCGCGAAGGCGCGATGGGTTTTATGGACTTGTGCCGGTCTCCTTTTCCTCGCATCCCTCGCAGGGGCCGCGACTGATCGCGAGAAACTTCTGAATGAACCGGGTGTGTACGGCACCTTTGCGACGTTCCGTCTCAGTGCGGAATGGGCGAAGGAGGATCAAGCGACGCGGATCGCCTATCTCACGGTGTTCAAAGGCGTGGTTGAACAGCACCGAGAGAAGATTGCCATCGATCTCTACCTACTCCGCGGACTATCCGACCACGCCGATCTCATGTGTCGTGTCCATGCCGCCGAGCTGAAGGATACCCAGCAGTTTCTCGCCGACCTGCATTCCAGTCAGTTCGGCAAACATCTCACATCGGTCGGCATCATGCATGGCCTGACGAAGAAGCCGAATTACATGCCGGGGTTCCCGGATCAGCTGAAGGCGGAGCTTAAAACCATCAGCGAGCCTGGTCCGAAACCCTATGCCATCGTGGTCCCTATCAGGAAGAGCGCAGAGTGGTGGGCGCTGGATCAGGAGAAACGCGCGGCGATGATGCAGGAACATACGGAAGCCACGGTGCCCTATCTCAAGACAGTCAAACGGAAGCTCTATCACTCCAGCGGGCTCGACGACCTGGATTTCATCACCTACTTTGAAACGTCCAAGCTGGACGATTTTCACAGTCTGGTGTTGGCGTTGGAGAAGGTGAAAGAGTTCCAGTATATCCGCCGCTTCGGCCATCCGACCCTCCTCGGCACGGCGAGATCGCTGGACGAGCTGATCGAAATCCTGGCACAGTAGCGGATCCCGGGGGCCACGATGACGGCGAGCACTCTACTGTACGAAGGCAAGGCCAAGAAGATCTTTTCGACAGCGAATCCGGATCAGGTGCTCCAGTATTTCAAGGATGACGCGACGGCCTTCAATGCCCAGAAGCGCGGCACCATCCTTGAGAAGGGCGTCATCAACAATAAGGTGTCGGCGCGGCTCTTCCGGCTGTTGGAAGACAATGGGGTGCCCACGCACTTCGTCGACCGCCTCAGTGACCGGGAAATGCTCACGAAGAAGGTCACGATTGTGCCGGTCGAAGTCGTGGTGCGAAACGTGGTCGCGGGGAGTCTGGCCAAACGACTGGGCCTCAAAGAAGGCGATCCCATCGAGCCGGCCATCGTCGAGTGGTACTACAAGAACGACGCACTCGGCGATCCCCTCATCTCCGACGAACATGTCCGGTTGCTGAAGCTTGCCTCTCCGGAACAGATGGCGGACATCAGGCGCCTGGCCCTGAAAGTCAACAGCCTGTTGCTGCCGTTTTTCCGTGAGCGGCAGATGATCCTCGTGGATTTCAAGCTGGAGTTCGGCATTCACAATGGACGGCTCATTCTGGCCGATGAGATTTCGCCGGACACCTGCCGCTTCTGGGATCGGACGACGAAGGAGTCGATGGACAAGGATCGGTTCAGGAAGGATTTGGGCAAAATTGAGGAGGCGTATCAGGAGGTGTTGAAGCGGGTGTGCGGGTAAGGAAGGGGACGGCGGGGGCATGCCGCGCTTCGCTTGCGATGCCTCACGGAGCGACCCTTTCGGGCTCGGCTTCGTGGAAGCCTTCGGAAATTCCCTCGCGGACCCAGTCAGTTTCCGCTTTCCCTCGAAGCCAAGCCTCGATGGGGCCCCGCTCCTTTCGGCGGACTTCGCTCATCACGGCATGACCCCGCCGTGAGGGTGGGGAGGAGTAGAAGGAAAGAGAAAGAAACATGCTGCGGGCGTACTTGAATTACGGGTTGGTGGCGGCCGTGGTGGTGTGGGCGGCCGTGGTCGGCATGATGGCCTATCGCCTGAACGAGTCACCATGGCGCTGGGCCTTCGTGGGCCTGACGTTTGCGGGTGGTCTGACGATTGTAGCAATCTTCTTGATCAGGAGATATGTGAACGCATTGAACAAGGCGGCGAGCGACCAGGAGACCAAACCGTGAAAGCGAAGATCCATGTCACGCTGAAGCCGGGTATTTTAGACCCGCAGGGAAAAGCGATCGAACACGCGCTTGATTCGCTCGGGTTCAAGAGCGCAGCCAACGTGCGAGTGGGCAAGTATATGGAAGTCGACGTGAATGAGCAGGATAAGGCGAAGGCCGAAGCTCAGGTGAAGCAGATGTGCGAGAAGCTGCTGGCCAATACGATTATCGAGGAATACCGGTACGAGCTGGGGTAGGAGCGGATGGCGTATGGCCTATAGCGTATGGCAGGGGCTCGGAGCTTGTCCGGTTTCGTGCCATCTGCCATCTGCTATTAGCCATAAGCTCTTCGTAGCTGTATGAACATCGGCGTGGTGGTTTTCCCAGGCAGCAACTGTGATCACGATTGCCGACACGTCTTCCATGACGTGTTGGGGCAGGATGTGACGATGGTCTGGCACAAGGAGACCTCCTTGGCGGGCCTCGATGGCGTGATCCTGCCGGGCGGATTCTCGTACGGAGATTATCTCCGCACCGGCGCCATCGCGCGGTTCTCACCCGTGATGAGCGCGGTGAAAGAGTTCGCTGCCGGAGGCGGGTTGGTGCTCGGCATCTGCAACGGATTTCAGATTCTCCTGGAGGCTGGTCTGTTGCCCGGGGCGATGCTCCGGAACAAGTCACTGCATTTCATCTGCCGGGACGCCTATGTGCGAGTGGAGAACGCGGCGACGCCGTTCACGAACGCTTGCACGCCGGGTCAGGTGCTCAAGATTCCCGTTGCCCATGCGGACGGGAACTATTACACCGATCCCATCACCCTGGCCGGCCTTCAGGCCAATGCGCAGGTCGTGTTTCGCTACTGCACGCCGGACGGGCAGGTCACGCGCGAGGCGAACCCGAACGGCTCGCTCGACAGCATCGCCGGCATCCGTAACGCCGCCGGCAACGTCCTCGGCATGATGCCGCATCCGGAACGCTGCGCGGAAGATGTGCTGGGCAACAGAGACGGGCGGTCAATTCTGGCGTCGATGGTAGAGGGGGTAAAGAAGGCGAAGGTGGGAGTGTGATGCGGGTCCTGCCGCGGAACAGCCCGTCCGTCCTCGCACCCCGCCCGGTGTAGGGTCCCCGCTGCGGGCGGACGGGTACCCGGTTCCGCGTCACCCGCAATCAAGATGGAAGCAAGTGCTAAGGGTGCGGGTATTGATACTAGAGTCGAGTCTCGATTGACACCGAGCGCTCTCGACAATGTCGCTCTGACCATGCCCTCACCCACTGGGAGGGGATAAAGGAAGGGAGCGGACCAGCGTCCCGATTCGGCGCAACAATGCGAGACTCCAACGCAGGCCGATTGAAGATGAAAAACGGTCGGGGTAAAGTGTACAGGTTGTAGAGCGGGGTTATAGTATCAATTCACCATTCATCGAGAAGGAGGTTGGGGATGATTCGCGTATGTGCAGTGTTGGCGGCAGTCAGTATGATGGTCTTGGGTCTGGGCGTGAACGGTTGGGCTGCAACCGATGACGGCAGCCAGGTGAAAATCGTGAGCCCGGCCCAGGGGGCGGTCGTCAAGAGTGACGTCGAAGTGCAATATGACCTGACAAAGGGAACTCAGGCGACGCATGTGCATTGTTATGTGGATGGTGAGTATCAGAAAGGGTTTTCCGGGGTCGTCAAGGGAATGCCACGTGGGACCCACGAGATCAAGGTAGTGGCGGCGGATAAGGATCACAAGACGCTGGCGGCCGAAGCGGCGGTGACGGTCGAGGTGGAATAATGTGGGGATGGGCGGCGCGAGACCAAGGTTACGGTGTGCACCGCCCACGTCAACGGGCATGCCGGTCTGGCGTGGCAGTGGAATGTTCGCAACACGCCACTGAGTCCGGCCGGGATGCTCGCGCCGGTGGCTAGGCAGCGTGCTCCACAGGGAATCATGAAAACAGGAACGCCGGTTCTTACGCGCGACCTGATTGCGCAGCACAATCTGACCGACGACGAGTACAAGAGAATCATCGAGATTCTGGGCCGGGAGCCGAATTTGACGGAACTCGGCATGTTCTCCGTCATGTGGTCGGAGCATTGCTCCTACAAGAGTTCGCGCATCCATTTGAAGAAACTGCCGACAAGCGGACCGCGCGTGGTGCAGGGGCCCGGCGAGAACGCTGGCGCGGTGGACATCGGCGACGGGTTGTGCGTCGTCTTCAAGATGGAATCCCACAATCACCCGTCGTTCATCGAGCCCTATCAAGGAGCGGCGACGGGGGTCGGGGGGATCTTGCGTGACATTTTTACGATGGGAGCACGGCCGATCGCGCTGCTCGACGCGCTCCGTTTTGGCGGGCTGGATACGCCGAAAAATCGTCATCTGTTAAAGGGGGTTGTGGCGGGCATCGCCGGTTACGGTAACTGTATGGGGGTGCCAACGGTGGGCGGCGACATTGTCTTCAACGACATCTATTCGTTGAACCCGCTGGTGAATGTGTTTTGCCTCGGGATCGCTCACAAGGACAACATTTTCCGGGGGACGGCGGCGGGCGTCGGCAATCCTGTGATCTATTTCGGCTCGAAGACGGGCCGCGACGGGATTCACGGCGCGACGATGGCCTCCGATTCGTTCGACGATCAATCGGAACAGAAGCGGCCGACCGTGCAGGTCGGCGATCCCTTTACCGAGAAGCTGTTGTTGGAGGCCTGTCTTGAGTTGATGGCGAGCGATGTGCTCGTTGGGATTCAGGACATGGGCGCGGCCGGGCTGACGAGTTCGTCGTGCGAAATGGCCTCTCGTGCCGGAAACGGAATCGAATTAGATCTCACCGAAGTGCCGCGACGAGAGCCCGGCATGACCCCGTATGAGTTAATGCTGTCGGAGTCTCAGGAACGCATGCTCATGGTGGCCAAGGCCGGCAAGGAAGAAGAGTGCATCAGGATCTGCCGCAAGTGGGACCTGGATGTTGCGGTGGTAGGGAAGGTGACCGGAGACGGGATGCTGCGCGTGAAGGACCAGCGTCAGGTCGTGGCGGAGATTCCGGCCAAGTCCCTGGCCGATGACGGGCCACGGTATGATCGCCCATTTGCGCCTCCGACGTATCAGGACTTGCTGACGAACCTGAATTACGACGTCATTCCTGACGTCAAAGATGCGACCGCGGCCTTGCTGTCACTGCTGGAGTCTCCAACGATCGCAAGCAAGCGCTGGGTCTATGAACAGTACGATCACATGGTGCGGACGAATACGCTCGTCCGGCCGGGGTCCGATGCGGCGGTGGTGCGGATCAAGGGCACGAGTAAGGCCGTGGCCATGACAGTTGATTGCAACAGCCGCTACTGCCTGCTGCATCCCTACGAGGGTACGCGAATCGCCGTGGCCGAAGCGGCGCGCAATCTGGTGTGTGCCGGCGCCGAGCCGATCGGGTTGACGGACTGTTTGAATTTCGGCAACCCGGAGCGGCCCGACATCATGTGGCAGTTCGCACTGGCGATTGAGGGAATGAAGGATGCGTGCCAGCATTTCAAGATTCCCATCGTGAGCGGGAACGTCAGCTTTTACAATGAAAC